>ERZ826016.21-NODE-21-length-184147-cov-8.565245_pt1 | contig 184147 bp, 155 predicted proteins | sample MGYA00519872_ERZ826016 | MGnify/ENA primary metagenome ERZ826016 (study PRJEB31778, sample SAMEA3449218) | human gut metagenome | biome: human gut; feature: human-associated habitat; material: faeces | place: United Kingdom | collected 2010/2012 ... | reverse complement strand
TATGAGCGATTACCCAATGCTCATTTCCAATAAATTACACTCTTTTCGTAACTTCGGTGTGCAAATATACGAAGTCTTTTGTGAAAACCGGACGCAAACCGATGAATAGTTTGCGCCCGGTATGGATATATAGAGAGTGTATTAAAGAGGGCATATTTTATGGGGTATATCTTGCGAACTGGAAATAACATTTTCCTGAATGCAAGTAGGGTAGCATTTTATTCTCCGAGCTATATGTGCCACCCAGAACCCAGACCGGTTGCCGGTTTGGATCATGATCTCCCGTGAAGTCGAATCCTTGGTAAATATTTTTATCTTCTCTGATTGGTAGAGGGATAGACGTTGCCCCAAAGTCTTTGCCTGTACCGGGCGAGATATAGATATGTGTCAGGTTATTCTTGTTGCCGTATCCGACACCTGCGTTTCCAAAGCGGACATAACCCCCGTTCACGGCCCGGTAACATCTCCCGTGGCTTCCGAGGTTTCCTACGATCCCTCCCCGATAGTCGGTACCAAGCGTGCTGGTCGCTTTTTGCTGTCCGTTGATTTCTCCCATATTGTAGCAATCCAGTACGTAACTGTCGTCGTTATCGTTAGCCTTTTCTATGCTACCCACGATACCTCCAATGCCATGGCTGTCTTCTTTATCTTTCGGATAGTCTATATTTGCCCGGTTACAGCAGTAACGGACATGTGCTCCCCCTTGCTTCACATACCCCAAGATACCTCCTGCTCCATAATACTTGGCATTCCTGTTTATGGTGATATTTCCGTGGTTAACGGATTTATAAATTGTAATGGCATCCTCGGCGGCACCGGCTATACCGCCCACTCCGCATTCTTTATCTCCTGCGATACCTTGGATTGAGCCGAAATTAGCCGCGTCATAAACCTCAATGTCTTTTCCTGAGGTTTTCCCTATGATACCGCCTACGTTATTTGTGGCTGATATCTTACCTAAATTCACGACTTTATTGATCTTTACGCTAGTTCCTGCTACCATACTCCCGAAAATGCCTCCGATATAATTGGATCCTGAGGAGATATTACTGTAATTTACTAGATTGGAAAACTCACAGTGGGATGAGCACGATGCTTGTCCGATAATTCCTCCTACCATAATGGCGCTATTATTCCCATTATTAAATGTTTCTGTTTTCACGCCACAATCTGATATTTGAGTATCGCTCGCATATCCGATGATTCCTCCGACAGTACTTCTGCCGTAAATGGAAAGTTGCGTGAAGAGTCTTCTGAGGGTAGATTTATCGGCATATCCGACAATTCCTCCAACAGAAGCGGCATTTTCTCGATAGGGTTTTTCCGAATTTATGTTACCCGGGAAAATAGGTCGTGGAATCTTGCTCACGATTACGTTCGTGGCACTGAATTCGGGGGTATAGGTTCCTGTCAACGTCCCATTATATAATTTTCCGATGATTCCTCCTACGTTATTTCCTCCTTTTATTTTGATGTTGGGATTAATCACCAATATTTCCGGATCCAAAAGAATTTCTTTCCCCGGTTCTTGGTAAGATAAGGCTCCGGCTAAAGTGCCACAAATCCCTGAAGAAGCTTCAAGGGATTCATTATCCATATACAATCGTGAGGCCGGGGTAAATTGTATTTGGGTATCATCTAAAGAACCGAAAATACCTCCTATAACAGACTGCCCGGTTATCGAGGCATGAAACAAGGATTCCCCTTTAAGCTCTATCGTAAATGCGTTTGCGTGTGTTTTGTGGGAATATCCGATCATTCCACCCACATAACTACCCCCTTGGATTTGAGACCGATTTGCCGGATTGGACAACTGGAAGTTCTCGATGGTGATGAGGGTACTGGTAGGGGTTTCCGACCGGATCTGACCGATCAATCCACCGACATAGGAGCTACCTTTGATCGGCATGTCGATGGTTATGTTTTTGAAACTGGATGCCGCCTGTAAGAATGCCTCACCGATCAATCCGCCTACGTTCTGGTTACCGGATATCGGGAAATCGTTTAAGGTGGTATGTTGCAGCTTAATTTTTCTGGCATCGATTTGACCATATAATTTCCCGATCAGACCGGCCACATGATTATTCCCTTTCAAGTTTTTGAAAATCCCGTCGCTACTGATATCCTCCACTTGAATGGAAGCGTTCTCGGCCCAGCCGATCAACGCTCCGATATAAGAGCTGCCGGATTCCGAGAATGAGACGCCTAATCGCACATTCCGGATACTGATTTGCGCCAACGACTGGGCGTTGCCCTCGATATAGCCTATTAAACCGCCAACCTTATCCTTCGTGGACTTGATATTCCCGTTTAAGGTTATATTCTCGATTCGTATATTTCCGTTAGCTACTCCCGCAAGCAATCCGCAACAATTCCCCGGATACTCTATATCCGCTCCTTCTATATCAAGATTCCGGATCACTGCCCCGTCGTGTAAAATGGAGAAAAGCCCGATTGCGTCGCTTTGCTCTCCGCCGTTCGTCCCGAGATAGGTTAGGTTTAGTATCTTATGGGAATCACCGTCGTAGTTTCCCGCGAACGGGGCGCTTTTATAAGCGTTGCCTTGATACAGGCAATTGGGGATAGGAGCTTTGATGTCGGCTATTTGCTTGAAGAATTGCCCGTATCCGTAATTACTGTCGTACGTGGCTAATTGAGACACGAGATAGGCGAAATCGTTGGTGGAAGTAATCAGATAAGGATTTTCTTCCGTACCTTCGCCATTCAGCATCTCGTAAATATATTTAGTATCACGTACCATACTGACCATCTTGTCACGGAATGTCAGATGATAGCTTAGTGGATAGACGCTGCCTTCTTCATCGAATTTTAACCAAAGTATATAGTCTCCATCTTCTAATACCAGATTATTGGGGATAAACATTTCACAGGAAAGAATCCCCGCGTTTTTCCGGATCTTACCTTCCATGAGCTGTATGGAGTTATCGCTCAGCGATCTCAACTGGAAAAAGATCTGTTCTCTCGTATCTTGTATGGGAGTTTTGCCTTCCGGCAAGGAGAACGTGCTTATTAGATGAGATTCTGTCTCTTGCAAGGTCGATCCGCAGTCGTTTCGTATGATGTCATCGTCCGCGCATCCGCCGAGCAAGATGATAAGCATGCATGCGCATATATTCCATATTGTTTTAGTGTATGTTTTCATGTTTGTTCGTTTATTTATTAATTAGGTTTATCAAATTGCATCTCGGATTTCTTAGGGATCGGAAAGCTGCCTGTTTCGTTGGATGGTATTTCCCATTTTACATCAAAGTCCCATCCAGTAAAGGTCTTTTCCGACTTTAAGTCTTGTAAGCTGAATATGTTCATAATCACAGGATTCGGTTGCTCTACAGTGCCCAGCATGCAGTAATTCCCAAAATAAGAAACGGATGCGGGAGGTGCGAAAAGATACCAATTCTCCCCGACATTCAAGTTCCTGCCTACCCTTACGTTTGGATTGACAACTCCAATTAGGGCATTGGCTCTTTTATTTGAGCGTCCCATATTTATACAATCGGAGATAAGGCAGCTTTGCTGAAGTTGGCCTACCAAGCCTCCGCTGCTATATTGGCCAATCTCTCCGGCGTTCAAGCATTGTGTGATAACGACGGAGTTTTCCACGAAATCATCAAGAGTGGCCGAAACCGAATTACCGAAACTGACTAACGCTAGCGCACCTCCCATCAAGGCTACAGCGGGAACACCTTCGGGGAAAGTGATAACTGTAACAAAAAGCAAGGCTGAATTGACCGCGCAACAAACACCACTGACAACCGTATGTAGAACTTCTTCGTTTTTTTTGCTTTTAAGGATCTGTTTGGAGAGCAACCCTCTCTTATAATTCATCGCGTCACTATAAATCTGGTGGTTTGCCCCACTTTCAAACCATTCTGTTAATGCCTTTCGATTAGACATGAACCTATTTGTCATATCTTTGCTCCTCAGTTTGATGCTTGCGAACGATAGGTTATCTATTTTATTGGCCAGTTTCGTGTCCATGTCTGATTCCAACATGGCGATATCATGGGTAATGACACCTTTCAGCCTCTCTGTTTCTATAATCTCCGGATGACCGTGTGAAATAAGCCCGAATACGCTAAAACCTTCTGATAAAATATCGATATCATTTAAGACGAGGCTAAGTACTGTAAGGGCGCAGTTAACAAGGATTTCTCCGCTTTCTCCCACGATTTTAGCGAAAGGGACAAATCCGACAAGAGTAGACGCCAGCTCGAATGTGGCAAACCCCAAGGATACGCCATCCATGATCGTCCATTTCTTTGCGTCGCCTACCTCGCCGATCATACCACCGAGGTATGAGGAGCCTGATATCGGCGCGAAATTGGAACAATAGTTCATGGCAAGCGTATTCCCTGCCCTTCCTATCATACCACCGGCATATTCATGGTAGGAGGCTACTTCCCCCAGATTCGTGTTAATACCCAACGAGCCGGCAAGGATGGAACCGGCTATTCCTCCGCTATAAGAGGAGGCGATTACTTTATTGAAATTCGCCGTATTGGTGATGGAGGCCAAGGGAGCGAATCCTAAAATTCCACCAGCGAAGGATGAATTAGCCTCGATCATACCCTCATTATACGATTTATAAGCGCCAAGTTGCGCCTCACCGCATAATCCTCCTATATAACTGTCGCCGTTTATATTCCCCGAGTTCGAGCAAAAACCGATAAACGTGTTATTATAATAAGTTCTCGGCTGGGTAGTTACCAGTGTGCTTCCGATAATTCCCCCTACGCCCCTGCTTCCTTGCACCGTCCCGCTGTTTCGGCTGGAAATGATGGTGCTCAATCCGCTTCCTCCGGCGATCCCGCCCGCTCCTACATTATATATAGAATTGGCAGGAAGGTTTCCGGGAGGAGCGGTTGTGGATGCGGCACCTTTGATAGTGCCATTATTGCTGCATGAATATACATAGAGCGTATCGGCGTACCCAGCGATTCCTCCGGCACAATTGTAAGATGCGGTTACCTTGGTATTCCGGTTGTGGGAGTTCGTGATTTGTGTCATTGAGTACACTGTTCCTCCGCCAAGGATTCCTCCTACGGCGATCGCCCCGTTTATAGTGCAATCCTCTACCGAGCAGGAATCTATCCAGAGATTTACGTTCGGGTCTACCATGCCGGCGATCCCGCCTATGGCCATGCCGTCCGTGACTACGCCATCGCTACGGCTTTCGATGGTGGATTTTTTTACTACGCACCCTTTTATAAATGTCTTATTGATGCTTCCCCCCTTGGTGGTAACGGCTCCTACGATAGCCGATAGCGCTCCATAGCCGGTTATGGTGGCTTTCTCGATGGTGAGATTCGAGATGATGGCTTGATTTACGAAGCCGAACAAACTAGCGCCCACGGCGTTTTTATCTAACATTTTCAGATCCCGGATCGTATAGCCGTTGCCGTCATAATAGCCCGTGAAAGGATAACTGGCTGATAATCCGATCTGGTACCAGTTGCCTTCCCAGCCGCATTGGTCATTATAGTTGGCCATGCTAATGTCATTTTGTTGTTCGAAGCAGGTGTAGGAATTAACAAGGTTACCATTGTTGTGGAAGTTGAGGATCGCTTCTTGTATCTTCGCCAAATCATCGGCAGAGGTTATCCGGTACGGATCTTCCGGCGTACCGTTCCCATACAGGCCGATTCGCTCGTCACGGTTGGTTTCGGTGGAGATCCCATTCTCACTGACGGTAATGTAGCACCCCATGCCGAACTCCCCATTCCGCCCGTCAATGTCCGGGCAATCCGATTGGATGGTATATTCCATATATAGTAGCTGGTATTTACCCTCCTTCAGCCCTTTTTCCATAGAGAATAGGGAAGTCCCGGATAATCGCCGGTGCTTGGCTTTCCGTTGGATAATGTTCCCGTCGGGAGTCTTGATGTGGAAAGTCAGGTCTCCATACGTGAAATCTTCGGTTTCTTTCGTGAAACTGATCAGATCGTGTACTCCTTCATAGGTGTCCTCTGTGGAGGCCGGGATATCCGGAATGTTTTTGTCATCCGAACATCCCATCAGAATCAAAAGAAAGAAAAGGAGAAAAAAATAATTTGTCTTCATATATAGCTTGTTTTTAGGATTAACAGATATCGCTTCAATATGCGAATAGTAATCCTAAAAGCTGTCCGTGTGGCGCAAAACATTTGTCCGTGTGGCGCAAGTTTTTGAAATATAGTATTTTAATTTTCTTTTTCGTTCTCCGCAAGTTTTCGATATTCGTTAGGAGACAGGCCATAGCTCTGTCGGAAAAGGCGGTAAAATACCGAGCGGGAAGCGAACCCGGAGTCATAGCATATTTGATCGATCGAGAGGGCAGAGGGAGAGGAGAGCAGTTCGGCGGCATGCTTTAGACGAAAGTCATAAATATATTCGCGGACGGTCATATTCCCGCCGTAAGTACGTACGGCTTCCATCAAGTAGGTACGGTTGGTCCCCAAACGTTGTGCCAGATCATCCCGGTTCAAGGTGGGATCGGTGTATAGCTTTTCTTTTTCCAATAACTCGTTCAAGTTTATGAATAAACGTAATTCCCGGGAAAGATCGTTCTCGGGTATTTGCTTAATGGTTTCCACCGCCTTATTTTCCTGCCGGATCTGTTCCTGTATGCGTCTGTAGAGTACTTGGTTCTTCGCTTTTAGGCGTTGGGAATAGATAATATATCCCGCTAGCAAAAGGAAAAGGAGCAAGCAACCGGTAAAGGCGGCGAACATCCAGTTCCTTGCGTATTGCCTCTCTTGGTTGAGCCGGTCTACCTCGTAAATAGTCCGTAGTTGATCCATCCGAGAGGCGATATCCAACCGGTTTACCGAGTCTTTCGCCTGTATATACGTATGATAGAGAGATATACAGGACCGGGGATCTCCGGAATGAGCCAGAAGTTCCGCTTTCTTCAACAAATCGTCCATATAGAAAGATAGGTCGCCCTCATGAGCAGCTAACAGGATATCCATATCCTTGATAGCCCCTTGGTAATCTCCTGTCATTTCCCGTAATTCTCGGCGAGCTTCGTAAAAATGCTCATAGGCGTTGGCCGGGATTTGGGGATGAATAAACCGGACTGCCTCATCCAACAATCGTCTTGCCTCTTTTATTTGCCCTTTCTTTAGGAAAGAGAAGGCTTGGAGAGAGCGGGAGGTGACAGGATAATGTCCGGTAGGATCCACTTTCCCATGCTCGTCCCTCCAGTTGACGAGGGCGGCATAGCTGTCGGCGTAACGGGATATGCGTTCCGTGTCGTTTACCTTCAGGGCGGTCATGAAGAGCCATTCGTAAAGAACGGCCGAGATGTAGAGTACTTGGTTCTCGCCATTCTCGTAAGTGGGGCATATAGCGATCCCTTTTTCCAGCGAGGTGAGGGCTTGGTCGTACAAGCCGAGTTTATAATACATGCTGCCTTGTACCTGCAAGGCCATCGTCATGCCTACCGGTTGTTTAACCTGTTGCGCCGTCTCGAACATGGCTGTGGCTTCCTCACGGGCCTCGTCGAACCGTCTTTGCTTGAACAATCCGGATATATAAGTATTATAGGTGGAGAAGTAGAAACTGTATTGCTTGGCATCCAATATAAAAGGAAGGCTTTCCTGCGCCTCGATGATAGCCGAATCCACGGAGTAGAAATTAAAGAGGCATTGTATACGATTCAATCTTGATTGACAGATAGCCGGAGTATCGCACCGGTCGATAGCGTCGTTGAGCGTAGCGTCCCAGTCGGCGATATCGTTGGTGGACATGGCTATACGCATCAGTAGATCATGCTTTTCCTTACCCTCACAGGTGGCAGCCAATTGCCGTAAGGAATCTGTGGGGGGATGTCCTTGACCTTGTATCTCGTTATGAGACGAGAACAAATATATAAGCAAAAGATGAAATATAAGCAGGCTTTTTCGCATCGTGTCCTGTGATTTATAAAGTAAATGAAACAAATATACGAAGTCTTTTGTGATAATTAAGGTGTAAATCGATAAATGGATTACTTTATTGTGTCATTGAAGCAGCCTACAGAGTAAACGGATTAAAGAAGATCACTTTTCTTCTGAATATTTCAGAAGGATGAATGTAGCTACGATTTTGGATATATTAATGTAATACCATTAAAAAAATATACTAAGCATCTTGTTTATCGTTTTAGGATTGCTGTATTCTTTATTTACATATTGGGCGATGCGTTTGTAAGCAGAAGTGATATGGGCTTCTACGGTCTTTTCTGATATATTTAGCAGTTGGGCAATCTGTTTATGTTTTAGCTTGTCTGAAAGCATAAGACGGAACACTTCTTTGCACTTGTCCGGCAGGGAATCGATTGCGTCCTGTATTAATGTTCTATATTCTTGGTTTAGGAGTTTGTCCTCCGGATTGTTTTCGTCTTGGAGAAGATTGATTGTATATAATTCCAAAGGGATTTTGTCGATAACAGGAGTCCTTCTAATATAATGTAATGCTTGGTTCTTCGTAGATATGTATAGATATTTTTCAATATCGTCTATATCTCCTAATGCTTTTCTTCTTTTCCAAATAATGAAAAAAACATCGGAAACGACCTCTTCTGCAAGTTCTTTCGACTTGATGAAATATAAAGCCAAATGGAAAAGCTTTTGATAATAAATATCAAAAAGCATTCTAAAGGCAACTTCGTCACCTTCGGAAATTTTACATAGAAGTAGTTTGTTGTTTGTAAATGCATCGGTTCCTGTCCTCATTTTCTCCTTATTTTAGTATGGCAAATATAGAATAAAAAAAGAATCTTTCAATAAGAGCTAATTTGAATTTAGGACAATTATATCGAATTTTCTTGTGATCATTCAAAGAGTTATCTTTCTCTGACAAAAAATACAATAAAGCATCTGCTTGAAGTGAATATGTAACTGATTTATAATCAGTGTGGTGTGAATTGTTATGAGATTTAGGGAAAACATGTACATGTTTTTGGAAAACCACGTACGTGTTTTACTAAAGTTACGTACGTGTTTCACTAAAAACACGCCCGATTAAAAAATAGCCAAATAAAATATACAATAAGTTGCCCGTTTTCTCGTGTGGCTTTTGGTTGATTGAGCTAAGCCATAGCTTGATCCAGATGTATGTTTACCGCTAGAAATTCATACATGCGACAAAAAAAAGAACTTCGATGAATCTAATTCAGAAAAAAATGCATTTTCATATTAGGGGTTTTCGATTGATGTGTCATCTAACTATATAAAAGCATTTAAGAATATGAATCGAGATAAAAATAGTACTGTTAAACACTGCGATACATTTGATTATAAAAAGTGTATAGAATTTAAAGATGTTTTCTCTGATGCGGATGCTGTATACCAGAATCTTTGGCAACGGATACAAAACGAGAAAATAATATCTTTGGGAGTTTCACCTGTATGGAAATATGTTTCGATAGCAGTTTCTTTTGCATTGCTCATTGTCTCTTCTTGGTTTCTGGCTGTCTTTATGCAACCAGAAGAATTGGCCTATATGGAAATGACGGCTGTTCCCGGTTCTAAAGTAAAAGTGATCTTACCAGATAGCTCTACCGTTTGGCTGAATAGTAATGCGAAGATACGTTATCCTCATCAGTTTTCGTCAGATAGACGAGTGGTAGAATTTACTGGAGAAGCTTTATTTCAGGTGAAGAAGAATTCGAAAGCACCTTTTGTAGTGAATGCGGAAGGATTACGAGTGCAGGTTCTAGGTACGGAATTTAATATTTATGCAGAACCGGAAAGTAATGTTATAGAAACAACTTTGGTAAATGGTTCGGTCGCATTATTCGGTGCGAAGAATGATACGCAAAAACCGGACATTATTCTTTCGCCTAATCAGCAGGCGCTTTATAATAAAAGGAATGGGCATATTGATGTTCAGAATGTGCGGTCATCTTCTTATACCTCTTGGGTAAATGGTTTATTCGTATTTGAAAAGAATTCCTTGGAGGAGATTATGATTTCTTTGGAGCGGGCTTTTAATGTGGAAATTCATATAGAACACGAAGCGTTGAAAAAACAACGGCTGAAGGCCCGTTTCGTTCATCAGGAAACTTTGGATGAGATTCTGTCTATCCTCCAAATTTCAGCACATTACAAATATAAAAAAGTAAAAGGAGCAATTTATATTTCAGAGGATGTAAATTGATCTATGAAAATATATTGTATAATCTTAAAAACTAATAGCCTATGAATGTGATATAAGAGAATAAAAAAAATTGGGAACGCTACCAACGTCCCCAATTCAGCTCCAAAGAGCAGATCATTTAATATCCGGTAGCTACCAACTACCGAAAAAAATAACCAATTAGATAATGCAAATGTATGAAAAATCATTTTATAAGGGTGCTAAAAGAGGAAAAAATGCATCCTAATAGAAACTTTGTTTCCTCGAAAAGCATTCAAAAAATAGTAATAATTATGAAATTCACCTTTATGTTTCTTGTTATGAGTATATGGGGGGCCACAGCTACTTCTTACTCACAGACTGCAAGATTGACACTCCAAGTGAAGAATGGAACTGTATCGGATGTAATTGAGGAAATAGAAAAACAGTCGGAATACACTTTTGTCTATAATATAAAAGAGGTAGACTTAAACAAGACTGTTAGCGTGAGCGTAAAGGATAAGTTGATTACCGATGTATTGGAAAAATTATTTAACGACAATTCTTTAGGATATAAAATATCAGACAATCATATTGCTTTGTTCATTAAGAATAGCCAACAGCAACACAATTTTATTGTAAGTGGTATGGTGACCGATGAGAATGGAGAACCGGTTATTGGAGCAAATGTGGTTGAAAAGGGTACTACGAACGGCGTTGTTACGGATGTCAATGGGGAATATACATTGAATGTGCGAAAAGGTGCTGTTTTGTTAATTTCTTATGTCGGCTATATTTCTAAGGAAGTAACTATTGTAAATCAAAGAACCATAAATATTGAGCTTCGGGAAGATAATCAAAATTTGGATGAGGTGGTCGTGGTTGGTTACGGAGTCCAGAAAAAATCCAATATCACTGGCTCGGTAGCATCCGTAAAGCCTGAGACATTTAAGGATTTGGATTTGGGTGTGACGGAGATTATTCAAGGACGTATTGCTGGTGTGCATGTATCTAATGGGAATATCATTATTCGTGGAGCTGCCTCTATTAATGGTTCCGATCCGTTATGGATTGTTGATGGTGTGCAAGGGAGCGCTCCGAATTTTAATGATATTGAATCTATCGAAATCTTAAAAGATGCCGCATCTACTTCCATTTATGGAGCACGGGGAGCAGGTGGAGTTATCTTGGTGACAACCAAAAAAGGAAAGGCTGGACGCATTAGTGTTAACGCAAAAGCAAATGTAGGTGTCGCAATGCCAATCGACATACCTACCATGTTGTCTACCCCTGATTTTATAGATCGGAAATTAGCGGCGGGTTTCCCGAATAACCCGGCTTCCGGTTGGGATAATCCTTCGGCTTTGCCTAATACGAATTGGAATGATGAGATTTGGGGAAATGCTTTGAAACAAAACTATTTTATTCAAATGACGGGAGGTACAGAGAAAACTTCTTTTAATATGTCGGCTGATTATAATAGAAATGAAGGTTTTAAGATAGGGAATTGGAATGAAGGCGCAAGTCTCCGTATAGCAAGTAGCACACAAATAAATAAAAAAGTAAAAGTGACGGAAATTGTTTCTTTGGGCTTTGGAAATGATCATCCATCAAATCCGTTAGGTATATCTTATAGGCAGGTTCCAACAATGAAAGTGTATGATCCGGAGAATATATCCGGTGGAGGTTGGGGAAGGCAGCCTGCGGGTGGTTATTATGAAGGAACAAATTACGTGATGGATGAATTGGTTCATCACCGTGATAATAAGAATTATTGGGGAAAAGCAAATCTTGTTTTAGATTGGGAGATTATTAAAGACTTGAAATTCCAAGCTAATTTATCAGGAGATTTTAGTTCGTATGCCAATAATGATTTTCAGGAAGCATGGAATATCGGTTCGCTATCCAGAGGTAATGAATATAATAAAGACTATGGTTCTGGCCATACGTTACGTATGTTTTATACTTTAACTTACGATCACACCTTCGCGGAAAAGCATTATCTGAAAGGTATGTTGGGATATGAGGCTTCTCAGGGAGAAAGTTCTAGTGCAGGAGGTTGGAAAAACGGTTTCTCGGTTAAGGTTGCTGAAGATATGGGGCTTGGTACAGGAGAAAAAGATATTAAAGGCGGTAAAGGTCGTAGCAGGAGTTTATCTCAGTTTGCCCGTATCAATTATGCATATGATAGTAAATACCTGTTTGAAGCAACGATAAGAAGAGATGGGTATGATAATTTCGGTCCCGACAATCGCTTTGGTTTATTCCCTTCTCTGTCATTAGGATGGAATATTGCGAAAGAATCATTTATTGCGGATAATGTAGAATGGCTGTCGCAATTGAAACTTCGTGGCGGTTGGGGTAAGATTGGTAATAATACGATTGGCCAATTTTTATATGAACCATCTTTTACTAATGATTTATTATATTATTCTTATGATGGTGAGTCTGTGCAACGAGGCTTTTGGTACGGTAAAGTAGCTAATGCTTCTATAAAATGGGAGGAAGTGGCACAGTTTGATTTGGGTTTGGAAGCTGGTTTCCTAAACAACCGGCTTAATTTTACCGCCGAGTATTATAATAAGAATACTTCTGATATGTTATACTGGATAGGTGTACCTATTTCCACAGGGGCGAGTGCCAGCAATGGTGGTATTCCTACTTACCCTGCTAATATCGGTGAAATCAATAATAAAGGTTTTGATTTTATGGTTCAGTATCGTGACAGCTATCGTGATTTTCATTATGATGTGGCATTTACTTTATCAACCAATAAAAATAAAGTGGTAAAACTGAACGATGAGATCAATCCAGTAATCTGGAAGGGGCCAAGTGGAGACTGTACTTGGAATAGTGCGCAGTATCGGACGGAGAATGGACAGCCAATGGGACAATTATATGGTTATGTTGTCGATGGAATATTCCAGGACCAAAGCGAAATAGATGCCCTTAATGCAAAGGCTCCGAGTGGTATATATCAACAAGCAGGAACGGCTCCTGGCGACTTTCGATACAAGGATATTAACAAGGATGGCGAGATTACGAACGAGGATAAAGATTATATTGGAAATCCTTGGCCGAAATTGATTTATGGTTTAAACATTAGTCTATCGTGGAAAAACTTTGATTTAATAATGGGCTGGGTAGGCAATGCGAAATTTGATATTTTCAATGATGCAAAGGCTTATGAACGTAACTTGTATGGCGACTATAATACGACTTACAAAGTATATGAAGCTTGGACACCCCAAAATCCAAGTACAGAGCACCCTCGAGTACTAAAAGAAGACCCGAATGGAAACTTTAAGAACTTTTCTTCTTATTTTGTAGAAGACGGCTCTTATTTCAAATTGAAAAATTTGCACATCGGGTATAATCTGCCTAAATCATTATTGAATAAGTTTTATATACAAGGGTTGAAAGTATTTATCAACTGTAATAATATTTTTACATTTAGTAAGTTCCAAGGTGATCCCGAACTCAGTGGAGGGTATTTGGAAAGAACGACTTATAGTTCTACACGCTTTCCTGCTTCTAAGTCGGTAATGGGAGGAATTAGTTTAACTTTATAATGAAGGAGAAGATATGAAAAAGATAATAATGTTGTTAATTACTGTTGTCGTTTTTAACAGTTGCTCAGATAGTTTTCTGGATTTATCAGATCCGTCTACGTTATCTCCGAGTTATTTTCCGAAAACGATGACGGATATGGAATCGTTGGTAACTTCTTGCTATGCGGAAGTAATCTGTTTTGAATTGTATGGAAAACGAGTAATGGCTAAACATTCGTTTATAGTAGACCATACAGCCGATATGGGCTGGACTGCCGATCCTTATTGGAATCAACAGGCTACCAATCAGGTTTCGTCGGATAACGGATATGTTCAAACACTATGGTGGGGATATTACAAAGTGATTGCTTGTGCGAACACTGTTTTAGTTGAAGCTGAAAAAATAGATAAAAGCACTTTCACGGAAGATGAATTGGCTCGTTTGTCTCAAATAAAAGGTGAGGCACTGTTTTGGCGAGGTTGGGGACATCAACAGTTGGTACAGTTCTGGGGAGAAGGCTATCCTTGTAACGGTGATGGCGATAAGTTGGGCATTCCCATACGTACCGAAGTGGCAAATACTTCAGACAAAATGAACTCTACTAGGAATACGGTAGAGGAAGTGTATACCCAGATACTGGAAGATTATAAGGCTGCCGAGGCCTTACTACCTGATCATTGGACTAATAGAGCTGATTTTTCACGTCCTGATAAATACGCTGTTAAAAGTTTTATAGGACAGGTAAATTTATATCAGGGTAATTATGATGCTGCTAAGACACAATTAAAAGAGGTGATAGATAATTCGGGAAAGCAACTGGTTCCTTTTGAAGAATATGAGAAGATGTTTAATGAAAACCAGACAAAATTCAATAATGAATCTATCCTTGAAATCAATTTGAAAGATGGTTCTTCATCCGGTTGGGGTAACTGGAGTGGCGGAGAGGGTTCTATGCACGCATTTGTCGCTTCCTTGTGTTTTGTCAATCCGGATGGAAACGTTGAAGCTGCTGGTTGGGGGAATATTTATTTTCATGATGCCAATATAGAACGCTTTGGTTCGGACCCGCGTTTGAAAATTACAGCGTTGGAGCCGGGTACTCCTGTCGTTATGAACGGTAATTCTACTGTCACTGCTAAATATAAAGATATAGAGAGTGATGCAAAAGGATGGAGTATTAGAAAATATGTACCATTGACTTATTCGACTTATGAAACATCCTGTTGTGTGGGTATTAATATGTATTTGATGCGCTTGGCAGATGTCTATTTGATGTATGCGGAGGCTTGTCAAGCAACCGGTGATGAAGTGAATGCCCGCGAATTTGTTAATAGAGTTCGTCGTCGAGCTTACAGTGGGGATATTTCTCACGATATAAAATCGAGTGGAGAGCAGTTGAGAGATGATATCAGGGAAGAGCGTTTCTTGGAACTGTGTGCGGAAGGAATTCAACATTGGGTAGATGTTTGCCGGTGGAAAACGTTAGACAAAGAAATTGATAAGTGGTATAAGATGACTCGTTCTGGGGCTCCGCATTATGATGCCAAGGATTTGTATTATCCGATTCCCAAAAAGGAAATGGAGGACAATCCAAATATGAAGCAGAGTATTGGTTATGAGAATGAATGATCAATAAGTTGATAATTTAAATAACAGTTGACAATGAAGAAAGATTGTTACTTCAAGATAGTTGCCGGTATCCTTCCCATCGTATTGATATTGTTGCTAGAGGGAGGACTACGTTTGGTTGGTTTTGGGAACAATCTTTCTTTATTTGTTCAAGACAGGAAACAGGATTATTTGTTGCATCTGAACAACAAGGTATCATTACGGTATTTCTTAAAGGAGAAGAATGCGACAACCGGGAATACGGAACGTTTTTTGAAGCAGAAGCCTGCGAACTTGATTCGAGTTTTTGTGCAGGGAGAATCGACTGCGGTAGGGTTTCCTTATTTCCATAACGGAGCTTTCCCTCGTATGTTGGATTATCGCATACATCAGGATTTACCGGAGATAAATTTGGAAGTAATCAATCTGTCTATGACTGCGCTGAACTCGTACGCTCTTTATGACTTTGCAGACGAAGTGATTGCTCAACATCCCGATGCTGTTATCATTAATGCAGGGCACAATGAATATTATGGTGCGTTGGGCGTAGGTTCTACTGGTACGTTCGGCAGCAATGTGGCAGTTGCAAGATTGGGAATAGCATTGAGAAAGACGAAAGTCGGGCAGTTACTGTCTAAGGCGATAGCTGTTTTTTCTCCGGAGACTGACAAAACAAGCTATGACCATACCCTGATGGAACGGATGGTTAAGCGACAAGAAATCCTGTTAGGTTCTGACTTGTATAAAGCCGGCATAAAGCAGTATGAAAAAAATCTGGATGAGGCATTAGCTAAGTATGAAAAGGCTGGAATCCGGGTATTTCTTTGTAATACCGTATGTAACTTGAAAGATCAGAAGCCTTTTATTAGTGTGGAAGGGCCGGACTCATTACGGGCTTCTTTCTTTTTTGAGCAAGCAAATCTTGCGTATAAGAATGGAGACAAGGTTGAGGCTAGGGAAGCTTATGTTCAGGCAAAAGATTTGGATGCGTTGCGTTTTAGGGCACCAGAAGAAATAAATAGAGTAACAGAACGTTTGGCGCATAAATATAAGAATGTTGTGTTTGTGGATGTTAAAAAAAAGCTTGAGGAATATGCTCCAGATTCTATTATTGGAGACGAGTTAATGTTAGAGCATTTACATCCTAATTTAAAAGGCCATTTCCTTATTTCGGAAGCTTTGGTTGAAAGTTTTAAATACTCTTCATTCTTATATACAAATAACGACAAACCGACTGCTGTGGATACAGCATTCAAAGAGTTACCGCTGACTCTCGTAGACTCTTTATGTGGAGCATATGCCACTATGTTACTGAAAGAGGGGTGGCCTTTTAACGAACCTATGGCTCCCTTCGAGAAAAAAGAGAAAACATTAGAAGAAGCCATTGCGGGTGGATTGGCTGTCAATACTGTAAAATGGGAGGCAGCTATGTATCGATTGCTGAAAGAATATACGGAGAACGGTGATTTAGGTAAGGCGATAAAGATAGGGGAGGCCTTTATCTTGGAATATCCTTACGAATATATAACGTATGAACAAACCGTGAACTTGTGTATCGACGCAAAAGAATACGACAAAGGAATTCGCTATGCAACTCGGGCATTCCGATTGAAACAGGCGCCAGCTATGGCTAGGCAGTTGGCTATTCTCTATATGAAAACCGACAGGCCGGAAGAAGCACTTCCTTATTTGGACAAGTTAATTATGGCGGGAGGAAAAGTCGATTTTCGACCAATGAGGGATATTGCACGGGAAATTATCGTTTATAAAGAAAAATTAGTCAGAGAACCAGAAAATTTAGAACTTAAGCAGAATATCTATTCTCTCTATTTGAAAATAGGAAACAGGGAAGCTGCTGCAAAATATGGAAAGATATGATAAGTCGGAGATTAAATAGTGAGGTAGGTGCAGTATTGTCATTGGTATTGCTGATAGCGGGGGTGGTTTCGGAAAATCTGTTGTGGAATAAGTTGGCAGGACTGATTTTGTTATTGACAGTGTTGATACCGGTCGTTTTTACGCCGTTAACCCGGTTGTGGTTTAGCTTTGGCTGGTTGGTTGAACGTTTTTTCTCTATGATTATATTAATGCTGGTTTTTTATCTGATAGTGACTCCTGTTGCATGGTTGCGCAGAGTTTTTTGCGATGACGCATTGCGTTTGCGTGCTTTTAAAAAGGATGAGAGCAGCGTGTTTGTCATAAAGGATAAAACTTATAGTGCGGAAGATTTGGAAAAACAATATTAGGAGGATAAGTGTGGACTTTTTAAAAGAATTTTTCGGTTTTTTGAAAAACAGGAAGAAGTATTGGTTGATACCATTGATAATCATTCTTCTTCTTTTGAGCCTGTTAATTGTATTAACTCAAGGGTCGGCTTTAGCGCCCTTCATTTATTCTATATTTTGAGGATGAAAGCGATTCTAGGCATATCGGCATATTATCACGATAGTGCGGCGGTCTTGTTGATAGACGGTCGGATTGTTGCGGCTGCGCAAGAAGAACGCTTTACGCGTAAAAAACACGATTCGTCTTTCCCGAGGCATGCCTTGGCATACGTCTTGAGCGAAGCCGGTTTGAGAGGTTGTGATATTTCATTTGTTGCTTTTTATGAGAAACCCTTTATCAAATTTGAACGGTTGCTTGAAACGTATCACGCATTTGCCCCACGAGGATTGCGGAGTTTTGTCAAAGCTATCCCTCTTTGGATAAAAGAAAAACTCTATATGAAGCGTATCCTCAAGGAAGAGTTGATCAAACTGGATATTCGTGCCGAAGTTGTTTTTCCCGAACATCATCTCTCGCATGCGGCAAGTACCTTTTACCCATCTCCTTATGAACAGGCTGCCATTTTAACAGTGGATGGCGTAGGAGAATGGGCTACGACTACTATTTCGAGGGGAGATAAGGAGAATATTACGCTTTTGAGAGAACTGCAATTTCCGCATTCGTTGGGATTATTGTATTCGGCATTTACCTACTATTGTGGGTTTCGCGTCAATAGTGGAGAATACAAGTTGATGGGATTAGCGCCTTATGGAAACTTATCAGAAAGAACACTCAAGTATATTTCTTTGATAAAAGATTTTTTGGTCGATATTCGGGAGGATGGTTCTTTTCTGTTAAACATGGATTATTTTGACTATGCTACAGGGCTGAAAATGACAAATAGCCGGAGATGGGAGAGATTGTTCGGCTTGCCTCCTCGGACACCTGAAAGCGAACTTACACAGGCTTACATGGATATGGCATATGCTATTCAGCATGTTACGGAAGAAATTCTTTTGAAGCTTGCCTTTACGGCTCGGCAGCTTACGGATTGTGGAAATTTGGTAATGGCTGGAGGTGTGGCATTGAATTGTGTGGCAAATGGAAAGATCCAAAGAAGCGGATTATTCGATCATTGTTTTATTCAACCTGCTGCGGGAGATGCGGGTGGAGCCTTGGGCGCTGCTTTAGCCGTATGGCATATTTATCTGGGAGAAAAACGGGTGTGTGAGGAGCCAGATAGTATGTCTGGAGCTTATTTGGGTCCGTCTTTTTTGGACAAGGACATTCGGAATATGATACGGAATACAGGAGCTGTGGCGGAACGTCTTGAAGATAAGGATTTATATAATCGAGTTGCTGCCATTTTGAATGAAGGCTCTATTGTTGGCTGGTTCCAAGGGCGTATGGAGTTTGGACCGAGAGCTTTAGGCAATCGTTCTATCCTTGCAGATCCTAGAAATACGGAAATGCAGAAAAAGTTAAATCTAAAAATTAAATATCGCGAAAGTTTTCGTCCGTTTGCTCCCAGCGTGTTGGAAGAAGAGGCTGAACGGTATTTTGAATTGGATGTTCCTTCTCCTTATATGTTATTGGTTAGTGAACTTAAATCGGAATACAGGCTACCAATCCCAGATAATTATTATAGTTTGTCCTATCAGGAGAAACTATATTGCCATCGATCTTTGTTACAGTCGGTTACGCATGTTGACTTTACGGGACGCATACAGACAGTAACGGAACAGTCTAATCCTCGTTATTATGCTTTATTGGAAGCTTTTAAAAAGCAGACTGGCTGCGGAGTTTTGGTAAATACCAGCTTTAATGTTCGTGGTGAGCCGATAGTATGTAAACCAGAGGAGGCGTATGCTTGCTTTATGAGTACGGAAATGGATTATTTAGTTGTGGGAAATTGGTTGTTTTGTCGGAAGAATCAACCTTCTGAAAATATCAATGAAGTAAATTCGAAATTAACAGATTGATATAAAGAAAAGATATGAGGTGGTGTAATAATTATATATGCTTGTTTTTGTTGGTCTCATTAATCGTGAAGGCTGATAAATTTCCAGCTGATTATGTGAATCCTTTTATTGGAACTTCTAATGGCGGACATACACATCCCGGTGCTGTATGCCCTTTCGGAATGGTTTCGGTTAGTCCTTTTAATTCGTATAATCCGGTTGATGACCCTGCGTACGAAGAGCATAAACCTTATGCTTATACTTATGGTAGTCCTTTCTTTTCCGGATTTACCCATACGAATCTGAGTGGTGTAGGCTGTCCGGATTTAGGTACCTTTGTGGTGATGGCTACGTCAGGTAAGCTGGAAGTAACACCGTCCGATTATGCTTGTCAATATTCGGAGGAGGTGGCACAGGCTGGTTATTATGCTGTTTCACTTCCTGAATATGGAATAAAGGCAGAAGCATCTGCGACATTGAGGAGTGGTATAGAACGTTTTACCTTTTCTGGAGGGCAAGGTCATATTTTGTTTAATACAGGGATGTCCGTTTCTTCGGTTTCTGGGGCGTATGTGAAAGTAGTTTCTCCGACAGAAATTGAAGGATATAAAAAGATTGGGGGCTTTTGTGGAAATGGAGAGGAAGGTCTTGTTTATTTTGTTGCTAAAGTAAGTAAGAAGCCTCAAAAAATAGGGCTTTGGAATAATAAGGAATTATGTAGCCGGAAGATCGTTGAGGCTAAAGGGAATGATGTGGGAGCTTATTTTACGTATAATTTAAAGAAAGGGGAACAGGTAGAGATAAAAGTCGGCGTTTCATATGTTGGAATACATAACGCTCGTTTAAATCTAACTGCCGAACAATCCGGTTTTAGGTTTGATACCGTTCGAAAAGCAGCTCTGTCTGCTTGGAATATGGAGTTATCCCGTGTTCTTTTGGAAGGTGGGACAGAAAAGTATAAGCGTATGTTCTATACTGCTCTTTATCATGTATTGATTCATCCGAACATATTGAATGACGTGAATGGTGAATATCCGGCTTACCTTTCGGGTAAAATCAAGAACTCTGGTGAACGAGATCATTATACGATTTTTTCATTATGGGATACTTACCGTACGGTACATCCATTGCTTTCGCTGATTTATCCCGAACGTCAATCGGATATGGTTAATTCTCTTTTAGATATGTATAAAGAAAGTGGCCGTTTGCCCAAATGGGAATTAGCGGCTATGGAAACTAATGTGATGGTGGGTGATCCGGCTATTCCGGTTTTAGTCGATACTTATATGCGTGGTATCCGGGACTTTAATGTTGAGTTAGCTTATCAAGCTATGTTAAAAAATGCGGATATTAAAAGATCGGATATAGATATTGTCCGTCCGGGATATAAGGAATTTGTCAAGTTTGGCTATATACCGGAACCTGACGGAAAAGAGAAGGCTGATATTCCGGTGTGGGGTAGTGTCTCTACTGGCTTAGAATATTGTATGGCTGATTATGCGTTAGCTTGTATGGCGAAAGATTTAGGGAAAGAAGCAGATTATTCGCTTTATATGAAACGTGCGGGGTTTTATCAGAATTATTATGATGCGGTTACCGGATTTATGCGACCTATTCATAAGAATGGAAAATGGTTAGACAATTTTGATCCTAAGCCCCATGTTCCGGTATGGCATAGCCGACCTGGTTTTGTAGAAGGATGTTCTTGGCATTATAGTTTTTTTGTTCCCTTTGATATGTGCGGACTTGTTCAACTGAATGGTGGAGGGATATCATTTGTAAATAAGTTGATAGACTGTTTTGAGAGAGGCTATTTCAATATGGGAAACGAGCCAGATATATCATACCCTTATTTATTCAATTATGTGAAGGGAGAGGAGCATCGAACTCAATATTGGACACGACATTGTATAAATACTTATTTTAATGATAATCAAAATGGTATTACGGATAATGACGATTGTGGAACCATGTCGGCTTGGTTGGTATTTACGATGATGGGGCTTTATCCGGACTGTCCGGCGAATCCTGTATATCAGTTGACTTCTCCTGTTTTTGATAAGGTGACGATTCAATTAAATAATAAATATTATTCGGGAAATTCGTTTGTCATACAGAGAGGACAGAATACGGATAACAAAATGTATATTGAGAGTATTTATTTGAATGGGGAAAAAATATCCGGATATTCTTTAAAACATTCTACTTTGTCTAAAGGAGGAATACTTTCTTTTATATTAAAAGAATAGTTTGGTCATAGAGATACATAAATAGTTTTACATAAATAAATTTATCGTTATGGGAAAGAGTGCAATCCTTCTTGTAATAGCTCTTTTTTTGTCCTTTCTTAGAGGAGAGGCTGTCGAAAAAGAGATATATTCTAATGAAAATTTGATACAGTATGTTAATCCGTTTATAGGAACGGGAGGATGGGTAGACGCTTATCCCGGTGATAGTGTTTCATATGATGAAATCCGGAAAAATCCGGGGCATTATGCATTCGGAGGTTTGACTTATCCCGGAGCTGTAGCCCCATTTGGAATGCTTCAACTTAGCCCGGATTGTAACACGGATGGATTTGGTTGGAGTGCAGGATATCATTATTCTGATTATTCGATATTAGGATTCTCTCATAATCATACCAGTGGTAATGGGATGGGATTTGGGCATTATCTTTTTATGCCTTGTACTGGACCTGTTTTTTTTGATCCGGGGGATTATCGTAAGACTGAAAATGGCTATCGTTCTCGTTTTTCTCATGTTAGGGAAACTGCAACCCCAGGATATTATTCTGTCTTTTTAGATGATTATAATATAAAAGTAGAATTGACAGTAACTGAGCGAGTTGGAATGCATCGATATTCATTTCCCGAGAAACAAGCAAGACATATAATAGTAGATTTGGCGCATGGTCTTGGAGAATATGCTAATCCAAAACAAGCAGGAATAAAAAAAGAGAGTGATACGTCTATTAGTGGATATCGACTAACTGATAATGGAGTTAAGTCCTATTTTTATGCGGAATTTTCAAAGCCTTTTGATCGGATTATATGGGAAGAAAATGGGGTGCAGGAAACAAGGTTAGATAATTATTCTGGGAAAAACGTAAAGTCTGCGATCTTTTTCGATGATGTGGAAAATTCCCCAATTATGGTAAAAGTGGCAGTTTCGTTTACTTCTTTGGAAAATGCAAAGAATAATATGAGGAAAGAGATTCCACATTGGAATTTTGATGAAGTGGTTGAAAATACTAAAGAAAATTGGAATCGAGCATTGTCTAAAATAAAGGTAAATTCATCTGATTATAATGCTAAAGTATCTTTTTATACAGCATTGTATCACAGTACATTGACACCTTTTTTGTTTAATGATGCGAATGGTGATTTTCTGGGTGCAGATGGTCGTGTGCATAATAACCGGAAATTCAAGAATTATACGTTTTTTACTCTTTGGGATACATATCGTTCTCTTCATCCACTATTGACAATCATTAGGACAGATATGATAAATGATGTGATCAACTCGATGCTATGTCAAGCAGATTTAAGTGAAAATCATTTATTACCACTATGGTGTCTTGCTGGTCGAAATAGCTATAATATGGCTGGTTATTCGTTTGCTCCGGTTATTGCAGAGGCTATTTTAAAAGGATTTAAGGGATTTGATAGAAAAAAGGCATTGCGTTATATGGTTGATAATGCTATTTCCGTGAGCTTTTCCGGACATGATGATTATAAGGAAAAGGGATATGTCCCGGCAGATAAGGTGAATATGTCGGTTCCTAAAACTTTGGAATATGCTTTTTGTGATTGGAATATAGCTATGGTTGCAAAAGAATTAGGAGATTCGATCAATTATCATTTGTTTAAGAAACAGTCCAATAATTATAAGCAAGTCTTTGATACTTCATCGGGTTTTATGCGTGGTCGTTTATCTGACGGATCTTGGAGGGAGCCGTTTGATCCTCGTGCGGTATCGCATCAGTTTATTGATAATGATTTTATGGAGTCTAATTCATGGCAGTATACATGGCATGTGATGCATGATGTGAAAGGCTTGATAAGTTTAATGGGTGGGCAACAGAAGTTTGTAGAGAAACTGGATACTTTGTTTGAGCAACCGTCTGTGTTGACTGGCATATATGCGGCAGATGTAAGTGGATTGATTGGGCAATATGCGCAAGGTAATCAGCCTTCTCACCATATCGCTTATTTGTATGCGATGGCTGGAAAACCTTGGAAAACACAGGCACGAGTTAGGGAAGTGATGGAAAAAACATACGCTAATCATCCGGATGGTATTCCTGGAAATGATGATGGTGGGCAAACTTCTTCTTGGTTACTTTTTAGTCAACTAGGTTTTTATCCTGTTAATCCGGCTTCTGGTATATTTATTATTGGCTCTCCGGTTTTTGATCAAGCAGATATTATGGTGAAAAAAGATCGAGTATTTTCCATTGTTACAAAAAATAATAAGCCGAAAAATAAATATATTCAATCAGCAAAATTAAATGGAAAAGACTATAATAAAACATGGATCTCATATGGGGATATTATGGAGGGAGGTGTTTTAGAACTAACTATGGGAGAGAACCCTAATGTAAATTGGGGATTGGAAGATTTGTCAAGTATATTATAAAGCTGATTTTTAGATTATTAAACAGAGTGATTATGAGAAGAACATGGTTGACTTTCCTGTTGTTGTTAATGCCATTGTTTGGATTGATGGCACAGGTTATATTTCCTATCCAAAAAAGTGCGAATAAAAGATATTTTGTGGATCAGAATAATATGCCGTTTTTATATAATGCAGATACCGGTTGGTATATGTTTTGGAAATTATCAGAGAAAGAAGCCGGTGAGTATATCAGATTGCGCAAAGCTCAACGTTTCAATGTGATTCAGACAATGTTGGTTATTCCAAATTCGGTAAATGTATATGGACTAAAAGCTTTTAAGGATAATAATGATTTTACGACTTTGAATGAGGCATACTTTGACCACGTAGATAGAGTCTTAGCAGAAGCTGAAAAAGAAAATATGCTAATTGCAATTGCTCCACTCTGGATAGGATGCTGTTTAGACGGTTGGGGGGGTGATGGTCTTTATCTAGAAAAAAACAGTTTGGAGAATATTCGTTTTTTGGGTGAATTTATTGGACGACGTTTTGCTGCACATCAAAATGTAATTTGGATTTTAGGTGGTGATAACGATCCCGGAGTACATCGAATTTGTGTGGAGGTCTTGGCGAAAGCTATTAAAAAAGAAGCGCCTCATCAAATGCAAACATATCATGCTTCTTCCACGCATTCGAGTACGGATATTTGGATGAATGTCGATTGGCTCGATTTTTCAATGGTATATACTTATTTTAGAGGTTTTAATAAGGCTTGGAATTGTGTTCAACAAGATGTTTATGAAGTTTGTTACGTTGAGTATAAAAAGGCGGCAGGAATGCCTTTCATCTTAGGGGAATCGACTTATGAAGGAGAACATGGCGATTGGGGAAATGATTTGCAAGTTCGTAAGCAAGCTTGGTGGGCAGTTCTTTCTGGTGCGGCTGGGCATGCTTATGGGTCACCTAATTGGAAAATGATAGATGGAAAATGGAAAGATATTATGAAATATCCTGGAGCAAACAGTTTACGACATTTCTATAACTTTCTTTCTGCTCGTAAATGGTATGAGTTGATTCCTGATTTTGATAATAATTTAGCGATTGACGGTGCGGCTCCTTATGCGACAAATGATTATGCTGTATCCGCAGTTTCTTTTGATAAAAAATGGGCGGTTATGTATATTCCTTCAAAAAGGACGATTCGTGTCAATTTGAAAATTCTAAAAGGAAATAGAATATCAGTAAGATGGTATAATCCGCGTACTGGAAATTATAAATTGATAAGTAGTGATCAATCTCCGTGCATCCTAGAATATACTTCTCCCGATGAAAATGACTGGGTTCTATTATTTGAAACAAAGTAGGATATATAGTTGAAAGTGAAGACTTATTTTATTAAATCTCAATAATTAATACACATGAAGACAAGAAGAACATTTTTAAAACAATCTACGACAGCGGCTTTAGGCTTGCTGGTAACACCGTCCGCATTGGCAACAGCCAGAGATAGCCGGACAAGGAAAGTGACCCAGTCTACTTTTAAGAACGGAGTTACAATTGAAACGATAACAAACGGAGAAGAATTTCTCGGATTAGGTCGTATTTGTATTGGTGATATAGAGCTCAGAAGTCCTCGTAGACCTATGTTTGTGGAAATTACTACCCCGGACGGGATTCGATTATTGAACTATCGGTTAATTAGTCAGGAAGTGAGAGACGATTTGATTGAACTCACTTTCTCCGCAGACCAAATAAACGATGGTATTATGGAATGGATGCTTCATACTGTACGTAACCGTCGAAATCTATCGGATTGGACGGAAGGTCCATGTCAGGCAAAAGGTACGAGCTTGAAATTGATATTGAGGCCTCTAATGCGTGAAATAGGAGGTAAAACTTGGCAAGGATTTACTTATCAGTACATTTATAGTAGCGAAACACTCCCTATTTATCGGATACTTGATAGAGCGACTTGGGAAATAGGGGGCGATACTATGGGGAACGAATTTTGGATGCGGAATGGAGTAGTTCCTTCCAAAGTGAAATTTGAAACTAAAGATGATTTCTATTCTACCGAATGGTATTTGCCAGGTATTGAGAATCCTAATATTTTCCAGTTTCATCCCTTACAAACAACTTTACAAGGGTTTACTTTTACTACTTCTGCTCAAGGGACGTTGCTCACTTGGCCAAACGAGGTCAAACATATTAATTCTTTATTTGAAAAAGAAGCCGGAAAGTCGGAATTAGTCCATTATCACGAACATTGTGCCGATTTGTCCAGACAATTGCAGACCTCACCGGTTGAAGTTCTCTGGCTACCGGGTAGTCTAACAGAAGTTCAGGCGGCTAATATGTATGAGGCTGCCAAAGATGTAATTTACGACACTTTGCACCATAATACTGGCTTGAAACGTGAACGCATCTCTACCTACGGTGTAATAGAAGAATGGCAAATACCGGATATGAACAAGTATATCAATCGTGCGCTTCCTGCTTTAATCTCGGCAGGAGTGAAGACCGTCTTTTTGCCTAACGAATGCGAGAATACAATGAATGTATATGGTGTGTCCAATATGTGCTGCAATATCGACTATAAAATAGCGGAAGCTGTGGGCGAAGATAATATGCGACAATTCTGTAAGTGTGCAAACGATGCTGATGTTAGGGTAGAAATGTGGGGTAACACAGCCATTTCTTCTTTGGCGGAAATGTTTAGCTACGCTGAAGAACAGCCGACAGACCGTTTGAAACGTCTTCCTGTGGAAGGTTCGATTATGGAAGTCGTACAGAAAGCGCAAATGCCTTGGATAAGAAATGCATCCAATGCTATTGAGGCAGACCATTACACTCCGCGCTTTTGTGCGTTAAATATGCGTGATCCCGATATTTATGCTTATTGGATGAAATGTTGGAAAAAACTACATGATGACATTGGTATCCGGGGAATATTCTTGGATAGTTCATTCAATATGACAAGTAATAAATTCCACCATGTACAAAATATGAATGCTATTCGCAAGGGAGGTGCTACTTTAGATCAATTAGAGAATCTTGGTTATTACCGCCCGGCAGAAGAACCGGAAAAAGGTATTTTCTCGCAGTATCCGGCTCACATTGACATGATACGTGATATGCAGTCAATGGGATATCATTATACGGGTGAGGATATTGGTGTTTTCGGCATTCATCGAAGTGGTCCGGGTATTGGGATGAGATTGAACTGCTTGTATCTTTGGACTGACTGTATTGCCATGTTTGAACCGCGAGAAATACGGAAGCAAGGATTTGAACCGGTGGATATCCTCTTTAAGGGGTTGGCTTACAGAATGGCATGGTTTGTCTATTGGGATGTAGAGCAGGAAGCGATCGTTCCGGTCAGAGGAGAAGAGGACGTTTTTCCTACTTTTGATTTCTTTAAAGCCTACAATGAGGTAGAACCTTATTTGTATCACCGTGAGATTCTTGAAAATGAGTCAGGGGTATTGTATCATAAAGGGAACATCTATGTATTATGGGCATTTGATAATTTCCGTTATCAATTACCTAAAAGCTCTTTGGTAAAGACTGTCCTTACGGACAAGACTTCTCGGACACGGAAAATACAGGCCGTGAAGAATCAAATTTATATTTATACCCTATAAAAATCATACTTATGAAAATAAAAATTATCATGAGGCTTTTAATTTGTCTAGTCTTTAATTTGTGGACTATACAAGCGGAAGTGTTTTCTTTGGATTTTAAAGTTAGCATACGTGACTATGGGGCGAAAGGAAATGGAAAGGCTTTGAACACAGAAGCCTTTGATGAGGCTATACAAGCTTGCGTTAAGCAGGGGGGAGGAACGGTGGTGGTACCTGCCGGTGTATTTCTTACGGGCACTGTCCGTCTTCAAAGCCATGTGTCCATATTCCTTGAGAAAGGAGCCATTATCAAAGGCGTGTCGAAACTCGAAGAATATGTGCCCTATGTCCCCTCTAAAGATTTGGGGAAATATGATAATGCTGATAAATATAATTGGAATAGGGCACTGATATTGGGAGTAGGTGTTGAGGATGTTACCATTTCAGGGGAAGGGATCATTGATGGTGACCATGTGTTCGACCCTAATGGCGAAGAGAATATGCGCGGTCCGCACACCATTTTATTTGGAGAATCCCGGAATATAACTTTATCTGGCATTACCTTTTTGCATGCAGCCAATTATGCTTTTATGGCGTACGAGATCGAAAATGCGACCTTTCAACACGTTGTGATGAAAGAGGGATGGGATGGGATCCACATACGTGGCGGGAAAAACATACTGATACGTAATTCTGAGTTTTACACGGGTGATGATGCGATAGCCGGTGGATATTGGGAAAACATGACGATTACTGATTGTCACATCAATTCTTCGTGCAACGGTATCCGTATGATTATGCCCGCTACGGGTCTAACGATTGCGCATTGCACATTTCAAGGGCCGGGAGTATTTCCGCACCGTACTTCGAAAGAACGGAGACGAACTAATATGTTATCGGCTATTTTGCTGCAACCCGGCGGTTGGGGGAATAGCCCGGGGCTGGTAGATAATGTCTCTATTCATGATTTGACGATGGACAGGATAGATAATCCCTTTATGTTTATCCTCAATCAAGGTAACGAAGGTGGTACGATAAAGGTTGAACGTGTTCGAGCGACTCGTATAGCTCAATCGGCCTCATCCGTCGAAAGCTGGAAAGGGGGGACTTTCCAACAAATCGTGCTTCGTGACATTGCCATTGAATATATAGGGCACAACGACCTAGGACTTCGTTCCATCCAAGCGGGTCAGCCGCATGTCGATTCGCGTATATTGCCTTGCTGGGGTTGGTTCTTCCGTAATGTGAAACAACTGACTTGCGAAAATGTACGACTGTCTTATACAGGTGTAGAAGTTCGCCCTGCTTTTTTCTTGGATAATGTGACAACTCCTATATTTAATGATGTAGAATGCCGTGAGGTCTTGGGAACGAAACCATTGCTCCTAAAAAACTCCGGTGATGTAAAAGATGTGAAAATCAAACAATTTGAATAAAATGAGAATATGAAAAAACAATATTTATTACTTACTTTTTTGACCATGTTTTCAAGTTTTATACAGGGGCAAATGAAAGAACCTTATGAATGGGTAGGATATGAAAACGTTATGAAGGTGAAAAATGGTTTGCGTCATTATGATTATGATGTTAAAACCATTCATTCAAGTGCTCCGGCCAATGTGTTTTGGCCAGAAGAAAAAGTGGCATTTACTTTTCAGTTGGTCAGTAATATCAATGAATCTATTGATGTAAATGCTTCCGTGGAAGTAATACAGTATGGGGCTAAAGGGATACCGGATGATATTTGGCTTCCGGAAATGTATAAAATAAAAGAGGTACAAAAACTTTCCGTTCCGGTCAAGATATCTCCTAACGGCTACGTGGATGTGGAGATCGCTCCTGATATACCTGAAATATTTGGTGGATACGCTATCGTGTTTGATTTGGGGAAGTATGGCCGACGTCTGGCTACCAGTTTTGTGCGCAGTATGAAACCATCGCCGGTTAGGATGCAATATCCGAAACAGTCGTTAGATGATCTAGGTGTTGATTTCTTGAGCCGTGTCGGTGTACAAGCTATACGATATGGAGTTTCTTATTGTCCTACCACTATGAGTAATTATCAAAGTGAAATGCGCCGGATGGATGCTGAAATGAAGAAGTATAAAGACAATAACATAACCGTTTTACTTATGTTTGGCGAAGGCCAATCGTTGACTCCTTTAGGAACACAACGTTCTTTTCTGGATGAAAATGGCATTTATAAACGTACCAAGCAGGATTATGCGTGGTTACCTACCCTTGACGAAGATTTTAAAAAATACGTGAAAGAACTATGTGTCAAACACGGCTGGCCTAATGGACCCGTCACTGCCGTATCCCTCTGGAACGAACCTTGGGAGGGTATTTCCATATCAGGTTGGCAGGCCGATATGTTGCGTTATCGGGAAATTTACAAAGCAATGGCTGAAGGAGTGATGGAAGCCCGTAAGCAAGGTGTGGATGTACTTATTGGTGGATGCGATTCCAACTCGAATGCATGGGATAAACTATTCAGTGACGGCACCATGGTTATGCTACCGATTTTCGATTTCTTATCTATTCATTATCAGGGGATGGAATCGCCAGTCTTATACCCCGAGTGGAATAATCGGAAAGACCATAAAGGGCGTGTACTAATTTGGGATACCGAAAGTTGGGTGGGAAATACGGATGACCGCATTGGCCTTGTAGTTGCGGCTAATCGATCGGCCGGATATGACCGTTCAATGGGTATTTATGGTGGTTATATGTATTCTGGCGATCCTCATAATACGGTTCCAGATATGGAAATCCGGACAGCAAACGGAGTGGAACGAATTCCGTCGATTCATAGTTCATGGTCGCCGGCCGCAGCTATGGGAGCCGTACAAGCTTTGATCGGGGAACGTGATTTTAGAGAATTGCTGTTTAAAAATGGCCTTCCTTGGATAATGCTTTTTGATGGCTATGAAGGAAATGAGGATGACGGTACGGTTGTAATAACCGGTGATTTGGGAGAGGCTTTCGGTGCAGAAAGTATTTTGTTTCGTAACGTGAGGAGCCAACAGGAGATTCAAGAGAAAATAGCGCTTCGGGAAAAAATAAAAAACTTACCGCAAGGATCAGCCGAACGAACAAAAACGGAAGATGCTTTATCGGGTTATAAAGCCATAGAAGGTGGAACATTGACGTTAAAAGCTCAATCCTCATTTATTTTATATGATTTTTATGGGAATGTGATGCAACCGCATCAAGGAAAATATGAAATTCCTTTGAATTATAGGGGATATTATATGCGAACTGATGGCAGTAAAGGTTCGTTTGCGAAACTTCAGCAGGCATTGAAGAGTGCTCGTATCGATGGGTATGAACCATTGGAAATCGTAGCAAAAGACATGACAACTCCCATTTCGGAACGGCCGACTATGGAGTTGGTTATGACCAATATATTGAATAGGAAGGTAAGTGGTAATTTGCAGGTGAAATTAGGTAATCTTCTATTGGATTATCCTGTGAAAATATCATTTAAACCCAATGAAACAAAAACGATAAAAGTAAATATAACTGGAGGAGATGCGGTTGCGGATAATACTTACCCACTTGATGTCTGCTTTGATGGCGGGAAAGACGGATTGGCTGTCCATTGGGAAGATATGCATGTGAACTATATTACTAAACAAACGATTATGGTTGATGGAAAGTTGGATGATTGGACAAATGCCATTCCCCAGCCCGTGAAAGGCTCTTCGGATGCAAGTGTATCGCTGACCGAAGCTGCGTGGTATCCGTTTAAAAACTTTGAAACAAATGCCGACGGAATGGCTACAGCTTATTTGGCTTACGATGAGGATTATTTCTATTTTGCGGCAAAAGTAGCCGATAAGACACCTAATAAAGGCTCTTATCGTTTTGAGACCCGCAACGATGATGAGTTTTTTTACCCCGATGTTGCCCATATGCAAACGGCTTTGGCCATGCATTCTGTAGAAAGAAAGCTGGATGCCGGTGACGATGATCGGCAAGCTCTTCAAGTTCCCCGTGGTTCATCCCGGGCGATGAACTATATTGAAAATACGGAAACAACCCGCTCTGTGGGTATCGACTTGGATTTGCCGACAGATAAATATACCCGTACTGCTTTTTATTTCCCTAATCGGGATCAATACAATCTGCAAGTTGTAGTATATGATCGGGAAACAGGGAAAGAGTTGATGATGCAGCAAATTCCGAAAGTATGGGATGGCGTTTATTTGGTACTGGATTTATCCGGTAAGGTGAGAGTCCGCTGTACCGCTGAAGGATGGTGGTATACAGTAAAGTTGGCTGGTCTTTTCTTTGATGAAGTAGGGCGGAATGTTACAGGTAAAACCGCTGCCTTGATGGTTAAAAAAGACTTTGATACACAGGGCGACTGGAAATCTTTTTATGGTAAAAATGGTTATTATATGGTTGGTTTTACCCCAGATTTGCCTAACGGGGTCTCCTGTCGGACTGTTGAGCATAATGATTTGGTCGAACTGAAGTGGCCTGAAGGTGTCCGCCGTTTCTCTTATCGAAAAGACCCGGTTCTTCCAGACGCATCTATGGATAAACCAGCGGATAATATCTTGATAGCTTTTAATGTATTATCTATCGGACACGACGGTATGGAGTCACATCCGAAAGGTACGATGCCACGCTACACGGGCTACAAATGCACGGATTATGAATATGCTTTGAATACAGTATCTCCCGAATATGGGGGCGGTTTTGAGATTTGGCGTATGCTGGTTCCCGGTATGCCTCGTAAGCATTTCTATCCCCGTCAGCCAAAATCTCCTTACGACGGACCGGTGCAAAACGGGAAATTAGTGACTCGTCGAGAGGGTAATACCCTTTATACGGAATGTGCCATTCCTTGGAGCGAAATACCGGATGTCCGGAAAGTCCTTGATACAGGAGGGAAGATTAAATTCTCTTATCGTGTGAATGATGATGGTGCGGGTGGTGCATGTATGGAACTGGCACGTAAGCGAAGCGTGTCAAAGAAGAATAGTCGTGCGTTTCATCCGGACTGGAAAGAACATTGGGCAAATGAGTTGGAGTTTTCTTTCGGTAAATAAGTAGAAAATATGAAAAGCTATCATTACATTCTCCTGTTGTTTTTTAGCCTGTTGGCAGCTTGTCACGTAGAAGAAAAGATAAGTGAAGAAAATCAAAATGTACTGGAATATGTTAACCCCTTTATTGGTACGGATGGGCACGGACATACCTTTCCCGGAGCGGCTGTTCCTTTTGGAATGGTGCAGTTAAGCCCTGATACCCATCTGGCAGGTTGGGATTGGTGCTCTGGTTATCATTATACTGACAGTTCGATAATCGGTTTCAGTCATACTCATTTATCCGGCACGGGACGAAGTGACTTAATGGATGTGTTATTGATGCCCACTACCGGCACTACGAAAGTAGTGCCCGGTACACGGGAGAATCCGGATGGGGGATATCGTTCTCGCTTTTCCCACGACGAAGAATGGGCCTCCCCCGGTTATTATAAAGTGAAACTGCGAGACTACGATATTTTAGCGGAATTGACTGTCACCCCTCGTTGTGGCTTTCATAAATATACTTTCCCAAAAACACGGGATGCACATATTTTGTTGGACTTATTTCATCATTATTCAACGGATAGTGTAAAAGAGAGCTCTTTGCGGATACAGGATAATCAGACGTTAACAGGTATGCGTCGATCAAAAGGTTGGGGTGAACCCGGTGAAAAATATTGGAGTAACCAGCAATTGTTTTTTGTCGTGCGTTTTTCCAAACCATTTAACTCCTGCGATCTGTTCATAGATAATCAGATCGTGGCTGATAGTTGTATGGAGGCTAATGGAAGGAATCTGAAAGTTATTCTTAATTATGAGACAGGGGAGAGAGAAGCAATTTTTGTTAAAGTCGGTATTTCATCAGTGAGTATAGAAAATGCTATTCTTAATCTGGATGCGGAAATCCCCGCATGGGATTTTGATGGGACGGTAGCACGAGCCCGTTCCTCTTGGAATCAAAAGTTATCACAAATACAGATAGATGCTTCTGAAGAGGAAAAAACAAAGATTTATACGGCAATGTACCATTCTTTTCTTGCTCCGTACCTGTTTTCGGATATAAATAATGAATATTGGGGATTTGATAAGCAGGTCCATAAAACTACTGGTTCGAAGCATTATACGGTCATGTCTCTTTGGGATACATTTCGAGCGGTTCATCCTTTATTTACATTGTTTGCCCCTGAAGTGGTAAATGATATTGTCGCTTCCATGCTTCGCCAGTATGATGAATATGGCTTATTGCCAGTTTGGCCACTGTGGGGTAGTGAGACCAATTGTATGATTGGCTATCATGCTATCCCGGTTATCGTGGACGCTTATCTCAAGGGTTTTCGTGATTTCGATGTGGAAAAAGCGTATCAAGCAATGAAAACTTCTGCGATGCAAGACGATTTTGGAATAAACTATCTCAAGAAATATGGATATATTCCCTATGACAAATATAACAAGTCGGTGGCTACAGCCTTGGAATACTGTTATGATGATTGGTGCATTGCCCGTTTGGCGAAAGAACTGGGAAAAACGGATGATTATCATTATTTCATGAAACAAGCAGCTTCATATTCAACCTATTTTGATAAGGAATATAAACTGATGAACGGTGTTTCATCTACCGGAAAATTCCGTCGCCCTTTTGACCCATTCTATTCTTCTTATGGCGAATGTGACTGGGTGGAAGGTAACTCTTGGCAGTATTCCTTTTTTGTTCCTCATGATGTACAGGGGCTAATTAACCTGTTTGGTTCCAACCAAGAGTTTGTTAATGCCTTGGATACCTTATTCGGTATACATTCTCATGTATCGGGTGAAGATGTTCCGTTGGATATTTCGGGGTTTATCGGACAATATGTACATGGCAACGAGCCGAGTCATCAGGTTGCTTACCTGTATAATTATGCGGGTGTTCCGTGGAAATCACAGGAAAAGCTTCATGAAATTATGACTACATTATACACTACCTCTCCGGACGGTTTGTGTGGTAATGAAGATTGCGGACAAATGTCGGCTTGGTATGTGTTCAGTGCTTTAGGTTTCTATCCGGTTAATCCGGCAGAGGGGGTGTATGTTTTAGGTAAGCCGATGATTAATGGAGCAACATTGAATGTGGGAAATAAGCGGTTTGAAATAGTCGTAAAAAACATGTCTCCAGAAAATATTTATATTCAATCTGTAACTTTGAATGGGGAAGAATATAATAAATTGTATATCCGTCATCAAGATATTTTGGACGGAGGGGTTTTGGAGTTTTACATGGGAGCTTCTCCTTCTCCTGCTTTTGGAACCTCTGTAGGAAGTGTGCCCCCTTCTGTAACCAACTATAATAATGAAGGGGTCTATACTTTATCCGTTTGTAACAACACTTTATCTGTATCATCCAAACAGGGAGGACGTATACTTTCTTCCACGTATAATGGACGAGAAATTCTCGTACCGTCCTCTGTGCATCAAGAAAACTATGGTGCGACCCTATGGCCTTCTCCGCAAAGTAATTGGGGATGGCCTCCGTATCCGGTTTTGGATTTAGAGGTTTATGAAGGTAGTATGAATAAAGAGGGTTCTTTGGTATTAGTGAGTCAGCCAGATCTAGAGAGTGGTTTCCGTTTTCAAAAAAAGTTCACTCCTTGTACGGCTGATACTTCGTTTCAGATAGAATATACGATATCAAATATTTCATCAAATGAGAAAAAAGTAGCAGCTTGGGATGTTTGCCGAACAAAAGGAGGGGTGAGTTTTTTCCCTGTAGGAGAGGAGGTGGACTTACCTGTTTCCACGTTGAAGGGTACCTCGGTTAGTAACGGCATTCTTTGGTATCGTTTTAATAAAGACTCGATTACGGAACCGCAAAAATTATTTTCTACAGCTCAAGAAGGCTGGTTAGCACATTTAATGGGTGATTTATTATTTGTTAAGAATTTTCCAAATACGAAAGTATCGGAACTTCCTCCGGGGCAAGGGGAGGTTGAGATTTTTGCTCAAGAAGGAGGTCTATATATTGAGTTGGAAAATCATGGCCCTTATACTAATCTAAAGCCCGGTGAATGTTTGACTTATATGGAAAAATGGTATTTGAGAAAAGTTAATCCGGCTTCAATTCTGTCAGATTTGGTCGGTATGGTCAAATGTATCGTAGACTAGCGATGTGGCTACCTTGTCCACTACATTCGCGGGGGATATCCTATGGAATAAAAGCTGATTTTTCAATTAACATATCCCCCTTCTCTTTTATTAATACGGATTTTTTTCCTTATATTCGCGTCACTTTTGAACACGTATCAAATAATTTCTAAATAAATCAATTAAGAAATGACAAAGAGTGCATTACAAATCGCAAGAGCAGCTTACCAACCGAAGGTACCCGCTGCGTTGAAAGGTGCAGTGAAAGCCGTTGACGGCGAGTATACTCAATCAGTAGCCGATCAGGAAGAAATCAAGAAATTGTTCCCGAACACTTACGGAATGCCGATCGTTACATTCGAGAAGAGTAACGAGGAGAAGGCTATGCCTGTCATGAACGTTGGTGTGATCCTTTCCGGTGGTCAAGCTCCCGGTGGTCACAACGTGATCGCTGGTTTGTTCGACGGTATCAAGGCTCACAACGCAGATTCTCGTCTGTATGGTTTCATCTTGGGCCCGGGCGGTTTGATCGATCATAAATATATGGAATTGACGGCTGATATTATCGACGAGTACCGTAACACGGGTGGTTTCGATATGATCGGTTCAGGACGTACGAAATTAGAGACTACGGAACAATTCGATAAAGGTCTTCAGATCTTGAAGGAACTTGATATCAAGGCTTTGGTTATTATCGGTGGTGACGATTCTAACACGAACGCTTGCGTATTGGCCGAGTATTACAAGGCTATCGGCGCCGGCGTACAGGTAATCGGTTGCCCGAAGACGATCGACGGTGACTTGAAGAACGCCCAGATCGAGACCTCTTTCGGTTTCGACACGGCTTGTAAGGTTTACTCCGAGGTAATCGGTAACATCCAACGTGACTGTAACTCCGCCCAGAAATACTGGCACTTCATCAAATTGATGGGTCGCTCCGCTTCTCATATCGCTTTGGAGTGCGCTTTACAGACTCAACCGAACGTTTGTATCATCTCCGAGGAGGTTGAGGAGAAGAATATGTCTTTGGACGATATCGTTACTTACGTGGCTGGTATCGTGGCTAAGCGTGCCGCCGAGGGTAACAACTTCGGTACGGTATTGATCCCTGAGGGCTTGATCGAGTTCGTTCCGGCTATGAAACGCTTGATTGCCGAGTTGAATGACTTCTTGGCTAAGCACGACGCTGAGTTCAAGATGATCAAGAAGAGCGAGCAACGTGCTTATATCATCAGCAAGTTGACGAAGGAGAACTCTGATCTGTACGCTTCTCTTCCGGAGGGCGTAGCTCGTCAGTTGTCTTTGGATCGTGACCCGCACGGAAACGTACAGGTTTCTTTGATCGAGACCGAGAAGTTATTGTCCGAGATGGTTGGCAAGAAATTGGCTGAGTGGAAAGCCGAGGGCAAGTACGTAGGCAAGTTCGCCGCACAACACCACTTCTTCGGTTACGAGGGTCGTTGCGCCGCTCCTTCTAATTACGATGCGGACTACTGCTACTCTTTGGGTTACACGGCATCTTGCTTGATCGCCGCCGGTAAGACAGGTTATATGTCTTCCGTACGTAACACGACCGCTCCCGCTGATCAATGGATCGCCGGTGGTATCCCTGTTACTATGATGATGAACATGGAGAAACGTCATGGCGAGATGAAGCCGGTTATCCAGAAGGCTTTGGTTAAGCTTGACGGCGCTCCTTTCAAGGCGTTCGCCGCAAACCGTGACGAGTGGGCTTTGACTACTAGCTACGTATACCCGGGTCCGATCCAGTACTTCGGCCCGACGGAGGTTTGCGACCAGCCGACTAAGACTTTGCAGTTGGAGCAAGCTTAATACAGACTTATACATTATATAATATATAAGCTAGAGAGGATGTCATTTATTTGGCATCCTCTTTTTATTTACATACATTTGCCACGAGATCTTAAACCTAAAAATAAATCTTTATAACACATGGATTCCATGAAAAAGAAAATCGCCTATCTATTGCTCCTTTTGATGCTGATACCTGTCGGCTCGTTCGCCAAGGAGAAACGTACGTTCGAGATCAAGGACGGTCATTTTTATGTAAACGGGAAGGTAACCCCGATCCTCTCGGGTGAGATGCATTACCCTCGTATCCCCCACCAATATTGGCGGCATCGCCTTCGGATGATGCGAGCGATGGGCTTGAATACGGTCGCTACCTATGTCTTCTGGAACCTGCACGAGACGGAGCCGGGTAAATGGGATTTCGAGGGAGACAAGAATCTGGCCGAGTATATCCGGATAGCGGGAGAGGAGGGATTGATGGTGATCCTCCGTCCCGGCCCCTACGTATGCGCCGAGTGGGAGTTCGGCGGTTATCCGTGGTGGTTGCAGAATATACCGGGCATGGAGATCCGCCGGGATAACCCGGAGTTCTTGAAACGCACGAAGCTTTATATCGATAAGCTTTACGAGCAGGTCGGCGACTTGCAGGTATCGAAAGGCGGCCCTATCATCATGGTGCAGGCCGAGAACGAGTTCGGCTCTTACGTGGCGCAACGTAAGGATATCCCCTTGGAGGAGCATCGCCGCTACAACGCCAAGATCAAGCGGCAATTGGCGGACGCCGGTTTCAACGTGCCTCTGTTCACCTCGGACGGAAGCTGGTTGTTCGAAGGCGGTTCCACCCCGGGAGCGTTGCCTACGGCGAACGGGGAGAGTAACGTGGAGAACTTGAAAAAGGTGGTGAACGAGTATCACGGGGGAATAGGCCCGTATATGGTAGCCGAGTTTTATCCCGGTTGGCTGATGCACTGGGCGGAACCATTCCCCGATATAAGCGATTCCGGCATAGCGAGGCAGACGGAGACGTACCTCCAAAACGATGTCTCTTTCAATTTCTATATGGTTCATGGCGGTACGAATTTCGGTTTCACCAGTGGCGCCAATTACGACAAGAAGCATGATATCCAGCCGGACTTGACCAGCTACGACTACGACGCCCCGATCAGCGAGGCGGGTTGGGTGACCCCGAAGTTCGACTCGATCCGCAACGTGATCCGGAAATACGTCACTTATGACGTCCCCGAGGCCCCAGCCCCTATACCGCTGATCGAGATCCCGTCGATCTCCTTGGCGAAGGTAGCCGACGTGTTGGCCTTGGCGAAAGAGGAGGAACCGGTAGCGTCCACGACACCCCTCACGTTCGAGCAATTGAACCAAGGATACGGCTACGTCTTGTACTCAACCCATTTCAACCAACCCCTGAAAGGCCGTCTGGAGATACCGGGCTTGCGTGATTACGCTACGATCTACGTGGATGGCGAGCGTGTCGGCGAGTTAAACCGTTGTTTCAACCAATATGCGATGGAGATCGATATCCCGTTCAACGCTACCTTGGACATCTTGGTGGAGAACATGGGGCGTATCAATTATGGCGAGGAGATTGTCCGCAATACGAAGGGGATCATCAGCCCGGTCAAGATTAACGGCAGCGAGATATCGGACTGGAAGATGTACAAGCTCCCGATGGACCGGATGCCGGCTTTGGCCTCCGGCGAGCCTTATGTCTATAAGAATGGCTCGCCCGAGGTAGCGGCGTTGGGGAATAAGCCGGTTCTCTACGAGGGAACCTTCCACCTGTCTGATACCGGCGATACGTTTATCGATATGGAGGATTGGGGAAAGGGCATTATTTTCATCAATGGCATCAATATCGGTCGCTATTGGTACGCCGGCCCTCAGCAAACGCTTTACATACCGGGCGTATGGCTGAACAAAGGAGAGAATAAAATCGTTATTTATGAGCAGCTGAATAATGACCGGAAGTCGAGTGTACGGACGGTCAAGACTCCTGTCCTGACAAAACTAAAGAAAATTACAGCCATGGAGAAAAAGAATCGTTTGATGGATAAAGCGGTAAGCCCGTTTAGCGTGGATGAGACGATGCGGCGGATCGAGGAGATTATCAAGTCTCAAGGAGGTTCCGTGTTCGCCATGTTCGATCATGGGCGAAACGCTAGCGAGGTAGGGATGAAGCTGCCTCCGAATAAGGTGATCGTCTTCGGCTCGCCGAAAGTCGGGACTTTATTGATGCAGCAAGATCCATCTATCTCTTTGGAGCTGCCGCTACGTATCTCCGTTTGGGAAGATGCGGACGGCAAGGTTTGGATCGGTTCCCCGAATCTGGAGACGATCGCCTCCGAATACGGGATGGAAAACAGCGGCGTCATCGAGAAGATGCAAGAGGCCGTAACGAATATCGTGAGTAAATCGATAGCCGGCAGCCGGTAAGGCTCATGGATCTAATGCGATAAGAGCTTAGGAGGATGTCGGTAAAACGGCGTCCTCTTTTCTTTTATATGGCCCAAGAGACTCATTTACCGTGCTGTAGATTGATAATAAGGTTTAAAAGTCTTCGGAAAAATTAGGAATAGATTGTATTTTTTTATGCGGTTTTTAACATATTGTTGATTCTTGTGAAGGTGTCTTTTTGTTAACAAGAATAAGCCTTATTGGGTCTATAATAGCTATTTGTACGAACACATATCCGCAAGTTCAAGGGAATGTGAAAAAAATATGCATACTATTGTTGTTTATTAAGAATAATAATTTATATTTGTACCCGTATCCGAAGAGTGGATATAATTATTAATGTTAACCTATTTTTGTGTTATGATGAACAAACAGTTGGCTTTTGTTAAAAGCGGGCTGGGTTTGGCACTTTGTTTCCTTATGGTCGGTGCGGGTGTAACCCCTCCAATCCACGCGTCTAACGCGAATGTGTCCATCTCCCAACAAGCTAAGAAAGTTACCGGTACGGTAACTGACGCAAAGGGTGAACCCCTTTTGGGTGTGAATGTTGTAGTAAAAGGTACTACAAACGGTACGATTACCGACCTTGACGGTAAGTATTCCTTGGAAGTTGAGCCCAACTCCATTTTAGTCGTTTCCTACATTGGTTATGTATCTCAGCAAATTCCTGCTTCGGGAGAAGTGGTAAATGTGACATTGAAAGAAGATACGCAAAACCTTGATGAGGTAGTAGTAGTAGGTTACGGTACGCAGCAGAAGAAAGATATCACAGGCTCCGTGGCAGTAGTCGATACGAAAGACCTTTTGGCATCTTCCGGATCTTCCGCTACCCAGCAGTTGCAAGGTAAGGCGGCCGGTGTATATATCGGTCAGACCGGTTCTCCGGGTTCTCCTTCAATGGTTCGTATTCGTGGTATCAATACGGTTAATGATAACGGCCCATTATACGTAATTGACGGCGTGTCAACACGTAATCAGGATCTAAGTACTTTGAATCCGAACGATATTGAGAGTATGCAGGTATTGAAGGATGCCTCTTCTGCCGCTATCTATGGTGCGCAGGCTGCGAACGGTGTTATCTTGATCACGACGAAGAAAGGTACGAAGAGCGGGCAACCGAGATTAACGTACGACGGTTATATTGGTGTCCAGAAGACGGGTAAGAAATATGACGTGTTGAATTCTATGGATCGCTTGAACCTAGATTGGGAGGCGCAGAAGAATAATATTGCTATGCGTGATATCGGAGGTTATCCAAGTAATCCTCAATTTGGTACGGGGGATAGACCTTCTATCCCGAATTACTTGACACAATCAGGTGCTCAGGGTTCTACTACAATAGATCCGAGCGACTATGATTATCCTACTACAACTTACGCACCATTCTCAGATACGGACTGGTGGGATGAGTTAGATCGTGCCGCCATGATTCAAAATCACCAGATCGGCTTGTCCGGTGGTACGGAAAAGGGACAGTATAACTTAAGCGCAAACTATTTCAAACAAGACGGTACGGTAATTGATTCTTACTATCAGCGTTATCAAGTGCGTGCGAATACCTCTTTCAATGTACGTGACTGGTTACGTGTGGGTGAGAACTTAACGTATGCTTTCACGAAAGATAATGGCTTGAGTGCGAATGGAGCGGAATCTAATCCTTATTCGTGGACATATCGTGCTTCTCCTTGGGTTCCGGTATATGATATCGCAGGTAATTTCGCTGGATCAAAGTTCTCCGGTACGGGTAACTTCCAGAATCCGGTAGCCAATCAAGTCCGTAATAAGGACAACTATTATACTCGCAACCGTATCTTTGGTAACTTATGGGCTGAGGCGGATATTTTCAAGGACTTGACATTCCGTACGAACTTCGGTATCGACTATACGAACCGGTATTATTATCGCATGGAAAAGAAAAATCCGGAGTTCTCAGAGTCTATGGGACAGAATAACTTTGAGGAACAAAGTGAGTTTAATTATCGTTGGGTATGGACGAATACGTTGACCTATAACAAGACTTTTAATGATATCCATAAACTTACCGTTCTGTTAGGTACGGAGGCTATCCGTGACGGTCTGGGACGCAAGTTGACCGGTCGTCGTTACAATTATTTGTTTGAGGATAATACGAATAGTTGGGTGCTGAATATGGGTGAGAATAACAACCAGCGTTTGGCGAATTCCGAATATAAGGGTGAGTTTGCTTTGTTTGGCTTGTTCGGCCGTGTAGATTATTCTTTCAATGATAAATACCTGTTCACAGGTATCATCCGTCGGGATGGTGTATCTCGTTTCTCAAAATCTAATCGTTATGGTGTGTTCCCATCCGCTTCTTTAGGTTGGCGTATTTCCCAAGAGGATTTCATGGAAAGTACGAGAGATTGGTTGGACGATTTGAAGTTGCGTGTCGGTTATGGACAGACAGGAAACTCTGAGGTTCCTCGTATTACGAACTATGCTATGGAACTTGCAACTTACCCGAAACGTTCTGACTACGATTTGAACGGACAGAATAATTCTACTACAACAGGTTTCATCTTAGATAAATATGGAAACGAGGATACCAAGTGGGAGTCTACAGAGATGTGGAACGTCGGAGTGGACGCTACTTTCTTAAATGGTAAATTCAATATTGGTGCTGAGTGGTATTGGAAGAAGACAACGGATATGTTGATCGAGGCTCAATATTCAGCGTTTGCTAACCCGGAGATCAAGAAACCATATATCAATTTCGGTGATATCAAGAATACGGGTGTCGATTTGAACTTGAATTATAGAGATTCAAAAGGTGATTGGTCTTGGGACGTAAGTTTGAACCTTTCCCATTATAAGAATGAGGTACTGCGTATCTCGGAGTCGGATGATGCCTCTTTGTGGGGAGCGGGAACTCGCTTGGATGGAAACGTGACCCGTACGACGAAAGGACATGCTATCTCTGAGTTCTATGGTTACAAGGTGAATGGTTTCTATGAGAACGTTGACGAGGTTTTGGCCTTGCCGCCTCTAGGACAATCCGGATTGAACGCTGAGTCCGCCAAGGCTTGGGTCGGTAAATTTAAGTTTGATGATGTGGATAAGGATGGTAAGTTGACGGAAAGAGACCGTACGTTCATCGGTTCTCCCCATCCTGATTTGATCGCTGGCTTAAACGCTACGGTTACTTGGAAAAACTGGGACTTCACGATGTTCTGGTATTCAACTATCGGCAATGACCTGTTTAACAATACGAAATATTTTACGGACTTCTGGATGTTCAACGGTAACAAGTCTGAGCGTATGCGTGATCAATCTTGGACTCCCGGTGCTGATAATAGCAATGCCATTTTGCCGATCTTGGATTCGAACGATGGTTATTCTGGTAAATTCTCGAACTCTTATTACGTAGAGAATGCTTCGTTCTTACGTTTGAAGAATGTGGTTTTGGGTTATACGCTTCCGAAGAGCGTGTTATCTAAGGTGGGTATCCAAAACTTACGTTTGTATGTACAAGCCGAGAATTTGCTGACTATTACCGGTTACTCTGGATTGGATCCGGAATATACGAATGCGGATATGGGCAAAGAAAGTGGGGGAGACCTACAGAGAGGTGTTGATATGGGTGGATGGCCTTCAACGATGCGTTTCTTGTTCGGTGTAAATTTCGCTTTCTAATGTTTAGGGATTTGATTAACTTTTAAAATGAATTTTATTATGAAACACAACAAATATATATTAGCGTTGGCTTTTGCCAGTATGCTGACTTTGGGTTCTTGTGGCGATGATTTCTTGGGAAAGGAGCCGCAAGGAGTTTTGACCCCGGAGGCTTTGGCGAATGCTCAAGGTGTGGAGTTGCTGGTTACTAGTGCTTATGCGGGTTTAGCCTCTCCTGTGGAAGGATACGATCCCTATCAAGCTTCTCCGTTTAACTGGGTATGGGGTGGTATTTATGGGGGTGATGCCAACAAGGGATCAGACCCTAACGACCAATCTACGGTGAATGAGATAGAATTGTATAATACATTGTCGACCAATGGCTATATCAAGCAAAAATGGGTTTGGGTGTATCAAATGAGCAAACGTGTTAACTTGGCTCTTCAGGTCTTGGAAAATGCGGAGGATATGAAGGAGGAAATTCGCCAAATGCGTAAAGGCGAGTTGAAATTCTTACGAGCCTTGGCTTATTTCGAGGGAATGCGTGTGTTTGGTGTTTATCTCCCCTATATTGATGAGACTAATCAAGAGAATGACCCAAAGGTGCATAATGACAAAGATATCTATAGCTTGGTCGTTGCCGACGTGGATGATGCTATAGCGAATTTATCGGATGATCCTAAGGTTGTTGGTGAGGTTGGCCGGGCGAATAAATCCGCAGCGAAGGCTTTGAAGGCTAAGATCTTGATGTGGCATGGTGATTTGGCGGAAGCGCAACCTATCTTAGCGGATGTGTTGACAAATGGTGTTACGTCTAAGGGTATGGCTTATGGACTGGAAGATGATCTGGACAATAACTTCAATGCTTTGACAGAAAATGGTAAGGAATCCGTTTTTGCGGTACAATACTCAAATGCGGCAGAGAATATGGGGGGTGCTCCCTTCTGTTTAGCTTATCCGCATAATACAGGTCCCGGTGGATGTTGTGGTTTCTACCAGCCTTCTTTTGAGTTGGTGAATTCGTTCCAAGTAGATGCGAATGGCCTTCCTTACTTGAACGGTGAATATCGTACGAAGAAAAGTGTATCTGTTCGTAACTCCGATAGTTCCCAAGATGCTGTGCTAGCCGTTAACGATAATAACATTGCGGTCGATCCTCGATTGGATTTTGCTGTAGGTCGTTTTGGTATTCCTTATAAGGATTGGGGATTCCCAGAGAATGGTTGGGTACGAGATGCTACGAATGGCGGTATCTTCATGCCGAAAAAGCATGTATATAGCAAGGCTGAGGATGCGGCTGGTATGAAAGCGTTATATGGTGGTTGGGCACCGGGTTCTGCTATGAACTTGCAATATTTAAGTGTTCGTGACTTGACTTTATTATATGCTGAATGCTTGGCTAACGCTGGGAATCTGAAAGGTGCGATGGAGCAGGTTAACAAGATTCGTCGTCGTGCGGCTTTGGATGTTAATATTGTTAAGTTAGATGATGGGACTCCAGCCGCTAATTATAAGATTGCCGAATATCCTTCTTCACATGCCGCATTCTCAAACAAAGATGTTTGTATCAAGGCGATTCGCATGGAGCGTAAGTTAGAGTTGGCTATGGAAGGTGAGCGCTGGTTCGATTTGTCCCGTTGGGGTGGTGATGTGATGGCTAGTGAGTTGAAAGCCTATGTGGACTATGAGAAACAGTATATCTCTAAGTTTGCGGGAGCTTCTTATCTGTCATCGAAAAAGACAATGTTGCCCGTTCCTGACGATGAGATCTTGACTTTGGGTACAGATCCGGAAACAGGTACTCCGTACTTGGTACAGCCGGAAGCTTGGAGAAACTAAAGGTTTATGGCGATAAGGAAGGCAGGGTACTTCCTTATCGTTTTTATTTTGAATGGTGCTTACAGATTCTTGCTCTTTAAGAGTTTGTCTTGAATAATTGATGGTTATATGTTCTTTTATAACCACAAAAGGAATAGATGGTTTAATAAAAGTTAAAGGGTATGCATCACGGCATACCCTTTTTGCTTGAAGAAAATAGTATTCTTCAAATTCCCATTTCCTCTAATAACCCCAGTACTTCAAGAGGCACCCTGCGCACCCCGCTATGAGGAGGGTGTAGCCGGAGATACCCAGCCAGTCCGCCCCGGGGGGCGGTGGGGAGGAGGGGTGCCGTCGTGGCGGAAGAGCGTCAGCGAGGCGCCGATCGCCGCTAGCGTCACCTCCGTCTCCCACATGAGGAGGGAGAGGAGGGCTAGCAGGAGAAGGAGCAGCGCCGGTAGCGTCTGTCGTTTCGGGAACAGGGGGATGCTGCGGGAAGATGACCCGGAGGAGCGCCGTGAGGCAACGGAGGATGAGTTCAAGGTATTTCATTTTAGTTGACAGTTGATGATAGGGACGGCATCTGCCCGCCCTTTTGATTGACGATTGATAGTTGCGAGCTGATTTTTCGGCAAAGCTGGACGATCAGCTTACGATAGGCTTCCCGGTTATCGCCGTTCACCTCGCTGATGTAGGGGCTGTAGGCGATCTCCTTGGCGAAGGCCGTAGGGTTGGCGCTCATGTCGGCCGCCCGGGGATAGGCCGAGCGAAGCAGGCGGCAGTAATCCATGAACGAGCACTTATCGTCCGGGTAGATCCGGAAACGTAGCGAGCGGGGCGACAGCTCCGTCCACCGGCCGGTCCACCATACGTTGGGCAGCCCGTAGGCCGTGATGCCGAAAAAGTTATGATACTCCCGGCAGAGCGTACTCTCGCCCCAACCCGTCTCGATGGCCGCCTGCGCCAAGATCACCACCGGATCGATCCGGAACGCCCGCCCGGCCTCCCCAGCCAGCGGAGCGTATTCACGTATAAAAACAGAAATCTCCATACCACTTAATTTTCAATTTTCAATTCTCAATTTTCAATTCCTTAAATCTCGTCCGGGCTCTCGGAATCGCCCCCGCCACCTCCCGGGGTCACCTCTCCGTTCGAGTACTCGGTGTACTCACGGAGCTTGGCCGTCAGCTTAAGCGAGGCGCTGGAGAGATTGCCCGTGGCACGGGCACGGAGGCGTACGCCGATGATATTGCCTTGCGTGGAGAAATCCTCCGGCGTGACGGCCCCCTTCGAACGGATACCCACGCTGAAGATGCCGAGGTCGTCTATCTTCACGTTCTTGCCGTCCATCAGCAGCTCCTTGATACAATTCACCATGTCCTTCAGCATGCCGTGGATGGCGCCGGTGGAGAAGGGGGTGTTGTGGGTGGACATGTGCTCGGCCAAGGCGGCGATGTCTACCGTCTCTTCGCATACGGCACGGGCGTACCACTTGTTGAAGGTTGTCACGTTCTTCTCGTTCTTGTTTTGATACTTCTTGTAGCGGATCATAATGTGTTGTTTTTTAATGTTGATACAAAGATACGGCAGGGCATGGGGGCTTTGTCGCTTTGGGTGACTTAGGGTGATTTCGGGTGAATTATTTCTCCGGAAAATGATGGATATATGCCGGAGATTCACTATCTTTAGGATATGGAAACGACATTCAAGATACGAGCATACGGGCGGATGGAGCTGGCCGAGGTCTACCTGCCCGACCTGCATCCCCGCTCGGCCCACCGCAAGCTGCAACATTGGATAACGATCTATCCCGGCCTGCCCGGTCGCCTCCTCTCGCTGGGTTATCACGAGGGCGAGCGGGTCTATTCGCCCGCCATGGTGCGGGCCATCATCGAGTCGCTCGGCGAGCCGTGAGAGCCGGATGGTATCCGGGTGGAATAGGGGCGCTAAGTCAATGGAACGCAAGACGGATTCCATTGACTTAGCATCCGTATCTCATTGGTTTTCCGGTCATGTTTCTTAATCCCGACGAATATCGGTGCCGGGGTTAGGGCGCAAAAGGCGCATCTTTACGTGCCTATATAAAACTTTTCTTGTAAATATATTTTTTCATCACACTGCTATAGTGTGATATATATTTATTTTTTTGTAAAATGTTTTTCCAGACACTGTTTTTTGCGCCTTTTGCGCCCTGCTCATTTTAGAAAGTCAGTTTTTATTCCGGCTTATCTTCTTGACCTTTAAAGATATCATTCTCCTTTTGGGCTCTATCCTCTTCCTCTTGCCTAGGGCGCAAAAAATTGGCTTTTACCTGTTCCGAGGTGATCTCGGCGACCTCAAACAGTAGTTTTCCTCTAGTTTTCGTGAGCTTAAAACCGTGTTTTTTCAGCACCTTGCTCAACGTAACTATATTGGAACGTGTCGGCGTGATACGTGTAAATACACTTAGTTTCGTCATAATATCGCTCGCCGTAAGATACTGTGGCGTGTCGAAACGCTCCGGTTTGCGGAAATAGGTGAAGAACAATTCCTCCTCGGGGCTTCGCTGGCGGAAGGTCTCGTTGTTCTCGTTGATCTTTCGGATGTCTTCGCCGGAGAACCAGTATTTCTCGCCCCGGCGGAAGAGGGCGAGGGCTTGGACGTAGATGTCGGCGTGTCGCACGGGCGACTGGTAATCGATCCGTGTGGCCTCGAAGCAGAGGAAGCGGCGAGACTCGTTATCGTCCGGCAGCGATTGCAAGTCGTTCACCGTGGCGGCGAAGGAGGCGTGGCGTATCTGCGTCTCGGCATAGTGTCCGTACGGGCGGCGCAGGTAGATGACCCCTGTGGAGGTGAGCGCCTTGAGGCGGTTCAGATCGGCGTAGCTCTGGCCGGACATCTCGTCGATGACGATCAAGAGGCAGTCCACCATCATCTGCGGGAAACCCTTGCTATAGGGATTGACATTGCCCGTGAAAAGATAGTCCCGCAACTCGGGCGGCACGAGGTTCCGCAGCCACGAGGTCTTGCCCAGCCCCTGCCCGCCGGCCAGCAGCAGGATGGTATGGTTTTCCACGCCTAGCTCCATGGAGCCGGCCACTTGCGCGATAAGCCAGCGCTTGAGGCAACCCCGCCAGAAGGCGGGCCGGGTGGTGCCCACGGTATCGGCCAGCTGCCCGATCCAGTCCGTCACCCCGTCCCACGGAGCCAGCCCCTCGAAATACGTGCGGAAAGGGTGGAATGTCTCGCTGAAGTCCGACATCAGTATGGCCCGGATGTCGTTATGCGAGCAGTAGTGGCCGTCCTTTAGGAGACTCCGCCAGAGCGAGTTCACCCAGTAGTCGGTCACCGGTTTGAAGACCGGCTTTTGACCGTTCCGCTTTTTCTTCGAGGCCACCTCCACGTACCCCCTCACGGCGTTCTTGCGGGTGAGGAAACGCTCGGATATATAGGCCTCCACGGCGACCACGTCCAGCGGACCCCCGCCCTTTTTCCGGGAGGTGGCGGCGCTCGTCTCGGCGGCGTGCTCCTCCACGTGGCTGTAGGCGCTCTCGATGGCGGCGAGGCGTTCCTCCACCGGCAAGTCGGCGAAGGCGGTAGCGGCGTAAGCCTCCATCTCGGCCCGCTTCACGCCCAGCCGGTTCGCCCGTGCGGCCATGACGAAGATGAAGTTATTACGGTTGCCCTCGGCGTAGGCGCCTTTCCGCTCGGCGGTCCGGCGTGCCTTCTCCAGTGGCGAGGCCACCTTCCTTTCCTTCGCCCCGGGAGCCGTCTCGCTAACCTCCTCCTTCCAAGTAAGGGGTAGCGGGGCGAGGCCCTCCGGTAGCTCGCCGGTACCCTCCAGCCAAAGGCGGTAGGCAGGCGAGAGGTATAGGGCGGGATCGTCCGATACGAAGCAAAGCCGCCCGATGTCGCTGCCCGAGGTATCCAGCTCCACGCCGAGCCGGGCGGCGTACCAACGGCTCATGGCCTCGTAGACCCTCCGGTGATTGCCCGGCGTGGCGGTCTCGTCCGTGGCGGCGTAGGCGATGAGTTTCGCCCCGTCGCCGCTGGGACTGCGGAAATACGCCACGGTGTAGGGCGCTTCCGTGGCGAGCGGGGTGATACGCTCCAGCTCCCGTTCCCCTACGTGGTCGATGTCGAGTACCACCAATTGGTTATAGCGGGTGATGTGAGGGTCGAGGCGTTTCCCGGAGTAGGTGGCCTGTGGGGTGAAAGCGGGCAGTTTTTTCTTTAGTTTGGCGGCCAGTTCCTTATCGCCCGACGCTAGCGCCTCCCGCATCTCGTCGATGAACTGCTTGTACGTTCCTCTTTGGATGTTTTCCAGTACGCCCGCTAGCGAGGCATCTCCCTTGTATCGTCCGAAAAGGGCGAATAATGACGTGTTTATCATACTATATTTTTAAGTGATAAAAAAAGAGCCAGTGTCTCTGGCTTGATGCCGCTAAGGTAGGGAGGCGCTTTGGGACGCCTCCCAAGTTTTAACTTTTGTTGTGAAAAACGGGAAGCTTGTTATTCATGCGCTTTCCCGTATTCCTCCTGCGCCGTCGAGAGGATGCTCCGGAAGCTCCTTGGCTCCGGGCAGCCGTTGGGGTGTATCTCGAACACCTCGTCCAGCGCCCGTATCATGGCTTCCCGGTTCGTCTGCCCGTTCACCCGGAAACGTTGGTCATCGAGGATGGGCAGCGTCAGCCGCACGAAGTCTTTCACGGAGCCCGTGTAGATGATCTTCTCCCGTTTAACCAGATCCTCCTCCGGCTGGTAGTCTTTAAACAACTTATGCGCCCCTTTCGCGTCTTTTTTCAAGTCCACCCATGCCTTTTGGGCATTTTCCAGACTATCCAGCAGCTTTCTCACGCTTGTTTCCGCTTCCCGGAAACTGATTTTTTTTCATATATGATTAATTGTTAAAGTTAAAAACGTCGCAAAGGTACATTATCCGCGTGATAATTCCTCGGAAGTTGTTGCTTTGCCGGATATATATGCCTATATTTGTAATTACTCATAAAAACAAAGATCATTATGACAATAAAGAAGATTCCTTACGGAGTGACGGATTTTGAGATGATTCGTAAAGAGGATTATTATTTTGTGGACAAGACTCGTTATGTAGAGGTGTTGGAGAAAACGGCCCGTTTCTTCTTCTTGATCCGCCCGAGGCGTTTCGGAAAATCTTTGTTTATCAACATGCTTAGATGGTATTATGATATCTATAGGCGGGATCGTTTCAAGGAAATCTTCGAGGGGCTGTATATCGGTTCGCATCCTACGGCGGAGCAAGGGAAATACCTTGTGCTCGATTTTAATTTCGCCGGCGTGAATCCGGACCCGGACCGGTTGCTGGCCTCGTTCAATGATAATTGCTCGATGCGTTTCGATCTTTTCGCCGGGCTTTACGGACATATGTTCAATCCCGGTTTCGCCAGTGAATTGAAAAGACTCAAGAACGCGGACGAGAAATTGAACTACCTGATCGGGCAGGCTACGTTGCTGGATCTTCCGATCTACCTGTTCATCGATGAGTATGATAATTTCACGAACGCCATACTCGCCAATGTGGGGAATGAGCATTACCGTAAATTGACACATGGCACGGGGTTCTTCCGCTATTTCTTTAATAAGCTGAAAGAAGGTGCCACGGGAAACGGACCGATCAAGCGTATGTTCATCACGGGAGTCTCTCCGGTCACCATGGATGACGTGACAAGTGGATTCAATATCGGTGCCAATATGAGCACCGATCCCCGGTTTAACGGGATTATCGGGTTTAGCGAGCGGGAGGTACGTGATATGTTGTCTTATTATAAAGACGTGGATATGCTGGCCGGAGAGGTAGATGAGGTGATCGGCGTGATGAAGCCATGGTACGATAATTACTGTTTCTCGAGAGATTCGCTCCACGAGCCGATGTATAACTCGGATATGGTGCTGTATTTCCTGAATCATTATCTTCCGTTGAAAAAAGTTCCGGAGAACATGATCGATAACAACATCCGTACGGATTATAATAAGCTCCGTCATTTGATTCGCTTGGACAAGAAAATGGGCATGAACGCCTCTATCATCCAAGACATCGTGACGAATGGCGAGACCGTAGGTACCATCAAGACGGCTTTTCCCGCCGAGGATCTGGCAAAACCGGATAATTTTAAGAGCCTGCTCTATTATTTCGGGCTGCTTACCATACGGGGTACTAAATGGGGGAGTACCCTATTGGCGATCCCTAACTTGACGGTTCGTGAGCAGTTGTACTCCTATTTGGTGGAGGCTTACCGGAGCGCCGATTTATTTTCCCTCGAGATGGATCGGCTGGGGATGCTCGTGGCTAGCATGGCCTACGAGGGAAACTGGAAACCTGTCTTTGAGTACTTCGCCTCTGAATTGAAGCGACAAAGCTCTATCCGTGAGTTTATCGAGGGTGAGGCGCACGTAAAGGGCTTTTTGTTGGCTTACTTGGGCTTGACCCGTACTTATATAATTCATCCGGAGTATGAGGCGAATAAGGGATATGCGGACTTCTACATGATGCCCGATTTGTTGCATCAACCGGAAATCGTCTATAGTTATATCGTAGAGGTAAAATATGCCCGTCGTGACGCCTCCACCCCGGAGATAGAATCGCTGAGGACTGAGGCTGCCGGGCAATTGAAACGTTATGCCGAAGATCCTAAAGTGAGAGAGACGAAGGGAAATACGAAACTTCGCCTGATAACACTGATATTTAAAGGCTGGGATTTGGTGGCTTGTGATTGAATGCCTATATTTGGCATGAAACTTTAAATCTGGATCTTATGAGAAAGCTTCTGGGGTTTTTATGCGTATGCGCGTTGGCTATCGTTACGGCTAGGGCACAAGATGCGGTGGATGACTATGTCTCTTCCGCCGCCGGCCAATCCGTGATCTACCATGGGAAGGAGCAATTAAAATATCCCACCTCGATAAGAAATCACCCCTATTTGAAGAGCGAGAAATACGTACCCGGGGATCTTAGCTTCGAAGGCATTCTCTACAAGGACGTGAAAATGCGCTTAGACCTGTACAAGAATGAGTTATTACTGCTCTCTCCGGATAATCGCTATAATATCGTCTTGCCGAGCGATCGGGTAGACTACGCTGAGTTTCATGGCTATCCTATCTTCTACAGGTATCCGGACGAGCGGTCGGGTAACCTGCCGGAAGGCTATTACCTACGGTTGTATGAAGGGAAGTGTACCGTGCTGGGGAAATGGTCTTGTATATTATCTAAGACGATAAAAGATATGCAGGTCGATGAATCCTTCGATCAGTCCGTAAAATACTACATCCGGAAGGAGGGCGTTTACTATACCGTGAGGAGCAAAGGCTCCGTGTTGAAGGTCCTCAAGTCCAAGAAAAAAGAGCTGGCCCGGTATATCAAGCGGCGAAAGCTGGATTTCAAGCACGCTCCCGAGGAAGCCATCGTAGCCGTGGTGAGACAGTATGAACAGTTAAACGAGATCCCATGAAAAAGAGCCTATATATCGTTATGATGATGTGCCTGCTGTCCGGCTGGACGGTGAGGGCGCAGCGGACGGTCGATCTGGATTTCCGGCAAGTAACCTTGAATGTCGTGTTCGACGCTATCGAGCGGCAGACCGGCCAGCCTGTCTATCGGCAACCCTTGGAGACGGACTCCATGGTCGTTAGCGTACACAGTGAGAAGGAAGAGCCCTTGGTGGCGTTGCGGCATGCGTTGGAGGGGACTTCCTTCCAAGTATCCTCGTATGGCGGCGCCTTCTTTGTGTTGAGAGATAACACCTTGATGACCTCCCTGCCCGAGAACTTCTTCCTGCGGGAGAAGCGGAGAGAGGGCGATGGCGACGAGGAAGGCTCCGGTATCTCCCTGATGGCGGGCCGGAAGCAGCAGAAGGCTACCTCCGAGAACAAGGTCTACGAGATCGGCGACGCCTCGGGCAAGGCAGCGGACCGGGTCACGGTGACCGGCAATATTAGCGATTTCAAGACCGGCGAGCCGATGGTGGGCGTGGCCGTATTCGTGAAGGACCCGATGATCGGGGCCACTACCGACGCTTACGGCTATTATACGCTGCGCCTCCCTCCCGGACGGCACGAGCTGTACATACAAGGCATGGGCATGAAGGACACCCGGCGGCAGATCATGCTCCATTCCGACGGCAAGCTGGATATCGAGCTGGAGGAACAGGTCTACACCTTGAAGGAGGTCACGATCTCCTCCGAGAAGATCGCCAACGTGCGGAATACGACGATGGGCGTGGAACGCCTGAAGGTGAAGGATATAAAGAATATCCCGATGGCGTTCGGCGAGGTGGATATCATGAAGGTAGTCATGTCGCTCCCCGGCGTGAAGGCGGTGGGCGAGGCCTCTAGCGGCTTTAACGTGAGGGGCGGGGCGACGGACCAGAACTTGATCCTCTTCAACGACGGGACGGTCTATAACCCGACCCACCTGTTCGGCTTCTTCTCCGTCTTCAACCCCGACGTGGTGAAGGACATGGAGCTGTACAAGAGCAGCATCCCCGCCAAGTATGGCGGACGTATCTCCTCCGTGCTCGACATCAACAGCCGGGAGGGTAACAAGAAGGAGTTCAAGGGATCGGCGAGCATCGGCTTGCTGACCAGCCGCCTTACCTTGGAGGGGCCTCTCTTCTCAGAGAAGACCTCCTTTATCGTGGGCGGACGTACCACTTACTCGGACTGGATCTTGAAGAAACTCCCCGAGAAGAGCGGCTATAAGGATGGCAACGCCGGTTTTTACGACCTGAACGCCACGATCAACCATAAATTCGACGAGCGGAACAACCTCTATCTGAATGGCTACTACAGCCACGACCGTTTCCGCTTTAACGCGGATGAGCGGTATGCCTACGAGAACGCCAACGCCTCGGTGAAATGGAGGCATATCTTCTCGGATCGTTTCACGGGAGTCCTCACCGCTGGCTACGACCATTATGGCTACAATACCCGTAATACGGATAACCCGGTGAACGCTTATTCCCTCGCTTTCCGTATCGACCAGATGTACGGGAAGATGGACTTCACGCATTACCTGAGCGATAAGCATACGCTGGATTTCGGTGCCAGCTCGCTGTTTTACGACTTGGAGCCGGGGAAATACCTACCCTATGGCGGGGAGTCGTTGGTGAAGGAGGACCGGATGGAGAAGGAGAAAGCGGTGGAGTCCGCTATCTATGTGGGCGATCGTTGGGATATCACCTCCCAACTCTCCTTGAACGTGGGGGTCCGTTATTCCATGTTTAACGTATTGGGGCCCCGTACCTATAATCTCTATGCCGACGACCAACTGCCTTCCTTGGCTACCGTGACGGGTACGGTGGATAAGACCGGGGCGTTCAAGACTTACCACGGGCCGGAGTTCCGCATATCCGCCCGCTACGCCTTTACCGAGGACTTCTCCGTGAAGGCCGGCTTTAATACGATGCGCCAGAATATCCATAAGCTATCCAATACGACGATCATGTCGCCCACGGATACGTGGAAGTTGAGCGACGCTAACATCAAGCCGCAGACGGGTATGCAAGTGGCCGCCGGGCTATACCGGAATTTCTTGAACAATACGATCGAGGTCTCCTTGGAGGGATATTACAAGACGATGAAGGATTACCTAGATTACCGGAACGGCGCCGAGCTGCTGATGAACCACCACATCGAGACGGACGTGCTGAGGACCGAGGGGCGTGCCTATGGCGTGGAGCTGATGGTGAAGAAAACGCAAGGGAAGTTGAACGGCTGGGTAAGCTATACCTACTCTCGCACGCAACTGCGGCAGAACGACCCGATGATCGTCACTCCCGTGAACAAGGGGGATTGGTACGCCGCCGATTTCGATAAGCCGCACGACTTGAAGTTCGTGGGTAACTATAAGTTCACGCATCGTTTCAGCTTCTCGCTGAATTGCGACTATAGCACGGGACGGCCGATCACCTTGCCGGTATCGAAGTATCATTACGGGGGCGGTGAGTTTGTCTATTATTCCGACCGTAATCAATACCGCATCCCGGACTTTTTCCGGATGGACGCCTCGTTCAACATCGAGCCGAGCCACCACTTGACCTTGCTTACGCATAGCACGATCTCTTTCGGAGTCTATAACCTGACGGGGCGAAAGAACGCCTACTCGGTGTATTATATATCGGAGAACGGGAAATTAAAGGGATATAAGATGGCGATATTCGGGGTGCCTATCCCGTTTGTCTCTTATAATATTAAATTTTAGGGGGGAGTTGAGATGAGGAAAGAAGCGAAGATAAAAGATTCTATAAAAGGCTTTCATTGGTGGCTGGGGGCTTTGCTGTTGTTATTGTCCGCCTGTGTCACGGATTACGAGCCGAAGGGCTTGGAGCAGGTACGGGATTTGTTGGTCGTGGATGGTATCATCACGAATGGCGAGACTACGATAAAGCTCCGGAGAAGCGTGGGCCTGACCGACGATTTCACGGAGGATGAGTTCGTGAATAACGCCAAGGTGGTGGTGGAGCGTGAGGATGGAGCTGTTTTCACTTGCGCTAATTCTTCCGGGAAGGGAGAGTATAAGGTGGATATGGGAGAGCTGGACCCGGGTAGCCGGTACCGGCTACATATCTCGCTGGATGGGCTGGAGTATGAGTCGGACTATCTGGGACCGGAGATAACGCCTCCGATCGACTCTCTCTCCTTGCTGAAGAAGGGGCCGGGAGAGGAGGTCCGTCTCTGTGTGTCTACGCATAATGCCCCGGATCGATCCTCTTATTTCCGCTGGATGTATAAGGAGAATTGGGAGGTGAAGGCGGAGATCTTCATGGCCGCCGAGAAAATGGGTAATACGGTCGTAATATATGATTTACTTACATCGAATAATTGGTATTATTGCTGGGGGAAGGACAGCTCGAAGGTGATCTCCCTAGGCAGTTCCGACAGGCTGACGCAGAACGTGATCGCTAACAAAAGTATCGCCTCGTATCATCCCAGCGATCGCCGTTTCTCGATGTTGTATCATGCGGAGGTGGAACAATATGCGTTGCACCGGGAGGCTTACGACTACTATTTTAATTTGCAGAAGAACATAGAGGAGTCTGGTAGCTTGTTTGCCCCTATTCCTTCCGAGATGAAAGGGAATATCCGCTGCGTGACGGACCCGGAGGTTCCGGTGATCGGTTTCGTGGAAGTAGCGACAGTGACTCGCCTCAAGCGTTTCTTTCCGGAGATAGAGAAGGTATATGAGGCCGAGGTTACGGGCTGCGCAAGCACGATCGTACAGGGATCGGAATATGATAATAATCCGGATTACGGATATGTTTCCTATAATCCGATGAATGCGGCGAGTAATACGTATGCGCTGAAACGTTGTATGGATTGCGGCCGTTTTGGTTCGAAACAGAAGCCCTCTTGGTGGCCTACCAGTCATTTATAATTTAGTTGCTATGGAGAAGTCTATGATAAAACAATGGATCTTGTCGCTCCTCTGCCTCTTATGGGCGGGGCAAACGGTTCTCGCAGGGGAATTGCGAGAGCGGGTTTATCTGCAAACGGATAAGCAATTTTATCTGTCGGGCGAGCTTGTATGGATGAAATTCATTGCCACGGATTTGGACCAACGGTTGTCCGACGTGAGCAAGGTGGGATATGTGGAGCTTCTGGATAGCGCCTCGGCGGTCGTGCAAGCCCGACTCGTGCTGGAGAAGGGGGTAGGGAATGGCTGCCTGCAATTGCCTTCTACCTTGCCGACCGGAAACTACCGGCTGGTTGCCTATACCCGTTATATGCGGAACGAGGGGGAGGAGGTCTTCTTTGAGAAGCCGCTGACGGTGGTGAACACCTTCGTGACGAACGAGGCCCTGCTGACGGATACTTTATTGCCCGCTTACTCTTTTACGAGACAAGGGGGCACGGTCTCCGTATCGCCGGACCGTATGACCTATGATACCCGTTCAGGGGGGGAGATCCGGATAAACGGCCTGCCCCCGGATCTACAGACCCTATCGGTCTCTATCGCCGGGATCGACTTGTATAAACCTTCCGCCCGGAGCGGTATCGTTGATTGGAAACAAAGCATGCCTACTACGGGATCATCGCCTGCCGATCGTAAATTCTTGGCGGAATACGAGGGGCCGATCCTGACGGGGAAAGTGATCGATCTGTCTACGGGCGAACCTTCGTCTAAGGAGGCGGTGAGGCCTTTATTGGGCTTTTCCGGGGGGGAGATCCGCCTTTTCGGGGGGCAACTGGGCGCTGCCGGGGAGGTGACTTTCTTTACGAAACACATATCCGGGACGCACGAGATCGTGACGGTGGCTTTATCCCCTTCCTCCTCTCGCTACCGGGTGGACATCGAATCTCCTTACGCTACGCATCCGGAGAAGGAGCTTCCCGCCTTGAGATTGAATCCCGCTTGGCAAGATGAGTTGGTGAAGCGGAGCGTGGGGCTACAGGTGTTGCATGCTTACCGGTCTGATTCCTTGGTTCGGGAAAAAGCGGAGAAGCCTTGGTTCCAGTGGCAACCGGATTGGAGTTATCTTTTGGATGAGTACACCCGTTTCACGACGATGGAGGAAGTCGTGATCGAGTTTATCCCCGGCCTCCGCTTCCGTAAGATGGATGGGGTTCGCCGGCTGGCTGTTTTGACCGAGGAGCGGATCGGGTATACGATCGGTAACTCATTGGTTTTACTGGATGGTATCCCCATCGTCGATCATGAGGTCATTTTTAAGTACGATCCTCTGAAAATCCGGAAGATCGATGTGTATAAAGGTAAGTACGTATTCGGTGGGCAGATATTCGACGGTATCGCCTCCTTCTCCTCTTACGAGCATAATTACCCGGGTCTGGTAGTCGATAACTCCACCCAGTTCTTTGATTATGAGGGCACGCAAGCCCAGCGCATCTTCTATATGCCCGCTTACCGGACAGAGGCCGAGAAGCGATCTCCTGTTCCGGATTTCCGCCATACCTTACTTTGGCGACCCGATATCCGGACAAACGGCGAGTCCTCTATATCCATCCCCTTTACCACCTCCGACCTGACCGGTGATTTCACCATCACTATCGAAGGCCTGACCCAAACCGGCGAGGCCCTCTACGCGACGGAACAATTTCAGGTAAAATAACGTGCGATATGGATTATTCTATTTATCTTTGCCTTGACAAACAAATCTTACTATGGGAAACTGGAACGAAACACAGGAGAAGAAAAAGGAAACGAAGGAGAAAGATAAGGCAAGGAAAGATAAGCTTGCTGTATTCTTTTTTAATTTGGCACAAGTATCTTTTACCATATTGGTATTAGGACTTCTTATAACGTTGACTAAAGAGGAACTTTACAATAACTATTTCTTGATGTTGTTGTCTTTGTTTGGCATAGTACTTACGATTTTGTTTGCTAGGATAGGTAATAATATATTAAAATAATATTCATGGTAGCATTAGTAGGTTTTGGTATTATAACGACTATAGTGGTTGCTTTCTGGATTTATACGGAAACGAGAGCCGGAAAGAAGTGGATAAAAAATTTGTAATAAATCATACTGTTGATTTATCCTCATTCTCATCTTAAATCCGTACTTTTGGCGAAAAATCAGATTTGAAGATGAGAAGTTTCGCTAGTGACAACAATTCCGGCGTGCATCCCCGGGTAATGGATGCGATCATCAAGGCAAATGATAATCATGCGGTTGGATATGGTGATGATCCTTGGACAGAGGCCGCTACGAGTAAGATACAAGAAGTGTTCGGCAAGGATGCTTCTCCTTTTTTCGTGTTTAACGGGACGGGGGCGAACTCCGTGGCCTTGCAAGCCGTAACCCGTCCGTTTAATAGCATCCTGTGCGCCGAGACCGCTCATATCAACGTAGACGAATGTGGAGCCCCCGCACGGATGACCGGTTGCGCCATCGTCACGATCCCTACGACGGACGGTAAGCTGACACCGGAATTGATCCGTCCCCATCTGAAGAACTTCGGGGTTTGCCACCACTCGCAACCCAAGGCCGTTTATATCTCCCAAGTATCGGAATTAGGTACGATCTATACGATAGAGGAAGTGAAAGCGATCGCCGATCTCTTACATTCGTACGATATGTATCTGCATATGGACGGAGCACGCTTGGCGAACGCCTGCGCTTACCTGAATTGCACGATGCGCCAAGTGACTGTAGATGCAGGCGTGGATATCTTGAGCTTCGGAGGCACGAAAAACGGTATGATGATGGGAGAGGCCGTGGTCTCGTTCCGCCCGGAGATCACGGAGAACCTGCGATTTTACCGGAAGCAATCCGCCCAGCTAGCCTCGAAGCTACGTTATCTCTCCGCCCAGTTCATCCCTTATCTGGAAAATAACCTTTGGCTGGAGAACGCTATGAAAGCGAATATCAGCGCCGCCAAGCTAGCGGACGTGCTACGACAATACCCGGAAATTCATTTTACGCAGAAGATCGAGTCCAACCAGCTCTTCTTCACGATCCCTGCCGAGGCGTTGAGAAAGTTGCAAGATAAATATTTCTTCTATATGTGGAACGAGGAGATCAACGAGGCCCGTCTCGTTACCTCTTGGGATACTTCAGGCGAGGATATCGCTGAGTTCGAGCAGTCATTGAAAGAGATATTCGGTTAAGGTATAGATATAAAATGAATATAAACATTAGATCGAATCCTATGAGGAAATGGTTTATTTGGGCGATCGTCCTGATCGGATGCTTGCCCATAAATAAGGCATTGGCACAGCAAAGCGGCGATGCCGAGCGGAATACGTTGCGTATCATGAGCTATAATATCCGCAACGGAAGGGGCATGGATGAGGTGACGGACCTCGGGCGTATAGCGGAGGCTATACGTAAGGTAGCCCCCGATGTAGTCGCCGTACAGGAGGTAGATAGCGTGACCGGAAGAAGCGGCGGGATCGACGTGCTCCGGACACTGGGAGAACGCACCCTGATGTTCCCTACCTACGCCCCGGCCATCGACTTCGATGGCGGTAAATACGGAGTAGGTATGCTGAGCAAGGAGAAGCCGGTGAGCTACCGCTGTATAGCCCTTCCCGGACGGGAGGAGGAACGGGTCTTGCTATGGGTCGAGTTTGAGAGATATATCTTCTGCTGCACGCACCTTTCCTTGACACCGGAAGACCGGATGCTCTCCTTGCCGATCCTTCGGCGGGAAGCAGCTTTCGCTCATAAGCCCCTGTTTATCGCTGGGGATTGGAACGCTACGGCGCATTCCCCCTTTATCACGGAAATCAGCAAGGATTTCCAGCTATTGAGCAATCCTAAACAGGCTACATTCCCGGCTTCCACGCCGGATAGCTGTTTGGACTATATAGCGGGTTATGTAAAGAATGGACAGCCCTTTACCCGTTTGTCCGCATGGGTTCCCGAAGAGGCGGTGGCATCGGATCATCGCCCGGTCGTAACGGAGGTTCGCCTGAAGGCCAAGCCGGAAGAGATCTTTTATGCGGCGCCCTATCTCCAAAATCCTACGGAGGGCGGTATAACGGTGATGTGGCAGACCCATGTCCCTACGTATAGTTGGGTAGAATACGGTACGGACACGCTGAATTTGAAGAAGGCCCGCACCATTGTGGACGGTCAAGTGATATGCAACGGCTTGCATAATAAGATCCGGCTGACGGACCTACGACCGGGGCAAACCTATTACTACCGGGTATGCTCGCAAGAGATCATGCTTTATCAAGCCTATAAGAAAGAGTTTGGTGAGACAGCGGTATCCTCGTTCTACACTTTCAAGGTCCCTTCCGCATCCCAAGAGGATTTCACGGCATTAATCTTTAATGACCTGCATAAGCAGATCCCGACCCTAGACGCCTTATACGAGCAAGTGCGTGATATCCCTTATGATTTCGTGGTATTTAACGGGGATTGTATAGACGATCCCGCCAATGAGAAAGAAGCTTTGTATCATTTGGCTTATTTATGCGGGAAGGTGGGCGCCAGTCATGTCCCCGCTTTCTTCCTAAGAGGCAACCACGAGATCCGAAACGCTTATTCGATCGGCCTGCGTGCCTTGTTTGACTATGTGGGCGATAAGACATATGGGGCGTTCAGCTGGGGAGATACCCGTTTCGTCATGCTGGATTGCGGCGAGGATAAACCGGATAGCACATGGGTGTATTATGGCCTGAACGATTTCACCGGTCTCCGGAAAGATCAAGTGAGTTTCCTCTCGAAAGAATTGAACGGCAAGGAGTTTAAGCAAGCCTCGAAGCGGGTTTTATTGAACCATATCCCTATCTACGGAAACGGGGATGCCTATGAGCCTTGTCCGGAGCTTTGGGGAAGCCTGTTGGCGAAAGCCCCTTTCAACGTGAATATATCCGCCCATACGCATCAATACGCCTTCCACCCGAAAGGCTCGTTGGGAAACAACTTCCCGGTGATCGTAGGCGGGGGGTATAAGCTCGATTCGGCTACGGTGATGGTATTGCGGAAGAAAGGAAACGAGATGAGTGTACGGGTGTTGAACGCAAGAGGAGAGACCTTATTAGACTTGAAATTATAAGAGACAGTATGGATACGGATTTGATTTACGGGATCGATGACCGTCCGCCTTTGAAAGAGACGCTTTTTGCCGCCATCCAACATCTGCTGGCTATTTTCGTTGCGATCATAACACCTCCCTTGATTATCGCCGGGGCGCTGAAACTGGATCTGGAGACGACCGGTTTCTTGGTTTCCATGGCTCTGTTCGCCTCCGGGGTATCCACATTCGTTCAATGTCGTAAATTAGGACCGGTCGGGGCGGGGCTGCTATGTATCCAAGGAACTAGCTTCTCGTTTATCGGCCCGATTATCACGGCTGGCCTGGCGGGAGGGCTTCCCCTTATTTTCGGCGTTTGTATCGCCGCCTCTCCGGTAGAGATGATCGTGAGCCGTACTTTTAAGTATCTGCGCTCGGTGATTACTCCCTTGGTATCGGGTATCGTGGTGTTGCTCATCGGCTTGAGCTTGATCAAGGTTGGAGTGGTCGCTTGCGGCGGGGGGTATACGGCTATGGATAACGGTACGTTCGGTAGTTTGCGTAATGTCGGAGTAGCTGTGTGCGTCTTGTTGAGTGTCTTGTTCTTCAATCGTTGTAAGAACAAGTATTTGCGGATGAGTTCCATCGTACTGGGGTTGTGTATCGGTTACGCGATCGCTTTCGCCATGGGGATGGTGGATATGGAGGCTGTCTCCTCGCAGAGTTTGAGAGGGTTTAATATCCCGGTTCCCTTCAAATATGGATTGGATTTTAATATATCTTCATTCGTGGCGATCGCCTTGATCTATCTGATCACGGCGATCGAGGCTACGGGGGATATTACGGCCAACTCGATGATATCGGGAAAATCGATCGAGGGAGAAGGGTACCTGAAGCGAGTCTCCGGCGGGGTGCTGGCGGATGGGGTGAACTCGTTTATCTCCGGTGTTTTTAACTCTTTCCCGAACTCTATCTTCGCCCAGAATAACGGGATCATCCAGCTGACGGGAGTCGCCAGCCGGTACGTAGGGTATTATATTGCGGGTATGCTGATCCTGTTGGGATTATTCCCGGTTGTCGGCGTTATCTTCTCCTTGATGCCCGATCCGGTACTGGGAGGAGCTACCCTGCTGATGTTCGGTACGGTGGCGGCGGCAGGTATCCGTATTATCGCCGCCCAAGATATCAACCGGAAGGCCACGTTGGTGTTGGCGGTTAGTTTGTCCTTGGGGCTGGGGGTGGAGCTGATGCCGGATATTTTAGGGGCCGCCCCTCAGGTGATCCGTGGCATTTTCTCCTCCGGTATTACGACGGGGGGCTTGACGGCCATTCTGGCGAATTTATTTATACGTGTAAAAGAAGATCAAACAGAATAACAAATTATGGAATTATTGAAGCAACGCATCTTGCAAGACGGCCGCTGTTATCCCGGCGGTATCCTTAAAGTGGATAGTTTTATCAACCATCAAATGGACCCGATGTTGATGTATAAGATCGCCGAGGAATTTATCCGTCGCTTTCAAGATCGTAAGATTAACAAGATCGTGACCATCGAGGCGAGCGGTATCGCTCCGGCCATTATGGTGGGTTATATCATGCAGCTGCCGGTGGTCTTCGTAAAGAAGAAGAAACCGAAGACGATGGAGAACATGCTCTCTACCGTGGTCCATTCCTTCACGAAGGATCGTGACTATACGGTATGTATCAGCAATAACTTCCTGACTCCGGAGGATCATATCCTGTTTATCGATGATTTCTTGGCTTACGGAAACGCCGCCATGGGAATGGTCGAGTTGGCGGAGCAATCGGGAGCCGTGATCGAGGGTATGGGTTTTATTATCGAGAAGGCGTTTCAAGATGGCGGGAATCTGCTGCGTGAAAAGGGCATACGTGTGGAGAGCCTCGCCATTATCGATAATCTGGATGATTGTAAGATAACGGTTCGTTAAAGGAAAAGATATGGATGAGAGAATAAAAGAAAAGTTGATTAACCGTGCGAAGACGAATCCTTATGTGAATTTTCTGGGGATCGACTTCACGGTTATCGAGGAAGGTCGTGTGGAGGCGCATATGCCCTTGCATGACGAGCAGAGACAATATAGCGGCGTGACGCATGGGGGTGTCTTGGCTGCTTTGGCGGATACGATCGCCGGTTTCGCCGCCTATACGATGACCCCGCTGGAGAAAGACGTGCTGACGGCAGAGTTGAAAATGTCTTTCTTACGGGCCGCTTGGGGTAATGAGCTGATCGCCAAGGGTACCGTGATCAAGGCGGGACGGAATATACATTTTTGTGAGTGCGAGATTTATTGCGACGATAAGTTGGTGAGCAAATCTTCCGGCACCTTCTGTGTGGTCCATCCCCAAGTATAGAAAAGATGTTACTTATTTATCAATATCATGAAGACTTCAAATGTAAAAAGAATCCTTTGCGGCTGCCTGTTGTTCGCCGCTACGTGGCCGGCATTCAGCCAGCCAGCCACGAATCCCCGCCTGATCATCCGTGCGGATGACATGGGGTCGTTCCGTTCCGCCAATATAGCGTGTATGGAAGGGTATAAGAATGGGGTGGAGACCTGTATAGAGGTTATGGTTGTCACCTCGTGGTTCCCCGAGGCCGCCCGGCTGTTGAGGGAGAACCCGGGGATAGATGTCGGGCTTCACCTGACGTTTACCAGCGAATGGGATAACGTGAAATGGCGTCCGCTGACGCATTGTCCCAGCTTGACTGATAGTAATGGTTATTTCTTGCCGATGATGTCTCCGAATCCCGCCTACCCGGGTCTGGCCATTCTGGAGAATACATGGAGCTTGGCCGAGATCGAGCAAGAGGCCCGGGCCCAGATAGAGATGGCCTTGAAGAACATTCCCCAGATCAGCCATATCTCCGGCCATATGGGATCGACCGGTTTCGATCCGGAGGTGGTGAAGCTGATGCGCCGCTTGTCCGAGGAATATCATCTGCCGGTCGTGGATCGGGTAGAGGCGATGCAGGAATATGATTTCACCTATTCCGGATACGATGGAGCCTCCAAGACCCCGGCCGAGAAGGAAGCCAGTTTCATCCGGATGCTGGATAAGTTGGAACCCGGTAAACGCTATATGTTCTTGGATCACCCGGCCTTGGATAACGAGGAGATGAAAACCGTCGGGCATATCGGCTACGAGAACGTGGCGATGGACCGTCAAGGCGTGACCGATCTTTTTACCAGTCCGAAGGTGAAGCAAGCCTTGAAGGATAAGAACATAGACTTGATCAGTTATAACGATCTGACCAAGGAGCTTCCTCGTGTGGAAGCCTCGAAAACCTTGGATAAGGCGTTCGGCAATTACCTGCGGGCGGTGAAAAAGGCGGATCAAGACTTGCATAGTATCATGATCCTCCAGCATGGAAAGGTCGTAAAGGAACAATGGCTGGGTGAGGGCGACCGCCATACGCCGCACGTCTTGAACTCCGTTAGCAAGACCTTTACGGCAACGGCTATCGGTTTTGCCGTCGCGGAGGGTAAATTGAAGGTCACGGACAAGGTGATCTCCTTCTTCCCCGACCAATTACCGGCCGAGGTAAGCCCTTACTTGAAAGAGCTGGAGATACGTCACCTATTGACCATGTCCTCCGGCCATGATGTCGATCCCACCGCTTTAGTACGGCAGAAGGGGAACGAGAAGGCCGATTGGGTAAAGCTCTTCCTCTCGGCGCCGTTGGTACATAAACCGGGAACCTATTTCGTATACAACAGCCTCGGCACGTATATGCTTTCCGCTATCATCCAGAAGGTGACGGGGGAGAAGGTGATCAATTATCTCTATCCACGCCTGTTCCGTCCGCTGGGTATCGTCGGCGCTACTTGGGAAGAGAGTCCCCAAGGCATCAATTGCGGCGGTTGGGGATTGTATCTCAAGACCGAGGATCTAGCGAAAATGGGTCAGTTTTTCCTGCAAAAGGGAAAATGGAACGATAAGCAATTGCTTCCCGAAAGCTGGATAGAGGAAGCCACCACCTCCAAGATAGCCTCTTTGCCCGCCGGTATGAGACCGGAGAACTTGAAGATGAAACCGAAAGATAGCGACTGGTTACAAGGCTACGGTTACCAGATGTGGCGTTGCCGCCATAACGCCGTTCGTGCCGATGGAGCCAATGGACAATACATTATTATATTGCCCGAGCAAGATGCGGTAATCGCCATGACGGCGAATATCGGCGATATGCAGGCCGAGATCGACTTGATATGGAAATATATCTTGCCTGCCTTGAGATAGGAGATGTAGGCCCTACGTCCGGGAAACCAATAAGAGACCCCGGACGTAAGCCTATGACTTGTTGGGCGTAAGCGAATGGTTTACGGTACGTAAGTCAATGGATTGCGGGAAAAACTCAATGATTCCCACCCCGTAAACCATTGGGTTTACGAAAAAAGAAAAGCCTTCTGGTCACAGACCGGAAGGCTTTTCTTAGTTGCGGAGGCAAGACTCGAACTTACGACCTTTGGGTTATGAGCCCAACGAGCTACCACTGCTCCACTCCGCGATATAGTTGCTATCATTTCTTGATTGCGAGTGCAAAGGTAGGGATATTTTCTTACAAAACAAATTTATTGCAAGTTTTTTTTAATATACTTGGTAGATACGATCTTTTTTAAGTACTTTGCGCACAGTTTTAATCAAAATGTGCAATACAATGCCGATGACAGTTTCTAAAACACGTGACATGTTGGTGGATGTGGCCAGACAATTGTTTGCCCGCATGGGGGTTGATAACACAACGATGAACGATATTGCACAGGCATCTCGTAAGGGGAGACGTACGCTTTATACGTATTTCAAAAGTAAGAACGAGATCTATTTGGCGGTAGTGGAGTCGGAGCTGGACCAGCTTCATAAGATGCTGGTGGACGTGGCCAGCAAGGATCTGCCGGCGGACGAGAAGCTGCTGACGTTTATCTATAGCCGCTTGGACGCTGTAAAGGCGTTGGTGTTTCGGAACGGTACGTTGCGGGCTACCTTCTTCCGTGATATATGGCGGGTGGAGAAGGTACGTAAGAGCTTCGACCTTCGGGAAGTGGAGATCATAAAGGGAATATTGGACGATGGCGTGAAGGAGGGTATATTCAGCATGCCGGACACGGACATTACCGCCCTCGTGCTCCATCATGCCTTGAAAGGGCTGGAGGTGCCCTATATCCGGGGGATCATGGGTGATAATATCAGCCAGCGGATTAAACGTAGAGACAATGTGATGAATTTAATATTCAACGGAATAAAGATTAAGTAAATCAAAGACACTAAGGAATGTTTATTAATGCGACAGGGTTTTATGTGCCTGAAGAACGGGTAGATAACCAACATTTTCTTGAATTGAGCGGGTTGACAAGTGAGTGGATTGAGCAACGGACGGGAATTCATACCCGCTCGAAAGCGAAAGAGGGGGAGAATATCAATACCATGAGCCTTGAGGCCGTGAAGGACGCTCTTCCCAAATTGCCTTACGATATCACGGAGGTAGACTTGATCGTCTCCGCTTCGTATTCTCCTTATGATACGGTTGCGACGGCCGCGCATACGGTTCAACATGAGTATACTATCGCTGATGCGAAAGCTTTATATCTATCCTCGGCTTGTTCTTCTTTCTTGAACGCCTTGGAGGTTGTGGAGGGATATTTCGCCATGGGGAAGGCTTCCAAGGCTTTGGTGCTTTCCGCTGATAAGAACTCCGCTTATTATAATGAGACAGACCCGAAGGCGGGCCATTTATGGGGTGATGCCGCCGCCGCTTTCTTTATCTCCAAGGAGCGGATCGGTGAGGGCGACGCCGAGATCGTAGAGGTCTACACGCAAGGTCTCGGCCATTTGTCGAAAGCGATGGAGGCGGTTCACTTGCGCCCGGGCGATGGGGGAATCTCTATGCCGGAGGGACGTGACGTATTTATCCAAGCTTGTACGTATATGCCTAAGAATGTCCTTCATTTGTTGGAGAAGAACGGTTATACGCTGGATAACCTTACTTATTTCATCGGCCATCAGGCGAATATGCGTATCATGGCGAATATCGCCAAGCAATTGAACTTGCCGGACGAGAAATTTTTGCACAATATCGAGGAGCTGGGAAATACGGGTTCCGTAAGCTCGGCCTTGGTATATGCCCAGAACGATAAGAATTTCAAGAAAGACGACTTGATCGCTATCACGGTATTCGGCGGTGGCTATTCGACGGGAGCTTGCTTGATTAAACATTGATATTAAAAAATTTGAGTAATATGAAACTATTAGAAGGTAAAGTGGCTGTCGTAACAGGTGCCGCTCGTGGTATTGGTAAGGCTATCGCCTTGAAGTTCGCCCAAGAGGGCGCTAACATCGCTTTCACGGATCTAGTGATCGATGAGAATGGCTTGGCTACACAGGCCGAGATCGAGGCCTTGGGCGTGAAGGCGAAAGGATACGCTTCTAACGCCGCTAACTTTGAAGAGACTCATAACGTGGTGGCCGAGATCGTAAAGGATTTCGGACGTATCGATATCTTGGTGAACAACGCCGGTATCACGAAAGACGGCTTGATGATGCGTATGAGCGAGGGACAATGGGACGCTGTGTTGAACGTGAACTTGAAGTCCGCTTTCAACTTTATCCATGCTTGTACCCCGGTCATGATGAAGCAACGTGCGGGTAGCATTATCAATATGTCTTCTGTCGTAGGTGTTCATGGCAACGCCGGACAAGCGAACTACTCCGCTTCCAAGGCCGGTATGATCGGCTTGGCTAAGTCTGTCGCTCAGGAGTTGGGTTCTCGTGGCATCCGCGCGAACGCTATCGCCCCGGGATTCATCATCACGGATATGACCGCTCAGCTGTCTGACGAGGTACGTGCCGAGTGGTGCAAGAAGATTCCTTTGCGCCGTGGCGGTACGGTGGAGGATGTGGCTAATATCGCTACCTTCTTGGCTTCGGATATGTCTTCTTATGTATCCGGACAGGTTATTCAGGTTGACGGCGGTATGAACATGTAATATGGAGGTTATTTACGAGGATAATCATATTATAGCGGTAGATAAGACCTGCCGTGAGATCGTGCAAGGCGACAAGACGGGCGATAAGCCTCTCTCGGAGATGCTGAAGGTATGGCTGAAGGAGAAGTATTGCAAGCCCGGGAATGTCTTTGTCGGTGTCACGCACCGTCTGGATCGTCCGGTGAGCGGGGTCGTGATTTTCGCCAAGACGAGCAAGGCCCTCTCTCGCTTGAACGAGATGTTTCGTGTCGGTGAGGTGCGCAAGACGTATTGGGCGATCGTCAAGAACCGTCCCCCGCAGGATGAGGGTGAGTTGGTGGATTGGCTGGTGCGGAACGAGAAGCAAAACAAGAGTTACGCTTACGATACCGAGCGGCCGAATGCCAAGAAAGCTATCCTGCGTTATAAATTGATCGCCCATTCGGATAATTATTATCTGTTGGAGATCGATTTGAAGACGGGGCGGCATCATCAGATCCGCTGTCAGTTGGCGAAGATGGGATGTCCGATCAAGGGGGATCTGAAATATGGTTTCGATCGTTCCAATAAGGATGGAGGCATTAGCTTGCACGCACGTAGCGCAGAGTTTATCCATCCGGTTTCAAAAGAGAACGTGCGAATTGTCGCTCCCGTACCGGACGATAATTTGTGGAAAGCGTTGTCGGCTGATCAATAAGATAATTGATACATATCTGATATCTATGGAATCCTTTCGGATGGAAAAAGCTTTCATTCGAAGGGATTTTTATTTTTAAGTGTAGACTTCCCCGGCTGGTTGTGGATTTATTCCCCAGTTGGATACGCCCTAATTTTAGTATAAATGTTAACATAAACGCTATACGGTTTGTTATTAAGTAAAGTAACGTTAATTATCGATGTCCTCGAGAAAAATGGAATGATTCTTTCTTTCTTAAATAACAAATGTGACATAAGTAATTTATATAGGTAGAATGAGCAAGAAAAGATTGGCAAAAGTACAGGTTATCTTGATAGCCCTTGTAGTAGCGATGACGGGTTGCCACCATAAGGAAGAGCAGCAATTGCCCATCGTGATCGTAGACAAACCCTCAAAAGAAGACGTGCAGATTTATGGTGAGTACGTGGGACGTATCCGTGCCGCCAGCTTTGTCGAGGTACATGCCCGTGTGGAGGGATTCCTAGAGAAAATGTTGTTTGAGGAAGGTAAACGGGTGAAGCAGAATGAGCCCCTGTTTATGATTAATCCCGATAAATATCGTGCTAGGGTAGAGAAGGCGAAAGCCCAACTGAAGAAAAGCCAAGCTCAAGCGGCCAAGGCCCGACGTGACGTGGAACGCCTGAAACCGTTGTACGAGCAACACGCCGCCAGCCAGCTGGATTTGGATAACGCCACGGCCGCTCTGGAAGACGCCGAGGCGAATATCGCCATGAGCAAGGCGGATCTGGATCAAGCGGAGATGGAGTTGAGCTATACGGTAGTGACCTCGCCGCTGTCCGGGTATATCAGTGAGCGTTTCGTGGATGTGGGCGCTTTGGTGGGCCCGGGTGTCAATTCGAAATTGGCGGCTGTCGTGAAGAGCGACACGGTATTGGTCGATTTTAAGATGACCGCCTTGGATTACCTGCGTGCCGAGCGGCGTAACGTGAAGTTTGGCGAGCGGGATACGACCCGTTCGTGGCAGCCTACCGTGACGGTTACCTTAGCGGACGACTCTGAATACCCGGTAAAAGGTATCGTGGACTTCGCCGATCCGCTGGTGGACCCGAAGACCGGTACGTTTGGCGTTCGTGCGGAACTATCCAACCCGAACCAGAAATTATTGCCCGGACAGTTCACGAAAGTGAAGCTCCTGCTGGATGTCCGAGAGCGTTCGATTGTCGTTCCCCGGAAAGCGCTCTCGATTGAGAAAGGAGGTGCGTTCATCTATATCATCCGTAGGGACGATATCGCCGAGAAGCGTTTCGTGCAGACCGGCCCGGAGATCGGCAACAAGGTCGTGATCGAACGAGGCTTGGGCGAGAACGAGCGAGTAGTGGTAGAGGGTTATCATAAATTGGTGCCGGGCGTGAAGGTACATGCGGTAGAGGCCGGCGACGAGAAGGCTATCCAAGCGCTTAGAGAGGAGGAAGAACAATGAAACCGGGATTCTTTATAGACCGTCCTGTCTTTTCGACCGTCTTATCGATACTGATCGTGATTGTCGGAATCATCGGATTGGCATTGTTGCCTGTGGACCAGTATCCGCAGATTACGCCCCCCGTGGTGAAGATCAGCGCCACGTATCCGGGAGCGAGCGCCCTGACAGTGTCTCAAGCGGTCGCTACCCCAATCGAGCAGGAGCTGAACGGTACGCCCGGCATGATTTATATGCAAAGTAGTAGCTCGAACTCGGGTAGCTTGAATATTACGGTGACCTTCGATGTATCCGCCGACGCGGACTTGGCGGCTGTCGAGATCCAGAACCGTGTGAAACTGGCCGAGAGCCGTTTGCCCGCCGAGGTGATCCAGAATGGTATCACGATCGAGAAGCAGGCACCCAGCCAGTTGATGACCTTGAGCTTGATGTCCGACGATCCGAAGTTCGACGAGATCTATCTGAGTAACTTCGCCACGATCAACGTGTTGGACGTATTGCGCCGTATCCCGGGCGTAGGCCGTGTATCGAATATCGGTAGCCGTTATTACGGTATGCAGATCTGGGTGTATCCGGATCGGTTGGCCAATATGGGATTGACGGTAAAGGACTTGCAGGATGCCTTGAAAGACCAGAACCGGGAATCGGCGGCGGGCGAGCTGGGTAAGCAACCTGTGCTGGACGTGGATGTCACCTTGCCTATCACGGCCCCGGGACGTTTGTCTACCGTGAAGGAGTTTGAGGATATCGTGGTGCGGGCGAACCCGGATGGCTCGATCGTCCGGATGAGCGACGTGGCCCGGGTATCGCTGGAGGCTTCCTCGTATTCTACGGAGAGTGGGATCAACGGGAAGAATGCCGCGATCTTGGGTATCTATATGTTGCCGGGAGCGAACGCTCTGGAGGTCGCCACGAAGGTGAAAGAGGCGATGAAGGATATCAGCAAGAACTTCCCGGAAGGCTTGGAGTATAATTTCCCGTTTGATATGACGGAGTATATCTCCCAGTCCGTGCACGAGGTGTATAAGACCTTGTTCGAGGCCCTCTTCTTGGTCGTTCTCGTGGTGTTCCTCTCGTTGCAGAATTGGCGTGCGGCCTTGATCCCGACGATCGCCGTACCGATCTCCTTGATCGGAACGTTCGGTTTCATGTTGATCTTCGGCTTCTCGTTGAATATGCTTACCTTGCTGGGATTGATCTTGGCGATCGGTATCGTGGTGGACGACGCTATCGTGGTGGTGGAGAACGTGGAGCGTATCATGGCCGAGGAGCGTGTGACCGCCCGTGAGGCTACGCATAAGGCGATGCGGGAATTATCCGGCGCCTTGATCGCTACCTCCATGGTATTGGCCGCCGTGTTCGTGCCGGTGAGTTTCTTGGGAGGTATCACGGGGCAGTTGTACCGTCAGTTCTCCGTCACGATCGTGGTTTCCGTGTTGCTGTCCACGGTAGTGGCCTTGACGTTGAGTCCGGCGATGTGCGCCATCATCTTGCGTCCGTCTCATAAGAAGAAAGCGTTTATTTTCCGTAAGATCAATCTGTGGTTGGCGAAAGGAAATAAGAAATATACGAAGTTGTTGCGTATCTCCATCGCTAATCCCCGCCGTATCTTGGCAGGGTTCGGGATGGTGCTGGTGGCTATCTTCGTCTTGAACCGGGTGTTGCCTACCAGCTTTATCCCGGAGGAGGATCAAGGATTCTTCACCGTAGAGCTGGAGATGCCCGAGGGTACTACCTTGGAGCGTACACGTGCCGTGACAGACCGTGCGATCGAGTTCCTCGACCATCATCCGGCCGTGGCCTACGTACAGAACGTAACCGGTAGCAGTCCCCGTGTCGGTACGAACCAAGGGCGTGCCACGCTGACGGTGATCCTAAAACCGTGGGAAGAGCGTAAATCCTCCGGTATGAAGGTAGAGGACGTGATGGCCGATGCCCGCCGGGAATTCTATTATTACCCCGAGGCTAAGTCGTACGTGAACCGTCCGCCGGTAATCCCGGGCTTGGGCGAGAGCGGTGGCTTGGAGATGCAGTTGGAGGCTAGGGGAGACGCTAGCTGGGATAATCTGGTAAGCGCTACGGATACCTTCCTGTATTACGCCTCGCAGGCGCCGGAGCTTCAAGGCGTATCTTCCGCCATGCAGAGCGAGATCCCGCAGTTGTATTTCGACGTGGATCGTGACCGGGCGAAGTTCCTCGGCATCCCTTTGTCCGATATCTTCTCGACCATGAAAGCTTATCTAGGCTCCGTGTACGTGAACGACTTCAATATGTTTAACCGTATTTACCGTGTATATATCCAAGCGGAGGCGCCTTACCGGGCTACCCGGGATAATCTGGACTTGTTCTTCGTGCGCAGCAAGGACGGGGCGATGGTTCCCTTGACCGCCTTGGGCACGACCCAATATACGACCGGTCCGGGAACGATCAAGCGTTTCAATATGTTCACCACGGCCTCGATCAACGCTGTAGCCGCCCCGGGATATAGTACGGGCGAGGCGATGGCGGCGATGGAACGGATCGCTAGGGAGCATCTGCCCGAGAATATCGGTCTGGAGTGGAGTGGTCTTTCCTATCAGGAGAAACAGGCCGGCGGGCAGACGGGATTTGTCTTGGCGTTGGTATTCTTGTTTGTCTTCTTGTTCTTGGCGGCTCAGTATGAGAGCTGGATCGTGCCGATCGCCGTATTGCTTTCCTTGCCGGTCGCCACGTTGGGTGCCTACTTGGGTATCTGGGTGACGGGGTTGGAGAACGATATCTATTTCCAGATCGGTTTGGTAACCCTGATCGGTTTGGCGGCGAAGAACGCTATCTTGATCGTTGAGTTCGCCAAGGTGCAGGTAGATAACGGGGTAGATGTGGTGAAAGCCGCTATCCATGCCGCTCAGATGCGTTTCCGCCCGATCTTGATGACCTCGTTGGCTTTCGTGTTGGGTATGCTTCCGATGGTGTTGGCTAGCGGGCCGGGCTCAGCTTCCCGCCATAGTATCGGTACGGGCGTGTTCTTCGGTATGCTGGTGGCGATTACGGTAGGTATCGTGTTGGTTCCCTTCTTCTTTGTCTTGATCTATAAGATAAAGGGAAAGATGCGGATGGAACGTATCGCTCAAAAGAAAGAAGTGGTAACCGTGGTGTGTGTCGTTTCTATGCTGGCGTTCTCTTCCTGCAAGATCGGAAAGCGGTACGCACGTCCGGAGTTGAACCTGCCGGACCGGATCGAGGCTTATACGGATACGACCGATACGGCGTCCGTGGAGAATATCCCTTGGGAGAGCCTTTACGCCGATGAGACCCTGAAGGATCTGATCAGAAAGGCGCTGGATAATAATAAGGATATGAAGATAGCCGCCGCCAAGGTGAAGGAGATGATCGCCGCCAAGCGGATCTCTTTCGCGAATATGCTGCCGGAGGTGGGTGCGAATATCTATGCGCAAAAGGAACGCTTGAACTATGGAGGGGATAGCCCGTCTCCCGACCCTGAGTTTGGGGCGAAACTGACTTTATCTTGGGAATTGGATTTATGGGGCAACCTCCGCTGGGCGAACGAGGCTACCATCGCTTCCTATATGCAGACCGTGGAGGGGCAGCGTGCCTTGCGATTGACCATCATCGCCGAGGTAGCCGCCAATTATTATCAACTTTGCGCCTTGGACCAAGAGTTGTCGATCGTACAACAAACCTTGGACGCACGTCGTGAGGGTGTCCGCTTGGCGAAGCTTCGCTATGAGGGCGGACTTACTTCCGAGACGGCTTACAACCAAGCCCAAGTGGAGTTGGCCCGTACCGAGACCTTGATCCCCTCGCTGGAGCGTCAGATCAAGATCAAGGAAAGCGACCTCAGCATGTTGTTGGGCGAGTATACGGATGATATCCCCCGTGGCCTTTCCTTGAGCGACCAACACCTGCCGGATGCCTTACCGATCGGCTTACCGTCTTCTTTGCTGGAGCGCCGGCCGGATATGCGTCAAGCGGAGTTTAAGCTTCGGGCGGCGAACGCTCAGGTGGGTGTGGCGCAAACGGACTTATTCCCGAAGATCCGTTTGACAAGTAATTACGGTTTCGAGAGCGATGAGTTAAGTAGTATCTTGAAGAGTCCGGCAGGTTTTATTGCCGGAAGCCTGTTGCAGCCGATCTTCGCCATGGGGAAGAACAAGGCGAAAGTGAAAGCGGCGAAGGCTCGTTACGAGCAAGAGGTCTATAGTTACGAGAAAAGCGTATTAGGCGCTTTCAAGGAGGTGAACAACGCTATCGTGACCGTCCGCAAGGTGAAGGAGATCCGTGCTTCCCGCATGAATCTGGAAGCCTCCGCCAGTAAATATCTGGAACTCGCCCAACTGCAATACATCAACGGTGTCATCAGCTACATGGACGTATTGGATGCCCAGCGTGGTTTGCTGGACGCCCAGATCGGTTTGAACAATGCCGTGCTGGATGAGTTGCTGTCGGTGGTATACCTATATAAGGCTTTAGGGGGAGGGTTTTGATAGCGTACCCTCCTCATAGAGGAAACTATCTCAATGGAATATGCCCCGTAAATCAATGGAATCTATTTCGTATTCCATGGCTTACGGGGCATACATTATTACGTTTTGTTTATAGGCTAGGCTATTTTCATCAAATCTTCTACAGAGTACACCCTACTCAAATGGGCAAAGGTGAAGAATTGGTCATCTAATATCATCCACTCTTTCCGTTTGCTCAAAGGCAAATTCTTGATGTCGGGAAAGAAGGATAGGGGAACTATGACCTCACGCCCATCGGTCAAGAAAGCCACTAATTTCCCTCGATAAGTGGAAAAATCTAGTTTTTTGATACCTACGTTCACATTCTTAATCTTACACATAAGACATCTTATTTTTCAATGTTCTTAACTATTGTTTTTTCTCCTTTGAATGTTTTGGTTATTTGTTCATTGATAAATATCCAATGTTTATCCAAAGCAGTTATAATCATTTCGTTTTCTTTAGATGATAACGTTGATTCAGCAATCTCTATCTCTTTTAGTCCATTTCGTTCGATCCATATTTTTGCGACAGAACGAAGATGCCTACCTCCTTTCTTAAAAATATGCACATGCCTACGATTGTCGTTAATGTCCGTAGGAATGGAAACGATGAGAAACATTTTTAAGAAAGCGAGCTGTCCCATCTCTTTATAATTACGAATGAATTATCCCGTTCACTTTTAGGCAAAGATACGGCTTTTATGGAGATATACAATTTGAATACAGCTTTTTCCTGCTCTTACAAATAAATCTTTGGATGGTTATCTAAAATTCCCTATATTGCACAGGGTGAATATTATTTGCCTTTATATTCAATTTCACGACCGAGGAAGAGGACTTGGAGCCTAGGAATCTGTTCCAGCTCATATCCAAGCGAGACGGGAGCGTCTCGAAAGAGATAGAGATCCCTTTTGAGAAAAAGGTGTCGCAAGTATTGTTCGACGAAAAGGGCATAGGTATGGTTAATAACCCTTGTATCGTCCCTTACGGGGATCGTTGGCTACTTACGGAGCCATCTTGCGACACGGTCTACACCTATTCGCCAGCTGATGGATTAAAGCCCTTTATCGTAAGGACTCCCTCTATTCAATCCATGAGCCCGGAGATCTTTCTTTTCCCGGGTGTGGTTACGGATCGCTATTGTTTTATGCAGACCGTAAAGAAAGAGTTGAACTTGGCGATGATGGATACCTACTATCGGTTGATGAGAACCGATTTGGTGTACGATAGGGAGACAAAGGAAGTATCCGAGTATGTCCTGTATAACGATGATTTCACGAAAGAGGTACCGATCGCCAACCTCGTGGACGAGATTTTCGACCTCACGGTCTTCAATAACGACGAGATCGCCTTCATGTGGCGGATAAATACCCCCGAACTTGTCGAGGCCTATCAAGAAGGACACCTCAAAGGCAAGCTAAAGGAGATCGCCGCGGGTATGCATGAGGAGGATAACCCGGTGATCATGGTGGCGAAGTATAAGCGATAATGAGAAAATTCTCATTATCTTTGCGCTCATATAATAATCAGAGATAGAAAATGCCATTAAATTTACAGAAGAACTTACCGGCTATCGAGCTGCTGAAGAAGGAACATATCTTCGTGATGGATTCTTTGCGTGCGTCGGAGCAGGATATCCGCCCCCTTCGGGTAGTCGTATTGAATTTGATGCCCCTTAAGATAACGACCGAGACGGACTTGGTTCGCCTCCTCAGTAATACACCCCTGCAAGTGGAACTTGATTTCATGAAGATCAAGGGACATACGCCGAAGAATACGCCCATCGAGCATATGCAGGAATTTTATAAGGATTTCGATGAGATGGCGGATGATTTCTACGACGGGATGATCGTGACGGGCGCTCCCGTGGAGCAGATGCCTTTCGAGGAAGTTAGTTATTGGGAGGAGATCACTCAGATATTCGATTGGGCCCGTACGCATGTTACCTCCACGCTCTATATCTGCTGGGCGGCGCAAGCGGGGCTATACCATTTCTATGGGGTGCCTAAATATGATTTGCCGGCCAAGATGTTCGGTGTCTTCCGTCATTCGCTCCGGGAACCGTTTGTTCCGATCTTCCGGGGGTTCGATGACGAGTTCTTCGTGCCTCATAGCCGTCATACCGAGATTCGCCGGGAGGATATCATGAAGGTACCTGAGCTCACCTTATTGTCCGAGAGCGAGGAATCCGGCGTCTATATGGCGATGGCTCGTGGCGGACGGGAATTCTTCATCACCGGCCATTCCGAGTATTCGCCCTATACGCTGAATGATGAGTATATGCGTGATTTGGGGAAGGGATTGCCCATCAACAAGCCTCGTAATTATTACCGGAATAACGATCCGGCGCAAGGCCCGGTGGTACGTTGGCGGGGGCACGCGAACCTGCTATTCACTAATTGGCTGAACTATTACGTATACCAAGAGACCCCGTTCCGCCGGGAAGATATTAAAAAACTAGGAAGCTTGTAAATGAGAAAAGAACCCCGTTCGATAGAACTGTTATCTCCCGCTAAGGATCTGATTTGCGGTAGGGAGGCGATTAACCATGGCGCCGATGCCGTGTATATCGGTGCCCCGAAGTTCGGAGCCCGTGCCGCCGCCGGTAATACGCTGGACGATATACGGCAGCTTTGCGATTACGCCCATCTTTATTCGGCTCGTATTTACGTGGCCTTGAACACTATCTTGAAAGAAGAGGAGCTGGCAGAGGCCGAGCAAATGATCTGGCAGCTTTACGAGGCCGGGGCGGATGCCTTGATCGTTCAAGACATGGGTATCACCCAGTTGAACCTTCCGCCTATCCCCTTGCACGCCAGTACGCAAACGGATAACCGTACGCCGGAGAAAGTACGGTTCCTGCAAGAGGTAGGTTTCACGCAAGTCGTATTGGCGAGAGAGCTATCACTGAACCAGATACGGGAGATCGCCGAGCGAACGACCGTGCCTCTGGAGGTCTTCGTGCACGGAGCGCTGTGCGTAAGCTATAGCGGCCAGTGTTACCTGAGCGCCGCCTTGAGCGGACGAAGCGCCAACCGGGGGGAATGCGCCCAGTATTGCCGCCTGCCTTATAGCTTGATCGACGCGGATGGGAAGGAGATCGTATCGGGTAAGCATCTCTTATCCTTGAAGGACATGAACCGGGGGGAATACTTGGAGGAGTTGCTGGATGCCGGTGTCTCTTCCTTGAAGATCGAGGGCCGTTTGAAGGATGTATCTTACGTGAAGAACGTAACGGCTTGGTATCGGAAGAAACTGGACGCTATCTTGGCCCGTCGGCCAGAATACCGTCGTGCCTCGGCCGGGCATAGCACTTACACGTTCGAGCCTGTGGCGGAGAAAAGCTTCAACCGGGGTTTCACGCCTTTCTTATGGAAGGAGCGTACGAAGGATATCACCAGCTTTGATACGCCTAAGTCCTTGGGGGAGCCGGTGGGTACGGTGAAGGAACTGAAAGGAAACTCTTTCACGATCGCCGGACTGAAACAATTGAATAATGGCGACGGGCTTACCTTCTTCAATGAGAAAGGGGAGTTGGAGGGCTTCCGGGTAAACCGCGTGGAGGCGAACCGGATCTTTACGCTGGATCGCCCGGCGATCCGTCCGAAGATGCCTTTGTACCGGAATTTCGATCAAGAGTTTGATAAACTGCTATCCAAGCCATCCGCCGAGCGGAAGCTCTCTGTCCGGATGGAATTTCAAGATAATGCCTTTGGCTTCACGTTAAGTATGACAGACGAGACAGGAGCCCGTATCATGCTTACCCAGCCGTTCGAGAAAGAACCGGCCCGGCGGGATCAGGCGGAGAATATCCGTACCCAGCTCTCTAAGTTGGGAAATACGCCTTTTGAGGCGGTGGAGGTCACCGTGGCGATGTCTGATAACTGGTTTGTCCCTTCTTCTTTATTGGCCGAGATGCGTAGGCAAGGGGTGGAGAGGCTTATCTCTACCCGGCGGATTCGTTACCGCAGGGAAGAGGCTCGTCCGGTAAAGCCGTGTGTAGGCGAGGCAACGGAAATCCCTTTCCCCGAGAAACGTCTGACTTATTTAGGGAATGTCTCCAATAGCAAGGCTGGTGCCTTTTATAAGGCACATGGCGTGACTGCCGTGGAAGACGCTTTCGAGTTGTCTCCCCGGAAGGATGTTCCTTTGATGTTCACGAAACATTGCCTGCGGTACAGTATGGGATGGTGCCCTACTTACCAGAAGCAGAAGTCTCCCTATAAGGAGCCTTACTTCCTACGCTATAAGGAAACGCTCTTGCGTTTGCGCTTCGACTGCAAGAATTGCCAGATGTTGATCTATGCGGAGGAATAACCGGCTTTGTAACTACTTAATTCTATAAAATAAAACAGGTATGAAACGACAAATTTTCTCGCTGTTCCTGCTCTTGCTCACGTTGGTAGCTTGTGGGGATAAGCCTTTGGACCCGAATAAACCCGTATATGTGAAAATCAAGACGACGATGGGAGACGTCACCGTCCTGCTATACGACGACACGCCTCTTCACCGGGATAACTTCATAAAGCTCTGCCAGTCGAACGAGTATGAGGGCATGCTTTTCCACCGTGTTATCAAGGAGTTTGTCGTGCAAGGTGGTGATCCGGAGAGTAAGGCGCATGAGCCGGGTGCCTTGTATGGGGATGGTGATGGTGGTTATACCGTTCCCGCTGAGATATTACCCAATCATTTTAATAAGAAAGGCGCTTTGATCGATGCGAAAGAGATCGATGCCGTGAATCCGGTACGTGCCTCCGCCGGTACGCAGTTCTGTTTTGTGCAAGGGAAAGTCTTGGACGACAAGGAGCTTGCGGAGAAAGAGGCTCGTATCAATGAGATCCGACGGAACTGGTTGTACTATAAATTCCGGGATGAGCTGAAAAAGCAAGATCCTTCCTTGGCCGCCGATTCCTTGGAGAATGAGTTACATGCCCGTGCGTCCATCTTGGTGGAAGATACGTTGGCGGTATTAGGCCCGGTAGTGATCCCGGCCGAACGGCGTGAGATTTATAAGACGATCGGTGGCGTTCCGCATCTGGATGGCTCGGTAACGATCTTTGGCGAGGTAGTGGAAGGCTTCGATATCGTAGAGAAGATCTCCGTGGTAAAGACGGATAAGAACGATCGTCCTTTACACGACGTGATGATTAAATCGACGAAGGTTTTCCAGAAATAATAACAATGCCCATTGTAAGCTCCTTATAATGGGCATCGTAAGGTCTTTACAATGGGCATCGTAAACACTTTAGAATGGGCATCGTAAACACTTTAGAATGGGCATTGTTAAAACCATCGGATAGCTCTTGTTATACGAGGCTGATCGCTAGCTTGTTATACTAAAAGTATCATCGATCATATTTGGCTCTCGAGCCATTCCAGATACTTCTTTACTCCCTCCGTATCTTCCGCCTCGGGGCTCCAAGGCGCTAGGTTCTCCGGTGCTAGCGGCGCGAACGGCCCTTGCTTTATCTCATAAATAACCGATCCGGATTCCAGTACCAGAAGCCCGTGCCATGTTCCGGCCTTGATCTCCGCTCCATAAGCACCTTCCTTTGGATTCAGTATCGTTTTCTCCGTGATATTCCCTTCCTCGTCAAACAAGAATACCGCTACCTTTCCACGTAGCAACAAGAAGATCTCGTCTTTCGCCGGATTTAAATGCCGGTGCGGACGCAAATACGTACCGGGCTCCATGGCATTCAGTAACCGATTGATCGGATCATCCAATTTCTCATGGAAATTATAGTTCATTCGCAGGCGGGGAGACTGCAAGGCTTTGGCCTGGGTCTCGTCGAGTAATTGTTCGTTGATTATCTTCATCTCTGTATCTTATTGTATTTCTGAGCTACGAATATACGAAATATTTATTGGTCAATGCTTGATATTCCTTATCTTTGCGCCTTGATGATACATATTCTTGAGTCTGAAAATTAAATATTTATGTTATTTAATTCCATAGAGTTCCTTATATTCCTGCCATTGGTTTTCTTTGGTTACTGGTTTGTTTTCAAGTCTTTGCGGTGGCAAAATCTATTTGTGGTAGCTGTTAGTTACCTGTTCTACGGATGGTGGGACTGGCGCTTTTTGCTGCTGATCCTGTTTACGTCGTTATGCAGTTACTTGAGTGGAGTCTATTTGGAGAAATGCGCTGGCAACCGGTCGGTCCAAAAGTGGATAAGTGCCGGTAATATTTTACTGAACCTTTCGATCTTGGGTGTATTTAAGTACTTTGATTTTTTTACCGAGAATTTGGTAAATGTCCTTCACCTATTGGGCTGGGATGCCGATTACGTGACGTTGAATATCTTGCTCCCTGTCGGGATCAGCTTTTATACGTTTCAGGCTTTGAGCTATACGATTGATGTTTACCAAGGTAAAATCAAGGCGACTCATGATATCGTGGCATTCTTCGCTTATATCAGTTTCTTCCCCCAATTAGTGGCGGGCCCGATAGAACGGGCTACCCATTTGTTGCCTCAGTTTCTCCGGCCTCGTAATTTCGATTGTGATCTGGCGTTGGATGGTATACGCCAGATGCTTTGGGGATTTTTCAAGAAAGTGGTGGTTGCCGATAACTGCGCTTTGTTCGTGAACGGTGTGTTTGAGAATTACCAGACGTTGGATGGGAGTACCTTGTTTCTGGGGGCTTTCTTCTTTACGATACAGATTTACGGGGATTTTTCCGGATACTCGGATATAGCGATCGGCTGTGCCCGGTTGTTTGGCATAGACCTTATGCAGAACTTTAAGTATCCTTATTTCTCCCGGGATATAGCGGAGTTTTGGCGGCGTTGGCATATCTCTTTGACGACTTGGTTCCGGGATTATATCTATATACCCCTAGGGGGAAGCCGGGCAGGGAAATGGAAGAGCTTCCGGAATACCCTTGTTATTTTCTTGGTAAGTGGGTTCTGGCACGGGGCTAACTGGACGTTTGTGGCATGGGGAGCGTATCATGCATTGTTGTTTCTGCCATTGTTATTGTTGGGTCAAAATAGGAGATATAGAGATTCCGTGGCGGAAAACAGTTTCCTCCCCTCTGTGAAGGAATTGACACAGATGGGAGCTACGTTTTTGCTGGTCTTATTGGGATGGATTCTGTTCCGGTCGGAAGATATATCCCAAGCGGCTGTGTATCTCGAGCGGATGTTCAATGTCTCGTTATTCTCGGCTCCTCAGCTTGTGGGCTTGGGATTCGGGCAACTCCTGCTGAAGAAATGTTTCTTTTTCACGGCTCTTATGTTCGTCGTGGAATGGATCGGCCGAAAACAGGCGCATGGGTTGATGATAGAGGACCTGAGCCTTCCGGTTCGGTATGTTATCTATACGGTATTGCTGATTATCATCTATGGTTTCGACGCCAGTAATCCACAAGGTTTCATTTATTTTCAATTCTGATAAGTATGAGAAGGTTCTTTATTGCTATATTCTGGTATTTAGGGGTGGTAGGATGTTTAGGGTTGCTTAGTTGCCTGCTGATCCGCTCTTATTTTCATATAAGCGTACCCAGCCTCAAAAGTGATCCGGAAGTGGAGGTATTGATTTTGGGCGATTCCCATCCTTTACATTCGATATCCGCCGATATGCTGGGGAAATCGAGGAATGACGCTAAATCCAGTGAGAATTATTTCAATACCTATATCGATTTATGCTTGAAAGCGCCTTACCTTCCCCATTTGAAAACCGTGATATTGGGGTTTGGTTACCACACGTTTACCGTGGCCGATGATTCCTATCAGGATGAGTTTCCTGCCTATATGTCTATTTATCCCCATCTGAAGGAGCGGGAGGATTTGCGACCTTTGGTACAGGAGGCTGTTTCGCCGGTAACCCGTAAGGAGGTCATGTATTCATATGAGTTTGGCGTTCCGTTCAAGAATTGCGTAGCTGAGATTAAAAGGAATGTGATCGAGCGTATTTTCACAGGGGCGACCGGGGGAACACTAGACGTTATTATCGATCGTCATTACTATGATGATAAGGGTGCTTATTTATTGCCATCCTCATTTCAACAAGAGATGTTGGGGCGAATCGTAGAGGAATGTAAGAAGCGGGATCTGTCTCTTATTTTGTACAATGCCCCTGTTTCCACGGAATATATGGAACGGGTTCCTCTGAGTTATCGAGAATTGACGGATTCTTTGGCTCGGGAATACGTGGATGATAAAACGGTCTTTTATTTAAATTATACGGCTGTATCGCTACCTGATTCTTGCTATAGGGACGCTGATCATTTGAATGAAATCGGTATCCATAGATTTACCCCGTTGTTAAAAGATACCTTGACTTGTTTGGGGGTAATTTCGGAATAGTTTTCGTATATTTGTAGAATAAACGATCGAATTAAATATACCACATGAAAGGAAACCCGCTTTATATCCTGCTTTGGCTATTCCTTATTCTTTGCTTTGCCTGTTCGCCCGGTAAAAAAGAAAAGAAATATGTCATCGGTGTATCTCAATGCTCGATGACGGATATTTGGCGTCAATCCATGATACGTGATATGGAAGTAGAGGCTTTAAATCATCCGGAGATCGAGTTGGTCGTAATGGATGCTAGTCAGGATAATGATACTCAGATCAGCCAGATAAAAGGTTTTATCAAGAAAAAGGTGGATTTGCTGATTATATCGTCGAATGAGACCGAGCCTGTTACGCCTGTCGCTGTTGAGGCGTACAGGGCTGGTATTCCCACTATCATATTGGACCGGAAAATTAATAGCGATGAATATACGACGTATATTGGAGCGGATAATTACGAGATCGGTCGCTCGATCGGAATGTATGTCAGCTCCTTGATCAAGAAGGAGACAACGATTTTAGAGATATGGGGGCGGAGAGGCTCTTCCTCCGCTACAGAAAGACATCAAGGTTTTGTCGATGCGATGTCTATTGATCCGAATGTGAAGATCCGGGAGTTGGATGGGTATTGGTACAGGAAGAATGCCTATGAGGAAGTCTTGAAGCTGGATTCCATAGAGGATGTCGATATCGTTTTCGCTCATAATGATATGATGGCCTTAGGGGCCCGTGAGGCGATTGAGGAGCGAGATTCGTCGCTGGTGGGACACGTGGAATTTATAGGCGTGGATGGACTCTTGGGAGGAGGCTTGGGCGTGGAGGCGGTTGCGCAGGGTAAGTTGGATGCCTCTTTTTATTATCCGACAGGTGGTGGGGTGGCTATTAAGGTTGCTTGGCAGATCTTAAGCGGACAAGCTTATACGAAAAAGTATGCGTTAAGCACCGCTATGATCGATAAGACCAACGCCGGTACCCTTTATTTACAATCAGACCGGTTGGTAGAATATCAACGCCAGATCGAGAAACAGCGTGCGAATTTGTCGCAATTGCTCTCGAAATATAACTTTCTTTATAGTTCCTTGATTATTATCTTGATATTGGCGCTTTTATTGGGTGGTTCCGCTATTTACACGGTTTATATTAATCGTAAAGTGCGCCAGAAGAATCATTTGTTGAATGAGAAAAATCGTTTGGTACAACAACAGAAAGAGGAACTCTCGGTAGCGAATCAGCGCATCGAGCAAGTCACGACACAGAAATTGCAGTTCTTTACGAATGTATCTCACGAGATAAAGACTCCTTTAACCTTGATTCTAGGGCCTCTGAACAAGATGGCGCAAGATGCCCCGGTAGGCGTTTTCGCGGATGATATCCGCATCGTTAAGAAGAATGCGGAACGCTTGAAACGTGTGATCGACCAATTGCTGGATTTCCGGAAGATAGAGAATAATAAGATGGGATTGCGGGTTACTAAGATGGATTTGGTCTTTTTAATCCAAGAGGTGAAATCTTATTTTAATAATCTGGCCCAGAGTAAGCGAATTGATTATACCTTCCTGCATGAAATGGATTCTCTTTTTGTTTGGGTGGATACGGACAAGATGGAGAAGATATTAACGAACTTGCTCTCGAACGCCTTTAAGTTTACCCCGGAGCAGGGGAAGATTACGATTCGTTTGCGGGAGGAGGAGACGGAGGTTGTCTTATCGGTGGAAGATAATGGAGAGGGTATTCCCCCGGAAAACCTAGCCTCCGTATTCGAGCGCTTTTTTACAAGCGGGCAAAGCTATGTTCCGGGAACGGGTATCGGACTGCATTTGACACGGGAATTTGTCCTTATGCATAAAGGCTCGATCCACGTGGAAAGCGAGCAAGGCGAACGGACAGTGTTTACCGTTCAGATCCCGAAAGGTAAATCTCATTTTGATGAATCTTGTGTCTTTCTGTCGAATGCGACGGAATCGTCCTCTGGTGTAGCGCATTTGGATATATCCCAAGTTCAAGAAACGTTGAATAAGAAATATGATTATACGATCTTGATCGTTGAGGATGATTGGGATATTCGCGCTTATTTACAGCATGAGTTGTCCGGGAATTTTAATGTACTTGTAGCGGAGAATGGTGCCAAGGCCTTGGATATTCTATTGAAGGAAAATGTATCACTGGTCGTCAGTGACGTGATGATGCCGGAGATGAATGGCTTCGAGCTTTGCCGCCGGGTTAAGTCGGATATGGCCCTCAGTCATATCCCGGTAATCTTGCTTACGGCTCTTTCGGATGACAGTCAACGCTTGTATGGATTTGAGGGGGGAGCGGATGAGTATATCCAGAAACCGTTCAATATCGAGATCGTGAAATTACGTATCATTAAATTGTTGGAAGAACGTAATCGTTTGCGGGAGGTTTTCTTGAAAGAGTCTCAATCGCCTGCGGGACTTTCCATCGAGACTAAAGGGAAGGTGGAGAGTCTGGATGATTTGTTTATGCGTAAGTTTATCGCTTTAATAGAGGAGAATTATAGCGATCCCGATTTCAGTATAGAGAAAGGCAGTGAGAAACTGGGTCTGTCTCGTGTGCATTTATATCGAAAGGTGAAGGAGTTGTCCGGGATTACCCCTACGGACTTTTTGCGTAACTATCGTTTGAAAAAGGCATCCGCCCTATTGAAGCAGCGATCCGGAACGATTAGCGAGGTTGCTTATGCCACGGGATTCGGCTCGCCGGCCTATTTCTCCAAATGCTTTAAGGCGGTTTATAATATAACGCCAACCGAGTTTATAGAGTCTTTGTAAGGATGCTGCTAGTACAGATGTTACATGCGGGTAACGTCTGTTATTGTCCCTTGGAAATAAATCTTTTATGTAACTTGTGTGATTTATCTTGTAGCTATAGTTATCGTTGTATTTATAACGATGATATACTTTTGCGGTGTCGATAAGTACGAAAGTTGTTTTTAATAGAAAGACCATGGAACAGGTGACTGAATCAAGACGTAAACCAATTGTCGTTGGGATTGGAGAATTATTATGGGATATGCTTCCTTCCGGGAAAAAGGCTGGGGGTGCCCCGATTAATTTTGTCTATCATGCGTCTTGCCTAGGTGCTGAGGGATATGCTATCAGCGCTGTCGGAGATGATGAGTTGGGTAAAGAGATCGTTGATGAGTTGGATAAGAATCATATCCAGCATTTGATCGAGAAAGTGCCTTACCCGACGGGAACCGTTCAGGTAGAGTTACGAGAAGGTATCCCTACTTATACGATTCATGAGCGAGTGGCTTGGGATCATATATCGCCTACATCCGACGCGATTGATTTGGCGGAGAAAGCGGACGCTATTTGTTTCGGTACATTAGCCCAGCGTTCCCGTCAGTCCCGGGAGACGATACAAGCGATCTCGTCGTTTGCGCCGAAAGACGCTTATCGTTTGCTGGATATCAATCTTCGCCAGCGATACTATGATAAGGAGTTGATCGAGGAGTCTTTGTACTTAGCGAATGTGCTGAAGGTAAATGATGAGGAGTTCGATGTACTTCGGGATTTGTTCGGTTTAGAGGGAACCGAGAGGGATATCGCTTTATGGTTTATTGAGAAGTATGACCTTCGGATATTTGCCTTGACTGCGGGGAGTTCCCATAGTACTATTTATACGAGGGAGGAGACTTCTACTTTGCCAACGCCGGAGGTCACGGTGGCGGATACGGTCGGGGCGGGGGATGCTTTTTCGGGAGCTCTAATCATTTCGCTCTTAAAAGGGAAGTCCTTAAGCGAGGCCCATCATTTCGCGGTAAAGACAGCGGCTTTTGTTTGTACGAAAGAAGGTGCGTGGCCTGTTTATGAAGAGTAATTCGTTTATATCATATGTGTTTAGATGTTTTGAGTTTATACAATTTCGAATAGGTATTACGTTTTTAAGGTAAAAAGGTTGTTAGGATATAAGAAGAGAAAGGCAAAAAGAAAAAGATGGTTTTTGTTTTAGGTTAAGTTAGATTAGATTGGTGAAAAGTGGCTCGGCTGTTGAAGTCGGGCTATTTTTATGTCCTTATGTTTCCTTCAAATAGAATGGTCTCGATAACCTGCAAGATTCTTCTTACAGGCTAACGAGACCTTCCGCTTTTATCATTTCTGATAGCTTACAATTAATAAGCTCTCTCCAATAACCAAGCGTCTTGGAAGTTAGGAGCGTATTTCGCCTTGATGGCATCACGGCTATCGGCGGCGTCCGCTTTATTGTCGAAACTAGCGACGATCACACGCAACATCCCTTGCTCGTTCTCGCCCAACACTGCGTTATAGCCATCATTCTGCATACGTTCTTTTAATGCGTAAGCGTTTGTCTTATTCTTGAAACTACCGACAACAACGCTATAACGTTTCAGACGGCTAGCGTCCTCGCCTTGAGCGGCGTTGATTTTTTCCGTACGAGTGGTAGCCGTAGAGGTTCTGGGTTTTGAGACAGGAGCGACCTCAACAACTTCTTCCTCTTGTTCTACAACCTCAACAGGAGCCGTCGACTCTTTTTCTTTGGCCTGTTCGTAAGCAGCCTTGTACGCGCTCTGTTTAGGTTTACATGAGCCGAGTGCTAATACCATACATACAGCGGCTCCAAATAACCAAATCTTATTCATACTGTTCAGTTCTTATAATTAGTAACGCGAAGATATAAATTATATTTAGTACTTTCGCACTCAAATTGTAATATATTATAACGGCATGAATAAATCTATCGGAACAATGATTATGGCAACATCTCTACTGTTAGGTGCTTGCAATCCGGCTACGGATGTGAACGTGAAGGAGACCGGTGATAAGAACCTTATCGGGAAGTCGGACATCCGGATCAAAGACGGTCGCATGACCCCGGAAGCTTTGTGGGCCATGGGACGTATCGGCGGTATGAACGTATCTCCGGACGGGAAAAAAGTGGTGTATACGGTGGCGTATTATAGCGTACCGGAAAACAAGAGCAACCGTGAGGTCTTCGTGATGAACGCTGACGGATCGGATAATAAGCAAATCACGAAAACCGGATTCGCTGAGAACGAGGCCGTATGGATCAAAGGAGGAACCAAGATCGCTTTCTTATGTAACGAGAGTGGTAGCAGCCAGCTTTGGGAGATGAATCCGGATGGGACGGACCGTAAGCGACTTTCCGATTATGACAAGGATATCGAGGGTTTCGCTTTCTCTCCCGATGAGAAAAAGGTCTTGTTTATCTCGCAAGTGAAAACCGTGAATAGTACCGCTGATAAATATCCGGATTTGGATAAGGCGACAGGTGTTATCATTACGGATTTAATGTACAAGCATTGGGATGAGTGGGTGACTACCGCTCCGCATCCTTTTGTCGCCGATTTCGATGGCAAATCGATCAGCAATCCTGTGGATGTAATGGAGGGCGAGTTGTTTGAGAGCCCGATGAAGCCGTTTGGCGGTATCGAGCAATTGGCTTGGAACACTACCTCGGACAAGATTGCCTATACCAGCCGCAAAAAGACGGGTAAAGAATATGCGATCTCCACGAATTCGGATATTTATGTATATGATCTGAATACGAAGCAAACGACCAATATAACGGAAGAGAACAAGGGATATGATACGAATCCCACCTATTCTCCGGACGGAAAGAGCATCGCTTGGCTAAGTATGGAACGTGATGGTTACGAGGCGGATCAAAATCGCTTGATGGTAATGAATCTGGAGACGGGTGAGAAAACATTCGTAAGCAAGGATTTTGACTCCAACGTGGATTCTTATTGCTGGAGCGCTGATTGCAAGCGTATCTATTTCACGGGCGTTTGGCATGGCGAGTCGCAGGTTTATCAGATAGACTTGGCGAATGGCAATAAGATTACCCCGCTGACCGAAGGTATGTACGATTACGCCTCTGTCGCTCTTCTGGGCGATAAGCTGATCGCTCAACGTCATTCCATGAGCATGGGAGACGAGATCTATTCGATCGATTTGACAGGGGATCATACGGTAACTCAACTTACGTTCGAAAACAAACATATTTACGACCAGCTTACGATGGGTAAGGTAGAGGAACGTTGGATGAAGACGACGGATGGCAAGCAGATGCTAACGTGGGTTATCTATCCGCCTCAGTTCGATCCGAATAAGAAGTATCCTACCTTGTTGTTCTGTGAGGGTGGCCCGCAAAGCCCTGTGAGCCAGTTCTGGTCTTACCGTTGGAATTTCCAGATCATGGCGGCTAATGACTATATTATCGTGGCACCGAACCGTCGGGGTCTTCCCGGATTTGGCTTGGAATGGAATGAGGCTGTCAGCGGCGATTATGGCGGACAATGCATGAAAGACTATTTCACCGCTATTGACGAGGTAGCCAAGGAACCGTATGTAAATAAGGATCGCTTGGGTTGTGTAGGCGCCAGCTTCGGTGGATTCTCCGTATATTGGTTGGCAGGTCATCATGATAAACGTTTCAAGGCGTTTATCGCCCACGATGGTATCTTTAATATGGAAATGCAGTATCTGGAAACGGAAGAGATGTGGTTCGCCAATTGGGATATGGGTGGAGCGTACTGGGAAAAGCAAAACGCTACGGCTCAGCGTACATTCGCGAACTCCCCGCATAAGTTCGTGGACAAATGGGATACGCCTATCCTTTGTATCCATGGAGAGAAGGATTACCGGATCTTGGCTAATCAAGGAATGGCAGCGTTTAACGCTGCGGTTCTTCGGGGTGTACCGGCCGAGTTGCTGATTTATCCGGATGAGAACCATTGGGTATTGAAGCCCCAGAATGGCGTTCTATGGCAACGCACATTCTTTGAGTGGTTGGATATGTGGTTGAAGAAATAAAATTTGAAGGTCGTCCCCAAAGTATATAGCTTTGATGGACGGCCTTCTTTTCTCAACGCAATAACAAACTAAGCGATAGTAATATCCTTATCCAAATAAATATCTTGAATTGAATGAAGCAACTCCACGCCGTCTTTCATCGGACGTTGGAACGCCTTTCTTCCGCTAATCAGCCCCATGCCACCCGCACGTTTGTTTATGACAGCGGTGACGACAGCGTCTTTAAGATCTGAGGCGCCATGAGATTCCCCGCCGGAGTTGATAAGCCCGACACGTCCCATATAATTATTGGCTACTTGGTAACGGCAGAGGTCGATCGGATGTTCTGTCGTTAACTCTGTGTACATCTTTTGATCGATTTTCCCGAAATTGATAGCGGTGAAACCTCCGTTGTTCTCCGGTAGCTTCTGCTTGATGATATCGGCCTTGATCGTGACGCCAAGGTGATTAGCCTGTCCGGTCAAATCGGCTGCCGCGGAATAGTCGATGCCATCCTTTTTAAAAGAGCTGTTTCGTAAATAGCACCATAATACGGTCGCCATACCTAGTTCATGGGCATACTCGAATGCGTCGGCAATCTCGACTAGCTGACGTCGGCTTTGCTCTGATCCGAAATAGATCGTGGCCCCTACAGCTACGGCGCCCATATTCCATGCTTCCTTCACCGTGCCGAATAAGATTTGATTGTAAGAATTCGGATAAGTAAGAAGCTCATTATGATTTAGTTTTACCAAGAATGGAATCTTATGGGCATATTTTCGTGCGACTGACCCTAGTATGCCGAACGTAGAAGCGACTGCGTTGCAACCACCCTCGATCGCTAATTTTACGATATTCTCCGGATCGAAATAAATGGGGTTTGGAGCGAAGGAAGACCCTGCGGTATGCTCGATATCTTGATCTACCGGGAGGATAGAAACATATCCGGTGTTAGCTAATCTTCCGTGCCCCAACAAGGTTTGCAGACTATTGAGAGTCTGTATGTTTCTATCTGAATTGACCCACACATCGTCCACGCAAGTGGGTGATGGAAGATGAAGCAGCGATTTATCAATAGTCTTACATACGTGATTTAAATAATAATCACTTTTGTCTCCTAATAAACTAATAATCTTAGATGTATCCATATAAATAAATATTTACTTAGTAAACAATCGCTGTCAAAAATAAGTTCCATAGTTTTTATCGATTAACACATAGAATTAATCTATCGATGAATTATGGTAGTATCGGATAGTTTAGTTAATTTTGTGCCATACAACCAATAAAAATTTTGCGATATATGAAAAAGAAATGGATTTGCACAGTATGTGGTTATGTACACGAAGGTGATGAGGCTCCTGAGTTCTGCCCTCAATGTAAACAACCGAAAAGCAAATTTAAGGAATTAGTAGAGACAGAAGGTGCGTTGCAGTTCGTTGACGAACATGTACTAGGTGTTGCTAAAGGTGTAGACCCAGTGATTTTGGAAGGTCTGAACGCTCACTTTATGGGAGAATGTACCGAAGTTGGTATGTATTTGGCCATGAGCCGTCAAGCAGACCGTGAGGGTTATCCTGAGGTAGCTGAGGCATTCAAGCGTTACGCTTGGGAAGAGGCTGAGCACGCTGCTAAGTTCGCAGAGCTTCTTGGTGACGTTGTTTGGGATACGAAGACTAACTTGAAAAAGCGTATGGAAGCTGAGGCTGGCGCATGCGAGGACAAGAAACGTATCGCTACATTGGCTAAACAACAGAATTTGGATGCGATCCATGATACCGTACATGAGATGTGCAAAGACGAGGCACGTCATGGCAAAGGATTTGAAGGTTTATATAATCGTTATTTCAAGTAATTTAGAGGTATTAGTTATATGTTTTAAAGAGGGGCGTTCTGTGAAGAATGCCCTTTTTTGTATTTGATAAAGTAATTTTAGCCTTTCAAGAGAATAACGATACTATATTTTATGTACTTTTGTACACGTCAACCACAAGGAAAGATGCCGGAGTGGTCGAACGGGCCGCACTCGAAATGCGGTGAGCGGGTAACTGTTCCCTGGGTTCGAATCCCAGTCTTTCCGCTTGATTATTAGCTCTTTGTCGTAATGATACTGTAGGGGATTTGTTCATTTTAGCCTCCTTACATACCTATTCATACAAGCTTTTTTTGCATGAATAGCATAAATGATTTACAAATAGTTTACAGTAAAAATTATGGCATATTTCAAAATTTGCGTACGAGCTAAGAGAAAAGACAATACGTATCCTGTTTATATTCGTGTAACCCATCACGGACAGGTAGGATATATAAAAACAGATAAAGTCTGCAAGGCTAAGTCTGTTCGGAAGGGTGAGGTAATAGATAATTACATCATCAAGGATATTTCTATTCTTATTGACGGGTATATGTCCCGGCTTAATCGTGAAGATATACAATGTTGGGATATCAGAAAGATACTGGACTTCTTGAGGAGGGATTCTAGCGCACCTTCTTTTTCTGAATTTTGTGAGGGGTTTACCTCTAAGATGGATAACGAGGGAAGAGAATCCACGTCGATAAATTATAAGCTTGCGTTAAGGCGCTTGGAGGAATATATGGGGAAAGACGACATTCTCTTCTCTGATCTTACATCGTCTATATTCAAGGAGTGGATAGATTCGATGAAAGATAGCTTGTACAAGAAACATGGCTATCCGAAGCGGATCAAGACAATGTTTATGGCTGGATGCGAGCGGTATAATAATTATGATACCGGCGAGATGCTTATACGGAATAACCCGTTTAGGGGAGTGAGGGTACCTAGACCTACAGTTCCAGAGAAAAGGGCATTGGACATTAGAACCGTTCGAGATTTTTTTGCGGTATCCGCGGAGTATGGATCAAGAGCTGATCGTGCTAGGGATGTGTGCGAGATCGTTTTTTGTCTTGCCGGAATTAACACCGCTGACCTGTATTATATGGAAAAAGAGAACCTTAGAGACGGAAAGATGTGTTACTGCAGACGTAAGACTACTAATAGGAGGGATGACAAGGCGTATATAGAGATAGCCGTACCAGATAGGCTATCTCATTTGCTTGAGAAATATGCTGGAGAAAAAAGGCTGTTTAACTTCTGTGAGACTTATGGATCAAGTAAGAATTTCAATAAATGTATAAACGAGGGAATAAGTGATATAACAAGAAAAAACGACCTTCCTCATATTTCTGTCTATTCGTTTCGGCATAGTTGGGCTACATTCGCTCAAAACGATTTCGATGCAAGTTTGGATTTAGTAGGCTTTTGCCTTAACCATGCTTCTTCCCATAGGGTGACATCTGGGTATGTTAAGACCGATTTTAGCGTTATCGACCGCTTGAATGCCAAGATACTTGATTATGTGTTTGAAGAAAAAAACGAAAAAAAGATGGAAATAATTTGCGGATTAAAAAAATGACTCTATCTTTGCCGTTGAAATAGCGAGTTGGATTTTAGACGAAAGTTTGAGATCCAACTTTTTGTGTTTATATGTGTTTGGTCTCTTCTTTCTGTAAACTTCCATAAAACAAAGACTTACCGGGTGCCTTCAAAAAAACAGGCACTATGACGATTTCTATTTCTAAAACAGCGCTGCTATCAAGATTGCAGCTTTTGGCGAAGATCATACCCGCCAAATCATCCACGCCGATCCTTTGTCATTTCTTGTTTGAGACGAGAGAAGGCCGGTTATTCATCACCGGATCGAATAGCGAGGGCCGGATAACCACCAGCCTTGAGTGCATCTTCGACGAGGAGATATCTATTTGTGTCCCGACTTCCTTATTAGAAGGACTGAGGAACCTACCCGAGCAACCAATTGATATAATCATCAACAAGGATACCCGTGAGATAAGGATCAAGTACCATGGTGGAAAGTTTGAGGTGGTGGGTTATGACCCATCTACCTATCCGGGAAAAAGATCGATTGAGGTCTTGGACTCTGTGTCATTGAGCGCGGAGGATTTATTCAATGGGATATCCAAGGTCATAAATTTGGCCGGGAATGATGATATCCGTCCGGTCCTAAGCTCTGTCTTTATTGAGACGGAACCGGAGACCGTATGCTTTGTCGGTGCGGACGGGCATGGCATGGGATTCTTGAGAAAGGGCAATGATAGACAGGTTGGCAAGATCTCAGTTATAATCAGCCGTCCTATAGCCTCGGTATTGAAGGCGATACTTCCGGCTTCCTCCGATAACATGGAAATGAGGGTCGGTGCGGATTGGTCCGATGTCATATTCAATGACTATGAGATATCGTTCCGGAATGTGGAGGGGAGATATCCTAATTGGAAAGCTGTGGTACCCAAGGCGAATAAGCTGGAACTGCTTGTTGACACCGGACAACTGATCGGGGCTATTAAAAGGACATCGGTGTTCTCCAATAAGGCCTCATGCCTTATCGTCTTGAGGATCATTCGTGATAAGTTGACCGTATTCGCCCAAGACATAGATTTCTCGACTTCCGCGGAGGAAACGTTGGAGGTCGATTTTAACGGGAATGAGTTCTCGATCGGGATTAAGGGATCGTTGCTTCTTGAGATACTCTCATGTATCGATGACGGGCGTACGAGGCTTTCCTTTAGCGAGCCTAGCCGCGCTATCTTGATAACTCCGGAGAACCAATCCGGGAACGAGGAACTTACCTATTTATTAATGCCCATGACAATCCCGTAAGTTATGAAAGAGTTCAAAGATACAATCCAGAAATATTTACAGGAGAGGGCGGCGGAAGATCTTCTGTTTGCCCCGAGACTTGCCAATCCTAAAAAGAGTATAGACGAGTGTTGTCGTTATATCTTGGGAGAGGCCCGTAAGCGTGGAACCTCTGTCGTGATGAGTGATACGGAGGTTTTTGGTATGGCCGTACATTATTATGATGAAGAGAATATCGAGGTCGGAAAAGTTCCTGTCGGTAGCTCTGTTTCTTCTTCTCATAAAGTAGAACTTACGGAGGAAGAAAAGAACGCTGCCCGTCAAGCAGCCATCAAAAGGTTGACCGAAGAGCAATACCGATCGCTCAAAAAGAAGCCGGCCAAGAAGAAGGTTGATGAGAGTGTCCAACAAATGAGCCTATTTTGATATGAAGCCGAGAACGAGATTGGAAAAGTTGGTGGCGGGATTGAGCGAAAAGCTTCCCGCCATCACAAAGGCGCAGGAGGAATGGGCCAAGGAACACGTGTTCGACCATGTAGCTTACAAATGTAAGAATGAGTTGTGGTGCTCTGAATGTGGCGAGATTTGGGTTAATACGGGTAATAGTAAATTGGGTGACAATATCGAATGCCCTTATTGCCACTATCAATTAGATGTAAAGGTCAGCAGAAAGCAGAAGAACCATGAGGAGGCGTATATGTCCATCCTGCAAGTGAGAGGCGGGTTTCAGGTAATCCGGCATATACTATGTTGGAAAAACGCCCGTAAGGGAACTTCCCCGGTGTATTATGATTTTACTGAAGTTGTTCAAGAATGGATTCGTGAAGACGGAAAGCGTACGATCATAGCCCGTCCAATAAATATGGGACGTAACGGATTCGTGTATAGTTCCCCTCTTAGTATCAAGGGTGAATATGGAAGTAACCCATATAATTATTACGGTGATTTATATGCGATATTTGGAGAGCTTTATCCAAGGAAAGAATTACTTCCGGAATTGAAAAAACGGGGACTGAATCGACTGTTCCCGGATGTAACCCCGTCTAAGTTGATACGTGACCTTTTGAAAGGAGGTAATGATGCGGAACTATGTCTCAAGACCGGGCAAATATCCATGCTGAAGCACATGTATAGAAACGGCTTTTCCCAGCTTCGCTATAAGCCATCATTCAATATCTGCAACCGTAACCATTATATTATCAAGGATGCGTCCCTTTGGGAAGACTATATGTCTTTATTGGCTTATTTCGGTAAAGACTTGCGTAATGCCCATTATGTATGTCCTAAGAACTTGAAGGTCGCACATGATAGGCTCTTGGCAAAGAAAGATGCCCGTGAAGCTAAGTTGAGACAGGATAGGGATCGTATGGAAGCTATCCGTAAGCGTGAAAAGCTCATGAAGGATATAGCCGGCTTCTACGAGCGGATGGAAAAGTTTTTCGGGATGAAAATCACGGATGGCAACATAGTCATTTGCCCGTTGGAGAGTATTACCCAGTTTTATCAAGAAGGAAAGGCTATGCATCACTGCGTATATAAACTCGGATATTACAATCGGCCGGATCGCTTGATACTGTCAGCAAAGGACACCGGTGGCAAACGTATCGAGACGATAGAGGTGAATTTGAAGACGCTGAATATCGTCCAGTCTCGGGCCGTTTGCAATGGCGTAAGTGAGTTTCACGACCAGATAGTAAAACTGGTGAAGAAGAATATGAACCTGATTCGTCAGAAAATGATAGCGTAAAAATGCCAAGAATTAGAACTATAGTACCGGAATTTTGGGAAGATGAAAGGTTTTCGAACGTATCTCTTCCGGCTTGTCTGCTTTATATAGGCATGAAAAACTTTGCTGATGATAGCGGTGTCATTTTAGCTAATGAGACTATCATTAAGTCGAAAGTCTTTCCTGCCCGCGAAGATATTCGTAAGCAGCAGGTTTCTGGATGGCTGCAAGAGCTGATTGAAAACTCTATCCTTGTACCTTTTACATTCGAGAACAAAAGCTACTACGTGATGGACTTTTCCAGTGAGCGCATCGACAAACCGCAAAAGTCGAAAATTCCGGCAGAAGTGATAGAAAACGTTCTTTCGGGCAAAAATAGAAGCAATCCGGGAACATTCGAGAATATTCCCGAACAATCGGGAACAATCGAGAATCCTCCTGCAGGAAAGGAGAGTAAAGGAGAGGATTGGAAAGGAGAGGAGGGTTATACGCGCGTAGGCACGCGCAACCCTGACCCCGAATCGGAGAAACCCAAGAATGAGAATTTTGAAAAGTTCAAGCAATGGATTGCTGCGAATGCTCCTAGTGTGGCTAAACTGAAAGAGCCGTTTACGGAAGAACAATTCGAACGGATAAAGCGAGATTTCCCGCTTCAGTTAATCCAGGACACTCTTGTCTCGATGCACAATTATCGAGAGCTGCTCAAAAAATACGTTAGTGCGAACCTCACGTTCCGCAAGTGGGCGAAGCGTGACTTAGAAAAATATCAAAATGGACAAGCAACAAGCAATACAGCTTCCGGCCAGCATAGACCCGACAACAGGAGTCTTGCCGGCAGAACTAATGCCGAAAACAACAGAGCAAGCCTTGAGCATCTTAGGAGCCTTGCCGATGCCATATTACAAAGCCCTACACCCGAAAACGGTTAATGATGTATTTCAATCTCCGAGTTGTTCCATTGCTGTAATGAACAAAAATTTCGGAGAAATGAAACTTCGGGCATTTATGGTAAACATAATCATTGACTTAGTTATGTTTTTCAATGTCGGAAAGACGATGAAAGATACTCAAGCTGCTCAGACGGCTGATTTGATTATCGAGGAATTTTATTTCTTTAAGCCTGATGATTTCAAGCTATGTTTTAATCGGGCGAAAAAGGGATTGTATGGAAAGGTTTATGATCGGATAGACGGGGCTGTTATCTTAGAATGGCTTGGTCGGTATGAGAAAGAAAGGGGTTCTATGGCCATGGATGATAGTATCAATAATTCCAAAAGCTGGGATATACCGGAAGGCGATAGGACTTCTAGAACATTAGAACAAGCCTATCATGAGTTTAGGAAGTATGATTTTGAACGAAAATATAAGGTGTGAATATTAATTGGAGAAAAATGAAGATTCTAATGAAAATTTAAATCGTATGAGAAATAGCTTACAACAAAAAAATATCCACTCTTTTTCCCTTATTTGTCGAAGCGAGCGCATTACCCTTAAATATTCAGACAAAGGATACTATCAATTATAAAAGTATTACTTTTGCAAAAAGTGAAATGAATGGCAAAATATATTGATATATCAAACTGGAAAACTCAGGTTCATGTCCATACAGGAGGTACCAGAGATAAGTTTATCGCTATCTCTCCTGACGATGACAAGAAGTACTATTTCAAAACATCCATAAACAAAGGATTCAAGAATTACAAATATGAGTTTTGGTCTGAAGTCATAGCCTCCGAATTGGGACGTTCATTAGGGTTCAATGTCTTGATTTATGATGTCGCTTCTTTTAATGATAAAATAGGCTGTTTGTCTAAATCTATTATCGAAGAAGATAAGGAAGAGCACCATGACGGATACCGGTACATTGTACAAAAGTATCCTGATTTTAGTGAAAATTTCAAGAAGGCACATTCTTACCAACGAATAATAGGTGCTTTGAAAAATGTACAACTGGAGAATTTGAAGAGGGATGTGATTGAGATGATCATATTTGACGCAATCATCGGAAATACGGACAGACATTCGGAGAATTGGGCACTTGTCGTAAAGAAATCAGAGTATTTCGAAGTGTTCGACAGGTTTTGCGAACACTATGAGAGGTCCAATTGGATTGTCAAATGGATGGTATTCTGTCGGTTTTTCGTCAAGTTCAAAATGACAATCCAATCGTTGAAGAAAATCATAACCCGGCAAAAGACCACCTTTTCCACTATCTATGATAGCGGTAGCAGCCTAGCCAGGGAATTGTCTGATGAAAAGGTCTGCGAGTTGTTAGCTGACGAACAAAAGATGGATCATTTCATCGGAAAGGGGAAACCTGATATTCGGTGGAATAATGAGAACTTGAATCATATAGAGTTGGTCAATACCATTGCTTTGGATGATTATGAAATAGTGCATCAGGTTTTAGAAAGGGTAAAATTACTTTACAACAAACAAATGTTGCAAGATCTTGTTTTCCACATAGACAAGGATGTGCCGGAAAATTTTTCAGGTCATAAAATACCGGAAGAAAGAAAACGTTTTATAGTTAAATACATTGATTCGCGAATAAGCAAAATACTACATAGTTATGAACAGATGTTTCGATAAAATATACCTTTCGTGGAGAGTCGGGAAAGGTTCACCAAGAATCATGGTAGGCATACTGGAAGAAAAAGATTCCGGTGTGGTATTCCAATATCTGAAAGAGGGTGTGGAGAGGGCCAGGCAATATGGGTTTAGGGGTTATCCGGGGTTGGCGTTAGAACAAATGGTACACGAGAAAAACGTGTTGGACTTGTTCTCCAAACGTATCATCAACTTTGAACGGACCGACACTAAATGGCTGTTGGAGTTTTGGGAGGTGGACCAATCCTTGAAGGAAGATACCCTATATATGTTGGCCATGACGCAAGGGAAAATGCAGACGGACAGCTTCGAGTTCCTGGCCTCTTTTATCCCGGACAATGGATTGTCGTTCGTCACGGATATTGCAGCAATCACACATTACGGGTTCGACCTGGATACCCTGCACGAAGGAGATTACCTTACCTTTAAAACAGAGCCGGACAACCCCAAAGACCCCAAGGCCGTAGAGGTCTATTTTGAAGATAAAAAAATAGGATACATCAAGAAAGGTCATAATGAGGTCTTTTTCGGCACACAGCCTGACCGTTTGACGATGCAAGTAAAAGCTATTACAAATACACCTTCGTTTAAAGAGTTGTATGTGAAAATATCCTCATGAATGATTAGAGGCTTTTATCCCCCCTCTGCCCCAAATCGTAAACAAACCCCAAAAGCCCCGGTTCCCATGAAGTGGATTCCGGGGCTTCTTTTTCCTAACACCCAATCACCCCATCCAACCAAATTTGAATTTGGTTGGGCCCAGGGAAAAACATCGTACGGGTAGGATCCAACTGTCCCCCATTTACAACAATAAACAAAAACAAACAAGACAATTAGATCAATGGATTTAAACAAACTAAAACAGGAGGTCTTCGCTATCGCTCAAGCGCATGGCTGGTACGACACAAATTACGGAAGGTGTTTTTTTCAAAAAATGGGGAACATCTTTCTCTTCTTATATATATTAGTTAAAAATGAGCATAAAGGAACATTCTTGTATTATCTGTAATAAAAGGACTGTATCTGTGATCAAAACAGAAGAAGGACATATATGTTATAATTGCTACTCTGATAAAAAGAACCCTTCAAAACAAAAGCAACATCATGACAACGAAGAAGCTCGGATTCAGTCGGAGTTCTTCAATAAAGTACCTTTGTTTTTTCCGAACTTGCCGGATCGACTTCTTTTTGCAGTCCCGAACGGTGGTAGCCGGCATAAAATAGAAGCGGCTAATATGAAGCGCCAAGGCGTTAAACGAGGTGTAGCAGATGTGATCCTTCAGATACCGAAAAAGGGATATGCTTCTCTTTGTATAGAGTTCAAGACATCGACGGGAAAACAATCTCCCGATCAAAAAGAATACCAACGCCAAGTTGAAATGGCAGGTAGTAAGTATGTGATTGTTCGGAGCGTGGAACAGGCTATCCGGGAACTGCAACTGTATTTGTGTTAATTGATTACCCCTGTTATATTTTAGAATAAAAGTTATGACAGAATTGAAGTATGACCCTCGGAATTATCGCATCCACACAGATAAGAATAAACGGCTTATTAAAAAGAGCCTGGAGGACTGCGGAACGGGTCGTTCTATTCTATTGGATAAGAACGATGTTATTATTGCCGGAAATGGAGTTTATGAGCAGGCTTTGGAACTTGGGTTAAAGGTTCGGGTTGTAGAGTCTGACGGGAATGAACTGATAGCGATCAGGAGAACGGATTTGTCTACAGAAGATGAAAAAAGAAAGCTTTTGGCTTTGGCTGATAACCATACATCGGACACTTCTATGTTCGATTTTGCAGCCGTAGTTGAAGATTTCGACATCGATGAGCTTGGTGATTGGGAGTTGGAGCTTCCATTTGATGATATACCAACTGATGTGGATCGTTTTTTTGAGGGAGCAGATAAGGTGGAGAATAAGAGAAAGACGATGGTTTGCCCTCATTGCGGAAAGGAAATAGAGCTATGATCTTATATCTTGCCGGTTATAAACCTTGTGCCAAACGATGGAACCTTGACACGAAAGATATCTATCTCTTAAGTTCTTTTTGGGAGCATAAATCGGGACATTATGGTGGTTATGTCTGTCAAGAGAAACATATTCTTGATAGCGGTGCGTTTTCAGCCTTTTCCGGAAAGAATAACAGTTTTGATTGGGATGGCTATGTCAAGAAATATGCTGACTTTGTTCTGAAAAATAACATTCAACGCTTCTTTGAGCTGGATATAGATGTTGTTGTAGGGCTGGAGAAGGTCGAGTATTACCGTAAATATTTGGAAGATCGTACAGGGCGGCGGCCTATTCCTGTTTGGCATGCAAGCCGGGGGAAGGATTATTTTATTCGGATGTGTGAAGATTATCCCTATGTTGCGATCGGTACGACCTCTGCGATGGAAGAGGGTAGGCGGATAAGAGGTAATCCCATGATATTAAAATGGTTTATCGATCAAGCTCACTCTGTCGGTACCCGTATTCATGGGCTTGGATTTACAGATACGATATTTCTTCCTTTTTTGAAGTTTGATAGCGTTGATAGTACGACTTGGTTGTCCGGTTCCAGATTTGGGCAGATTTATTTCTTCAATGGCAAGCAAATGATATATCGTAATCCTCCCCAAGGGATGAGGGCTAAGAATCATGATTTATCGAATAGACACAATTTTAATGAGTGGATAAAATTTCAAAGGTATGCGGAACGATACTTATAACAAGAAAGTCCTTCTGTATTCAGGAGGTATGGATAGTTGGTTGATAGACAAACTCTGGAAACCGGATATAAGGCTTTATGTCGATATGAATACCCGTTATTCAAAAGAGGAAATGAAGCGTCTTCCGGATGATACCATCATTGAGAGATTGGATTTATCAAAGTGGGAACGTGAAGATAAGATTATCCCTCTAAGGAATATGTATTTGATCGGTATTGCGACGAACTATGGCGATGAAATCTGTTTGGGAGCGACAGCCGGTGACCGTGTTCTTGATAAATCGCCTGTATTTGCCGAGTTGTATGAGGACTTACTCGGCTATCTCTACCAAAAACAACATTGGACAGAAAAACGAACGATCAAGATAAACTTGGACTATAAAGCATATACCAAGACTGAGTTGTTGAAGCAATATATAGCTCAAGGAGGTAATATTAGTGAAGCGTTTAGTTCATCGTTCAGTTGTTATGCTCCTGTTGATGGGCACGAATGTTGGAACTGTAAACCGTGTTTCCGTAAATTTATTGCTTTTGCGTTGAACGGATATCCGTTTTCCATGGATGTAATCGGCAGGAATATATCTTATATGAAACATGAAATACTTCCTTTGATCGAATCTGGCGAGTATGGCCGGAAACGGGAGGAGGAAGAGATAAGACAGGTATTAACTCTTTATCGATAAAAATCATATGTATACAGTAAGGAAGCGTCTAGAGATATCGGCGTCTCATCGTCTGAGTCTCTCTTATGCGAGTAAGTGTGAGAACTTGCATGGGCATAACTGGATCGTAATCGTTTGGTGCAGGTCTATACAGTTGAATCCAAATGGTATGGTTGTCGACTTTGCCCATGTCAAGCGAATGATCCAGGAGAAACTAGATCATAAGAACTTGAATGAGGTATTATCGTTTAATCCGACAGCGGAAAATATAGCGAAGTGGATCTGTGACCAGATACCTCAATGTTTTAAGGTGATGGTTCAGGAATCAGAGAATAATATAGCGTGGTATGAAGAAGATAAATGAGATTTTTTACAGCATTCAAGGTGAAGGCTACTTTACTGGTACGCCAGCTGTTTTTGTTCGCTTCTCTGGATGTAACTTGAGGTGTCCGTTCTGTGATACGGAACACAAAGAAGGCAAGATGTTAAGTGATGATGAGATTATTGCGGAAATAAGGCGTTATCCGGCTTTGCATGTCGTATTGACAGGCGGAGAGCCTTGTATGCAGGTTACATATGATTTGGTTGATAAGATCAAGGCCACTGGCCGATTTGTTCAGATTGAGACAAATGGAACTTTGGTTCCACCTGTAAATATAGACTGGATTACGTGTTCCCCAAAAGAGGGCGGTAAAACAGTCGTGATCAACCCGAATGAACTGAAGGTAGTCTATACCGGGCAGGATATGTCGCAATATGATAAATATTCAGCGGGAGTATATTATTTGCAGCCTTGTTCCGGCCGGAATACGAAGGAAGTTATTAACTATATTAAAGAGCATCCGAAATGGAAGTTAAGCTTACAAACACACAAGATATTGAATGTGCGATAAGAACGATCCTTTCTTTTATAGGCGAGGATCCTTGTCGGGAGGGCTTGAAGGGAACGCCGGATCGTATCATAAGAATGTGGAGAGAGATTTTTCGTGGATATGATCTGTCACAAGTGCCTAAAATAACGGTCTTCCCAAATGGCGTGGATGGCCTTTCTTGTGATAGTGTTATCGCGGATTCAGGTGGATTTTATTCAATGTGTGAACATCATATGATGCCTTTCTTTGGGAAGTATTGGTTTGCTTATATCCCCAATCCGAAAGGTAAGATACTAGGCATATCGAAAGTTGGTCGTGTCGTTGATTATTGTGCGGCACGGTTACAGGTACAAGAGCGATTGGCAAAGGATATTATTGTGATGATCCAAGAAGCGTTAGGTTCGGAATATCCACCTTTGGCGATGGGTATCGTATTGGAAGGGGAACACTTGTGTAAGTCGATGCGTGGTGTAAAGAAAGAAGGTAAAATGCGTTCTTCTTTCTATTTTGATAATGGAAGTTTACCTGAATTGAGGGCAGAATTGTCCCGGTTCGTTAGTTTTGGTTAATTATGACAGAGAAGAATGAAGTAAAAAAGAAAAGTAGGGGGCGTAAATCTGAATATAGAGAAGAGTATGCGGAACAGGCTCTAAAACTTTGTCTGTTAGGTGCAACGGATAAAGAGATCGCTGAGTTCTTCTCTGTCTCAGAACAAACGTTGAACAGCTGGAAAAAGAAGTTTCCTCAATTTCTTGAGTCCTTAAAAAAGGGAAAGGCTGTGGCGGATGCGAATGTCGCTTCGAGACTTTACAGCCGTGCGATTGGCTACGATGCCAAGGCTACGAAGTTCGCTACCAATGAGGGCCGGATTACGGATAAAGTAGAGTATATCGAGCATTATCCTCCGGATACGACAGCCGCTATTTTTTGGTTGAAGAACCGGCAGCCGGCTAAGTGGCGTGATAAGAAAGAGGTCGAGAACCTTGTTAAGCTGGGTGATGAATTGGAATCGATGTCGGATGAAGAATTAGAAGCAATTATCCGTGGCGAAAAGGAGTAAAAGAGACATATTAATCAGGCAAGCAAAGGCAGCTACCATATTGCGTAAGCGGGAGGCTCGGAATGATTTCTGGGCCTACTGTTTATATCATGACCCCAAGTTCTTCGCTAAGCGTCTGTTCTTGAAGAAGGTGGCTGATGCTTTCACTCGTGTATATGAATCGTATGTGTCGGGTGTTATTCGCCGGTTGGCTGTTTCTATGCCTCCACGTGCGGGAAAATCTTACATCTCGTCTTTGTTCATATCGTGGATGCTCGGCCATTTTCCGGAAGAATCGGTCATGCGTAACTGCTGTTCCGATACGCTGTATAACAAGCTGTCGTATGACACGCGCGATATTGTCCGCTCTTCCCGGTGCAAAGAGATATTCCCGGATGTGCAATTGCGAGGGGATAAGCAGAACGTTCATGGTTGGAGTTTGGACACTGCCCGGCAGGTAAGTTACTTCGGGGCTGGTGTAGGCGGTACGGTAATCGGTTTCGGTGCGTCCATGCTCGCCATGACGGATGACTTGTATAAGAGTTTGGAAGATGCGCTGTCTGATACCAACAATGAAAAGGTCTGGTCGTGGAAGCAGGGAACGCACGATTCCCGTATAGAGGGGAACTGTTGTTCGATCGATATCGGTACCCGCTGGTCTGCCACTGACGTGCTCGGCCGTATGGAGGAGATGGGAAAGTATGACGAGATCATTCGTATCGCTGCCTTGGATGAGAACGACCGTTCTTTTTGTGAGGAGGTACATACGACAGAGTATTATCACGAATTGCGTGAGGAAACGGACGATTCCATTTGGTGTGCCGAGTATATGCAAGATCCAATCGAAGCAATCGGGTTGTTGTTCCCGAAATCGGAGCTTAACCGATTTAAATTGGCTGATATTGAGGGCAAGCAACCGGACGGTGTTATCGGAGCTACCGATGTGGCTGACGAGGGAGACGATGATTTCTGTGCTCCGGTTGCCAAGGTATTCGGTACGAAGTATTTCATTACCGATGTTTTGTTTACGAAGGATAATGTAGAGATTACCGAACCGAAGCTGGTTTCCTTGATCCTTGATACCCGTTGCGACAATATGCGTATCGAGAGTAACAATGGTGGTCGCATATTCGCTCTCAATGTTCGTAAGGCCGTGAAGTCAAAGAACGAGAAATGTATCATTCAGGCGAAACCGACAACAGCCAATAAGGATACACGTATCTTGTTGAAGTCTGGTTGGATTAAGAAGCATTGTTATTTCTTGGAAGAAAGCGAGTATAAGAAAGGTTCGGATTACGACCGGTTTATGAAAGCTTTGACCAGCTATAAAAAAGAGGGTGGTAACAAGCATGATGATGCGCCGGATGGTATGACGATCCTTGCCGAGAATGTAGAGTTTATTGGGTTGTGCAAGGCTAACTCTGTACGTCGGGTAGCAAGAGGACGATAATTGGCAAAATGAAAGTGTTTTTCTGATATTTGTGACACGTGTTAGATAAAATCCCGATATTTTTCTGCCACATACTTGCGTTTTGATATGTGTTCTTGGTTTTTACATTTCAAAGTGAACTTGTCTAGACTGGTCGTATTGACAGCGAAAAACTATTTGCTTTTATATTTTAGCATAAAACAATTATGCCAAGTATAAGCGAAATTCTTGCGAATGAAGATTTTGGGCAGGTAGTCAGTACGTTATGTGTCGATACGATTGAATACCGGGAACCAAGAGAATATTACAGAGAATACCACGGTGAGCGCCGGCGACGTAAAACTTCTGTTGGCTGGCGTGAGCCTAAGCGTTTAGAAGTCTATTCGGATACTTTGGTGGATAAAAATGGTGAACCAGTACGCCTTCCTGATAAGATCGTAGATGTGGCCCGTATCGTAACCAACTTTCCGAAGAAGGAGGTGCGTACCTCTGTCGCTTTCCTGTTCGGCGGGCAAATGATGATTACCGGAGCTGATCAAAACGATGGCTTTCAAGAGTTCAAGCGTGTATGGGAACGCCGGTTGAAGATGCAATCCGTCTTGAAGTCATTCGCTCGCAAGGTGCTTTCTGAAAGTAAGGCTGCTCTTGTGTTCTATCCGTATACCTCCAAAGGATTAGACGGCAAATTGATTACGGAGTTAAAAGTAAAAACACTTTCTGTTCCCCGTAATGAAAATACTTTCTCTGAATTTTATCCCCATTTCGACGATAACGATGATATGGATGCCTTTATCCATCGTTACCAAGTGAACTCTAATGGTATGATCCGGAACAGCTGCACGATTTGGATGGCGGATAAGATTATTACGGCTATCGATGAAATGGGTGGCTGGGTGATAAAAGAGGTTCCCAATCTATTTGGGAAAATTCCGGTTGTGTATGCCGATGTATTCCAACCTGAATGGGATGAAGTAGCGTTTCTGATGGATGCTCGTGAAATGCGTATTTCTCGCATGGTGGATACAAATGATTACTATGGTGATCCGATGTTGAAGACATTCGATGTGGCTGACCTGCCGACTAAAGACACTGTCGGCAAAGAATTGTCTTTTACGTCTAAAGTACATCCGGAAACGCAACAATTGTATCATGGCGATGCGGAATACCTTACTTGGAACGGCTCTCAACCATCTGTGGATAAAGAGTTGGAAGAAACCAAATGCGAGCTGTTTTCCGGTACATCCACGCCTGATCTTTCTTTTGATAACTTGAAAGGCATTGGTAACCTGTCCGGTGTTGCCCGTAAATTCATGCTGATGGATGCCACTATCAAGGCGAGTGAGAACATGGAAACATTCGGTCCGGTCGTACAACGTTGTGTGTCGGTCGTGTTGGCCGGGATATGCAATATTACCAACATCAAGTATCGTTCTCAATTGGTGAACAACCTGATCGATGTAGAATTTGGCTCTATCCTTCCGGAAGATTTGGCTGAAACCTTGCAAACACTCTCTGTTGCCAATGGAGGCAAACCGATTAACGCTCAGCGGACGGTTACGGCTCATTCTCCTTTGACGGAAGACTTGGATGAAGAAATGAAGCTGATGGAGGAAGAGGAAGATACAGCAGCGCAACGCAATAATATGATCGGCTTAACAATGGGATATGGAGAATGAAAGAACTATCATTTCATGAGCGACAATTCCTGCAATGTCTGTTCCGGCAACAAGGTAGCATAAAGTATTCGTTTGACGAGTTTGTCCGTAGGATAGGACCTCTTTTGGCTAAATGGTCGGATCATGGAGGTGACCGTGTATGGATAGGCAACGCTACCATAGAGAAGCAAATCGAACGTCTGTTGGATGACCTGCATACGCAGCTCGTAAGCAATATATCCAATACGGTTACCGATGTATGGAATTTAGGCAATAGGAAAGCGGATGAACTGGTAACAGGTTATATCAAGGATATGGCCATATCCAGTACGTTGAAGGATAAGATGTTTTCCAGAAGTGCAGATGCGCTGAATACCCTGTTGAAACGTAAGGATGAATTTGGTAAAACCATATCCTCCCGTGTCTGGGATATAACGGACGGAGCTATGGATAATCTGGAACATTATCTTTCTTCGGGTTTGTCCTCTGGTCGTCCGGCAGCGTTGATCAGCCAAGATATACGGCAATTACTAAACGAACCCAACCGTCGTTTCCGCCGTGTAAGGGACGCGAATGGCAAATTGGTCCCATCCCAGCCGATGAAAGATTATCATCCGGGGCAGGGTGTTTATCGCTCGTCTTATAAAAATGCTCTTCGCTTGGCTGCGACGGAAACAAATAAAGCGTTTCGTACTGCCGACTACGAGCGTTGGCAGAATATGGACTTCGTGACCGGTATAGAGGTGGAACGTTCACCATCGAATCATGGCCTGTGTCCTGTGTGTGATGCAAAGGCGGGGCAATATTCGAAAGATTTCAAGTTTACAGGATGGCATCCGTTTTGTATTTGCATATCTACGCCGATTATGATGGATCATGAGGAGTTCGCGGAATGGTTGCTTAGTGATAGAAAAGTAGAAAAAGATAGTATTTCAATTCAATATTCAAAAGATAGGGCAAAAGAACTACAAAATTGGGCTAAACAGTCTTTGTTAAATAGCTCATTCTCTCATAAAGATTTTCCGATACAAGTTAAAATGACAGGAAAGTCTATTAAAGAGTTCTTGAATCAGCCTCATAAGTTCAAGAAAGAGAAAAACGAATTGATTAAAAATATAGGAGCGGTATTCGCCGGTTCGGATTACAAGGGGTATACCGAATACCACAAGGATAATCCTATGATCAAATATTCTCATGTCTTTGAAATTGACTTGAAAGGTGAGAAAAGTTGGATTATTGTAAGAGAAGATATAACAGGAAAAGCGGTCCTTTATAGTATATCGGATAGTGATAAGGTTTTGACTGGTATAAAAAAGAAGTAGCCCGATAGACCATCACACGTGGAACTACAATCCACGGCTGAATCTATCAGACTACTCTTTTTGCAAAAATATAAATAATCTCCTAATTGTCTAACGATTTAGGAATTTTAATCGTCAAAGTCAAGAATAAGCTGTTTCCCGTTAGCCTTCCATTGCTCAAATGAGTAGTCCACGGTCATATTCATTTGTTTTGTGGCTTTGGCTAGCTTATTTTTGGCTTCATGGAATTCTTTCTTCAAGATCTGAATACGTGCCCAATCCTCAGCCTGTCGTTTCTGTTTCTGGTTGACGAAGCTGGCGTAAGAGGAGAAATGATCATATAATACATCGTAGCACTGCATTTTGTACTTAATGACTGAGGGTCTTGCTTCTTCATCAACACGGTTTGTGTCGATTGAAAATAACCAACCAAAGACATATCGAAGGGGAATACAATACATCTCACGTTCTTTCCCGTCTGCTGCAACCGAGGTCATGATGACCCCGGTTGAATTTAATATTTCATCACGATCAATTCTATTACGTTGAGCTTTGGCATCTATGCCGAGAGCATCACAAATAGGTTTGATAGGAACTAGTTGTCTTGGATCATTACTTGCCATGATAGCCACATTGTTTACTTTTGCAATTTCTTTTGCGTTAAATGATGAATTTTTCATATTTCCGAAGAAAGGCGAGGGCAAAGGGGATTCTGTAGTAAAGTGGCAGTTTACAGAATACACCCGATGCCCTCTAAATTTCCTACTGACGTAACTGCCACGTAACGTCTTTCTGAGATAATATATAAATCAGAAAAACTTTTTCCTGTGGCAGTTGATGACACCTTCTATACTTTCGCTCTTTGCATTTGTAATTTTGCACTTAGCTTCTCTGCTTCCTTTTGCATATTTTCGGAAGCATGTTTGATGTAGTATAGCATTCCTTCGGTTCTTCCTATCTCTCGACCGGAATTGAAAGCGGCTTGCAGTTCTGGAGTGGAGTACTTGCCCATTTCGGAGGGTTGGGCCGTCCTTTTGCCGTTACTATTGTTGGCGGCATTGGATTTGTTGGAATTGATAGACATAATAAATATAATTAAAAAGGTATTTGTGCCTTTCCTGCTGTCTATCACATTCCAACGGATGCTGTGGTTCTATTACGGTTCCACACAGGGGTACACAAATACCTAAATTATTATACAATTAATGTACGGGCATAAAATATGCTCGGTTTTGTTTATGCGAGCGAATTTTACCCGCATCCGTTAGTTAAATATGATAGACACCACAAAGATGAGCACTAATTCTGAATCCCACAAGAAAAAATAGAAATACCTTTGCGTTTTCATCTTGTTGTGCTATTTTTGCGTTATGTGGAAAGAGAAATTAGGAAACTATTTGATTGATGTCTCGAAATATATCTTTACAGGTGTAGTGGTAGCGTCTTTATTCAAGGATATGGAAGATAATAAGTGGCTGATTTATGGCCTAGGCTTTACGTCTTCTATTTTAGCCTTAATAGCAGGATTGGTATTAACGAATAAGAAAAAGGAGGATAAGTAATGGGAGCTATAATTGGATTCGCCGTGATAGGCATACCTTGTGCCGCATTTTTGATCTATTGCCTTACGCCTTCTGGCAAACAATGGCTTAGATCCAATCACATGATTTGACAAGATAGATTCTTATAGGAATAATTGAAATGAAGCCTGCCGGTTGTCCGGTGGGCTTTTTTTATACCCGGAATTTTCTTTCTCTCCCTTATATTTTAAACAGAAAACGCTTATGACAATTTTAGATTTAATCAAGGCGGCATGTAAGACAAAAGGCGTGCCGGAGAAGTATGCGGAACGTATTCAGAAAACGTTCAAGATTGAGAAAGCCGAGGGGATGGAGGCTTTCGTGGACCTGTTCAAGGATAATATTCTTCCGGCAATCCAAGAAGCGGAGAATGAAGCTAAGACTACGGCTGAAACGGCCGCTGTCGCCGCTTATGAAGCTAAGCATGGGTTGAAGGATGGTAAACCGGTAGAAGATCCGGATAAGAACAAGAAAACGGAAGAAGAGCTGTTGAAGGATCTTAGCCCGGAACTGAAAGCTTATCTGGAAAGTATGAGGAAGAGCGTCGATGATATGGCTAAGAAGGTGGGCGATTCCATTACCAACTCGGCAAACGAGGCTAAGAAAGAAACAGTCCGTAAGCAGTTGAAAGATGCTGGTCTTCCGGATAACTGGCTGGGACGTGTGGACTTGGCTTCGGAAACCTCTATCGAGGATCAAATCAAGGCGCTTTCCGAAGAGTTTACCGGAATCCAGCAAAAGGCGATCGATGATGCCGTGGCCCGTGGTGATTACGCTCCCGGTTCCGTGAATCTTCCGGAGCGTTCCGAGGCGGATTGGGCGAAGCTGATGGATCAGGATGCCGACAAGAGTGCGAATAATCCCGGTGTGGTGAACCTGGGTATTGAATAATCCAAGAAAAGTGTAACGTTATGTACAGAAAAAGAGAAAGAGAATTCCAGTATCCTCCCGGAATTGAAAAGATTATTGAGGATGTGATCGGCGGTGGGACGATTGACCGCCGGGATTTGCGGAACGCTTTGTTCAATGGCAAGTCGTTGGACGAGCTTCCTCCGATCGTGATCGTGGTGAAAGATCCGGAAACGGGGCTGTATCATGTATTGAAGACGACGATGGCTTCCGATGCTGGCAATGAAACTACTTATAAGGTGTCCAAGAATCATCTGTTTGGTGTGGGGGACTTCGTGACGATTGGTGGAGCTTTGACAGGCGCGTCCGATAAGATCACGGCTATTGATAAGAGTAATGCGGAGTTTGATACGATCACGTTGGAAGCGACTATCGGTGCTGCCGCAAAAGGTCAGGTATTGGTTCAGGCTAAAGACAAACAGGCTGCGAAAGCCGCCAAGTTGCCTTATGATGGCGAATTGGTTGTCACGATGAATAAAGTCGACTTGACTGTAGCCAACCAGCAGTCCGGGTTACTGGTAAGAGGTACGGTAAACGAATCCTGTATGCCGTTCCCGGTAGATAAGGACTTGAAGGCATTAATGTCGTTTATCCGTTTTGTGTAATCCATTAAAATCAGATATATGGAAAGAAGTTTAATTAAGCAAGTGAATAAAAAGAACATGGCGGCCCGTTTGAATACCCGTCATGTGAAACCGGTTGTCTTCCCGAACTTCTTCGGGGTGAAAAGAAAGACCTCGTTGAAGTGGGAGACTCTGACCGGTGAGAAAGGCGCTCCGGTAATGGCAGACGTGATCTCTTTCGACGCTTCCGCACCGCAGAAGACCCGTGAGGTGATCAGCAAGCTGTCCGGCGATATCCCGAAGACAGCCGTCAAGCGTGGCATGAACGAGAGCGATTACAACGAGTATAAGCAATTGGAACGTGACGCGCAAGGTGACGCGGACCAGTTGGCATTGTTGAATCTGGCTTTCAAGGATCAGGATTTCGTGTATAACTCCGTTCGTGCCCGTTTCGAATGGTGGTGTATGCAGCTCATGAGCCGTGCGGGTTTCCATTTGTCGGCAAAGAACAATGGCGGTGTCGTTACGGCTGAGTTTGTCGGTTGCGGTATGCCGAAGAAGAACCAGCGTAAATCTACTACGGACTGGAGTAACGCTACAACGGCCAATGGATTGCAGGATATTGAGGATACGGTTGTGGCCGCTTCTGCCGAAGGGGTGACGATCCGTTACGTTGTAATGCATGTGGCTGATTTCTCTTTGCTAAAGAAACAGAAATCCACGTTCGACACGTTAAAGGCATGGGTTAATTCGTCCTCCAAGATATTGGTGACAAAGAATCTCATCAACGAGTATCTGGCCGAGCAGGAGATCCCGGTGAAGATCATTACCGTGAACCCGGCTGTCCGTATCGAGGATAGTGCCCATCGTCGTAAGACGATCAATCCTTGGGAGCGTAAGCGTGTATGCTTCTTGGAGGATTTGAAGGTGGGTGACATTCAGCATGGGCCGATCGCCGCCGAGTCTTCCGCTACCTTGCAGAAAATCGCTCTCATGGTTAAGCAGGATTGGATCTTGGTAACCAAATGGTCTGAGCTGGAACCGTTCAAGGAATGGACGAAAGCGGAAGCGAACGCTATTCCTGTCGTGAATGATCCGGATGCCATGTTCATCATGAAAGTGGATGGGAAGGATTGGAACGCTTCCGAGGATACCGAGGGTACGGATGATATCCCGGCGACATTCTTGGGTGAAACCATCGAACCGGAGGATCAAACGATTCAGGATACTGAAAACGGAGAATAACAATCATGGCTAAGACGATTCGAGATACGATACTCGCTTATCCCGGTCTCACTGACTGTGAAGATTTTTTGGATAACGTCGTTTTGCCGGGACGCGGTTTTGAAGGTACAGAAGATAGTAAGACGATCGATATCCAAAAACAAAAGCTGGTGGCCGCCGACCTTTATTCCATGGTCGGCGGTCTGCCGGATTTCACGGAAAACAAGCTCTCTATCACGTATCCCCGTGCATGGTATGACGCTACGGCGAAACGACTATACCGGGAGGGAGGAGAACCGGAGAAAGCGGAATTGATAGGCAATAAGATCGAGGTACCCAAAGGAAGGGCGAGAAACAGATGGTAAAGCGATATTCACATACTGCGATAGTGACGATTCAATCCTGTCAATTGGTCAAAGGGGAATGGGTTGCCGGTAAACCGACGGAAATAGAGGTCACTGGGCAATACTACCCGTCCAATAGTGGACAGCAGTTGAAGCGGAACGTCGATGGAAGAGAGTTCATCGTGCATGGTGAGTTTTCGACCAAAGCCCGTCCTGTGGAAAACGCGAAGCATATCCGGATTGATAGTATCGCTCTCGATGTGGATATCATTAGCTGGGAACCGTTTCAGACTCACTCTGTAATCTATGTGTAGCTTATGGCAAGGAAAGGTGGTTTGACTCCAATGTGGAGTGATAGGGAAGTAGGGCGTTGGTTCGATTACTATGTGGATCGGGCGGAAGAGCGGATATACAAGTTATTGCAACGTGCCGGGGAAGAGTTCGTGAAGATCGCTCGAAAAAAAGGGAACTATCAGAATCATACCGGCAATCTTCGTAGTTCAATCGGCTATGTGATCATTAAGGATGGCGATATATTGACCGAGAACTACGAGTTGTCAGATGAGAAAGGTACCGATAAACATACGGGATTGAGAGAGGCTAAAAGGCTCGTATCAGAATTACTACCCCTTTATAAGAATGGCTGGGTATTGATTGGTGTAGCCGCTATGCCTTATGCAAAGTATGTGGAAGCAATCGAAAATCTGGATGTTATCTCCGTTGCCACGGAACATGCCGAGGATTGGATCAAGAAACAGAGTCGAACGTTATTTGATAAACTCGCTGAGAAAGGATATTGAACATGGCAGATCAGTTTGATATAGTGGATATCGTATATAATGCGGTTGAGCCGGCGAGTACGGGCTTTATCCTGTATAAGGATCAATCCGGCGATGGCGAGAAAAGAAATCATATCACGATCCGCTCTCTGGCCTTGAATGGGAAAGATTATGTCAACAAGGGATCGATAAATATCAATATCTTCGTCAAGAGACCCTCGAAAGGCGTATCGGATCGACAGTTGATGATAGAGACCGTACGAGGCGTGAGGTTCGTGTTGCGGGATATCAAGCCGCCGTTGGGGATGTATTGGAAATCTCGGATCGTCTGGTCTGAGCCTATGGGCGAGGCCAAGGATGGCTTCGATTGTACGAATATTAGATTAGAGGTTATAACAGAATTAGATTAGTGATATGGAAAGAAGTTTAGCGCTGGATGTGGCGTATTTAGGAGTTGCGGAACCCGGGGATGGCGTGGCCGGTACCGAGTTCACCCAATGCGTTGACGTGGATACGGTGACGTTCAATTTCTCGGACGCCAAGGAGCTTAGTTTTACGTCCATGGGACATGAGGATCCTTGGGCGGTGGTGAGTCGGAAAGGAGATCCTTCCAGTATAGAGTTCACTATCCCTTCTCCCACGAGCGACGAGATGAAAATGTTTTGCGGGGGAACCGTTTCCGGTGATAAATGGGAGGCTCCCTTGTCTACGCCCTCGATATTGAAGACGATCAGGCTACAGAGCCTACCGTACCAAGGTAAGTTCACGGAATATGTCTTTGTCAAGTGCTCTGTGTTCGGGAAGATCAGCCAAGCCCCGGATAAGGAGAATTGCGATCTCTTATTGGTAAAGGCCACGATCATGACACCGGTATCTGCGGCTGGCAAACAAGCGTCCCCGTATAGCAGGGCGGTGAAGGCCGTATCGGAAGACACGGAATGATGTTTTTTGTTTAGGTTGTCTAGAGCCTCGGTTTTTGCCGGGGCTCTTATATTTTAGAGGAAAATCATGAGCGTAAAGCGAGCACTACAGATTGAGAGCGACGTGGTGACAAGTCGGTCAGTCGTGATTCCTTTCGAGTTCAAGCCGGAGACGATCCCGGCGGGTAAGAACGTTGGTGATAGTATCGTTATCACCCCGATCACGGTAAGGACCGGGTTTAGGATACGGCCGTTACTCTTGCGGATTGACAAGGCGGACAAGGATGCTATCGTGGCTCATAAGGATGTTACGTTTGATAGTGTACTGTCGGAGTTGATGGCGAAATATGACGAGTTGATCTTTGAGATCGTATGTTTGGGTATCCATAACAAGAAAGGGGACATGCCCGCTTGGTTCCGGGAGGTACTGAAGGATAATTGTACATGGGAAGACCTGTATATCCTTTTGAACGCTATTCTCTTTCGTCTGGGTTGTAACCCTTTTTCTCGTACTATCATAGCTTTGGAAGCTGTGAGCCCGTTAAGCGAAGAGGAGATAATAGCCCTTCAAGAAAACAACGAGACTTGGGTAGGTCGGAGCCGGTGACGCAAAGTAGCTTCATGTTCCTTGTGCTATGTAACGAGGCGTTCGGGTATACGCATGAGCGGACATTGGACAGCGATCTGGCGCTTGTCATGTCCATGTTACGGGAACATGGTTACTTGGTGAACGACCGGAACAAATCACTGCTCGTGGACGATGATGAATCCGGGGATAATCATGGCGAGTGGGTCGAGGTAATCGATTTCGATACGGGAAAAAAGAAAAGGGTTCGAAGAATGAGCCCGGTATGATATATATTATTTTGCGTAGAGAACGTTTGTCATAGTGATTTTGGTTGTAAAAAAACCGACGAACCGTGAGGCTGGTCGGTTTTTGTTTTCTGTAAATGTGTCAAGATCTTCAGAGTGTCTGCTTGATAACCAGAGCGGTGTCTTCTAGCGAAAAGTAATTGGGTAACGCTCCGGATGGATTATGCTGTCAATCTCAAGATCCACATCAATTGCGTCCCAACGCAACGAATCCTCGTCCGGCATGGTCACGTCCAATACATCCGATACTTTTGCATTTCTGAACCAAGGGTATCTGTCATACGATAGATAATATTCCTTCCCTCCTACGAAAAGGAGGATACCGCGTGCATTAATCATTGTTACTTCCGCAGGGGTTGTTCCATTCATTTTTTTATTATATCGAGGCCGGACAAGCTGCATGAGAATATTCGTTGGTATCTATAAGATGGATATTCAAAACATCTTCAATATCAAAAAGAGTGCTGGTTGTAAAGTTGTGGTCTCCTCTTAACCATTTGGATATCTCAGAGGGACGTTTACACATTTTCTCGGCAAATTCCTTTTGGGATAGACCTTTCCTTTTGATACCTTCTGCAATTTTTACAGCAAGCATCATACGTCTTTCCATGTTCTTAGCTCTTTTCTTATCTATATTGCTAAGTACAGTGTCTAAAATAGATGTGTTATTCATATTTATTCCTCCTTCAATTTTAAATTACCTAAGAAAAATCCATTATCGTCGAGATGTATATCTTTGTTTTTAATAGCTTTTGATATGATTTTGGATATTTGAATCACCATTTCAGCTTCTTTTTTTAAGGCGGGACTTTCTTGATAAGCTCTAATGTTTTTGGGTTTGTATCCTCCACCTCCAACAATGATAGCAACGTTAGCAAATCGAATACAATAGATTCTTAATTTTTTGTCAGGACTATCAAATAGAGCGCAAACACCATCTCCCGGTTTCCCTTCATTTAGCTTGAAAAAGTGTTCGGCTGCCCCCGTTTTTGTAGCCATAATTTTCAACTTAGATACGATATCTTCTATTTCGGTTGGATATCCAGAATAGTTGTTCTGAAGAAATTGTTCAAAAACGCTCTGATCCTCTTGATTGAGAATGACAGAATATATTTGAGTCTTCTTTCCTGACAGTTGCTTTATTTTGACAATCTCAAGTTCCACGATGAATTTTTTCTTTTTACAAAAGAACGAAGAAAAAGTGACAAGACAAAAGAAAATGTTGAAAAAGATAACTTATAAGTGAATTTTTAACGGTTGACAGTCTCACATGAAAGGCTATCCTATATTTTACCATAAACGCATTATGGGAATCAGAAATAGGGATGGAGCCTTATTTATGGCTACTGGTCTTGATAACTCCGGCATGTACGAGGGAACACGGGAAGCGATGGGAATTATCAAGACCTTGGCCGGTGAGATCACGTCTTTTGACGTATTCGGTGGTATCGGTATCAGTGCGGCGACGGCGTTCGCCAAGGCCGCAAAGAGCTCATACGACTTCGAGAAGGAGTTCCGGAAGAACATGCTGGAAGTAGCGACCATTTCCACGCAGGTAACGGATGATATGACCGGTTTCATGAATCAGGTTATGTCCATAACCCAAGAGATACCGATCAAGGCTCCGGAGGCCGCCAAGGCGTTATATAGCATTGTCTCCGCCGGACATGACGGGGCGGATGGTATGAAGATCCTAGAAGTTTCGGCTAAAGCTGCCGTGGGAGGACTTACGGAAACCGAGACGGCAGCCGATGCCATTACAACGATCCTGAATGCTTATAAGATGTCTGCGGAGGAAGCCGGTACGGTCTCGGACCAGCTTTTTACAACCGTCCGGTTGGGTAAGACTACATTTGGCGAATTGGGAGCCTCTATAGCCCAAGTTGCTCCTATTGCGGCTGCGTATGGGATTAGTATCGACCAAGTGTTGGGTGCTGTCGCTTCATTGACCAAGCAAGGAACGCCGACGGCGCAGGCTATGACACAGATCCGTGCCGCTATCCAAGGAACCGCCGGAGAACTTGGAGACGCCGCTTTCCAAGGTCGTACTTTCCAAGAGGCATTACAATTGATTTATGAGAAGGCTGGTGGTTCCGCTTCCAAGATGAAGGAAATGCTTGGCACGGATGAAGGCCTGGCCGCTACACTGGCTTTGACTGGAAAGAATGCAAAGGCGGCAGCAAATGATTTGGGAGAGTTGCAGGGCTCCTTGGGTGCGACAGAGGCTGCGTTTGAGAAGATGGCTGACGCCGCCGATAATCAGCTCACGTTGTTGGCGAATAATGTACAGGCTTATTTGCGCCCAATGGGAGAGAGGATATTGAAAGAGGTGTCAGATATCGCCAAGGCGTTTAATGAGGCTTTTGAGAACAATGATATCGAGGGGACAATATCGAGGGTTGAGGCATTGGTGAAAAATGCGGCGGGAGCGTTTCTTTCTTATAAAACAGCTATTTTGTTGGTTCAAGTGGCGCAACGATCTTATATCAAGACATCAGCTTTGAGCAGACTGGCGACGATTCAGCATACGACCGCAACCGCGCTGCTTACAGGTGCTTTGAAAAAACAGGCTGTCGCAATGTTGGCCGCCGGAAAAGCTGCCCTTGCGAATCCGTATGTCTTGGCCGTGGCGGGTGTTACGGCCCTTGGGTATGCGATCTTCAAGCTCGCGACACAGGCGACGGCATCAGAGAAGGCGTTGGATTCCCATAACAAGAGGGTCGCAGAGATGAAGGACTGGATAGAAGGCATGAGATCTCAAACGGATGAACTATTGAATGCTTTACGCGACGATAACAAGTCCATGTTACAGAAAGTGGAGGCATACGAGAAATTACAAGCCCTCTATCCGGATGAACTGAAAAATCTATCCTTGCAAAAGTTTATGTTGATGGATATGACGGAGGCTAATAAGATGCTTTCTAAATCGATAGATGAGCGAACCATGGCCCAACAGCGCGCTACCGTAAACTCCATAGAGGATGAAATTGCAAAAAATAACCATCGAATCTCCCAGCTAGACAAGAAAAGTTGGATTGATACCAGCTTTTCGGAGGCATTTGAGTTACGTCGTTTACGAAAACGGAACGAGCAGTTGAAGATTGAGCATGATAAAGCGGTTGAGATAGTCGTACAAGGATTGAAGGCTCGTACGAAGGCGGAGGCGTTAGCTAGTAGCCAACAAGAGGAGGAAAAGGTGAAAATAGCTACACCTATTGATAAAAAGGAACTAGAAAAGCGAAAAAAACTTCAAGACGAACTCCTATCCCTCCGCCGGCAGAACCAGCAATCCGAGATCGACCTAATGAAAGAAGGTTCCGCAAAGAAGATCGCCCAGATAAACCTAGACTATGACAATGAGATCGCCGCCATACTTACCAAGGAAAAAGAGTGGAAAGACGCTCAAGGCGGCAAACTGACTAAAGAACAGACCGTGGAGATTCATACAGCCTTGGTGAACTCATATGTCAAACGGGAGCGATCGACCTCTAGTGTGAATAAGGAACAACTGGAGGAAGAGAAACGTGCCATGAACGAGTACCTGAAAGAATATGGCTCATATTTTGAAAAGCGTCAGGCTATCACGGAACTTTATAACGAGAAGATGGACAAGGCCACTACCGAGGGTGAGAAGCTGTCCCTTGGTGAAGAGATGAAGAAAGAGCTGGCTGCCGTCGATGACGAGGCCCAGAAGAAAACGTCCATCATCACGAAGCTATTCTCCGACATGAGCAAGAGGACGGTGGTCGATATACGGTCTATCTCCAAGGAGGCGCAGGCCATGCTTGATTATATCAATGAGGGCGAGTTCAAGACCGGTTCCGACGGAAAAGGCTTGTTCGGCCTGACCAAGGAGCAATTTGATATCCTTTCCAAGTCCCCGGAGAAGTTACAGGCCATAAAGGACGAGATCGCCAACGTCAATAAGGAGGCCGATCAGATGGACACGTCTTTCAACAAGGTATCGAACGGCCTTAAAAAGGTGTTCTCAGCTGGGGATGATACAAAGAGACTAAAAGAAGGCTTAGCTGAGATAGATGCCGGCATGAGTGATATCATGCAAGCCGGACAGTTCCTCTCCGACACGTTCTCCAAGTTAGGTGACGCTTTCGGTAGTGACCTTATGTCCGGTATTGCCGAAGGCTTGAATGTGGCCATGGACGCGGTCAATTCCGCCATGGACGGGGCGAAAGCCGGCGCGATGTTCGGGCCGATCGGTGCGTCCGCCGGTGCCGCTATCGGGGTGGTCACATCCCTTGCCTCCTCTATCGCCAAGATCCATGACAAGAAGAACGAGAGTCGTATCCAGCGTTTGCAGGATCAGATCGATACGTTGGACAAGTCGTACGACAAGCTGGGCAGGTCCATCGAGAAAGCCTATTCCAAGGATGCCTCCAAGCTTATCGACCAGCAGAATAAGCTATTGGAACAGCAAAAAGTGCTTATCCAAAACCAGATCAAGGAGGAGGAGGACAAGAAGAAAACCGACAATGACCGTATCAAGGAGTGGCGGGACCAGATAGACGAGATCAATAATACCATAGCGGATAACAAGGAGGCCGGCAAGGACGCCATTTTCGGTAGTGACATAAAATCTGCGATCGACGATTTCGCCAACGCTTACGCCGAGGCATGGTCAGCTGGGGAAGACAAGGCCCAATCAGCTAAGGATCTCGTGAGGAAGATGATAAGGAACATGGTCACGGAGTCGATCAAGGCCGCCGCGTCCGATCCCATGAAAGAGATCCGGGAGAAGCTGCTCGAGTTCTGGTCCGACGATTATATCAGCGACTGGGAACAGGATTATCTGGATCGGAAGGCGCAGGAGCTGGCCGACGACCTCGACCGTAAGTTTGGTTGGGCCGACAAATATTTCAATACCGGTAACGCGGTAGAGGAGGACGACGGGCGTACGGCCTCGTCCAAGGGCGTTGGTTCCATCTCCCATGACTCCGCGGACGTCATAGACGGTAAGATGTCCACCCAGCTTATATTTTTAGATAGGACGTTGGTGCAAGTGACGGGTATAGCCGACCAGATGCGCTTCATCTACGACCTCCAGACAAGGGGCTGGAAGAACGTGGAGGCGATCAAGGACCTGTCCGGGAAGGTGTCGGAGAACACGGCCAAGGTAGCTGAGATCTCCGGACGTATAGAGGCTCTATCCGAAAAGATAGAGGCGAATACCAAGTCGGCGGCCTCCGGTATAAAGACTATTAACGACAAGGGTATATTAATGAGATCAAGATAATGATGGAGACGGTTAACGACATAATCAAATCGGCCCTCTCGCTCGGGGCATGCAGTGGTTCTAACGGGGTGACGGACTGGAGAAGCCTCGTGTGGCTGTTCTTCAGCCCGCAGGGGCGTGAGTTTTGCGCGGAGAATGATTTCCCGTCGCTAGACATGTTCCGTGGCATGGCCGGTCACGTGATAGCCTACGGGGTGTACGTTGACTCCGGCCACGTGGACGTAACCAATCCCGGCAATATCGCCGTGATAGGTGATACGGATGCGGTGATAACGATAGACGATAACGAGCGTGTTCACAAGGTGATCCTCATGCACGGCGGCAAGGCTAGGGTCGTGGCGAGTGACTACGCCGTGATCCTGCTGGTGAATATCGGAGGAGAGGTTGAGATAAATAAGGATAATACCGTGGTGATATTATGAGGGGTGAGTTATACATAGACGGCAAGGACGCCTACACCGATTTCGGCGTATGGATCACGGAGGGAGGTTACGACGGCCTTCTCCCGTTCCCCGAGCTGGTGGAACCGGATAGGAACGACTGGCCGGACGAGGACGGCATAGAGCCGGACTTGGAAAAGCCCACCTTGAAACCACGGGAGCTCAACATCACGTTCGTCCGCAGCGTGGACGGAAGATCCGCCGGCGCTCTCATCGAGCACCTATCGAAGTCCGGGTATCACCTCTTCCGTATCCCCTCGCTGGGCAGGGAATGGAGCTTGCGACTCATCCAGAGCCCGGCATATGAGGATTGGGACACGTTGGAGGCCTTCACGATCCGGTTCGCCGAGGACCGGCCCGTAAGACCCTCGTCCGTGGCAATCCCGGAGGGTGGAGGCCGGTACGTCCCACTCTCCGAGTACGAGCTGGACGGCGTGTCACTGGAAAGATACGGCGTGATGGTGACGGAGGGCCGGGACGAGATCATGAGATCCCCGACCGTGAAGACTAACCTGTCCCGTACGGTACTGGACGTTGACGGTAGGATATATGATACGGAAAACGTGGTTTTCAATAGCAAGGAGGTCACGCTTAAATGCTGTTTGATCGCCGATTCAACGGCAGTTTTCTGGTGTTGCTACGATGCCCTGTTCCACGCCTTGGTCCAGCCGGGCGAGCGTTCGCTGTACGTGGATTACAACATCGAGGAATACCCCTGCTACTACAAGAGGACGTCCGGCTGGAAACTGGAGAGCCTCCGGGGGCGTGTGGTGGTGACATTCAACCTCACGCTGGAGTTCACGGTGTTCCGTCTTGGCGGGACGGACTACCTGCTGGCCACGGAGGATGGTGACCTTATCGTCACCGAGGATGGAGAGTATTACATAGACCTGGGAACATATGAGAACTAAGAAAAAGAAAATATCGGAGCTCACGCTGGCTGACAGCCTCACCGGCCTGTACACGATAGGTTGCAAGGTTATAAACGGTATGCAAACCAGCGTGAAAGTGAGCCTCGAGATGATCCAGAAGGCTTACGGGGACATGCTTACGGAGATAAGGAACGCCCGTGACGCTACCAAGGCGGCTGATACGGCGGCCGCGTCCGCTAATACGGCCGCCGGTCGCGCGGAGACCGCCGCCGAAACGGCCCAGACGACCAATCTGGTTATTACCAAGGCGGAAACCGGGCGTGTTAAAGCCGAGCAGGGGCGTGTCGAGGCGGAGAACGTGAGAGCTATCGTGGAAACCGAGCGATCGGACGCGGAAAAGGTACGTAAAGAGGCCGAGGAGGCCCGTATCGTGGAAGAGGCCTTGCGAAAAAAGGCGGAATCGATTAGACAAGAGAATGAGAGCGTACGCCAAGATCAGGAAGAGGCACGGGAAGAGGGTACGGCAGAGGCCATATTGAACGTGGAAAAAGCCACCGGCAGGCTGAACGCGCTCTCCGATCATCGTGACGAGATAAGGGACGGCTACTGGTGGCGCTGGGACGAGGAGACCGGGGAATGGTACAATACCGGGGAGAAGGCGAGAGGTGACGTGATGTACGCCACGTTCGATGTCGATCCCGCCACGGGCGAGCTGTCGATGTACACGGACCCGGGGTATGCCGGGGCCAATTTCGAGGTGGACGAGAACGGTTTTTTATCGGTAATCATATAATATGAGGCATATGGCAAAGACAACACTAGGAAAAGTGAGTATATCGCCAAGAGGCGCGTGGAGACAGGACACGGCATATGACCGTCTGGACATGGTGACTTTCGCCGGGGGGAGTTTCGTCTCCCTCGTGGACGGCAACACGGCGTTATTGACCGACGCCACCAGATGGATGGTGGTGGCGTCGAAAGGCGACAAGGGTGACCCGTTCACGTACGGGGATTTCACCCCGGAACAACTGGCGGCTCTCAAGGGTGACAAGGGAGACCCGTTCCGCTACGAGGATTTCACGGCGGAGCAACTGGACGGGATCAAGAGGCCGGCCATGGAGGCGGCCGCCGATGCTACCGGGGCGGCGGCGGAAGCCCGGAACGTGCCCAAGATCCATGACGGGACATGGTGGGTATGGGACCCCACGGCCAAGGATTACTCCGACACGGGTTTCCCGGCGACCGGGAGAAGCCCCAAGATCGAGGGTGGCACGTGGTGGGTGTGGGATGACTCACGGGGTGACTACAAGAACACGAGCGTGGCCGTCAACTCCACGTACGAGCTTACGAGGGAGAAGGTGGAGAACGTCCTGACGGGCGATGTCGGCAGCCACAACCACGCCGCCCAGCTGGCGGAGGCGTTGTCCGGCTACGTCAAGGCCGTCGCGGGGAAACAGCTGTCGACGGAGGATTTCACCACCGGGCTCAAGACAAAGCTGGAGAGTCTCTCTGATTTTGACGACACGGCGTTGCGGGGGGCCATAGCCTCCATCAACCAACGTATGGACACGTTGCTGGACGGCTCCGCCTCGTCCGCCATCGACACGTTCCATGAGATCGAGGCCTTCCTGTCCGGGATAACGGATACCGATAGCCTCACGGGGCTGATGGCGGATCTCAGGACGGAGATAACGGCGTTGATCCCCGCCAAGACGTCGCAATTGACGAATGATGACAGTACGGTCAAGGACGCCAAGTACGTCCACACGGACAATAACTACACCACCGCGGATAAGAACAAGCTGGCGGGGGTGGCCGCGAACGCCAACAACTACTCGCTCCCGCGAGCGACGGCCGGGGCGTTGGGCGGGGTACGTACCGGTTATGGCCCCACGGGCAAGAACTACGCCGTGCAGCTTGACGCCGACGGCAGGATGTTCGTGGCCGTCCCCTGGAGCGACACCTCGTATACCCTGCCCAATGCCGGGGACTCCACGCTGGGCGGTATCAAGACTGGTTACGCCAACTCTGGCAAGAACTACAAGGTGCAGGTGGACTCCCTTGGTAACGCCTTCGTGAGCGTGCCATGGGAGAACACGAACACGACTTACGGGTTGGCCAGCACCGCCGCCAACGGCCTGCTGCGCCAACTCCCCGGGAACACGACCACGTTCATGCGGGGTGACGGCACGTGGGCCACCCCGCCTAATACCGTCTATGCCCATCCGACGACGGCGGGCAACAAGCATATCCCGGCGGGCGGGGCCGCGGGACAGATCCTTCGGTGGTCGGCCGATGGCACCGCCGTGTGGGGAAGCGACAACAACACGACGTATGGCGTGTTCAAGGCGGCCACGGCGAGTGCCGCCGGGGGTACGGGCCTTGTCCCCGCTCCGGCCGCCGGGGCGCAAGGCAAGTACCTCCGGGCCGACGGCACGTGGCAAACCCCTCCGGACACGAGATACACGCATCCAACGGGTGCGGGGAACAACCATATCCCTGCGGGTGGGGCGGCAGGACAGGTACTTCGCTGGTCCGCTGCCGGCGTGGCGGTCTGGGGAGCCGATAACAATACCACGTATAGTGTCGTAGGGGCAAACGGCAGCACGGGCCTTGTCAAGAACGGGTCCGCTGTCACCAGCGCTTCCGGGTATACGGCTTGCCCGATAGTGGGAGGCGTTCCTTACTACAAGGACACGAACACCACCTATGGCGTGGCTACCACCTCCAAGAATGGACTGATGAGTTCTATGGATAAGGCTAAGCTTGACAAGACGAGGCCTATCACTATATCCACTTCGGCTCCATCCGGAGGTAATGACGGTGACATATGGATACAATACTCTTGAGATATGCAGATAGACAAGATACAAACGAGGATAAATGGGGCATGGAGGGAATCTAACCTATCCCATGTGAAGGTAGATGGTGTATGGAAGCCGGTGAGCGCCGTTTACGCAAGAGTGAACGGTGTCTGGATCACCAAGTCCTCCAATCCTAGGATAGGTGATTTCGTGTACTCGGACAAGAGCTTCTCATCCGCTTATAATTCGTCCAAGGATTGCGTGGGAATCGTGTTCCTTATCGATCCCGCTAATTCCGCCATCCCATATAGGATCGTGTCGTTGACCGATTCGGTGGTCCCGCAGAGCGGTAATCATCAAGACATTCTGGGTAACGGAATCTTGAAATACGTATCTATATGGGGAAAGGACGAGCTTCTCCCGATGATGCCATCATACGATGGTGAGTCTCAAGCCTTATCCGACATGTACGGGATGAATAACTTGTTAGCGTTAGCGGCCAACTCTAAAATCTTGGCTTATACCCCCAATTGGAATAATCCGGACCAATATCCAGCACATAATTTCTGTGCTTTCACGAAAGGTCAAGAGATCGGTTCTCCATTAAATGGCTGGTGGTTGCCGTCCTTGGGGGAACTTGCCTCCTTAGGGGATAATATTGATTTGATAAACGGCAGGATAACCCAAGCTGGCGGGGATGCCATCAAGGGGTTATATCTTAGCTCGACCCAAAAGGGCCAATACGAGGCTTGGGCGTACGCTATATTGCCAGACGGAAACACCGCTATTGAATGGTATAAGGCTGATCCTGCAGGAGTTAGGTCGGTTACGGGTTTTTCTTTGTGAATAAAAACATAAGTTCATGAGATACTTGATTTTGATCTTTATAATGATCCTTTGTTCCTCTTGCGGGAATGATATCCCCTGTGGGGATGCCATGACAAAGGCGATCGGCTCCCCGGATTCCATACCGGATCCGGAAGGTGGGGCGTCTATCACGATCACGATAGATACCACGTGGAATGAGCATGTCGTGACGGTATACTTACCAAGGAATTAGAAACGTTTTTTAATATTAATCGAATGAGAATCTACGACAATACGGGCGAGGTCTTGCTTGATATCCCGGTGGACGATGACAGCTATCGTTACCGGGCGATAGCGCAAGTGAAGAAGGTGGAGTTGCGTTATTCCCTAGTGGATCACGTGGAGCTGCCCACCGGGGCGTATATCGAGTACCAGGGGGAAAGGTACACGCTGTGGTATCCCTCCGATTTCAAGAAGGAGGGCACGAGGGTCTTCGACTATACCGTCACCTTCGGCGGCAACGAGGAGATCCTGAAAAAATATAAGTACAAGCTGTTGTCCGACAAGCCGTACAAGCTCAAGTTCGTCATGACGGCCACGCCGAGGATGTTCATGGAGCTGCTGGTGGACAACTTGAATCTTTATGATTCCGGCTGGACGGTCGGTACGGTGATCGAGGCCCCGGAGAAACTGTTGTCGTTCAACCATGAGAAATGCTGGGCGGTCTTGGGGCGCTTTGCGCAAGAGTTCGACACGGAGCTGGAGATCGTCGGAAAGACAGTTCACTTGCGCAAGGTGGAGTACTTCAAGGACGCACCGGTCGCTCTCAGCTATGGCAAGGGAAACGGTTTCCTTCCGGGTGTCGGTCGTGCGAACCAAGGCGACAACCTCCCCGTGGAGATATTGTACGTGCAAGGCGGCGAGCGGAATATCGATTACTCGGCCTATGGCAGCCAGACATTGTTGTTACCCAAGTCACAGGAGCTGGAGTACCAAGGCCGACGGTACAAGACGGACAAGGACGGGATGTACATTACCCGTGCGGACAGGCTCCTTTCTTCCTATAACGAGGACAGCTATGACGCCAGCGATATCTATCCCTCCCGTGTCGGCACGGTGAGCGAGGCCGATACGGAGCCGGGCAAGGACACGGACGGGAACGATGTCACGTTCTATAATTTCTACGACTCTTCCATCCCGGTGAGCCTCGATTTCGGAGATTGCCTGATCGCCGGCCAGACCATGACGGTGATCTTCCAGACAGGCCGTCTGGCGGGTCGTGAGTTCGATGTCAAGTACGTACACGAGGGGCGTAAGTTCGAGATCGTACCGGCTGAGCAGGACGGCATGGATCTTCCCAACTCGTCCCTGTATCCGGAGGTGGGAGACAAGTACGCCGTCTTTAACATATCCCTTCCCACAGCCTACGTATGCGACAACGCCACCAAGACCGGGGCGAGCTGGGACATGTTCCGGGAGGCTGTTCGTTACCTCTACGAGCGTGAGGAGCGGCAATTCACGTTCGGCGGAGAGCTGGACGGCATATGGGCCAAGAAGAATTGGCTGGCGATCGGCGCCAAGCTGGTTCCCGGCGGTTATGTCGATTTCAGCGACCCGCAATTCCAGCCGGACGGCATCCTGATCCGGATCACCGGGGTGAGGGATTACATCAACAGGCCCCACAGCCCGGAGCTTGAGCTATCCAACACACCGGTAGGCGGTTTCCTGTCCGATGAGCTGGGAAAGCTGGAGAGCGAGGAGGTGGCGAACGAGACACGGCACAAGCAGGCCGTATCGTTCACCCTTCGCCGTTGGCGTGATGCGGTGGAGATGCAGGGGATGCTGGAGAAAGCGTTCAAGGATTACGGCAAGGGGCAGGCGATGTCATGGCTCCGCACCATGTCGGTACTGGTGGGGCATGAGTCGTTGCAGTTCCGTTTCGTCAACCGTATTCCCACGGCGGACGGGCAGGCGGTCACCGAGGTGGATCATTCCTTTACCTACGACGCGGCGAGGAAAGTGCTTTCAACCCCCACCGGGATCTTGCAGCACATGACATTGGGGATAGACTCGCTCGCTCCCTCCCACAAGGTGACCGAGTACAAATACTGGAACATGGCGGCCTATACGTCTCCCTATCTGGGGGATGACACGGAGGCCATGTACCTGTACGCCCGCTGCGCCAAGTTGGGATCGTCCGGCTCTTTCCTTCTCAGCAAGGAGCCGATGGACTTGGACGACGGCTCGTATTACAACCTCCTTTGTGGCGCGTTGAGCACCGAGGTGGATGGCCAGCGTAGTTTCTCCACGCTTTACGGCTTCAGCGAGATAGGCCCGGGATGGATGCGTCTGAACAAGATCATTAACATGGACGGCACGCAATATTGGGACATGCTCTCCAAGGCGTTCCGGATCGGCGATGACAGCGCTTTCCTCTCATACGACCAGCGAGACGGTCTCGTGTTGAAAGGCAGTATCTACCAATCGCCCTCCGGCGAGATCGATTATCCGGAGGTGGACCGGGGCGCTTACTCCGACAAACTCGTTTATTACCCCGGCGACAAGGTGTCCTATGGAGGTAGCGTGTATAAATGTATCTCCCAGACCACGCCCGGTACCGATCCCACGAACACGAGGTTCTGGAAGCCATTGGTATCGAAGGGCTCGAACAGCTTCAAGAGCACGGTGTTCATCCGCACGAACGCCACGCCCGCCGTCCCCGTTGGCGGCTCGTACGCCTCCCCGTTGCCGACCACGGCGGGATGGAGCGACGGGATCCCGTCCGGTGAGGCCATATTGTGGGCTTCCACCCGTATCTTTTCGTTAGACGGGAAGGAACCCCAGCAAACGGTATGGACGGCCCCAAGGCAAATGACAGACACGGCCGATTTCGACGTGGAGTTCTCATCCGTAGCGAACCCGTCGGCCCCGAACGGTCATCCTAATACCAATGCCCAGTGGAGCAACACCCAAAGTACGGACACGATCTGGATGGCCACCAGCACCAAGAGAAACGGCGTGTGGAGTGCGTGGAGCGTCTCACGCATCAAGGGCGAGAAGGGTGACCGGGGATGGGATGGCACCAATGGCGAGGATGGAAAAGACGGCGATCCCGGTCTCCGTGGCGATCGTGGTCCCCGCTGCACCTACCGTGGCGATTACGACTCAAGTACTACCTATAACGGCAGCTCGCTGATAACGGATGTCGTGTCGATCAAGAATAGCGATGGTACACGCACGTATTATGTGGCGAAGGTGGATGACAACGAGCCTACCTTCAAGGGAAAACATCCGACCAATACCGCCTATTGGGACACCTTCGGGGCGAACTTCTCCAGCGTGGCGACCGATTTGCTGATGGCACGGAAGATAGCGGCCTCGGAGATCGACGTGGAAAGCATCACCTCCAATATCGTCAAGATCGGGAATTTCGTATGGGGAGGGAATGCGTTGGTCGGCATCAACGACGCTATTCTTGTTGTCAGCGGGGCGGCGTCGATAGGCTACACGGATGGATGGGCCGCCCGATTCTCAGACAAGGTATATATCGAGGGGATGTTGTCTTGTGACTCTGTCAATGCGTCCAGTTTGGATGTCCCCAAAATATTATATAAAGAAGGCAACGGGGTCGTGTTTAACGCCCCGGGCGGGAGGTATCCGTTTCTGGGGGTACGGATCGATAACGGCAACGGTATCTATGGATGGAACAGTCCCGGGAATATAGCCAACCTGTATATCAACAAGGACGCCGCGAGCACGGCCCATGTGTATATCACCAATTACCAAGGCTTGACCTCGTCCGATATCCGCCTGAAGAGCGTCTTTTTCGATATCCCGGACGTGCTGGAGAAGCTGGAGGGTATCTCTGCGTTCTACTACACGATGAAGGAGGACGAAGACAAGATCCTTCGCATCGGCGTGTCGGCGCAAGCCGTGCGTGAGGTGCTTCCCGAGGCGGTGCAGCTCATAACACCCGATGACGGGGATTCGTACTACGGCGTGGATTACATACAGATGTTGACCGCATTCGGAATCAACGGGGTCAAGGAGCTGCACGCCAAGGTCAAGGCACTTGAGAAGAGGGTGGAAGAGCTGGAGAACAGATAGGAAATACTATAGGCCTTATCGGGGGCGGGTAAATAAAAGCCCCCGTATATATTAAAAGAAAACGAGTTATGGGAGTTGATTTGAATACGATATTGGCGATAATCGGCGCGATGGGCGGGGTTGAGGGGATAAAATGGGGCATCCGTGCGTGGGCGAACCGTAAGACGAACGCACGTATAGCGGATGCTCAAGCTGACGTGGAGGAGTTCAAGGCCCTGCGTGAGTATAACGAGTTCTTGCAAAAGCAGTTGTCTGAGAAGGAGGAACGGTTCGTTGAGCAGACCGGACGGCTCCGGCAGGTGCAGGACGAGCTTTTCACCTTGAAGGAGAGTTATTCGGACGTGAAGCTAGAACTGGCTTTAAAGAGGTGCGAGAAAAAGAAATGCGGCGATCGTGAGCCGCAGAACGGTTATTAAGAAGGGAGGATAAGGAATGAGAAATAACAATTTACCCCGGGGATTACGTAACAACAACCCCGGGAACATCAGAAGGAACAGCGATGTCTTCCAAGGCGAGAAGACAAGCTCTGATCGAGAGTTCAAGCAATTTAAATCGATGGCATACGGTTACAGGGCGATCTTCAAGATCCTGTCTAACTATTACCGGAACTATAAGCTGGATACGATCCGCAAGATGATAGGAAGATGGGCACCACCGAAAGAGAACCATACGGAAAAGTATATTCAATTTGTATCTGACTACGCTGGAATCCCGGCTGACGATCCGATCAATATTAACAACCGAGAACAGATGATTCGGATTGTGGCAGGGATGAGCCGTTTTGAGAATGGGAGAGAAGCGGATATGTCGGATGTTATTGCGGGGTGGACTTTGTTGTAATTAACATGGGAAATGACAGACCGTGTTTGCGTTCTTTGATATAGTGGGGGCATTGTTTTTAATTCTGATGCTATTTTTAGCATTGAAAATTCTATTTTATGTATGATTTTCCCTATTTTTGTACAAAAATAGCATCGGTATATGTATTTGATTAAAAATAATAGTAACCAAAGGTGTGAAAATTTACCTTTGCGAGAGGTTTTATCTCGATTTTTGGTGGAGAATGAGATTACAGATTCCGCTATTGCTGAAGAGGTAGGTGTAACAAGAGCGACTTTGAGTAAATTCTTAAAAGGAGAATCGGATTTGAAATTTATGCAAGCCGTTCGATTAATGAAAGTTTTAGGTATTCCTGAAACGGACTATGTCGCTGCTTATTGTGTGGATAAGGATGCGGAAGAAGACTCACTTGAAAGAGTTGAAAGAATTTCTTATATTTCCAAGAACTTTGATTTGGCGGCATTAAAAAAGTTAGGAATTATACCGAAAGTGAAAATCGAGGAGTATGAGAAGTGTATTTGTGATTTTCTTGGCATAAATTCTATTTATGAATATGATGACACATCTTTAATGCCAACTCTCTTCAGTAAGTCAAAACGGAGGATGTTAGAAGAGAAAGAATCCAAAATGACCTCTTTCTGGTTAAAGTGTGCTATTCAGTCGTTTCTTAAAATTGGGAACCCGAATGATTTTGATAGGGATTTGCTTTTGCAATTACTCCGTCGGTCAGCGGAATTTACGAGAGACGAGAAGAATGGATATTATAGGTTTGTCCTTGTATTGTACCAAATAGGAATCACTGTACTGACGCAATCTTATACTACAGGAACAAATGCACATGGAGCTACTCTTATTTTAAATGATAAGCCTTGTATAATCATAACAGATATGGGTAAAAAATATCATAAATTATGGATTAGTTTACTCCATGAGCTTTATCATGTTGTTAATGATTTTGAAATAATAGAGACATTAAATTACCATTTTTCAACTCCTAATATGCCTGATTTGCTTTTGAATGAACAAAAGGCTGACCAATTTGCATTGGATATCCTGATTAATCCGGCTGTTCAAGAACGACTTAAGAGAGTTGTCTCATTTCCAATAAAGGTGAAATCTTTGGCTAATGAGTTACATATTTCACCATCTATTATCTATGGGGTGTATCTGGAATCTTTACCTAACGGTAGATTGAAAAGTCAACAATTTGCAAGGTTTAATAATGAAGAAATGTTGATTTCATCAGAAATAGCTACTAAGGATATACTGTTCGATCCTATATCTAAACGTTCATTGCAAGAAGCTATTATTGATATGAAGTCAGCTTTAAATAGAAAAGCTATATAACTTAACATAAAAATTACTCTATATGGAATTATCAAAGAAATCATTAGACGATTTGATCAGCGTGGCCGATAAAATTATTGAAGCGAATAGAAGTACGGAAAAAGATCTATTTGGTGAAATTAAAAATCCAGAGGAAATCAAAAAAATATTAGGTATAGAAGAACAAGATCCGGAACAATCGTATAAATTATATTATGATAATATTCAAGGTTTTTTAGGAGAATTCTTGCCTAAAGGGGAAGATATAAGTAAGGTTATACGCAATTTGATTTGTACCTTGCTTACTCATAAGGAGTTATCAGGGTTAACTTATGGAATACGAGGTGGGGATTCCCGTATGTCAAAGACTGAAGATATGGAGAATATGATAGATGTATTATCTGAATGGTCGGAAACTCCAACGGATTACCTTAAGTTAGCTACAATCCTTTTGGATAAGTGTAAGATGTTAGGTTATGTACCACAAGAAAGGGTACTGAACGATTACGTGCCGGCAAATGTCAACTCCTAATTTAGCTTTATAAAGAATATAAAGGCGGTGTCTTCACAAAGTTGGAGTTCACCGCCTTTTTATATCCGGGCGGTATCTAAATTCGGATACAATTAAATTTTCAAGATAATGAAACTTAGATGCATTGTATTAATAATGGTAGGTATCCTCTTCCTGTCCGGGTGCCGGACCAAGATACAGTCTGTCGCTATCGAGAGCCGTACTGACTCGATCTACATAGACAAACTAATACCTTACCCTATGCCTATAGATAGCGCCTCCATCCGTGCGTTGATGGAATGCGATGAGAACGGTAAGGTAGTCCTTCGTTGGCTGGACATGGCCAACACCAAGAACGTAGAGCTTATGTTCGCCTTGGATAGCTTCGGTAACGTGATCGCCAATATGAGGATTCACCGGGATACGTTATATCTTCCGTCGAAGGAGATATACGTAGATAGGAGAGTAGAGGTTCCGATTCCTGTGGAGAAGGAACTATCTAAGTGGGAGTCCATAAAGATAGAGGCAGGAGGGTGGGCGATAGGCTTGTTATCCGGATTGGCCGTGATTGGTATCGGCTATGTAGTAAGATGGTTGGCTTGTAAAAAGATATGAAAATTCCCGACATGAGGATTCCCATATCGAGAATAGTAGTGTTTTAGGTTTTCAGCTGCTTCAACTAGAAACAGTATGTGTTTAAATTTGGTGTTTAGTGGATTTCTTCGTATTTTTGTGTTAGGTTAGTCTAAAAAAGAGATTGGAAATGTTGATCTTTTAACTACATGTAAAAACTAAGCTTTGTGGATGGTGTTTATGTGTGTATATGAAATATTTGAATTCGTATGAAAAAGCAAAAAAACAGAAAAGTATTGGCTTATCTCGATATCTACAAGAATACTAAGATTTTATTTAAAGATGCTGACTGTATAGTAGCAACATTAGAGATAGAAGGACTTGATAATGACGAAACTTGTTTAAATAGCGCCAAAATTGATATTTTGAAAGAAAGAGATAATGGAAAGCCTGATAAAGTTATAGCTTCTTTTAGAACTAGCTCTCCTAATTTATCGATAATGCCGGAGGATGTATTAAGAAGTTTTGATTATGTTTTTGTTATTGATACAGGAACCAGAATAGTTGATGATCAAAAGTTTTGCGCTGCAGCAGTTGGCCGTCTAATAAATCATAATGGGAAAATAGCTTTAATTCGCGCTTTACACATTTGCTTTACGACCACTGTTGAAGATAAAAGTTTTGAGAAAATTTCTTGGAAATATTTTATTGAGGAGTTGTTGCTTAATAATGATCATCAACATTTGCAAAAAGAAAACATTGCGATAGTCGTGGATGCGTATTTGGGTGATTTGGATGATTTTAACAAAGGGAAAGAAATATTGGAAGGCTTTTCTTTACCATCTAATATTAAATTGATCTATGCAAGTGCAGATAAAAAAAATGATAGTGTATTAAATTGGGCAATAGCGGAATGCGATAAGGGAGCAACAAATCTATTAAAATCGGTAATTTAAATAGATTTGTGTAAAAACGCAAGGCTCAAATGTTATTGGGAAAATGAATTGTCTGACGGAACTCCTCGTTGGGATATGTTGAATTTGGGTCGCTGGGAGGAGGAAATCTTAAACTGAGTATAAATGAAATATCGGGGATTGATATGGCCAAGCTATCAATCCCCGGCATTTAAAATAGCAACCTCCCTTTCCTCTTCTCCATCACCGCATTGAAAACACTTTTATAGGTCTCATACAACTCCTTCCGACTTTCCGGCCCCGGCCAGTCGGCGAAAGACTCTCCGGCGAAGAATTTCCAAGCGAAGATCCGTTTGGCTTTTTCGGACAACCCTAACAGGTCGACCATATCCCGGATATCCTGCATACGTTCCCGGATATACTCGGTACGGTCAATACTATCATCGGGCTCATCAATAATGTTCAGTCTTCGCCAATCCACATTCTCATCTACCGGGATAGGCTTGTATTTATGCCGGTAGGGAGACGTGTCCGAGGTAACGTTCAGCTTTATCATTTGCAGGATATACCAGTCAAGTTCGGTATATTTACCTTGCTTGGCTTCCATAAGCCGGGAGAGGTGTTCCAGAGGCTTTTGAAGTAGCATACACATTACCTCGTTCAATACGTCAATAGCTTCACTACTCATTCCGGCAAGTGAGCAGTGATACTTAGCGTAATCCAGCCACCTGTCGTAACGTTTCTCAATATATTTATTCAATGCCTCACTTGCCATAGTTGTCTTTATTTGATATATTTGTTGCATGCTGTAATGGGGTGGCGCTGTGAGGCGCTGCCTTTTTATTTATTCTCTTTGTTAGTCTTTATCTCTCGCTATAAAAATGTTATCTTTAGCCTTCTTTTTTATTCTTAGCCCAATCGATAATGTATTCAATACCAGCGTTGAATCCTTTGCTGTAACCATCTTTATATTCATGATTTGATATTCCATGATAGTAAGCCGAGCCGAAGCACAAGGCGAAACCAATGGCTATCAATACCATCCCTGTTCCAAAGTATGGATAAGCTAGGGATATATGGAATGGCTTGAACTGGATCGATATTCCAGACGTGAGAATGAATATTAGTGAGATCATTCCGATTATTAACAATGATATTTTAAGCATCTGAACCTCCTTTGTTTACATTGTGCGACATATTCTTTAATCTTGTTTGACTTTTATAATCCTTACATCCATAAGCGGCGAGATTAATGGCGTGCGTACCTATTCCTTGTCCGGAGAAGCATGGATAACGGATACATCTTACGCATTTCCTTCGTGGATATTTATTAGCGTCCTCCCGTTCTTTCAAGCGGTTGATCCCTATGTATTCCTCTGCCATGATTATTCCTCCTCCTCGGTCTCGTCGAATATCCGGGCCATCATATCGACGATGTTTGTTTGTATATTGTCCTCCGCTCCAAGCACGGCGTTGCTTATATGCTTTTTCTCCTCGATGATCCTGTAGAGTTTCTGGTCGATGGTCTTGCGGCCAAGCAGGTAATAGCAATTCACGGAGTCCTTTTGGCCGATACGATGCGCCCGGCTCTCGGCTTGGTCGCAATCTGCGTATGTCCACGGTAACTCGATAAAAGCGACATTGCTTGACGCTGTCAACGTGATACCCGCCGCCGCGGCCTTGATGGAGCAGATGATGACGTCCGTCTTGGGATTCCGTTGGAAAGCGTCTATAGACGCTTGTTTTTGTTGCATATCCTGCCGTCCGGTGACACACACCGCCGAGGGAAACGCCTGTAGGAGCCGGTCTACGATCTCATGCAGGTTGCAGAAGAGGATGATCTTCTTTCCGTTCTCCCGAAAATCTTTCACGAAATCGATCACCTCTCTCAACTTACCCCGGGCCGTTATGTCCTTCAATATGCCTATTCGTACCATGACCTCGCCTTTCAGCGATTTTTGTACCTTCTCATCGTCGGCCTCCTTGTATCGTCTCAGATAATCCACCAAGTCACGCTCGGCGTCTTGGTATTCCTTGCGGTTGGTGATCTCGCAGGTCACGATCTGCCGTACCTTGTCGGGTAATTGAGTCAGTACCTTGGATTTTTCCCTCCGGAAGAAACAATGCTTCCAGAGCATGAAATTGAGCTCTTTCAAGTTCGAGGCCCCGTGCGGCCCGGAGCAATAGCGGCTCGTGAAATATTTCCAGCCTCCGAGATCGTTCATCCGGTCCATGATAGCGAGTTGGCATATAAGGTCGTTGGGCTTGTTTACGACAGGGGTACCGGTCAACAGGATGATCCACTCTTTCCCGGCGGTGATACCTTTGCAAAACTTGCTTTGTTGGGTAGCCGTTGATTTTACCTTATGGGATTCGTCAATGATCACGCTCTTGAACAACTTGATCGTATTATGGAACTCTACGTCTTTCAACGTCCATTTCTCCGATTTGTTGATTCGGCGTACGAAATACTTCCGTAGGCTCTCGTAGTTCACGATGAACACATGGTTCATGCCCGTTTGCCAGAAGAATGGCCATGAGGTTCGTACCGAATCGGTCAATACCATGGCTTTCTTGTCCGTGAACTTGTGCCATTCACGTTGCCAGTTGATCTTGACCGTATTGGGGCAGATAACGAGACAGGGGAAAGCGCCGGCCTTGTTGATTGTGGCGATACTCTCAAGTGTATTGTGCGTTACAATATAATTATTTGTCAGATACAAATGATCCGGAGCGGTTACGCTTATACATACGGAATCTTCCTCTCTAATATATTCGATAGACGAGATATACCGTGAACAATAGTTTGTTTTTTTGATGTCCCATTCGGCGGCTTTCCGTTCAAGATAGAATGGGCAAACCTTGATCCTCACGTTTACTTGAAATTCCACGCCTTTACCCTCGTTTTGCCTATCGTATCTGCGTATGATCGCCTGTCCTCCAAGGGAACGTACCAAAAGGGCAATGTCACGCGCCATGCCATAGGAAAGGGTGCTGTAGGTGATCCTGTTTCTCTTTCCTGATCCATCCGTATCCATCAAACCGCGTAAGAGGTTGATGCGTTGCTCTACCGATCCGTGCATGTATTCGTATGGTATGAATTTCTCTACACTTGGTTTGTCAGCTTTGAGTCGTTTGATCTCTTGGTAAAATCGATTTTCGTGGACTGTCGGATTCTTTGTGATGTTGTATCGCGGGCATGTGGCGTAATCGTCCCGTACCAACAGCATATCTCTAGGTAAGAGTTTTCTTACCCTGTCGGCAATAGCCGCATCCATGTCCGGTGTAGAGAAAGACAGGCGCCCATTGCCATTGCAAAGGTGGCCGTCTCCCAAAAGTACCCCCATGATGTAAGGATGAATGATGTATAATCTCTCCTTGTACTTCACAGGTTCACACATTGGGATTTCCCATTTCCGTCTTGTATGGTTATGGCCAAAACCTTTTAGGTTGTAGGTCACGCCGGAATCCATGATCTCCTGTGTTGTCTTGGTGATCCATCCTTTCCCCTTTCTTCTACGGTTGGCATCCCGGACACACCATAGATGCTCTGGGCCGCATTCACAGGATACGCCATCAGAGAACGTCACTTTGAACACGCGGCGTTCTTTTTGCGGGTACACGCCACTTACGGTATATACATTTCCGTCCCTGCCGAATATCTCGTCCCCAATTTGTAATTCTCCAATCCTCCTAAAACTGTTTGGAGTAGCCACGTAACTACTGACTGGTTGTTGTTTGCCAAGTCCCATGTCGTCCCCATTGATAAACCGTTTTAGTTGTAAGCCTCGTGCGATTCCTTGCAGTTGATAGGGGTAAGGTTGTATCTTTAGGCCATGATCCTCGTCCAACTCGGGCATGTCCGGTATTTGATAGGCTATGTCCTCGTCGGTCTTAGACTCGTTCCCTCCCCAGTTGACGGGTTCGAAGTGCCTCACGTAATAGGTGAGCTGGTCTAGCTCCGCCTTGCACTTATTGTTGGCCGGGATCATCCACGCTCCGGTAGACTTGTCCCACCAGCGGACGCTGACGGCTGTCTTTAGCTTGTCAACGACCTGCTGGCGGTACCTGTCAAACCTTACCGCGTAGCATTGTCCCTTTTCCGTGTTTTGTAAAGTGATTTGCATAACGGTTGTTTTTATTATTAGTTAGGCGAACTCGTCGAAGGCTTTCACCTCCTCGGCGATCTCCTTGATCTGCTCTTTTTTCTTCCGTCCCCGTTTCTTAGGCTTCTCTTCCTTCTCGCCCGTGATATCCGATTCCTCCGGGGTATCGAAATCGAAGGATTCTTGCTTGATGCCATATTTACCTTCGAACAGATAAGCGTCCACCTCGTAGCTACATCTACCGATGGCCTCTTTCAACTCGGCTCCGTAAAGGTACCCGTCGCCGGACTCGTCCTCGTATTTGGTGAATGGGACGGAGAGGTTAAGGATCTGCCCGCTCTTCAGGAGTTTTTGCGCTTGGATTGATACGCCGGCTGATTCATCATTACCGCCTTTGCTGTATCCGGTGACGATGATATTCTTTAGCTTCTCGTTCAAGTCATCGTCGGAGGGATTGGCGACATTGACCAATGTAGCCTCGTGCATCTCACAGATTTTCACTACGTGTGGCTTAAGCCGGTTCAACGCGTACAGTAGATCGGGGTGGATAAACTGCTCCGATTCCTTTAGGATGTTGTTCTTGTAGTTTGCTTCCACGAACTTTTCCGTGTACTCCGCCGTGAGCTGGTTGTTCTTGATCTTCACTTTCTGGATCTCGTACACGGGTTGCTCTTTTACTAATTCTTCCATGCTCTTTTAAAATTTAGGATTGTTATAACTCTGAGGCGCTAAGGCCATTTCAGCTTTCGCCTTGCTAATTATCGTGCGACACCATTCCAATTGGTGGGTCGCAGTCCGGTTCAATCTATCACACCAGTCGACTAGGTATTGCTCATCCTTGCACAGGCTGTCGATGATAGCGTTTACGGCCTTTGAGGTCGCTCCGGCCCGTGAAGCGGTTTCCCGTAATGTGTCGAATACTTCCGATTTCTTTTTCCCGTTCAGGTGATATTTAGCGTCCGCTAACAGCTTCCCGGTTCGGGCGATATAGACGGCAAGGTCGTTTCCACGTAGGACAGCTTCTTGTACGTCTTCGCTCATTGTGATATTCAGATAAGAGTCGATTGTTGCTAATTCTTCGACAATACTCTCAATTGGTGTAATATTCAGATTCATTCTGTTTATTTTAAGATATACTCATGATTGCAACCGGTACAATGGAGGACAGGAAAGCATTCTCCTTTAACTGTTGTCTGGTATTTTTTAACGACCATTGATGCACCGCATTCCGGGCACTTAGTCGATAATACCCGGATGAACCAGGCAATGATTTGTTTAAAAAACTTCTTCATTTGAATGTTCTTTTGATAATACTTTAACCTTTTGCTGGTAGGCGGCACTAGCTTCTTCTTGTGTTTTGTAATAGCCAATAAATTTAGTTTTCTTGCCTATTTTTATGTATGCCATGTATTTTTTATCCCGTTTATGCCAAACAACTCCTGTTGGTAATCCTGATTTAAGGCTTTTTTCTCGACTTGAATTATACCGTTTACTAACAACCTGAAGATTGTTAATATCATTGTTTAACCTATTGCTGTCAATATGGTCAACAACTGATGCCCCATGACCAACAAAGGCTATAGCATCGATTGTTTTACCATATTTATCCCCAAAAAGATACACAACAAGGCGATGTTCCAGTATGTGATAAGTGACTTTTTTGCCTTGGATATTTAATCCAACCTTGCACACTCTGTATCCGTCTTTATTAATAGCCCATTTGGCTTTGTTTCCAAATGGAGTATAAACATCAAGATTATAAGGATTTATTTTTATCATGTGACTTTTAAACTTGATCTCAATCAATCCTTCTTGGTTTGTTTGTCTTAACAGTTTCATATTCATCTTTTTATTAAGATATAAATTCAGGAAATCAACATCCACCATTTAAAGGCAAGCTCTTCGTACTTTTCTTTGCCACGTTTATATAAAGTGTCATCTTTTTTTATAGTGGCTTTGAAAATTTGTTGATTCTTTTTGCTTATTGCAACAATAAAATCTTGTTTACTTCCAGCAATGTCCATATACCAAGCTCTTGAGCGATCCCAGTCGAAAAAATCTATGGCTTCATTAAATTGTTTTTGAGAAGAAGCAAAAGTTGTTTTTAAATCTCCTCCAAACCCCATTGCTGAAAACCAGAAATCCCATTTGCAACGAGTGTCAAGTGTGTATTCAAAATTGCCGTATTGGAATTTTTGATTTTTGTTTACCATAAATTTCTGTTTATCGGATTGTTCCAATGCATACTTAATGAGCGGATCGTGTCGGGCTTCCATACGGAGTGACTTGATCATGGCTTGTGCCAGTTCCCAATCTTCGCCGGAATACAATACGTCATCTACCGTATGTTTGTCATATCTTACCCGTTCGGGTTCTGTCAGCATCGCATCCACCAGACTCCCGAACTTGAACGCCTTCTCCTTATCCCCGTATTGCGTACGGGGATAGAGGAGGTTCTTTAGTTCTGTCAGGTCTGAGTTGCTGACCTCAGAACGTTGGTAATACGTATCTTGCATCTTCTTCCTTGAGTTTTAAGTATTCAATGACTGCGAAGTCAAATTCAAAATCGTAAGTGTTATCCATCAGCCACCGGAACCATTTGCGGCCCTCTTCCGTATCTAGGATCGTCTTTAGATTGGCCGGGCAACGTCTGTATTTCCCGAAGTTTATCCATGAGGACAGATATAGCTTTCTCATATCACTTGGCCGTTATATCATCGACATATTTCACGAATGCGGACTGGATTCGCTCACCGTCCTTATTGGCTGTTTTCTCGCAATAGGAGATCATCTTCTTGTGGATCTTCTCAAGATCCTCCATGCTCATGTTGATACCCTCACGCATGAACCACATCTGGTATACCTGCATGAATCCTTGTGGATTGGTGACTTGGATCTTTTTCTTGATCTTCGCCTTGGTAGGGGTAGGAGACATACTGGCGGCGCTGAAATCGAATGCTGCCTGTACTTCCGCGGTGGCTTTCTCTGCCTCCGCCTTGGCTCTCGCTTCCTCTTCCTTGCGCTTGCGTTCCAGTTCGGCCTTTTGACGTTCCTCCGCCTCTTTCCGTTTGCGCTCCTCCTCCAGCCGTGCCGCCTCGATTGCGTTGGTCTTGCGAATTTCCTCTTGCTCCTCCAGTTGTTTCCGGAGGGATGGGAGGCGGTCGACCAAGGATTGTTTCAGTCCCTCGATCTCGAAAGCGTATCGATCGGAATATTCTTTTTTCTTTAGGATGGCTATCTCGTTCTTGATCGCTTTGCGGGTCTCACCGTCCATATAGAATGTCTGTTTGTTATCCACGACGTTTTTCACGAAATCCGTCCATGAGAAACCGGTGCTTGTTTGCGTGATCTGCCGGCATACGTCCCCATACGTGGCTAGGGAGGCACGATTGAAAATCCCGTTCAAGGCGTTGATATGCTTCTCGACGTAGGCGGCGTACGTGGTATCAAGCAAGATCGTTATGTCGGCCCGGTATTGGGCTTTCTCGTTCTCCGCCAACTGTTTTTGCCGGGCCTCTTCCTCACGGCGTTTTTGCTCTTCCAGCTTCTTGGCGGCGTATTTGTTACGCTCCATCTGTAGCAGATAAGGGATGGTTCCCTTGGATTTGGCGTCTATGGAACCCTCTAGTGTCGTGAAACGTTTGGATATGGCCGTTAGCATTTGGGTTAACGGCTTCCGGCGGTTGTTCATGTTCTCTACGGTCTTCTTTGACTTCGCAAGGTATTCTTGTACCGCAGTGTCGATCTCGTCCGTGCCGATACCTCCATTTCCCTCAATCGTGTCCAAGAGGGTTTTCCCTGCGTTCGTGCAAGCTGAGACCGACGCCTCATTGCGGGCGAGAATATCCGGGGCTGTCTGTAAGATGCTAATGACCTCGTTAGCCTTGAAAGGTAAATTGTTATTCTGTGTATCCATGTCGATAAAATTTTGAATGTTGATATTGAACTCTTAAAATCCGGCTTCTTCATCTTCTTGTGATATTTGGGCTGTTATACCAGATACGGGTATCGGTTCCGCTTGCGGTTGCTCTCCGAATCCTTGTAAAGGATTTTCCGATTGGGGCTGGAGGGCTTGCGGTTGCTGTCCGGCTTGATTGGGCTGGATAACGGTTGTTTCTTCCAGTCCGTAGTCGATCTCTTGCGGTTCCTCCTGTGTCTCGAATGAGGAGAACTGTCCCGTGCGTACCTTGGGATATCCGTCGAAAGCGTGCTTGATAAGCTTGCTTTCCAAGAATCCCGGATCAATACCTCCTTCGCTAGAGGTATAAAGGGCATTGGCCTTCCCTTCTTTCTGTCGGGTTTGCGGGTTCCATTTCTGGTTGTTCTTAAAGCTGTACGCTTCCAATCGCTTGATATCGCCTTCCATCATCCAGTGCCAGTCCACGGTACCGTCGGAGCGTACGATACGTAAGAAACCACCTATCACCTTGTTGGACTTTCGGGGGCACGCCGCTTGGTAGGTCACGGTCTTTACGCCGTCGATCAACCCGGGGGAGAAGGTATCGCCCTCATAGCAAACCACGGGATTATCCACGTAACGGACTTGTCCGGCACGTTGTCGCATGACTAACTCGCCATATCCGGTGATGGAGAGATAAGCACGTAGTTCGTAAATATCGCTACCGTTGTTATCCTTATAACCGGTCTTCGTGCTACGGGGAAGAATATAACAGTGCGGCCGTCCTGTTGGGTCAAGTGACAGGCCGTTGACCGCTATATCCAAAAAGCATCCATAGAGGGATAACGGTGTGCATCTTTGCAGTTCCGGCTTGTCTTGTAAGATCTTCCGGAAGTTGAATTTCTCTTTCTCGTAGATTTGCGCTCCTTGGGCGGTACCCCAGATCGCGTTATACATTTGGATGAACTTTTGTTCTACCCTGTTATCTTCCGCTATCATGAGCGGGTTTAGCTGATTCAACTCAGCTACTTTGATCTGAATTAGATTCGACATGATGTTATGTTTTTAAATGTTAGTTACCAATGTTTAGCTATCATGTAAGCCATTGCCGCACATCTGGACGTCGTGATGATATGCAGGAAATGTCCTAGGCAAATAGCCACGATTCCAAGTATGGCGAGCGTTCCGAAAAGGATGTAAAATCCCCACCTCACCGCTTGGGCGAGTTTCCAGTAATCTGTTTTCATACGTCAATGATTTATTAGCAATGCGGTTTACCGTCCGTGAAATAGCGAGTTGGATGGGTATCGTAAACTTCCTTTTGCAACGCCTTGCCAAGGTGCCTTGCTATGTTAATGATTCATTTAATAGTCGTATGGATTCAGGGCGCACTTATACAGGTTTTCCAGCCTGTACTCGATTTTGCCCGGTCGCTTGTAACGTTGTAGCCTACCTTCCGAGACCCATTTTTCCACGTTCTGCCTCCCGAAACGGAGGTGCGCTTCCTTTTGCCCGATAAATTCCCGGATACCCGCTTGCATCCTTGTGATTTGCCAAGCAAGGTATTCGATCTCGATCTTTCGTAAAGAAGGTATGCTTTGATAGGTGTTTTCGGTTGGCATGATTATTCGCCCTTAAATAGATTCTTTTCGTTCGCATATCGCATGAACTCCGCCATGGAGTGTATTGAGAGTTTCCGGAAAACGTTCTTCCGGTGGTTCTTTACGGTGTGGGACGAGATGAAAAGCGTTTCCGCGATCTCTTCGTCTTTCTTGCCATAGTAGCAAAGCTCCATCACCCGAAGTTGGCTGTCTGATAATGTACTGTTGAACTTCGGTTCACAGATTTTCTTAAACCCGTCACATTCTCCTCGTAGAGGGCAGCCGACAAACTCGAATTTGAAATTCCAGTTCTCATCCACGTCTATCATGTTATCGTACAGCCCGAAGTTGCATTTGATAAACCTACGTACAGCCAAGAAATCCCGGTAGCATTTATTCCCGTCGTAGCGGGCGTAATACTTGCGGAGTGCCGCATAAGCCTCCGGATAGAACTCTTCCAAAATCTCAAGGAAACTTTGAATGAAATCCGTATCGGACTCTTTCAACTGGCGTTCCGGCTGTCCCTGCTCTTTGATAGTTACTTCGCCGGAGGGGGTGGTGTAGAATTCTATTGCGCACATACCTTATCCTCCTTTGGGAATAACTCGCTGGCAGGAATGCCAAGTTCTCTTTCTATCACTTCTTGGGCTAACGCATCCGGTTGGTAAACTCCCGCTACCCAACATCTGACGGCCGATTCAGATCGTTTGGTAATGGTAGCTATCTTTTGGATGAAAGCCTTCTTGGGCGGCGTGTTGTCCATGGAGAAGTAGATCTCTCTGAACGAACGAGCACCAGTCTCATGACCTTGTAGGTTTAATTTTTCCATTTTTGCCTCCTTACATTATTATATATGTTCTGTACTTTATATTTTCGCAACTACTATTAATCTTTACAGGTGCAAATATGGAATAAACTTGTGAAATACGCAAGAATATTTGCGAAAATCTAAATAAAAACTTTTGTTTTTCGCAAGTAACTGTGCGAATATTGTGCGTAACTTCATAAATATGAATGTAATAGATAACATATTTAAGATAATGGCTCAAAAGGGTATCAAACAACGAACGTTGGCTGATGCTATGGGTATTGATGAGTCTCAAATTTCTGTTATGAAAAAAGGTAATCGTGATTTGAAAATTTCAGAAATTGAGAATATCGCAAGTTGCTTGGGAATTTCCATAACAGACCTGTTCACTTGGCCAGAGCGGTATGTGCCGGAGCAATCTGCTGGAGAAAAGGTTTTGACGACTCCAAAAGTGATATTGCAATTAGAGTTGGAAGATAGTGATGTGAAAGCTGATGTGATAAAGTTGGCTTTTGGGGATAGGGTGTTGGAGATTAAGAATAAATAGAAATGATATAGATATGGAAGATTTAATGGACAAAGACAAAACAATTGCAATACTTCGTCATCAGTACGAACGCGAGAGAAAAGAAAATCAGATTTTGAAAGAGGAGATTGCGTTACTTGAGTATGAGATTGAACAATTGAAGCAACAGATTAAGTAAATATTGATATGCGATTCCTTTTTTGGAATATACATAAAAATGAATCTTTGTTCTCATCAATTGCATCAATTGCAGAAGCCGAGAATATAGATGTCTTAATGATTGCGGAATGTCCAGAAAATAAGCAGCTTGATTTACTTAAGAGTCTAAACGCTAATAATAGTGATATTTTTAAGTATTTAGTTCCAATAGTAAATTATCAAAAAGTAATGGTATATTATAGGCATTGTAAAATTACTAACAAAGAGGATAAACCTAGAATCAGCGTTAAAGAATTATACAGCCCTTTACTACAAGGGAACATAACTTTAGTAATATGTCATTTACATAGTAAAATAAATAACTCAGATGAAGAGTTATCAGAAAAGGCCGAAAGCCTAAGACGATTTATAGAGGACATAGAATCTAAATTGGGACACCAAAGAACTATTTGTTGTGGTGATTTTAATATGAATCCTTTTGATAAAGGAATAATAAAGGCTCAAGGATTACATGCTGTAATGGAGAAAAATATTGCAAATAAAAAGGAATGTATAATTGAAGGTGAGAAATTTTCTTTTTTCTATAATCCTATGTGGGGGTTTCTAGGTGATTTAGGGAGAGGAGATGTTTCTGGAACAATGTATTATAACTCTGGTGGACATATTAATTATTATTGGCATTTATATGACCAAGTTCTAATACGTCCAGATATGATAAATAGTTTTGACGAATCTGATTTGAAGATAGTAACATCTGCCAATAAATTAGATCTATTAACTAGTAATAATTTGGTAGATAAATCCTTATCGGATCATTTACCAATTAAGTTTAATTTAAAAATATAAATATATGGAAGATCTATGGCCTGATTTTGAGTTTGAAAGTTCAATGACTCCTAAAGAAATTTTGTTGACGCAAGCTGATTTTTTGAGTAAAAAAACATCAGGTGTTTTGATAGGTGAGGTTCACACATGTGAACCTAATGATTATTTGTTGTATCACGCATTGAAATGTCCATCTGTATCAAATCCCGATTTAAATAAACCAATAGGTCATGTCCTATATATACGTGCGCCTTTTTTTAATGATTACAGATTTGAAATATTATCTATAACTCATTATTTGTTAAATATGTATCCGCTGCAATTGAATAATGTGTTGAATAATTGTTATTATACAATAGATTCTGAAGAATATTTGATGAAAAAGCTAAGTGAAATTTTTGCAAGCAAAGATGTTTTATCGATTCTTAATTCATTGCTTATTCAAAGTAAATAACTCTTTTAATAATTAATTTGTATATCTGTGATTAAAGGATTGATAAGAAAGTGATGATAATGTGATTATGGTAATTCTTCGTGTAAAGGATATTAATGTAGGCTTATGCTTTCACAAGGAAATAATTGAACTATAAATTGTAGACTATGGATAATCTTAAGAATATCGATGATGTCATATTTTGGCGAACAAAGAGTAATATTATACTTACTCAATATGCTATGAAAGATAGAAAAGTGGGACGTTTTGTAAGAGCTCGTTATTATAATAATATTAAATCTTTCACAAGTGATCCGACTGATAGGGATATTATAGAAGAACATCTAATTAGGGAAAAATGGTTGAAAAGATCTGATGACAATAAGCGATCTATATCGATTACAGAAGAAGGTCTCTGTGTGCTTAGGACCGGACTTATTGAAACAGAGGTTAGAGCTATGTTAAATAACTATATTATGGTTGCGTTTTCTATTGCGGCTTTTGTGATTTCTGTATTAGCTTTTATTAGTAAAAATTAAATCATAGATATGAGGAATTGTTGGGTTTCAATATTGGCATTGGTGATGTCTGTTATAGCGCTAATGTTGTCATATCGAGTTGCTCCTATTGATTTTAAGGATTATTGGGGCTTTGTGCTTGGAGTACAAAGCCTATTAGTTACAATATTAATAGGTTGGCAAATACTGAATGTGTTTGAGGTCAAAAGACAAATAGAAGACTTTAATGAAACTATTAGTAAACTAAAAAAAGAGAATGAAAATATAATTCACGACAAAATTAGTGATTATGATCTGACTGTAAGTGCATTGTTTCAACAGTTAGAAGGTATTCGTCAATTTAATAGTGGACATGGGAAAGATGCTTTGGCTTTTTTCATGAAATCTTTAAAGTTGTTGAATGCAGCGTCTGATAAAACTCCTATAGATGGGCTTGTGAGTTACATTTTGGGCATAAAATCCGAAAAGTTATATGTATCTCCAATAAGTAAAGAAGACGTTGATTTATATCTCCAAATTATATCAAATTGTACGTCGGAGAAGAAACCGGAACTTTTGAAATATGTGATATCTTTGCCTGTGAGTAAAAAAAATAATAACTAATCTATAATTTGTAGATTATGAAATATAACAAAGAATTTAATAAAGGTGATAAGGTTTTCATTGAAAGTATATATGGATCTCCATATCACGGAGTAGTGGAAAGAACGGATAGTTATGGTGACGTTGTAGTGAAACGTGATGATAAAGAATACTCTAATTTGTATAATCGTAAAAGATTGACGAAAGATGAAGAATAGTTGGATGTCATTGTTGGCGTTAGTGTTTTCTATTATAGCATTAATAATTACGTTCCTTCGAGTAGATGTTACAATTTCTAATGACACTTTTATTGGTATTATAGCGTCTTTTATTGGAGCTTGCACTACACTTGTTGTAGGTGTGCAGATTTATAATTCTATAGAAACTAGAAAGATTAAAGAAGATATGCAAGAAGTGGGAAAAGTATTTATTGATATTTTACCTGTCATGGAATGTGCAGTTAATTATATTCAAGGTCTAGCTAATGCGTCTGAACGACCATTGTCTGCTTATCGAGATTTTATTACTGCTCTGGGCCTTGCATATGATACTAATAATCATGTAATTATAGAAGATTGCTTTAATAATTTGAAGGCAATGAATAAAAAAATACAACTGGTGGATAAATTGAGCGAAAATATAATAGAGAAAGAAATTCAAATCAAAAAGGCTATTGATAAATTAAAACAAAATGATAAGTATGATAAATTTGCTTGGCGTATAGACCCTATAGAGGCTGAAAGAAAAGAATATCTTAAAAGAATAAAGCAAAATAATTATGATAACCCCAGCAATAAAGGATAAAGTATTAGCAGCTATTGTTTCTCATGCGGAGGAAATCTTCTTGATGAAGCCTGAAGAGGTCTTTCCTAATAAAGAAATATCAAAACGGCAGTTTGAGTTGATCCTTTTACAATTTGAGGAAATGGGTCTTTTAAGAAAAGCTGAAAGGCATGGTACGTCATTTCTTATTTCTATCAGTGCTAACATATATGACTTTTTTAATCATGGAGGCTTTGTGGTACAAGAGGAGTTATTAAGGGCAAATCTTCAGAAACTTGATTATGAGTTGACGAAACTTGCCAAAGAGATTAATCCTGGATTGACAGATAGAATCGCTAATATAACAGGAATTGCGGCATCGATTGCAACAGCTCTTGGTCTTTTTAAAGGTTAAATCCCGGGATATGAAATTTTCAAGATCAGTAATTGGATTCTCATTAGCTGCTTTTGATTCTGCGTTTATGCGGCTATGGTATACGATTTCTTCTTGACTTTTTATAGTTCTGACAAGATAATACTCATCGCCTTCTTTCTCTAGAGACGAGATAATTTCAAGATGTTGATAGATCATAACGTTTTATTCTAAAATATAAATCATATGGACGATAAAGACAAAATAATAGCCTCACTCCGGAAACAGCTCAAAGATGCTATTAGTCGGTGTAATGCCTTGGAGCAGGAAAATGCTCTACTGTCTACCAACTAGAGATGAGGGAGAAGGAATGTCCGGAATCACGTTAAGGATAGACAAAGGCAAGTCTCCCGTTTTTACCGAGATCATGAGTTTGCTTCAAGCTTTTCCTGGATTAAAGGAATGCAAGAGGCATTATTCGGTAAGGCTAACGGAAGAGGATGTTTTCAGGTTCCGGAGTGAGCTGGAGCGGATCATGCAACTCTTGCCTCATTTGAGCGAAAAGGAGTGGTTCGAGATTCCGAGGTATGGGACGGACGAATGGGCTAACTGGATGATAGACCTGCATCAAAAAAGACGACTATAAATGTCGTTTTTACTATGTATTTACAGTATCTGTTGTAACAAATTGATAATCAAATTGTATTATCCGCACTCGAAATGCGGTGAGCGGGTAACCGCTCCCTGGGTTCGAATCCCAGTCTTTCCGCTTGATAACTATAACTTATTCACGCAGAATACTAAATGAAGCATATCGATATTGCGATAATGTTTTATGAAATTTGCGATTTCCCTCATATCGTTTCTTAGTGCTACTTTTTGAGAGGGGATATTTGTGTCCCGTATGATGGAGTATACTTTGTCGAAGTTAAGGATATTGAAGGCGTATTCCTTACAAGCTATGGCGGCCTCGGTAGCATAACCTTTATGCCAGTATTCCGCCCTAAGCAAATAACCGATCTCCGGAACCTGTTGACCATTGAATTCTTGATAGGTGAGACCACATTGACCGATAAGCTCTCCGCTGTCTTTCTCTATCATCCCCCATAAACCAAAACCATCGTTTTGATACCTCCTTAATTGCTTATCAAGCCATTCTTGTACCTCTTTTTTACTGAACGCTCCCTCGTAAGCGTACATTACAATCGGATCTTGTAAAAGCTTACAGATATTATTAAAATCATCTTGTTTTAATTCCCTTAATAGGAGTCGCTTTGTCTCTAATATCATCTCTTTCATACGATATTTCTTTTTGTCTTCTCAAATTGTTGGATGACTAGTTAGAATATATCGCTCAAGGAATACCGGAGTTGATCCATCATCAACGGCACTTCCGCCTCCTCGATTCCCGCTACAAGAAGATCGGGAATATCTTGATTGAACTGCTCTTGGAACTTCGAGAAATCACCGGACTCTTTCTCCACGGCTTTTTTATAAAAAGCAAGCGCTCCCTTGATATTCTGTAATGCCCATTCCGTATGTCCCGCATTCAAGAAATCTTGGGTGTTGGGTTGATTATCCATGATCTTTTTGTAATAATTACGGGCCTGATCGTATTTACCGGTCAAGAAAGAACACCAAGCGATCGGACGCCAAGCCTTCGTGCTTTTATTGTCCAGATAATCTACCTTGAAATAATATTTCAGCGCCTCATTATAATTCTTGAGTTCAAGATGGCAGTGGCCGATACATATTTGGATCGATAAATCATCCGGATTGAAAGCCTCGTAACGATGATAGTATTTCAACGCTTCTTCTGGTTGCTTTAAGGTACGGTAACAACCGGCGATCCGGCGAATAACCCATTTACTATCCGGATTGATAAGATCCGCATGTAAATAAGCCTCCAAGGCGCCTTGTATATCGCCATTCATTTGTTTGCAGTAACCGATTTTCTGGAATAAGATATCACTTTCTTGATTTGCGTCGGATAAGCGATTGTAGATCGTGAGCGCGTCGAGGAAGTAATTCTTCCGGAGATAATACTCCGCTATAGTTGTCAAACTTTCCTCATCACTGACGTAAGGCTGCAAAATTGGCAGGTTATGAAAGTCTAGTGCAGATGTAAATATGTCATCAAAATCCAGATGTCCCGGATAAAGTTTGAAGAAACGATACAAGTCCTGTATGTACTGTCCGGATATGATTTCCAGTTTTCCCCGTTTACTGATCAATTCCTCCTTCGTTTGCTGAATCATCTCGGAGGCTTGGCTACCAAATTGTCCCATCATCATTTGACGGGCTTGATCCGGCAATTGCATCATACTGAAATATAAGGAATATTTATCGGAATTACACATGAATGCCGCAAGAGTCATGGAATCTAGCATATCCTTTTCCGTTTGATTCTTGCTCAACTGATTGCCAAAAGCGGAATGCTCGGTCGTGAATGGCATGAACCAGTTACCCAGTTCCCGGAAAAAGGGGAAATGCTTTAGGTGCACGAAAGTAGAATGCATTACGTCCGCGCCTTCTTGTTGTAGTTCGCTGAACTCCTCCATTTTCTTCCCTAAGGAGCTGTTCGATAACATATTCTGCCACTCCGGATTCATCTCGTTTCCGAGAAGTTCCGGATTAATATCCTTTAAGTTTATCTTTTGACTGATTTTAGGGCCTAGCTTGATCATCTCCGGAATGATCTCGTCTTGTAGCTTACGGGTGATCTTCTCTGTCTCACGGGCTAGGATAAAACGAAGGGTAATCGTTCGGATCGCTTTCGTGAAATTAGGGAATCCCTCGGATAAAGCCGCTAGCCGATCCGCTATCTGCGGATATAACGCCGTACGTTTTCTATAGGTATAGAGTGTCAGGAGAATCCCGATCAACGCGCGGTAACGAATCTCATCTTCTTGGAGATTGGCCGCATCGAATAATAATAGCAGTTTCTCCTTATCGAAAGCGGCTTGCAATCCCAACATTAATGCCGATACGATTTGGCTACCGATGATAAAAGGCAACTCTTGGTCATTCAATAGGTTCCTGATGGAGGCTATTTCTTCCTTATTGAGAGGATTCGAGGTCCAGATCTTATTGAATAATAGGATCGTGGCGGATTCGATTTGCTGCAGCTCCGTAATGGTTCCGGTCGGAGTCTCTATCTTCACCAAAGAGGCGTTTCTCAAGACCTTATGGAGCTGGTCATAGTTGGTAAGCTCCTTTTGCATCATTCGCCTACGGCTATAATAGGAGAGAGGCGAATCTACCGATAAGGCCTTGTGCTTCACTATATCCGCGAACTCATAGCTGGATGCGATCAAGTTGTTGTATATCTGGTCTTGCATCGGATCTTTAGCCCCCTCGATCCGGTATCGCAACATATATTTATAAGTATCTTGTAGCTCGTTCAACCTGTCTTGGAATGAGTACTCACGTATTCCCGCTATTAAACCTTGGAGAAAATCGAACGCATTCTTTAGCTCCTTTTCGTCTAATGAACCGATAATTCGGTTGTATGCTTTATTTATTTCTTGTATTGTCATATACTATTAACAACAAATGGTATGCCAAAAGTATAGTATTTAGGCTAAATTTCCTATCTTCGCGTACCTAAAAATAAATTTAGCAGATGAAGAATATCCGCAATTTCTGTATTATTGCTCATATTGACCATGGGAAAAGTACCTTGGCAGACCGTTTGCTTGAGTATACCAAGACAGTAGAAGGTAAAGACATGCAAGCTCAAGTCCTTGACGACATGGATTTAGAGCGTGAGCGTGGTATTACGATCAAGAGCCATGCGATCCAGATGAAGTATAATTATAAGGGTGAAGAATATATACTGAACCTGATCGATACTCCGGGACACGTGGACTTCTCGTATGAGGTTTCCCGTTCTATCGCCGCCTGCGAGGGTGCGTTGCTGATCGTGGACGCGGCCCAAGGTATTCAGGCGCAAACCATCTCTAACCTGTATATGGCGATAGAGAATGACTTGGAGATTATTCCGGTGATGAACAAGATCGACCTGCCTAGCGCCATGCCGGAGGAGGTAGAGGACCAGATCGTGGAACTGTTGGGCTGCCCTCGTGAGGATATCTTACGGGCGAGCGGAAAGACAGGCGAGGGAGTGACTGAGATCTTGAATACGATCGTGGAGAAGGTCCCGGCTCCGAAAGGTGACCCGGAGGCTCCGTTGCAGTGTCTGATTTTTGACTCCGTTTTTAATCCGTTCCGTGGTATTATCGCTTACTTCAAGGTGGTAAACGGCGTGATCCGTAAAGGTGACCATGTGAAGTTTATCGCTACAGGAAAAGAGTATGACGCCGACGAGGTAGGTATATTGAAATTAGATATGTGCCCCCGTGAGGAGATCCGGACGGGAGACGTAGGATATATCATTTCCGGTATCAAGACGTCCCGGGAGGTGCGTGTCGGTGATACGATCACTCATGTGTCTCGCCCGGCTAAAGATGCGATCGCCGGTTTTGAGGAGGTGAAGCCGATGGTCTTCGCCGGTGTCTATCCAATCGATAGCGAGGATTTCGAGAACCTTCGTGCGTCATTGGAGAAATTGCAGTTGAACGACGCTTCCTTGACTTTCCAGCCGGAGAGTTCCGCCGCGTTGGGTTTTGGGTTCCGTTGCGGTTTCTTGGGCTTGTTGCATATGGAGATTGTTCAGGAGCGTTTGGATCGTGAGTTTAATATGGATGTGATAACCACTGTACCGAACGTTTCTTATATCGTTCATACAAAGAAAGGGGAGGTGATCGAGGTACATAATCCGGGAGGCTTGCCGGACCCGACTTTGATTGATCATATCGACGAGCCGTTTATCCGTGCTTCCGTGATCACGAACACTACCTATATCGGCCCGATCATGACACTCTGTCTGGGTAAGCGTGGCATCCTGCTTAAGCAAGAATATATTTCAGGTGATCGTGTCGAGATTCATTATGACTTGCCGTTGGGCGAGATCGTAATCGACTTTTATGATAAGTTGAAGAGTATTTCAAAAGGGTACGCTTCTTTCGATTACCATTTACATGATTTCCGTCCCAGTAAGTTGGCTAAATTAGATATCCTGTTGAACGGTGAGCCGGTAGACGCTTTGTCTACATTGACGCACGTGGATAATAGCGTTACTTTCGGACGTCGTATGTGCGAGAAACTGAAAGAGTTGATCCCCCGCCAGCAATTCGATATCGCTATCCAAGCGGCGATAGGCGCTAAGATTATCGCTCGTGAGACAATTAAGGCTGTCCGTAAAGACGTGACGGCGAAATGTTATGGAGGCGATATCTCCCGTAAGCGTAAATTGCTGGAAAAACAGAAAGAGGGAAAGAAACGAATGAAGCAGATCGGTACGGTAGAAGTTCCGCAAAAAGCGTTCTTGGCCGTATTGAAGCTGGATTAGAAAGTCAATGGAATCCGTTCGCTAACTCAATGGATTTATAAAGAAAAGTCAATGGATTCTGTAACGGATTCCATTGACTTTTTTTATATAAATGGGTCACTTCTCGTTCACGAGCCGTATCCCGCCATCTTCCAGCGTGATAAGATGTTGCTTATAGAGTGCCCCGATCGCTTGTTTGAAAGCTTTCTTGCTACAGCGGAATAAGGAATAGATCACGTCCGGATCGCTCTTGTCGTGTACCGGGATGTATCCCCCTTGTGTTTTCATCGCTTCCAGAATGACGCCGGCGATCCCCTCTACCTTTTGGTAGCCTTGCGGTGTTAGGCTTACGTCTATCTTATCATCCTCACGCACCTCTTTTATATAGCCTTTCAGATGCTCACCTTTCTCAAGACGCTGGAATACCTCATTATAATAGATCAATCCCCAATGCTGGTTATTGATGATCACCTTATAGCCAAGATCCGTCTCGTCGGCTACCAATAACTGAACCTCTTGATTCTGCTCGTAATCGATAGGGGTATTGTTCAAGAACTTCTCGATACGTGCGGATGCCATGATACGTCCTGTCACATGATCCAGCCGGACGTAGACCAAGTACCATTTCCCCTCTCTCATCGGCATTTTCTGCTCCTTGAAAGGAACGAGCAAATCTTTCATGATTCCCCATTCCAAAAATGCGCCAGCATTATTCACGTCTTTTACCTCCATGAACTGGAACTCCCCGACCGTTGCCAGAGGACGTGCGGTAGTAGCGATCAACCTCCCTTCATTATCATGATAAATAAACACCTCGACCTCATCCCCGGGTTTCACGTTTTTAGGTACGTAACGAGTCGGCAACAAGATCTCCACCCCGTTACCTCCATCCAGATAAACCCCGAAGTCAAGGTCTTTCACTATTTTCAGCGTGTTGTATTTTCCTATCTCAACCATATGTTTTTGTTTTGTCACAAACTTACGCAATAATCATGAAAAAGCGGTAAAAACAACTATAATTTTGATTTAGCATGCAGCAATATCTAGACAATTGCATCGTTATAGAAGTATCTTTATACTTGTGGTCCTTTTGAGACCTCATGTTCAAACTAAAAAACGTATATTTGCACCTTATTTGAAGAAAACAAAGATTATGAGAGTGAAATTAGTATCAGTAGTGGCATTGTTTGGCTTATTGTTAGGGGCTTGTTCTGTTCCTAAAGATGTGGTTTATTTCCAAGGAGTGGATGCCTTGACCCCCGAACAGGTGAGTAAGATGAATCAAGCTTATACCTCGAAGATTTGCCCTGATGACTTACTTACGATAACCGTTACGGCATGGGATCCGACAGTCGTTACTCCCTTTAATCCCCCTGTATATGCTTATGCGACTCAAGGTGAGACTACGACGGTTTCTTCCGGTCAATTAAGAACGTATTTGGTTGATCAGGAAGGTGACATAAATTTCCCTGTTTTGGGAAAGATCCATGTGGCGGGATTGACCAAGCAACAGTTAAGTGATAAAATGCAAGAAATGATTTCTCCTTATGTGAAAGATGCTTTGGTTAATGTACAGATTGTAAATTATAAGGTCACGATGATGGGTGAGGTCTCTCGGCCGGGTGCGATTTCCGTGAAAAATGATCGTCTTTCAATTTTAGATGCTATCGGTCAAGTCGGTGATTTGACAATTAACGCAAACCGTAAGAACATCTTGGTTATACGGGATAATAATGGAGAGAAGGAGTTTGCTCGTTTGGATATTACCGAGCCGGATATATTTACTTCCCCCTATTATTATCTTCAACAAAATGATGTTGTTTATGTGGAACCGAATAATGCGAAGAAGAGAAACGCCCGTTACAGTCAGGCCCAACAATATAGTATAACTGTGTTCTCCTCAATTTTGAGCGCTGTATCTGTGATAACGACTGTTATATTGGCTATTACTAAATAATAATTAGATGATGGAAGTGAAAGACAACGAAACAATCGGACTTAAAAGTATTATCGTAAGATATCTATTGCACTGGAAATTATTTTTAGGGGTATTCCTGTTTTCTATAATACCTGCGGTTTTATATCTGATTTATTACCCTCGTACCTATGAGATGATGGCTCGTATCCAGATTCAGGAAGATAAAGACCTCGGAGGAGGTAGCTTTGGATTGGGAGAGGCTGCCGGGTTGATGAAATCTTTTGGGCTGGGATCTGTTTCTGGAGGTGTCGTTAATATAGATGATGAATTAATGACATTGACTTCTAATAAAATGCTTCGGGATATGGTTCTGAAATTAGGCGTGAATGTCGATTATTGCGAACCATTTTCTTTGGGTTATCGTTTATATGATGAATCTCCTTTAAGGATGGTTGCCGATTCTGCTACAAACGCACGCTTGGCAGAAGCTGTGGAGTTCTCGGTTTTCGTGAAAAATGGTAAGGCGGAGGTTTCAGCGGAGTCTGTTAATATGAAAAAGAAACATTTTAGTTTTCCATCATTGCCTGCTTCGATTGAGTTGCCAATGGGAAACTTCACTTTGGACTTTGCGCCGGGAAAAAAAGATATCACCTCAGCGAAACTTGATATTACATATAATCCTGCGGGGTGGGTCGCAGAGGATTTGGAGAAAGAATTTTTAATAGAAGGAAGCTCCAAGACTTCAAACGTAATAGAGTTGAGTTGCACTGATTATGAAAAGAATCGGGGTACGGATATGCTAGATACATTAATTGCGATCTATAACAAAGAAGCTGAGGCGTATAAAAAAGGAGAGGCTCGTAAATCTTTGGTTTTCTTAGATGGGAGGATTGAGAATATTATAGCGGAACTTGCCGCTGTCGAAAACCAGATTGAAGAATATAAGAGCAAGAACCAATTGATGGATATAGAGCATGACGTTCAATTCTATGTGGAGCAAATGAAAGAACTACAAACAAAGTTGATAGAATTGGAGGCTCAATCCAATGTCATCAATATGATGGATGAATTCGTGAAAGATCCTGCGAATAAATATAATTTGGTACCTGTTTTATTGACCGCTCAGGAAGGGGAGAAAGGAAGTGCGTTAACTAGTTATAATGAAGTTTTGCTAGAACGTGCACGCGTAATTCAAAATTCGAGTATCAATAACCCGCTGGTCGGAACTTTGACTGAGCAAGCGGATAAGTTACGTGGAAGCGTAATAGAAACCATCGGTAATGCTCAAAAAGGAATGCAGCGGTCAATAAAGGATGTAAAAGCGAAGGAGCAGGAAATTTATAGTAAAATGAATAATTATCCGGTTGCGGAAAGACAGTTTGTAGAGTTGAAGCGTAGACAGGAAATTATTCAAGGCGTTTATTTGATATTACTTCAGAAGCGAGAGGAGACCGCTCTTATCTTAGGTCAGACAAGAGATAAGGCTAGGGTGATTGATCCTGCCTATGTAAAGAGCAAGCCTGTCGGTCCTCGTAAGTTATTTGCGCTTATTGGAATGTTGGTCTTAACATTGGTGATACCTATATCTTACTTATTTGTAAGAAGACAATCGTCTCTTCTTATCCAAGAATATAAAAAGCAAAGTAAAGATTCTAAGTAATATTTTATGAGTGTTGTTGATTTCTCGAAATTATATCCTGACAATCGTCAAGAAGGAGAAACGGTATTGCGTCAAGCGCAATTAGTGATGTTGAGGATGCTTAAGATTATTGATTATATATGTCGAAAGCATGATATTTCTTATTGGATGTGCTCGGGTACCTTATTAGGTGCGGTTCGTCATAAAGGTTTCATACCTTGGGACGATGATTTGGATATCTGTATGATTCGTGAGGATTATGAGCGTTTTGTAGAGATTGCCGTGAATGAGTTCCCTGAAGATATGATGTTGCAGACCAGAGAGACTGATCCTCATTACCATTATTTGCCTTTACCTTGTAAGGTTAGAGACAAGAAAAGCTTTATATTATCTCCGGGATATGAGGATGAAGAGTGCGAGAAGGGGTTGTTTATAGATATATTTCCTATGGATCGTTATCATAAACAGAAATTGCCTTTTATGTTTGAAAAAATGGTGAAGGTCTATAATACGTTTATATGCAAGAGCTTGGATGCGATATATTTCAAGGATGAGTCTATAGATAAAAAGATATTGGCTTTTTTTCATCCCGTATTCCATAAACTGGTTCTTCAATATATGAAATTCGCAAAGAAGCTTATTGATAAGAATAGGGGATTAGGTACAGACTGCCGCCTTGGTCATGGTTTCGATACCTTGTGGAAAAGATATCTTCGATTTGACGATATCTTTCCTGTAGTAGAGATAGACTTTGAGGATTCAAAGTTTTTTGCGCCTCATAGACCAGATGTATATTTAACGACATTATATGGTCCTAATTATATGACTCCACCTCCTGAGAAGCAGCGTTTGGCTGCGCAACATGCTCATGAAATAAAGCCAATTATATAAAAATATCCCTCAAAATAGCTAAACAGTATTTTGAGGGATATTTTTTATATCTTGTCAAAGATTGTAGTTACTTTGTCGCTGACATTCTGCCACGTATACTCGTCGAGTGGATAGTCAACTCTGGTAAATTCTTGAGCCAGTTTTTGTTTTATGTGCTTAGATAGATCCAAAGCATCCCCTGTTTTGAAATAGTCCCCTGGATTTAGCTCAAGTAATTTATTAGCGGGTATATCACTTGCCAATATAGGTAGATGATAACTCATCGCTTCTAAAAGTACTAATGGGAAGCCTTCATTATAAGAAGGTAATACAAAAAGTCTGGCATGGGAGTATAATTGCCTTAGAAATTCTCCATCCACATATCCGGGCATGATTACATTCTGTTTTTGGGCTCTTTCGCTGATTTCGGACGAATAGGAGGAGTTATGGTCTACTCCTCCAGCTAAAACGAGCTTGAAGTCATGAGGTAAAGATTGTACGTAGCTATCAATGAGATAATCAAATCCTTTCTCCTGTGTAATACGTCCTACGGCTAAAATATATTTTTGAGGTTGTAACCCAAGTTTCTCTATATAATCTGTCCTTGTCGCTGGTTGCTTACGATATACTCCATTCGGTATATAAGTGGATTTACGCTGAATTTTATCATTGAAAAGACACATTTGCTTTTTATTGACAAAGATTACGGCTGTAGAACCATTAACAGCTATCCATTCGCTGAATTTTAATATTTTTCGGGATATGTAATTCCATTTCTTATGTTCATAGTTTGCGCTATGATACGTAAGGACAACTTTCAACCCAGCGAGTTTAAGGAGTGGTATAAACATTCCGGGACCAATGTTATGGATATGTACGATATCTGGTCTCTTAATAATACAATATATAGTGCACAAGAATGAATGGAAAAAAGGCTCAAACCCTTTTATTCGTGTAGAAGGTAGATCTATGAATCGTATGCCTTTATATACCTTTTCCTCATTTTTCTTTAAGAATGGAATCCTTCTGAATATAGAGATGCTATATTTAGAAGTCAGTTCCGGATAAAGTTGCTCACAATGCTTCTCTACGCCTCCTTGTACATTCGGAAAACCTCTTGTCCCAAATACATAGACATTTTTCATCGCTTATTCTGATCGATAATGAGTTGATAGTTTTTGATGAGTCTTTGATAATGGCTTTCTTCCGAGAAGTTATCCATCGCGAATTTCTTCGCCTCATCCGACATTCTCGCATATTCTTCCTCAGATATAGAACAAGCCTTTGTAATCGTTTCTTTTAGGTCATCGGATGATTTTGGCTTGAATGTATATCCGGTTTTATTTTCAATAATCAGCTCTGGTATTCCTCCCAAATCACTACCAATGACAGGAGTTCCTATCATATAGGATTCAATGATTGTCATCGGGTTATTCTCATAGCATTCGGATGAGACTACAACAAAAGAGGCATTGTGAATAAGTTCCCGCAGTTCTTCTCCTTGTTTGAATCCCAGAAACTCTGCGTTTGGAGGACATTGAGGTTTTAGTTGCTCCAATAAAGGTCCGGTTCCAGCTAATTTTAATTTTATATCAGGAACTTGCTTGATCGCATTCAATAAGGTGAGGATACCTTTTTCCTCGGATATTCTTCCAAAGAAAAAGATATAATCTCCTTTTGTTGAACTGTAATCTTCTACCTTCGGGGTAAAATTATACAAATAGGTACATTTATCCTTGAATCGGTTCTCTACTTGAATATGCTTATTCATAGAGAATTTGCTGACAAATATGAATCGATTGATGTAATCGATCGGAGAATAGAATTTTGATCGGAAATAACTATCCATACTCAACATGAAACTGTTGATGAGACTACCTTTTGAGCATTTGTGTGTTATGCAATTGTAGTAATTCCCGGTCTTACAACGCTCACAAAAATTCCTTTTTCCATCCGTGAATGTGTATGCAGGACAGACTAAACGATAGTCGTGGACACTCATGATAATAGGAATATTGTATTTCTTGAGGACTGGTAAGATCGATACAGACATACTATTAAACATCAGATGTATATGTGCTACATCCGGTTTCTCCTTTTGAATCAACTTCTCTAATTTACGTGCAGCTTCTTTGTTATAGATAAAAGCCGGTAAATTTTTTATTTTCTTGGGTAAAGAAGACTCCGATAGTTCTGGATAGTCTACAAAATACGACTCATAAAGAGAAGGTTCGTTCTTCTTATTCTTAAGACTGAATGGGATAACTGTGTGCCCATGTCTCTCGAGGAGCTGAATCGTGTTGAAAAAGACGGTTTCCGCACCTCCTTTTTTGAAAAAGTATTTATTTATCTGAAGTATTTTCATCTTGTAACTCTTTTGCATTTGGATGAATTTCATCTGTCACCCCGTTCTTCAAATCTGATAATATTAAACCTAATAGCATAAGGACAAAAAAGCCTCTATGCGTTGTAAATGTTGAGTCGGTAGTGCCCTCAATGATAAAGAAACCAATGATCATCAATACCATCGATAAGCATTTCATATTATATGTCCTTTTATGGAATTTAATTGCCTTCATAAGGATATAGATCCAAAAAGTGATGTATAAGATAATACCTACAATGCCAAATTGGGCTAAAGAAGGATAGTAGGTATCCGCTATAAAGTTGTAGTGGTCCTTACTCATACCCCATACTCCATCTATTCCATATTTTGAATAGATACTCGAATAATACACTCCTGAGGAGAAAGTCCCAAAACTGGCGAACCCGCTACCGAAAGGAAAGTAATCTATTAATATCTGTGGGGCAGTCGCATATAATACATACCGGGCGATCATGTCTTTGTCTACCTCGCTGGTTAATGTCTGATAGAAATAGAAATAGATCTTCTCTCTAGCGACAAATAATACTGCGACAATAGTTAGTAATATGATCGTAATATTCTTTGCGTCTAACTTGAACTGCTTTATATTTGAGAAGTAGAACGTGATAAATGTGGCTAGAGCGAAAAATCCATAGAATTTAGATCTACCAGATATTAGTCCAATAGACAATAAAGCAACAAATGTAATCTTATCCAGATTAGTGAACTTACTGCAATACAAATAACAAAGGGAAACGCATACAACGGCTGCCGCATAATAAGCCGGATGTCCCATGAGATGGAATAAAATCCTAGGCTCTACAGCTTTCCCTAGTCCCATCAGAAGCAAGAGAAACCAAAATACAAGACATATTGATTTCATGATATTTTTCTGGGATTCGCTAAATCTTGGCATCATTGAGTATACGCAGAAAAAAGCGAGATAAGGCTTGATCTGGATTAACATATCTGATATTATCGCTGTTTTCGTATTACTTCCAATGTATAGGGAGTAGCAAAAATAGAACAGGAAAATACCAATGGTTGTTAAAAAGCCCTTGTTGAAGTTCCAGTCGGATGTGGAAAACAGATATATACCGAATAAAACGAACAGGAATAAGGCGCAAATTTCATCTGTGTAATCAAACCCGATGGCATCGTATAACAATATACCAAAAGTCAAGGTGAAAAGAAGCAGATTGAAAAAATGTTTATTAATCAAAGACTGTATCATACTTTTATAAGAGTACGTTGAGTAACTTGTACATATTTATATTATGAAACAAAGTTATGGGTTATTCTTGGAATAAACTATGTTTCATCATCCTTTTTGCATTTATTTGCTTTTTGTGGTTTGTATGAAAGTGTGTAAATTGTTGATTGATAGATTTTTGTTTGTGTCTGGTGAAAATGAAGAACTGAGATATTATTGAATTTTTTTTCTTTTAGGAAAATTATCTATATGCATATTTTTATTTTGTTTGACTTTATTTGTTTCTTGCTCAAATGAAGATTTGTTAAATTCTAATTTGGGAGTGAGAGATGGAGCATGTTTGTCTATAAATATGCAGGATACAACAGATGTTGTACCTGAGAACCTGAGAGCAATATCAAGAACTAATGAATATTGTGTGGCTAGAGGGTGTAGTGCGATACGAATTCTTTCTTCTAATATTAAAATGGCGTTTGATACTTCAACGGCTTAGTTGGTAGGCGTTCTGCCGCATACAATATATATTGTTGATACGAGGCAGGGTGAAATTGACGTTTATGAGTCTGAGGATTTTATTGTTACTTCAAATTATTCTCCAGAATGTGGTTATATGCCGACAGCTGGATTATCAGATATTGGTTATACTATAGGTAGAAGAAATGGTAAAATGATATTTTCTTCAAATACATTACATATTAGATAAGGAATATACGATAATATATGTTTCTATTTTCCATTTATATCTAATAATATTAGATGGAGATAATTATGAAAACATTGAAATGGTTTGCCTATGTGTTTGCGATTGTGTTTATTGTGGGATGTGGAAAAGAAGACCCGATTCCTGATCCGACCCCAACTCCTCCTGGTAAAGGAGGGCTGAATGGGAAGATTACATTATGGATCCGGGAGAAGAGTTCAAATCTTACGGATCAATGAAGGGATTGAGTTTTTCACTTCGTTAGAGTCATTGACTTACGCACTGGTTGATTCTGTAGATCTTAGTCAGAATAAAGCATTAAAGATCTTGGTATGTAATTCCCATACCAATTATCTGAAGCTTCCCGAAGATTGTAAGTTAGATAGTTTGACTTGTTCTACGGTGGTTCTTGAATCGATAGATATAAATGCTTGTAAGCAATTAAAGAATTTATGCCTCAAAATAAAGACAACAGGAGTTATTCTTAATGATTTGCCGTCCTTGGAGCAGCTATCATCTATCGCATATTACTCAGATGGGGCTAGTTTCCAAAACTTAGATTTAAAGAATAATAAACGTTTGAAGCGCATTGCTTTTACGGGAGCTATTGGTTTAATGGATATTGATTTGAGTGGTTGCGAAGCATTAGAGGAATTTACTCCTACAGGTAAGAATTATGCATTGAACTTGAAAGGTTGTAAGTCTTTAAAAAGTTTAGCCGCTGATTATGCGTATTCGATTAACTTGGAAGGGTGTGTTGGCTTGGAAACGTTTGAAAGTAGACGCATTGGCAATATAGACCTATCAGATTGTATTCGTTTGAAGGGAATATTTATTGATAGTGGAGATGGTGTTTTGGATTTAAGTAAGAATCATGCTTTAGAAAGTATCACGGTATATAATATGACGATAAAAGAACTAAAAGGAAGTCTTTATCCTAATTTGCGGAATTTGACTTATCGGTCGGATGCCCAACCTTCTTCTGTTGATATCCAGAATTGTTCAGCGTTGGAATCATTGTATATAACTTCTAGCCTCCTGACCTCATTACAGTTTAAAGGTTGTACGAGCCTTGATAATACCCGGTTGGAGGGAAATGCGGGGGAAGTCGATGTTAGTGATTGTCCTAATTTGTTTTTAGATTGCTATGGATTAACTTGCTTGGATTTCAATAAAAGTATCCGAGGCCTAAAACTATATATAACTGAAAGTTTTCCGGCTTGGATCTTAGTGGATGTGCTTCCCTTGAGCATCTGGAATTTTATAATTATAATCCTAGTGCTTTTTTACGTTTGAATGGATGTCAATCTCTTAAATACTTGAAAATTTATCATTTATATCAAGATGAGTTGTCGTTCGCTGATTGCGGAGCGTTGGAAGAGGTAACAATGGAATGGGTGGGCATTAAAGAATTAGACTTGAGCGAGAAAACTAATTTAATTTATCTTCTATGTTCTAACATGGATATAGAATGTTTGGATACGAGTAATTCCCCGTTATTGGAAACCTTGAGGTGTCCATCAAATTCTCAACTTAAGATGTTGAATATAAAAGGTAATCCTAGCCTGCAAAACTTGGATTGTAGGTCCTGTGCTTTGCAGTCGTTAGATTTATCTGGTAATCCTGCGTTGCAATATATTGATTGCTCATCGAACTATGTTTTACGAACAGTAGACGTGAGACCTTGCCTTTCTTTGTTTAGGTTTACTGGGCTTGATAGTGTAGAAACCGTGTACGTGACCGCAAAGCAATTTTCTTCTACTACTTTTAATGTGCATCCAAATACACACATTTTAATACAATGAACTATATGTTGTAATAGCCATAAACTTTTAAATCTTTATGGCTATTACGACCTTTTATCGGGAATTTGCGTTTTGTGGGAAAGTTGGGCAAAAAAGTAAGTTAACTTCATCGGCAAAGTAACTTAACATACTTTGCCAACGAACCTAAGATACTTGGTTGATGAAGCTAAGATATGTCTTTTCTTAAATCGCTTGTCAAATTTGCCTCAGCTTCTTACGCTCGGAATAGCCCGAACCTACGTATCCCCCAAATACGGAAAAGGAAAAGAAGTGTCTCAGACACGACTACCATCATTGCTACCGTGATAGGGGCGATCATTCCGCAAACATATAGGATCGCTAATCCAGTGATGTGTACCATGGAGGTGGTCATAACTGTATAGTTCGTATATAGAGGGTGCCCCATGGCCGCCAGAAATGGATATCCTAGTAACATAGAGGGGATGGTTACGAAACAAGCGATTACAAGTATCCGGAATACTTCTAAGATATCCGGATCGGCTGTCCCATAGACAAATCTTAATACGTAACTTGAGAATAAAAGTACGGTCGTTACGCAAAAGAAATTGGAGAATGTTATTCTATAGAATACTTTTTTAAAGAACAAGACATCTCTACTTTTCGCTATATGCGGAAATAAAACCCCAGTGAATGGTGTCAATAACTGATTGTACGCTTGATATAGCTTCTCTGCTGCCGAATAGTAACCCACTGCTGTGTTTCCGCAAATCAAACCCAATAGAAACGAGTTGCTTGTGGTGAACAAAGAGGTTGAGGCCCGGGAGAGAAAATAAGTGGAACTATCTTTTAAGGAGTTACTAACTTCTTCGATCGATGTGAAGTACCATTTCATCCCCATTCTGAAGTAAACAATAAAGATACTAACGATCCCGGCAAGAATAAAGCCAAAACTATAGCATATCGGTACGTATATATAATTTTCCGGTTTTCGAATGAAGATGAAAAAGGGAAGGAAACTCAATGATTTCGCTACGATATTGAATACCGTAATGTATTTCATATTCTCCATGCCTTGAAAAAACCACATAGGGAACATAACATTGCCTATGGTCATACCAAAATATAGGAGATAAAAAGAAGACTCTGATTTAAACTTATCAAAACAAGTGATCAGGATGAGTAGTATGGCGAAACTGACCCCGCATAAAAAGAAACGTCCAAGCATTGTGCTATTTAGGTAAGAGTTGATTTTACCTAAATCCGTTTTATGCTCAGAGATATATTTCGTGGCTGATAGGTTAAAGCCAAAATCCGTGAACATAATGAAATATTGCATCAAGGCATAGCCGAACGTCACGAGCCCCCAGCGTTCTACACCGAGTACTCTGAAAAGAAAAGGGAATGATAATAAAGGTAATAAATAATTAACTCCTTGGAGCAATGCCAAGGAGATAAAATTTATAACCATAGGATTCTTGAGCTTCTTTTTTATTTCCATATAATAAAGACCGGATTGAATTTCCTTATTTATTCAATGAAGTCAACGCTTCTGTTAGCTTATCATTGTCTTCCTTATTCCGGATAGCGATTCGGATATATTGTTTCCCTTCGAACCCTGCTTTAGTTCCACAGTTTTTTATCAAGATACTATTTCCCGACAATAAAGAGCTACAAAGTTCCTCCGATGTGTAAGTATCGGTTACTTCACATAAGAAATAATTTGCGGCTGAGGGAATAACCCTAAGATATGAGACGGCCTGTAGATTTTGGAAGAAACGCTCTCTTTCGTTTAAGAATTTATGGCAGGCTTTGTCGTAGTCATCACTGTATTTCACGAAAATCTGCATATAAAATTCAGCGAAGGAGTTGATGTTCCAAATCGATATGTCTTTTTTCAACGCTCTTATGAGATCTTTGTTTCCCGACGCTAAGAAACCTAATCGTAATCCGGGGACGCCGTATGACTTTGATATGCTCTTAATGACAATCAAATGTGGATATTTGTTTAGAAGCTCTTTATCCAACAGGGAAAGTTTCTTTTCGGGATTTGCGAAATCGAGGAAAGATTCATCGATGATTAAACGAATCCCTTTTCGTTCGGACCATTCGACTAGCGCAAATATCTCATTTTTAGATAATAAATTTCCTGATGGGTTATCAGGGTTAATTATCAAAAGTTGCTCAATCGGTTTGTTATCAAAGAAAGATATAATGTCTAAAGCAGTATAAGAGAAGTCTCGGTTGCTGGGAGTATAATACACCAGCTGCTTAGGGGCCAAACGGTTCGGGTATTCCTCGAATGTTGGTAATATAACTCCTGTGGTATACTTAGAGGTCATACGCATATAACCACTGATTAACTCGGCCGCTCCGTTTCCTACGATGATTTGTTCGGAGGATATTCCCGCATAACGGGCGGCTAGTTGAGCGTTTTCTTGCATACCAGAAGGATATTCGGTAAGGAGAGTATCGAAATTGGCTTTCATTTCTTCCTTCAATCGGGTATTTGGGAAATAAGGGTTGACGAGATAGCAGAAATCCAATAACATAGGGAAACGCCAGTATCCACCGTAACGTTTGCCGTATAAAGATAATGCTTGCTTGCCTTCCGAAAATAAGGCTTCCGCATTATTTAAGTCCTGTTGGTCATCTATCTCATACCATTTTTCGGTTGTAATCGTCAAGGCCTTTAAATCCGGTCTGTCTAATAAGGATATTACCTTTAGAACTTGTTCGTAGTATTCATTATTACCGAGGGCTTTACAATAAGCTTCCAAGAACGGAATATACTTATTAGTGGAAAATTCCTTACTGAATTTATATATATTTACGGTCTTGTAATAAGACTCCTTTTGGCAAAATTGAAACGCTTTCTTTGAGATGAAGTTCAATATATTGTTATCCTCATCCAGCCGTACGACGGTACCATCCATCCAACTTTGGTATTTGGCAACTACTGCCAAATTTGGATAGGGATGGTTTATCAATTTGCTGAGAATGGAGTTCTCAAAAATTAGATCGGATTCAAGTAGAATTGTCTCGTCCTCCACCAGATAGTTTTTAGCGAGATATAGCGAGTATATATTATTTGTTTTATCATATACATTGTTCTCTACATAAAGAACAGGAGTGTTGTTTATCTTATCTCCGATAAGCTCACGTACCTTTTCTCCTTTATAACCTATCACGATAATTATACGTTTCAGGGATAGAGCTTCCAGTTGTTTAAGCATACGTTCGATTAAGGTTTGATTATGTACCTTAATCATGCATTTTGTGTTGTTTTTTGTCAACTCTTTAAGGCGTTTGCCCATGCCTGCCGCTAATATGATCGCTTGCATATCTTATTCTTTTTTAATTGTATAAACAAATACCCCTGTCGATTTTACTGTCAAAATATCAATTTGACTGTACATAACCGAGAAGGGGTTGTCTTTATAAGATGATTCTATTATCTAAAACGCTGCATATAATATAAACCGATATCATATCCAGAATTTTGATACCTCTCTTTCTATCTTAATCTCTGGAGATTGCGCAGATAAACTATCATAAATTTTACTTGCGAATAGAATATCATGTAGACCAAGACCTATATTGTAACTTAATATCCGTTCATGGTCATTTTCTCTGCCAGCCGTTCTACCTGATAAAACGTCTTCTAGCTCGGCATATTGTTTGAATTGGGAAAAATAACGGAATCCCTTCACATGATCGGTATCATCGCCATATACCTTGTCGAAAAAGAGATCGCAATTTTGAAATCCTCTCGTATGTATCGGCACGACTAGGCATCCTTCTTTAAATAGGTCATTTTTCGGACAGATCAAGTTGCTTGCGTCTGTTATACAACTGATAATAACATCTGAGTTGGATATGAGATTCTCTATATTGTCTATGATCGAGAATGTAACATTGGGATAAGCCCCGAATCTCTCTATAAAGGAATCCGCTTGATCCTTATATTTTAATAGCTGAACTGTATGATGCGTATTTTTTTGGCTATCAAGTAAACATAACATAGTTGCTCTAGCGGTATTTCCTAAGCCGATGAAACTGTAAGTAGTGGCATCGGTCGCTTTTAATGTTTGGATAGCGAGAGTGGCGACAGCTCCTGTACGCATAGCGGTTATCCAATCTCCACCCAATAGGGCTAATAGTTCTCCCGTATTGGAATCATAGAGTAGGATATCGCTTCCTAAAGCAGGTATGCCACCTACAATACGATGAACCACCTTGATTCCAAACCTAGAGAATTCTTGGGGTAAGAGGCAGGGCATGGAAGTGAAAAAGTCATTACCTTGGGGGTGTACACTTATTTTTGCGGGTAATTGAGCCTTGTTTTTTATAGAGAAACTTTCTTTCGCCCAATCTACACAGGTCGCAGGCGTAATTCCTAAATCCTTAATCTGATTTTCAGAGATAATTTTCATATTGACTTCCTTTTTTAGTTCATGCTTATGCCAAAAAAGCTTCCAAAGTTATGTATAATTCTTGAAATAGTCTTACTTTTGTATCTCTTTTAAATGCACTATAAACATAAGTAATAGATATATATGAAAATAGCGATTGTAGGTACAGGCTATGTCGGGTTGGTAACGGGTACTTGTTTTGCGGAAATGGGGACTGAGGTCTTTTGTGTGGACGTGGATAAGGTAAAGATTGAGAATCTAAAGAAAGGCATAGTTCCTATCTATGAACCGGGGCTAGACGAGATGGTGGCACGCAATTCCCAAGCTGGTCGTCTTCATTTTATGACTGATTTAAAAGAATGTTTGAATGAGGTCGAGGTACTGTTTTGTGCGGTTGGTACACCTCCCGATGAAGATGGTAGCGCAGACTTGAAGTATGTGCTTGAGGTTGCCCGTACGGTAGGACGCTATATGAATAAATATATCTTGGTTGTTACGAAAAGTACGGTTCCGGTAGGCACTGCCCAGAAAATCAAGAAAGCGATCAAGGAGGAACAAGCCTTGCGAGATGTGAGTATTGAATTTGATATCGCTTCTAATCCTGAATTCTTGAAAGAAGGTGCGGCTATCAAGGATTTTATGAGTCCAGACCGGGTTGTTGTTGGGGTTGAGTCTGATCGTGCTCAGAAGTTGATGGCGAAATTGTATCGTCCTTTTTTGTTAAATAATTTCCGTGTAATCTTCATGGATGTGCCATCTGCGGAGATGACAAAATATGCGGCGAACGCTATGTTGGCTACTCGCATCAGTTTTATGAATGATATTGCCAATTTGTGTGAGATAGTTGGGGCGGATGTTAATATGGTACGTAAAGGAATCGGTACGGATGCCCGTATAGGTAGTCGTTTCTTATATGCGGGTTGTGGATACGGTGGGTCTTGTTTTCCTAAAGACGTTAAGGCGCTTGTGAAGACCGCAGCCAACAGTGGTTACCAAATGCGTATCCTAGAAGCGGTGGAAGCCGTAAACGAGGAGCAGAAATCGATATTGTTCCGTAAATTAATGAAACATTTTAGAGGAGATATACAAGGTAAGCGAATTGCTTTATGGGGATTGGCATTTAAGCCGGAAACGGATGATATGCGAGAGGCTCCTTCGCTAGTCTTAATCAAAAAGTTGAAAGAAGCTGGATGTGTAGTTTCCGCCTATGATCCGGTTGCAATGCCCGAGGCTCAAAGACGTTTACCTGTGGGGATGATTTCATATGGCAAAGATATTTATGAGACCGTGATAGACGCGGACGCTCTGTTGCTTGTTACGGAATGGAAAGAATTTCGTATGCCCTCTTGGTCTGTTATCAAGAAATTGATGTCCACGCCTTTAATTTTAGACGGACGTAATATTTATGACAAGACAGAGTTAGAGGAAGCCGGCTTTATCTATCATTGTATAGGTCGGTAAATTTTAATTATACGAGATTGTATGAATCTCCGGATAGTTACAATCATTAGAAGGTTTATAGGCACCGAAATAGGTGATGTAAATCTTCTTTTCTTTTGTATCTACAGCATAGATACAAAAACTGTTACTTGATAGGCTATCCTCTTCACGTATGACCCTGTTGTATACCACGCCTTTTTCACTTGGAGCTTGATTGGTACAAAGGATCATTTTTTGTGGAACGAGTTCCGTGCTTTCGTTTTCTAATCCAGTCACGTCAAAATAGGCGTTGCAGTGGATATGTCCACCTAGATAGCAGACAAATTCTCCTTTGCGGTCACTGAAATCTGCTTTGACATTGATGGGGTCTAGGTTGAATTGATTTGGATATACTTTTTCTAATAAGGAACGAGTACGAAAGGCTTCAATGATTTCGGGAATCATATTCCACGAATGGACATAATCCCCATCACATAAATAGGTATCGTTATTTACACTACGGCGTTGAAATGGGTAATGAGTTAAGATAATGACGCTATGATGGTCTGTCATGCCATTTTTTAATGCGGTGTTTATAAGCCAGTCTATTTGTTTCTGGGAGAAATATGCGTAAGATAAAGTATTATATTGGGATGCTGGTTGGTCTAACATATCGAGGGCGATGAAACGGATCGTACCTCCTTGAGGGTTTGCTACATCCGAATAGTAATAATTCTCGGCACTATTTCGATTCTTCGAATAATTACTGTTGGAGAATAATATTTCGTTGATCTCGTTTTTATAAAAGAAGGTACTGCCTATCTCTTCTTCGGAATTACTATCATGATTTCCTGTACAAATAAAGGTGGGGACATGATTTTCATCATAAAGGTAATGAATAAATGAGTGCATATATTCTTTCGCCTTCTTTTTCTTATCAATAGAGATAAAATCACCCGTAGCGGTTATCGCATTGATTCGCAGTTCTTGTTGATTGGCGAATTGGATGGATTGTCGTAGATTTATAGGTAACTCGTAATTATTGCTCGGAGACCAAGAGGATAAATGAGAATCCGAAATATGGACGATCTTAAAACGTTCATAACTTCCACTATCTGTTTTATTGTACATGATTTTCGCAAGCCTTTGAGCTGCGAGCTTATTGTTTTCCCAATAAAAAGGTTCATTTTCTCCGCTACGCAAATTGAGGTTTTTCCAATCATCTTTACAACCCACTGATAAGATCAGCAGGATAAAAAGGGCATATATTTGTAAGGCCGTGTTATTCATAACCTATGGTGTATTAGAATAACGCGAATATAAAAAATATTTTGTTATTCCTTCATTCTAAACTCTTTTTTCAACGAACACCCACTACACCCGCAACAAGGATCACTGGATTTCGGTTTCGTAAGCATTCGATAAACCTTATATGCGATATATCCGATAACCGAGATACCAATAACGCAAACTGCTATATCTTGCCACATACCTATAAATTTACCTCCTATATATAACTAAATAAAACATAGGAAAGTTCTTAGCTGAATAAACCCACAAAGAAATTCCCCGTTTGATAAACAATGAAAGAAACGATCCATGCTAGGACACAAGTATAAATGATAACGAATATACCCCATTTCCATGAGCCAGACTCGTTGACAATAGCCGATATAGTTGCTATGCACGGAAAATAAATCAAGACGAAAAGCATTAAGCTAATCGCTATGAGCGGTGTGAATACCAAATTACCTTCTGCGTTACGGTCTTGCTTCAAACGCTCCGACAGGGCTTGGCTGTCATCATCGGCATTCCCCGTGTATAATACGCTTAACGTGCTGACAACAACTTCTTTCGCCGCCATACCGGTAAGTAAGCTTACACTCATTTTCCAGTCGAATCCTAAGGGAGCCAAGACCGGTTGAATCGTCTGGCCGATACGCCCGATATACGAATTTTGTTGGTGGTCGATTGCCTTCAAGCGTTCTAACTCCTCTATCGTATCTGTTTTTTCTTGAGAATCCAACTCCGTATTTTCGATCTCCGCTATCTGGCGATCAAACTGATCTCCGCTCTCCGAATGTCTGGGGAAATACCCAAGGAACCAGATGATGATAGAAGCGACCAAGATGATACCTCCCATCTTGTGCAAGTATTGTTTCGCTTTCTCCCACATATGGATCATGATGGATTTGCCGGTAGGCATCCGATAGGGGGGGAGTTCCATTACGAAAGGAACATCCTCCTCGTTAAACAGGAAGCGTTTGAAAAGACGGGCCATGATAACTGCCAGCAAGATTCCGGATACATATAAAGCTAATAACACAAAGCTGGCGTTCTTCGGGAAAAACGCCCCGGTCAGCAATACATAAACCGGCAGGCGGGCGCTACAGCTCATCAACGGATTTACCAACATCGTTATCATCCGGCTATTACGGCTCTCTATCGTACGGGAGGCCATGATAGCAGGAACGTTACAACCGAATCCCATCACTAAAGGGATGAACGACTTTCCATGCAGTCCCATCTTATGCATGATCTTATCCATGATAAAAGCCGCACGTGCCATATATCCGGAGTCTTCCATGAACGATATGAACATATACAGAATCAAGATATTCGGCAGGAACACGATAACACCTCCCACGCCACCGATGATACCATCTACGAGAAGATCCTTCAAAGGTCCTTCCGACATATGGCTGCGCACGAAATTACCGATCACCTCGACCAATGCCTCTATCCATTCCATCGGATAGCCTCCCAAACGGAAAGTGGCCTCGAACATGATCCACATGAATAGGATAAAGATAGGGAAGCCTAAGACTTTATGCGTGACGAATAGATCGATGATCTGCGTACTCGTTGCCTCTTTGATCGTATTTTGCTCGTAAGTCTCACGCAACGCTCCGGAAATAAAGCCATAGCGTGCGTTCGTGAATGCGGTCTCACAATCCTCTTGCAATAACTTTTCTATTAGGGCTGTATTACGGTCTCTTTCTTGGAAGATCGTTTCGGCACCGGGCAGCGTTTTTATAAATGTCTCTATCTCCCGGTCTCCCTCTAATAGCTTGATAGATAGATACCGCTTTGACAAGCTTTTGGGTATATCCACGCTATTTTTCAAGGTCTTCCTAACGTTGCTGATCCCTTTCTCTAAAGACTCTCCGTAATTAATATGGATATGACGGATGACAGGATCTTCTTCTTCGTATACCTTGATTACACGGTTAAACAAATCCTCTATGCCAAAGCCTGTTTTACTTACGGTCGGGATAATCGGTGCCCCGATCATTTTCGCTAAGGACTCATGATCGAATTTATTACCATGGCGTTCCAGCTCATCATACATGTTTAAGGCGATTACCATGCGAACGTCCATATCGATCAGTTGGGCGGTCAAATATAGGTTTCGCTCCAGATTGGATGCGTCGATAACATTGATCACCACGTCTGGTTGCTCTTCATTCAAATGCTTACGCACGTATAATTCTTCCGGCGTGTAAGCGGATAGGGAGTAAGTACCCGGTAAATCTACGATGCGGAATGTATAGCCATTCTGTTGGAAGGTTCCTTCCTTGGCATCTACGGTCACGCCGCTATAGTTACCCACATGCTCATGTGCTCCGGATGCGAAATTGAAAAGAGAGGTCTTTCCGCAGTTCGGATTACCAACCAAGGCTACGTTAATTGTTTTTCCTTTATGTAATGCGATGGCTTGCAATTCATTGCCGGGAGGCAGGATAAAAGAGTCTGCGCTCCTGTTCGTATCTTGTACCGAGGTAGCTTGTTCCTTCTCGAAATCCGCCGCGCTAACGACTTCGATCAATGCGGCGTCCGAGCGTCGCAATGAGACATCATATCCCATTACACGATAGTGAATAGGGTCTTTGAGCGGAGCGTTTTGTATAACGATCACTTCTTTCCCTCTGATAAATCCCATCTCGATAATGCGTTTGCGGAAAGCTCCGCGACCCATTACCTTTACTATAACACCTTTATCGCCTGTGCGAAGTTCTGATAATCTCATGTCCTATTAAATGTTACGCGAAGGTAGCTTGAAAACTTCGTACCACCAATACCAACTAATAGGTATTTTTTTATTTCCATGGGTTGTTTTTCGAGTATTTTATGTATGTTTGTGCCACAAATTTCAACTTTAGACAAATGAAACTACGAATTACTTTGTTCGCTACCTTATTGGTTCTTCTGTCTGCTTGTTTTACAGGCTGTAAAAAAGAATTGAAGGATTTCTCTTTTAGTTATAGTATGGAAAGTGTAGATAACTACAAACTAATGGTTCTGTTTGATAGTGACAAGACATTCCGTATCGAGGAGTATAATTATTATATGGATAATTTCGCCAAGAAACGAGATCCTAAAATTATGGAGGGGACATTGACTGACGAGGAGTTTGCTTCTTTAAAACCGATTCTGCAAAAATGTAATTTCTTTAAGATGAAAGACTCTTATGGCTTTGAGGAGGAGACGAACCGGGATTTAGGGGATATCATGTATCAGGTTTCATTTACCACGGAAGGCAAGGAGAAATTTATCTCTATCCGTAATAGCGATACCGGACAATTTTCCGCTTCTTTCGTGAAGTTGATCGGTTTTATCAATACATTCTTGAATAATCATAAGAATGACTAAACGCTTTTAGCCGGAGATGGAGAATAAACGAAACCGGGTTCTATTGTGCTTAGGCTCTAATTGGGATAAAGAGAAAAATATGGAGCGCGCGGCGGAGATGCTGCGTGCTCATTTTGTTTTTATACAGTTTTCTCAGCCAGTTTATACGGAACCGATCGATTGTCCATTATCAACTACATTTTTGAATCGAGTGGCTGTTTTGTATAGCGAGGAGAGTCTGGCGCGAATAAAGGATGTCTTGAAAGATATAGAATGCTGCATCGGCCGTAAGCCGGAAGATAAATCTTGTGGACGTGTGCCGATAGATATTGATTTATTGCAGTGGAACGACCAAATCTTGAAAGCTGAGGACTTGACCCGTGAATATGTTCTAGATGGCATCTGCTCGCTCCTTGCCGCAGGAGAGAATGATGAATGGTGCCAATAGAAAACCAAAGGAGCCGCTGTTGCGGATCAATGCGTTGATACCTTTGCATATCAAAGAAAGAACTGGGTTGCTTCGGTCTGCGTTATAAAATCCTTTCTCTACTTTAAGCTTGAACTGGTAGGGTGCCAATAAGTCCTCATAAGTCTGTATGGGAAGGATTCGTTCGGCCCAATTACCTGTAGCCGGGTCGCAAGTATTGTATGGGTCTTCCGGGCTTGGTAAACTCTTTTTCTCGATCGCTTTTTGGATATCGGGATAGGTCAAGCCTCTAGTCTGCCGGGCCCATGTCTCTACTTCTTTTGGGGAGAAAGCCGGGCAAAGTTTCGTTATGAATTGCTCTCGTAATGTATAATAGTTGGGGGATTCCAAAGATCCACTTTCGCATCCGACCATCATCTTATGTAACCGTTGTTGGACATACGGGTTGAATGGTGTAGAGGCTGTCGTGAATAGTAGATACATGGAATCGTTTATATGGATTAAATCCTTGAAGAACAAAGATAAATCATAGACATGCTCTATCAGGTCCGTAGCGATTAAAAGTTGGGGGGAGACTTTGTTCCTTGCGCACCAGTCCGCAAGAACATCTGAATCTCCATGGAGTATGATATCGGGGCCTATTCCTATTATTTGTTTCAATAGCTGGATCGTCTCCACGGAAGATGGGTTAAGATCAATATAAATAACTTGTCCTATTCCTATGGATTTCGCCAGAATACTAAGGAAGCCGGTTCCTCCTCCATAATCGATTAGCGTGACATCGGAGATAGGGGTTTGTATCGCTTGAAGTCCTCTTTGTAGGCAATCTGCGTATATATGCATGAAATAGCTTAACGCCGGCTTTAAGTTGCCGATGTATCGCTTATTATAATCGCTGATCGGTAATTTATTATAGTCGATCGCTTTCAAACGTTCGGTTAATGTATGTAATAAATCACTTCTATTCTCTTTCATCATATATCATCTTGTATAAACGTATCCCCTGATCTTCATTAGAAAAAGCAGGGAACAATAATTGTTTTCGTTTATCTATCACCTCTTTATCTATAGGTAGGGCCATTAATTGTTCGCAAGCCCGTATCATCTCATCCGGCGTATCGGCGATATGGCATAAAGGATCTAATCCGCTACCCGCTAGCATGAGATGATTGACAATCGTATGCCTTCCGGCGAATAAGCTGTTCAAAAGCTTTAGTTTTAGGCCGGTATCTTGAAATGTGATTAGCATATGAATTTGTGCGTTGTGGATCAATGCGTCCATACGTTCCTTACTGGGATTTGCTTCTACTTTTATATGTGGGTAAGGAGCGGCTGCCTCTCGTATCAAACGGGTCGGGTTCATGCCCGCTATTATGCAGGTATGTTTTAATTGGCTGAAAACATGCTTGGTGAGAAATAACACGGCTCGTTCATTCTCGATAACGGATAACTTGCCATGATATAAAATATAATCGGATTTTCCCGGTTCGGCCGTAATCCGGTTATTCTCGTGGAAACAAGGAACGAACTCGATCCTTTGATTGGGAAATTGTTTTCGTAAATAGTCTGCGTCTGTCGTGGATACGGCGATTATCAGATTTGCGTACCGTGCTACTTTCTGATAGGCTTGGAAGCGCATGGCCTCGATCTTGAAAAAGGCATTGCGAACCAATCCTTTGCCAGACTTTGCCAAGTGGCGATAATAATCGTGCTCGATATTGCACTCCCGGAATATCTTCATCCGGTTTCTTAAACGGGGATCGTCCATATAATAGCAGGAGTGGAGGCCCTCAAATAAGATCGGGTAATCATTTTGTAAAAGATTCTCGATCAAGCGATGATCTTTACGGCTATATACATTGTAAGGGAGCCATGTTAAATTAGCGATTACCCCGGTACGGCGTTTATAATAGAAAACCTTGTCGCAAATGCTTTCTAATTCCGGTGCGTGCGGACGTTCATATTCGAAACAATGTAATATGAGTTTCACGCCGCAAGCACGCAAGGCTTCCAGTTTATAATACACATCAATAACCCCTCCGTAATTGGCGGGATAAGGTATATTGAACGATACTATGTTGAGGTATTTATCCATCTGCTTAAATCTCCTCAAATATACGCGCAAATTGGCTAGCTTGTTCTTTCCGGGAATAATTCGATAGCTTATCCCGATTGACGGGCGAGGTCGTATATCCTTTTTCCTGCCATTCCTCATAGTAATGTTTCAAGAAATCGTACACCTCGTCTACCCGGGTTGCGGCCAGTCCGGAATGGGTCTCCTTGATGGCTTCGGCGAGGTAAGCCTCGTCACTCTGTACGCATAAGATGGGTTTTTCTACCGCAAGCGATTCAAAGAACTTAGTTGTCATGAAGCCTTTTGGACCAGACGTGTCAAACTTATTCGTCAAGGAAAGCAGCACCGAGCTTTTGTTCAAGATGAGGGGAATATCGGATGCCGGTACATACTCATGGTAATCCATGAAAGATTGCACCCCATGTCGTTCGGCCTCTTGGCGGATGATGGAGCGGGACTCTTGATCGGTATACCATACAACTCGAAAAGTTTCGGGGATAATGACCTTGTCCTCCGTAAGACGGGCGATGGCCGCAAATAATAACTCCGGATTTCGGATCGCTAAACTTAACAACCGTCCGGTATAGGTAATGATAAACCGGGAGGTCTTGATTTGTTGCGGATAGAACAACTCAGGATCGAATCCGTTATAAATCAGTCTTACGTTGGGATTATATTGTTTGAGTACCTCCACATGCCAAGGCGATACGGTCGTGACACAATCCGCTACCTCCAAAGCGTTATTTCGCTTTCTAAGTAACCGTTTGCGAAATCGCTTTGTGATGAATGCGTCTAACCATGAAAATGTATGGAATTTATGCGATATATATTCGTTGGAGGCGTATTGCTCGATAATATCTCGTAAATCCACGACGAAAGGGAGGTTGGTATGGATCGCTAACGTCTTGGCGGCGGTTAAAGGAAAGGTGCGGTATGTGCTACACAATATTCCTTTGTACTGGTTGGTCTTTATTAAGGGAATACATGCGTTGATTATTTTCATGTCTTTATAACCAAACAAGATGTCTAGAAACATGACCCACATCCATTCGATATGCTTTGAGATCTTTCCTGATGCTTTGTAGTAGCGGACGCAATACACGTCCGCATACCCCGTAAGGAATTCGAATGTATTGTCTTCTATGTATTCTGTCACTACGGTAACTTCCCATCCCATGCGTGTCAAATATTTGCATAGATATCCCATTCTGGGGGCGAAAGCGGGTGGGAACATATCACATATGATAAGGAGTTTATTCATGGATTCAATCAGTGTTATAAGAATAGACGAACGACTTCAAACGCTTCCGCATAGGTACATCCCGCTTGGACGCCCCGTGCTCTCGCTAATGAATAGATAAAGTCCTTGGATAGATAATCTCTCGCTCCTTGCGATTTATAGGCTTTCAATGATTCTACCTTTGCGTCGATATGGCGTTCTTCCAGCCTTACAAAACATTGTGTATTGAATGTCAGGTTGTTCCAGATTAACTCATAACCTAATATATTCGCGTTTTTGAACGCTCGTAGACCCTCTTGGGCGATCGTCGTATGATCTTGGTGGATGTCATGCAAGCTAGGGATGAAGACTAGGTCAAAATCGGATACTTTTTTCAGGCGTATTAACTCCTCTAATATCTCTTGTCTTGCGTATCCCAGTTTTCTTACTTCGTAATTGTATATGATTAGGTTTTCCGGTTCTATACCTAAGGTCTGGGTCGCTTGCTTGACCTCTGTCTTCAAGATATCTTTCGGAAAACCCTCGGGAACCGATTGCTGTGCGGTGGAGAAAGCCACATAGGTCACTTTTTTACCATCTTCTATCAGGCGTGAGATAGTTCCCCCCAACCCAAGTTCCCCATCATCCGTATGAGGGGCGAGGACTAAAATATTTTTACAATTAGTAATCATTCTTTCTGATTTATTTGAATACAGGGATTTTATTGTTTTCACTGCTTCGCTAATTCTTTTAATAGCTGGGCGTATAATTTACGTAAATAACTTCCGGACCCTTCTTGTACGGAGTCATTATGCCATAGTAAAACCAATTCACCTCCTACATTATTTACTTGTTCCACTAAATTCCGGCAATAGGTTAAAGCCCTGTCAAAATCCAGTCCCATATATTTCTCCTCCTCTAGGGTACAATCCATTATAATAAGCGGATGTAGTCGGAGAGGAGATAGCCGGCGGGTGATCGGATTGATCCAACGAACCGGGTAGCAAGTCCCTAACCGGAATCCGGAGACATCGGCGTACCCCATGGTGAAATCGTCCGTAACCCCAGCAGCCTCTATTTGGTCCATATCTTCCGGTTCCCGGATTGCCAAGAAATGATGACGGTTGAACCGAACATTTTTACCGATATGATCTTCCAGACCGGTTTTCTCTTTCCGGATAAGGCTGGGAGTCGTACCCGCTTGGTAGCTACTATGCAAACCAATAGTTACATTATGCTCTAAAGCACTTTTTATCAATTTACGAATATCTTTATTCCTCAAATCGTAATGAGGTTTGTCGTGCTTGGCTTTCCCCCCGTTCCGGATAAATAGGATAGGGTGACATTGTTCCTTCCCGATCAAGTCCTGAAGGATACTATTCTGGCGGAAAAACCAAGGGAAGGTATAAAACGGGTCTTTCTCAAGGGAACCGAATTTACCTTGAAAGGATTTATATAAACCTCTTCTATCTCTAATAGACCGTATCAAACCTTTCCACGAACGATATAGAGTCGGAGAATCTACGTCGTGCGTGAGGTAGATCTTCCGGATTTGCTTTTTTACCTCGGGTACACGTAACCGGGATTGGCGCAGCCAACGATGAAGCAGCATGCGATATTCATCCACGATCGGACGATGCAGGAAACCGGCCCGGTAGGGCAAGGACTCTTTACCGGGAAATCTTCCATGCTCATCCCGAAGTCCACGCCGTACCATCTCCTCGTATCTGGAAATGAGAAAATAAGTACTTGCGATGATATCGGCATGAACCACCCATGTATCTCTTATCCATTCCTCTTTCGGCGAGCCGAATAACAAGGGGATACCTTGAACCTCTTGCAAGGGGAGTTCCGGTAAGGAAGCGGGAGTCCCGTATGTTTGTCCATCAAAGAAGCCGGATGGAATGATAACGACGTTATATCGGTCGAATTTATTGGGATCAGCCGTGTACCCGATCGTTTCCACCAGTTCGCTAGGGACATCATCTCCTACAAGAAAACGTATTATATAATGTAAAGTGCGATTTTTCATACCCATTTGCTTAGTTTAATGCGTGCTCTGTCTAATAAACTCAATTTCCCCCTAGATATTGTGAAAAATGGGGTTTGGATAGCTCCGAACTCGCGGAAGAAACGTTCTACTCCGGGTAGCATAGACCCTTCGAAATCAAATACCGTCGTAAATTGAGAAACGAAATGAAGACATTCCCACAGGACGTAGCTTTGCGCTCCGGAACCTCTATAGGCCGGATTTCCTCCTCCTGCGAGATAGTAAGCCGATCGATCTTGCCATACGATGAAAGCGGCCGCATGTAAATGGCCTTGCTCGTCATAACCTCCCCATAAATCACCTTGTCCTCTTTGCCGGCAAGTGGCGATCAAGTCTTTCAGTACATTCGTGTCTTCCTTGATTCGTACATGCTGGCGGTCAAATGTTTGGGTTTGTACAGCTAGGAACTCATTCAAAGGAATCCCTTTTTTTACGGATATATGGTATTTATTCTGCGCTTTCGTAATATTTCGCCGGATATTGGGGCTCATATTCTCCCATACCGCTTGATGATCCCGGATATTTTTTAATAAATAGGTATAACGTGTCGTTTGGTTATATCCCGCCCAATAAAACGGAAGCCAATCCGTAATGTCATAATTGAAATTTTGCAGGAAGTGCGGATAGCGTTTTAGTTCTTCCGTGAATTGTTTGCATAGTTCTTGACGTCGTCCTAACTCGGTCGTATATTTCGTGTCGGAGGAACTTGCGGCGAACCAAGGGCCCATCGTTTGGGTGTAAGAAGGCATTGAGACAATATCGGAATGGGGGACGTAAAGGGGGAGGGTTGCCTGTATCCTTCCCTTTTGTTCTATAAGCAAGACATCCCATTTTTTTTCTCCGCAAACCGTATCCAACCACCAGTCATGTGAGAAGATCGGTATATTTTTTTCAGTATTGCAAAGTAAACGATATTTGTCTTTATTACTCATTACAATTTCGTATAGGGGCGGGGTTTGCCCGCCCCCGCAAATTACTTGTTGGCTTTTAATGCCTCAAATATTAATTCGGATAATTCGTCTGCCAATTCGGGATTGTCCTCGACACATTGTTTTGCCGCATCACGACCCTGTCCCAATTTGGTATCGTTGTAGCTGTACCATGAACCGCTCTTCTTGATGATATTCAGTTCAGAACCAAGATCGATGATCTCTCCGGAACGGGAGATACCTTGACCGAACATGATATCGAACTCTGCCTTGCGGAATGGAGGAGCCACCTTGTTTTTTATAACTTTCACACGCACTTGGTTTCCCTTGATCTCGTCACCATCTTTTAGCTTCCCGATGCTACGGATATCCAAACGGACTGAAGCGTAGAACTTCAACGCATTACCACCAGTCGTTGTTTCTGGGTTTCCGAACATTACACCGATCTTATCACGCAATTGGTTGATGAAGATACAGGTCGTATTCGTCTTATTGATCGCGGCCGTCAACTTACGAAGGGCTTGCGACATTAGACGAGCTTGCAGACCCATCTTGCTGTCTCCCATATCGCCCTCAATCTCGGCTTTAGGAGTCAATGCGGCTACGGAGTCGATAACAATGATATCTACGGCGGATGAACGGATCAATTGCTCGGCTATTTCCAAGGCCTGCTCACCGTTATCCGGCTGGGAGATCCATAGGTTCTCTACATCAACGCCTAGCTTCTCGGCATAGAAACGGTCAAAAGCATGCTCCGCATCGATAAATGCGGCGATACCTCCTTTTTTCTGCGCCTCGGCGATCGCATGAATCGCGAGCGTCGTCTTGCCCGAAGACTCGGGACCGAATATCTCGATCACCCGGCCCTTGGGGTAGCCTCCGATGCCGAGCGCCTGATCGATCGTAATCGATCCCGACGGAATAACCGGGACCTCGTCGACCTTCTTGCTGCTCATCTTCATGATCGCACCCTTGCCGAAGTCCTTTTCGATCTTGTCCATTACGGCGCTCAGCACTTTGAGCTTCTCCGGATTAATCTGTGCTTTTTCTGTCATAGCTATAGCGTTCTTTATTTATTCAGTTGTGTGTCAGTATTCCGATCGAAGGAGCGTCCTCCCGCTTCCGCAAACGCCTTCCTCCGCTCCTCCTTCCCGTTTTCAGCCGAACGTAGCCGGCAAGCGCCTTTTTCGGGTTCGGGACAAGCGCGCCGGTCCCGAACATTCTCATTTATAAGCCTCGACGATCTGCTCGAAATGGTCCTTGGTCCGAACCTTATCGAGCACCCTCTCGATCATGCCCTTCTCGTCGATGACGAACGTCGTGCGCAAAATACCCATGAACGTACGCCCCATGAACTTCTTTTCGCCCCAAACGCCGTAGGCTTTCGCAACGACCTTGTCGGGATCGGAAAGCAGCGTGAAGTTCAGCCCCTGCTTTTCGATAA
>ERZ826016.20-NODE-20-length-184414-cov-9.415065_pt1 | contig 184414 bp, 162 predicted proteins | sample MGYA00519872_ERZ826016 | MGnify/ENA primary metagenome ERZ826016 (study PRJEB31778, sample SAMEA3449218) | human gut metagenome | biome: human gut; feature: human-associated habitat; material: faeces | place: United Kingdom | collected 2010/2012 ... | reverse complement strand
AAATTAAAGACTAAAATATCAGAAATAGCAACAGCATTAGAAGATGACTCTTACTGCGTATGTTTTGAATTAATAACAACATCTATCTTTACGGATGCGGCTATGGATGATATACATTCATTCCAAACCAAATTATCAGAGGAAGATGATGCTGAATTGAATTATAGTACACAATTCTCCGTAGTTGATAAACAACGTTTGGAAGATGCTTATAGTTGTGTTATTGAACAAACGAATCCAACTTTAAACCATACTATCAAGCTTGAAGCTGGTAAATATATGACGACAGAATTAGGGGCGACAAGCGTAATAGTTGCAGCCATGCCTCTGAAAGAATGTATAAAACTCCCTGGCATTAAAGATGGGTCTTTGTTCCAGAAAAATGTACGACAGAGTTTAGGCATTAACAATACCGTAAATAAAAAGATCAAGAAAACCATAAACGATCCGAATAAATGTGGTGACTTCTTCTTTTTTCATAATGGAATCACTGCCATTTGTAATAAAATTGAAGAATGTGGCAATGGTGAGTTTAAACTTTATGGATTGAATGTTGTAAATGGATGTCAATCATTGAATACTATTTTAAGTTGTAGTGAGAATGTACGAAAGCGTGATGATGCTTATGTTCTATTCAGATTTTATGAAATTCCACAAAGAGACAGGGCTGATTCTATTAGCATTAACACAAACACGCAAAGTGCTGTAAAGGCAAGAGATTTACGCAGTAACAGTAAGCAGATATTAAAACTCAAAAAGGCATACGAAGCAAAATATTCTAATGGATTCTTTGCAACCAAAAGAGGTGAAATTATTCCAGCCGACAAGGACAAACAGTACTGCATAGAGTTATCATATTTAGGAAAGAATCTTACAGCTTGGTACATGCAAAGACCTAATTTATCTTATGGTGAAACTAAGATTTTTGACAAGTATTTCAATACATTGTTCAAGAACGACTATTTGCCTGAAGATGCTTATGCTCTATCGTTTTGGATGAGAAAAATAATGGATGCATGGACTCAGGAAAACCCATTAGGACTGGAAGAGGAACTACTAACAATGAAGGCTTATGCTCCATACCATCTTCTTTTTGCCATATCAATGGTTTTTGCTAAATGTAACAATCAAACAAATGTACCATCACCGAGTGAGTGCTTAAAAGTGGCTTCTGAAAACAATCTTGTTGACAGCATAATTAATATTGCGGCAAACTGTTTAAACAGTGCTATTTCGGCAGAAAAAAACAATTGCGAGCAGAATAATAAAAGTTTCATTCCTCAAAATTGGGTAAAAAACAAGAGTTGCAATGCAGGTATTATGTCTGCTATTCAGAATTATTTTTCTTTCCTCCCAACAATGAATAAGGAGATGGATTCCAAACTTAAAAATGGAGTAAAAATAGACTCAAAGTATTTCTCATATAGAGTACAAGCAGAGGATTAAAAAATGAACGGAAAGCAATTAAAAAACAGCATACTTCAGTGGGCGATACAGGGGAAACTTGTACCGCAAGATCCTAATGACGAACCGGCATCGGTACTTCTTGAACGTATCAGAGCTGAAAAAGCCCGACTGGTCAAGGAAAAGAAAATCAAAAAAGACAAAAACGAATCTATCATTTACCGTGGTGACGATAATTCCTATTATGAGAAGTTTCTCGCTACCGGAGAGGTGAAGTGCATCGATGAGGAGATTCCGTTTGAGATACCGCAGGGGTGGGAATGGGTAAGATTAGGCAATATTGCAACGATTATTGGTGGTTATGCTTATAAAAGTCAAGATTTTATTAATAGTTCCAATAATCAAGTTCTCCGCTTAGGTAATATTAAGAATGATTTTTTAAAACATAATGCTTCACCAGTATATATATCTGACGACCTGGCAACCAAAACCGATAAATTCAGATGTCATTTAGATGATATTTTAATCACAATGACAGGCACACGCAAAAAAAGAGATTATTTCTTTTCATATAAGGTGGAACAGAATGACCTAAATTATTTCATAAATCAAAGAGTGGGTATTTTACGTTTTTACATAAGTGAAGTATCTATGTTTATGATTTATGCTCTAAAAGCAGAAAACACCTTACAAAATGTATTTCAATATGAAACAGGAACTGCTAACCAAGGAAATTTAGGAGCAGAAAACATAGCCAAAGTTTATATACCCCTACCTCCACTTTCTGAGCAACTACGTATAGTTTCAAAAATAAAAGAATTAATACCATTAGTCGAAGCCTATGAGCAAACGCAGAATGAACTTAATACACTAAATACCTCTCTCAACGAGCTGTTATGTAAATCTATTCTTCAAGAAGCTATTCAGGGCAAACTTGTACTTCAGGTTGCAGAAGAGGGTACGGCACAAGAGTTACTTGAACGAATACGACAGGAAAAACTGTATCTCGTCAAAGAGGGTAAGCTAAAGAAATCCGCCTTAACCGATTCTGTTATCTATAAAGGTGACGATAACAAGTACTTCGAGAAGATTGGTAAAACAGAACAAGATATTACTGACGAAATACCATTTGATATACCTAATACTTGGGTATGGGTGAGACATAATGACTTATTTGATATTTCAGGCGGTTCCCAACCTCCAAAGTCTAAGTTTATTGAACGAGAAAAAGAAGGATATATACGATTATTTCAAATTAGAGATTATGGCTCTAACCCACAACCTATATATATACCGCTTTCTACAGCCAGTAAGATTTCTCAAAAAGGAGATATTCTGTTAGCTCGTTATGGGGCTTCTTTAGGAAAAGTATTTTATGCAGAATATGGAGCTTATAATGTAGCCTTAGCAAAAGTTATCCCATTATACGAATCCCGACTTATATTTCAGAAATATATTTTTCTGTATTATTGTAGTTCAATATATCAAAATGAAATTGTCAATCGGAGTCGTTGCGCCCAAGCGGGATTCAATAAAGAAGACCTCAATTCATTATTATTCCCCTTGCCTCCTTTGTCTGAACAATATAGAATTGTAGAAAAGTATGAAAAAGCAATAGCAAGTATTATGAGAGGATAAATGCGCAAACCGTTGAGATTGAGCTTCCTTTTGAATATCCTAACAATTGGTCTGTGCTACGTTTGAAAGATATATGCCAACTGATAGACGGTGAAAAAAGAAACGGAAAGGGCATCTGTCTGGATGCAAAATACCTACGTGGTAAATCATCTGCTACCATTGTAGAGAAAGGAAAATTTGTCTATGCCGGAGATAACATCATTCTTGTAGATGGTGAAAATTCAGGTGAAGTTTTCACTGTTCCGCAAGATGGGTATATGGGGAGTACATTCAAACAGTTATGGCTCTCTTCGGCTATGTGGAAACCATATATTTTGGCTTTCATTCTGTTCTATAAAGAGGATTTGAGAAATTCAAAAAGAGGTGCGGCTATTCCGCACCTCAATAAAGAGTTATTCTACAATCTGCCTATTGGTATTCCACCTTATCAAGAACAGCAGCGTATTGCAAAACGGATAAATGAACTATCGCAGTTGCTCAAATAGTTTTTCTATTTGAGCAACAATGCGTTGTTGTTCTTTAATCGGAGGTAATGGTATTAATATTTCTTTTACTTTTGCTATACTTACACCACCTATAATGCCCGTTTTATTTAGGTTAAATAGTTCAAAGAACGATGGTGACTGTAGATAATAGTACATGTATTTCCCGATTCCAACAAATGGTGAGAAACAACATAACTTATTCCCAAAACATACATCTTGATTCAGTATTGCAATTTTTCTTCCGGCACTTCCACCTTCAATACACATCAATATTGAGTTATTGGGAGCAAGTCTAAAATCAGGTTCATATTGTTTTGGAATCGCAATGCCATTATCGTAAATAATCCGATTATTAAAATCAACATCCTTAGTTCCAATATAATAACGTCCTATAACATCTGTAAATTTTGATTTCTTTTTAGTTTCACTAATACTGTTGCCAGTGTAAATGTTTGCAATATGAGAAAGTCTTGTCCATACCCAATTCTTGGGAGTTTCAAAAGGTATCTGTTCTGTTATATCTAAGCACTTTTTACCTACCTGCTCATAATACTTGTTATCGTCACCACGGAAGATAATGGAATCGGTTAAAGCAGACTTTTTAAGTTTGCCTTCTTTGACAAGTTGCAATTTCTCTTGCCGTATTGGTTCAAGTAATTCTTGGGCTGTACCTTCCTCTGCAATCTGTGGAACTAATTTACCTTGTATTGCCTCTTGAAGAATGGACTTTTTTAAACTATGCCATATTTCTTTATTTATTTGGTTGAGTCTATTTTGACTATTTCCATATTGATAAATATATGGGTATAACTGATTTAATTTTGTAACAATGCGTAGTTGTTCTTCTTGTGGTGGAATAGGTAACAAGCAGTGCTTAATAATGAGTTGATTTATGTTGGGATCTTTTCTTGAACCTGCTGCAAAATCCATCCAAAATGGTCTTTGATATTCAATAAAAGTATGGATGTAATCCATATTACAAAATCCATTAGGCTGGATGGCACATACAGATTGGTTTATAGTTGTATCAAAATGCAAGATACAGTGTTTGCCTATTGTCCCAGCACCACCATACATTGCAACACACACTGAGGTTTGGGGTAAAATAGAAAGATTGTAGTCTATAATTGCTTTCGAGGTTATTTGTATTTCGGTTTTGTTCAAAATTCCATTGTTCAAGTCTGTTGTACGTACCCAATTGATATTGCCATTTTTATAATAATCTGGATTCCTACTTAATGGCGTAGAACCACTTGTTGTTTCAAAAATATTGCCAATTCTTTCCCATTGCCACCCATTTGGAATCTCAAACGGAATCTCCTCATCGATGCACTTCACCTCTCCGGTAGCGAGAAACTTCTCATAATAGGAACTCAATGAATTAGGCAATACCATACATTATTATGATAACGAATTGTTTAACTAATAATGTATCTGACATGAACATTGAAAATTTTGAAACGTATCTTCGTCAAGGGAATATGGCGGAGAACACAATTGCAGCTTATCTCTATGCCGTAAAAGAGTATTATTCCCGGCACAAAGAATTGAACAAGCGCAATTTGCTTGTGTATAAAACCTATCTCATTGAGAAATTCAAGCCTAAGACAGTGAATCTTCGTATTCAGGCAATGAACAAGTATCTTGATAGCATGGGAAAATCTCGTTTGAGATTAAAATCCGTCAAAGTGCAGCAGCGGAGTTACTTGGAAAATGTAATCAGTAATGCCGACTACGCTTTTCTAAAAAACAAACTAAAAAAGGAGGAAAACCAAGAATGGTATTTCGTAGTTCGTTTCCTCGCAGCAACAGGAGCAAGAGTCAGTGAACTAATCCAAATGAAGGCTGAACACGTGCAGATGGGTTATTTTGACATCTACACCAAAGGTGGCAAAATACGTCGTATTTACATTCCGAAGTCCTTGCGCAAGGAAGCCACAGAATGGCTTAGCAAAGTCAATCGTACCACCGGCTATCTTTTTCTTAATCGCTTTGGTGAGCGTATCACTACAAGAGGGATTGCGCAACAGTTGAAAAACTACGCAGCCAAATACGGATTGAATGAGAAAGTGGTTTACCCCCATTCATTCCGTCATCGCTTTGCTAAAAATTTCTTGGAGAAGTTCAACGATATTTCTCTACTTGCTGACCTGATGGGACATGAAAGTATTGAAACAACTCGTATTTATTTGAGGCGTAGCAGTGCCGAACAACAAGAGATTGTTGATAAGGTCATAACATGGTGATGTATTTGGAAGGTTGGTCAATCCATCCTTCCAATTCCTTAAAAGAACTTCATATAGATTATCAATCCTCCCAATGTCAAACAGAAATACGCATACAATATCCAGAATCCGACAACGGCACATTTGGCTATTTTGCCATTAAGAGAAAACGAAGTTTCAGATTTCACACATTTATGGACTTCTTTCCAGTGATTCGTATGAAGTGTCTTCAATTCTGTTATCTGCTTCTCAAATAAAGATTTTTCTTCTTCAATCAATTTATTGCGATATTCTGTAAAAATAGACTTGTCTTCATCGCTAAGTTTGACATTTACAACAGTATTCTCTGCCTGAATAATTGCACGGCTAATAGTATCAGGGATATTGTCGGATGTTTTCACTGCAGCATTAAGAACCTGTGCTGATTCTTCAAAAGTTAACACTGAAGCATCTACAAATGCTTTTATCTGTTTCAATTCTTGGATAACATCTTTGATGTCCTTAATCTGATTCGTGAGATTTACAAGCTCGGTTTCAAAATCAACACGATTTTCAATTTTGCTAATGTTATCATCACTATCTATGCTCTTGCTATCCTGCACAGGCAAAGAAGATTGGTCATATTTACTTTTACGCATGGTTATATGTGATTATAAATGAAATACTATCTACCCCTGCTACGTTTAATCGGTTTGCAGAGCCATTTTGCCATTTTTGCACAACGAACAGCCCAGTTACGCTCATCATCTTCCTTATCTTTACCCCATCCGCTACCGGGGCTGCCACCACCTCCGCTTGAAGCCGCCATAGAAATGGCTGCATCCAAATATCCGGCAAATAGTAAGGCGGCAACTTTGAATAAATTGGTCTGTTTGACTTCTTCATCAAGGCTTCCAAACTCTTCGTCAAAGACAGACTTAACCATATCTGGTATATCAACCTCGAGTTGTTCTCCATCCACTGTTATGGAATAGTGGTAAATAGAAGGCTTTGATTGTGGCATCACCTCTTTATTATTATGCGCCATCGTTTGAGTACATACTTCCTTTGATTGAATTGCAGTTTGTTTATCAGAAGCATGTAATCCCACCCAAGTCGCTTCAATTTTTGATGGCATCAATTTTCGACTTTTACCCAATATCGAGGATTTATAAATAGAGTTCCCTTTTCGTATAGCGTACCCTTTGACCACTTCCTTATCGTCCTTTATCAACTTAATATCGTACCCCTTAGCGTTTAACATTTGGCTATAAGTTTCCCAATCAAATTCTGGCATAGCTTTCAATATTGCGATGCAGTCTTCACTGATTTGCTGAATATTCTCATCACGACGTTGCACGGATTGCACCCAGCCACGTCTCTCATTGATGATGTTGGCAGCATGAACGGCACGTTCACCAATATAATGCGCATCGTTTGTCTTGCCCATATTGTCTATGCGGTTAGCTACAATATGCAAGTGAGGGATGCCACTTTTGCTGTCGGTGTGTAACGAAACAACATACTGGCTATTTTTGATATTGGTCGGTTTAAGATGACTATCTGGTTTGCCACATCTTCGGTCAATGCCGTCAAGTACTGCAATAAACTCATCCGCCAAATTCTGCCAATCCGTCATTGTCCATCCTGCCGATTCTTCTTTGGCTGGAGATATTTCAAAGCGCAGTGCGTTCAGCTTTATGGGCTTCGGATTATATCTGTCTTTCATACATTGATGCTGGTGTTGCATCATCCGTGACCACATAGCCAAAGGTTCTATATTTTCTGGCAAGTCATGCACCTTAACGAGCTGGGCTTTATCTTTTTCCATAGAATACTCAATGGCTCTTGCTCCATGAGAAATTGCCTTTCCTTGTGCTATCATTATTTCAAATTTGATTTATACTGTCTCGTATTTGTCCCCATCGGACAATAAGCCTATTTACTGCCTCTATCCAAGCACGCATATAATTCTCATCTCGGAAATATCGTTTTTTAATCTCATCAGGTTTACCTTTGAGTACATTCTGAATGCGGATAAGGTCGGCTCGTGCATCCGATAAAGAGTTCAATCCTTGTACTTCCTCGTCTGAAAGTCGTTTGTTTGGATGGTGATTTTGCAATAATTTTCGTCCGTAGTTACTAAGTGTCAGTCCACATTCGGCAGCTTTTTCTACTATCATTTCATACTCATTTTCAGTCAGACGAATGTCTATATGACGAGTACGAACACCCTGTTTTCCATTGTTTTGTTGTATATCCATAAGCGTTTATAACTGGAATTTATTAATAAAATGTTCTATCCATTGCGAGCCTGCGAGTAATGCAAGAAGCCTCCAAGACGACAAATGAGTGAAACCATTTTGTCGGACGGTGGTACTTCTTGCATAGAATACCCATTAAAAATGGAGCATTACATACCTTAGTGCAAGCATTGTCTTTGTCCGAACTATGCCATTTGTCTGTCAACTTTAAGAGTGGCTATTGTCACCTATATCCATTTGGATAATCAATAGTTTTACTTTCCCCTTAGTTTGGCTTCTCCATAAACACATCACTAACCGGAATCCACCAGTTCCAAATGCAAGCAGTCAATCAAAGTTTGTAGGTTTGGATTTCGCTTTATCATCTTTTGAAGTATCATCGCAGGTGTTTCTGTCATCAATAAGAAATCCGCAATATCAAGTCCGTTCTTGCGCTGTTCGTCTGTGGCGCATTGTTCCAAACTATCACTCAATACAACTTTAGAACATACGGAAGTGAGTAAAGCCATCTTGGTTTGCCAAACCTCTCTTGCACCCAAATCCGGGCATAGCATAACCGACCGACCTTTCAATACACTTACCACGTCAGACTTGAAGCATCCATGCATTCCACCTGTTGCCAACCATATAAATTCCGGCATATAATGGGTAGCTATCAAAGCGGATTTTTCGCTTTCCACAATAGCAACAGGTTTGGTCGGATTCTCAGATAACAGATGTTCGCCAAACAAACATTGCTTCAAATTGTAGTTTGGGAGATTCAGTTCTGTATGTACCCAACTAACATAACTTCTTGGCTCTTTTGTCCGATGTCCTGTTTCTGCATCATACAACATTATCTTCCCTGTTCGTACATTACCTTGCCAATCAATTTGCCAATAGACAGTAGAACCGCCCCACTTCTTTGATGTGCCAACATGATATAGTTGGAATATCCGAGAAGTCTCATCTTTACCCAACATCCCAGACAGGTAGATGTACAATGGATTCATACCATAGTTAGTAAGAGTACGTTTCATTAGTTCATTGTCAACAAAAGAGGTTGGAGGCAGTAAATTGGGCTTAGGCTTATCGGCTTCAATGAAGTTATCCTTGTTGTAATCCACTACCATTGGGTTATCATGAAAATAATCCGATGGAGTGTAATGGTATTGGCAAGATTGCTCATGGTCACATCTGCCTACATAATCAGGAAAAGTTATTTCTCCTTGGCTATCTATGTACTTGACAAAACATTGTTTCTTTCCACACTTCGGGCATGAAAGTTTTGACCCACGCTTATATTTTTGAAGAGAAAATCTATATTCAGCCATACTTCTTCATTTTGTTATTGCAGTCCGTGCAGTTTGCACTTATTGCAGTTTTGCAGAAATCCTATGTCAGCGCAAAGTGCAAACTGCAACAACTGCAAACTGCAAAAGGTGTCGTTTATTGCAACTTCTCATATTCACCTCGCTTTACTTTCTTGATAACCTTATTCGTAGCAAGGCTAACCAAAGAATACATTACCGACCTTTCCGACAACCCTACTTCTTTTCCGGCTTGAATGGCATCGGCAGTAGTGAAAGTTGCGGAAAGGCAATCAAGCAATTCTCTTTTTTGCGGTTCAACGCTCTCTCGCAACATATATTTCTGAATGTTGGTATAACAGTTCTCAAAGTATTCACTCAATGCAATAGCAGATTTGGTTGAGTCAATATCCACAAAATCCTTGTGTTCTTCACCGCAAGCCCAACGAAGGATTTGCAAGACTAAAGCTAAACGAGCCGTAATCATGGGAGCTTTAATCACTCTGCTATCCACCAATCCATCATCTTGGATTTGATTAACAGCCCGAACTGCATTATTGCGCCAGTTTGTAAAATAGGCTTTGGCTTCCGAAGAAAATTCCAATACATTATGTATGGCTCTGTCATCTTCATTCTCTATAAATGGCAAACTAATTACCTTATTTATAATAGAATCCCACATTGATGAGTATTTACCAAAAGTTGATACGGAAGATTCTTCATCCAGCCCCCAATCTGAAATTTCCTGAGACGATGGATAAACAAAAATTATTCTGTCTATCAGCCCATTGTCTTTATATCCTTTCTCTATCAGTTCGTGCATACGTGTCGTTTGCATCGTACCGACAATATTTATAAAAGGATGCTCTATATGAATAGGTACAGGGATGCTACATCTTGAAATATCCAATGGTTTTCCGCTAAAGGCTGTCAATAGCTGCTCAATGAGTTGTCCTTTGCTATATTGATTCACGGCATTAAACATTCCCATAATTTCATCCACATATACCACGACACCTCGCTGATTGTCATCCAACGCACGCATTAAAGCTTCCGGTGTAAAATCGGATATGATGGTTCTTCGTAAAATTGGTTTGTCCGGCAATGAAGAGGACTTGTCTTTTTTAGCCTTATTGTTTTCAACCAAGCTATTATAATGCTCCATATCCAATTTAAATTGTTTGATGATTTTGGCATCATGCTTTCGGATAGGACGGAATGCAAAATCCAAAGGTGGGGTTTTGCCCATTCCGGGACGACCTACCAATATCATATAAAGGGCAGGATTACTAATCCATCCACCACGAATACGAATATTGACAGCGTTGCCGATAGCGGTTGACACTGCCACCAAAAGAGAAGCCATCATATATTCTATGGAATAATTCTCTTGTCGGGATAGAGCCAATATCATATCTTGAATTTTGGCAGGAAAAGCATCCAAAGGAATCTTGTTTTCAAAGATCCCTTCAAATTCCATTCTGAGCGCATTGCATAAATTGGTTGAATCCATTAGAATTTGGTATTTCTTTTTGACTTTATGAATTGGGCGGCTTCATCTTCCAAGTTTTTATCAGATTTGATTTTGCCGGCATGGAGCCATTCGTCAATTTCCGATTTTAGAAACATGATACGCTTCCCTCTTTTGTGGAATGGGATTAGATGACAACTCGTCCAGCCATATACAGTTTGCTCTGCCGGGTGACTGGGAATATAATCACACAATTCCTTAAGGTTCATCCATTGTTCGGTTGGAACGCTTTGATTCTGATTGTTTAATCCATCTATTTTAGAATCCAGCTCATTCAATTTATCCATCAACCACGACATTGCTTTGGGTAAATCTTCAAATGTAATGTTCTTCTCACTCATATTGCTACTTGTTTTTTGATTTTTCGGCAAAATAACAGCGATTACGCATACTGATTTCATAGTGTAATACATCACATAAATAAGCAGTAACGAAACATAATCATCATAAGGATTACCCATTGATTATCAACATGAATAGTGGAGAATATCAGTAGTAGATTTTTATGATAATGTCTTCAATCATAAAGGGATCATAAGATGGTCAGAAGAAAAGACCATAGATAAAAACAAAAAGCCACCCACGCAGATTTTACGCAGATGGCTATACTTACAAAGTATAATAATGGTTATTTTGTTTGAGATAAATCCAATTTAATGGTTTCTGTAGCTTTCTCTTTCTTTTCATCAACAACCTTTGCATACACCTGTGTTGTTCGCACATTTGTATGTCCCAACATTTTGCTGACCGTATAAATATCAGTTCCTCCAGCCAGTTGCAGGGTTGCGTAGCTGTGCCTAAAACAATGGAAGGTAATGTGTTTGGTGATTCCGGCAGCTTCAATCCACTTTTTGACAGGACGGTTTATCCAAGAAGGGTCAGGAAGTCCGGCAAAAACCAAAAGTTCACCCTCTTTTGGCTCTCCACAGAGATTATATGCTTGCTCTGATATAGGCATATATTCAACTCCTTTTGTCTTTTGCTGAGTAAAATTCAACCGATAGCCTCCATTGAACATTTCCACTTCCGACCACTTCAACTTCTGAATGTCGCAATGACGGATTCCTGTTAAAGCAGAGAACAAGGCAGCACGTTTCAGTAATGGGTCACAAGGTGTTTGAGCCAGTCGGTTCAATTCCTCTACCGTGAGATATTCTCTCCGGCTTTCCCTTTCTTGAATGCCTTTGACTTTTGCAGAAATATCAATAGTCAGATATCCGTCTATAAAAGCCTGTTTCAATCCGGCTTTGAAGATAGAGAAATAGGTTGCTGCTGTATTTTGAGAAATCGTACCTCGTTTAGTGCCTCCTTGTGGGGCATTCATTATGAATTGCCGGAACGATTCAACCATCTTTAAGTCTATTTGCGAAAAGAGAATGGTGTCACCTTTTGCGAAAATCTTCAATAATTCATGCACTCTCCTCCAGTTGACAATGATAGAATCAGAGCTATGGGCATGCCTTGTTCGCTGCACATGGTCGAAGTACTCAATGAAATTACTTCGGGAGCGTTCCAACTGCTCCGCCTGTTCTGCATCGGTATCGGCATATAAAGCTGCATTGTCGTACTCCTTTTGTCGTAGGCTTCTGACCTTGTCGGCATAGATACATGATTCCTGGTCTAATTGCGACTTACATTGAATGACACCGTTCAAATCTCGCTTCGGCTTATAAGTGGTTTTGCCTTCGGCATTAGTCCTTGCATTGCGTGACTTATCCCAAATAGGTGTTGTAATGGTACGATTGAGATATTCACGCACTCTTTGTGGCGTATCTTTTCCGGATTGAAATACAGGATAAGATTCCACATAAAGATACCATTCATCACGATATTCAGATTTGCGGAGCTTTACCGACACTCGTGTATTGACTAATGCTTTCTTCATCGCTTCACACCTTTATATAAGTTATCAATTTCTTTCTTGGGTACATACACAAAGTTCCCAATCTGCCGAGTAGGGATAGAGTATTTGCGTATATGGAGATAAACTGTACTTTCATTCACAAGAAACTTCTCTGTGATTTCTCCAATGGTATAACAATCTTTCGGCTCCAGACTATATAGTTTGGCAACAGGTTTCGGCTTTGTGAGAGCTTTCTTGCGTGGAGGATAGAGTTTCATCAGTTCTGCTTTTGATAGTAATGTCTGTCTTTCTCCTGCATTTACACTGGGGATTGTACCCTTACGAATCAAACGATAAAGAGTTTCCTTGCTTATGCCAAACAATGCGTATGCTTCAGGAACCGTGATGTACTCTTTGGACTTGGGTATCTTCTTAACCACTTCGTCCAACCTTTGCAATCTTTGTTCTTCATCCTTGCGTCGCTTCCATGCAATTTTGGAACATTTGGGAGAGCAATACCAAGATTCTATTGTTTTGGCTAAAAACTCTTCTCCACAAATCTGGCACTTCCGTTTTATTTCAAATTTTGCTGCTGGCATAATCTTTTTACTTATATTCCTCATTCTCAATACCGGCATTCTTATAAGTGTCACATTATCTACTTTTAAGTGTCGGTACAATTATGGTACAAATATACGATAAAAATCCGAGAAATAAGCAAAGCCAAAGAAAAGTCTACAAAAAGATATAGGGCGTAACTTGTTGAGTTACACCCTATATTCCTATTTATTGTTATCGTTGTTTACCGATACTTACTTCACTTCCTCAAAGTCAACGTCCGTAACGTTACCGTCTTTGCTGTTGTTGCTGCTACCTGCGTTACCGCCAGCTTGTTGACCACCGAAGTTAGGATCTGCTTGCGGGCCGCCTTGAGCGCCGCCACCTTGAGCGTTGTACATTTCTTGGCTAGCTGCTTGGAATACGCTGTTCAATTCTGCCATAGCAGCATCGATACCTGCGATATCCTGAGCCTTATGAGCTTCTTTCAATTTGTTCAAGGCGCCTTCGATCGGAGCTTTCTTGTCTGCCGGAAGCTTGTCGCCAAGATCTTTCAATTGTTTCTCGGTCTGGAAGATCATGCTATCCGCTTGATTCAATTTATCGATACGCTCTTTCTCTTTCTTATCGGCCTCTGCGTTTGCGGCAGCCTCTTCTTTCATACGCTTAACCTCATCATCGCTCAAACCGCTGGAAGCCTCGATACGGATACTTTGTACTTTACCGGTTCCTTTATCCTTGGCGGATACGTTCAAGATACCGTTGGCGTCGATATCGAATGTAACCTCGATCTGAGGGACACCACGTTGTGCGGCAGGTATTCCATCTAGGTGGAAACGGCCGATAGACTTGTTGTCTTTAGCCAAAGAACGCTCTCCTTGCAAGATGTGGATCTCAACAGAAGGCTGGTTGTCTACAGCAGTCGTAAATGTCTCGGACTTCTTGGTCGGGATGGTCGTGTTAGACTCGATCAATTTAGTCATTACACCACCCATTGTCTCAATACCTAAAGACAGCGGAGTAACATCCAACAACAATACGTCCTTAACCTCACCTGTCAATACACCACCTTGGATCGCAGCACCTACGGCTACTACTTCATCCGGGTTAACGCCCTTAGATGGAGCTTTACCGAAGAATTTCTCAACGACAGCCTGTACGGCCGGGATACGAGTAGAACCACCTACCAAGATCACTTCGTCGATATCAGAAGTTGATAAACCTGCGTCTTTCAAGGATTGACGGCACGGTTCGATACATGCTTGGATCAGACCGTCAGCCAATTGTTCGAATTTAGCACGAGTCAAAGTCTTAACCAAGTGCTTTGGAATACCGTTTACCGGCATGATATACGGCAAGTTGATCTCCGTGCTAGTCGTACTTGACAACTCGATCTTCGCTTTCTCGGCAGCTTCTTTTAAACGTTGTAAAGCCATCGGGTCTTTACGTAAGTCTACGCCTTCCTCACGTTCGAATTCTTCAGCCAACCAGTCGATGATTACGTGGTCGAAGTCATCACCACCTAGGTGAGTATCACCGTTTGTTGATTTTACCTCGAATACGCCGTCACCTAACTCAAGGATGGAGATATCGAATGTACCACCACCTAAGTCGAATACGGCGATCTTCATATCTTTGTTCGTCTTATCCAAACCATAAGCCAAAGAAGCGGCAGTCGGTTCGTTTACGATACGGCGTACGGTTAAACCTGCGATCTCACCAGCCTCTTTCGTAGCCTGACGTTGAGCGTCACTAAAGTAAGCAGGTACTGTGATAACGGCTTCCGTTACTTCCTGTCCCAAATAATCCTCAGCTGTCTTTTTCATTTTCTGCAGGATCATCGCTGAGATTTCCTGCGGAGTATACAAACGTCCTTCGATATCTACACGAGGAGTGTTGTTATCACCACGCACTACTTTATAAGGAACGCGATTGATTTCCTTTTGTACTTGGTCATAAGTTTCACCCATGAAACGTTTGATAGAGAATATAGTCTTTTCAGGATTGGTGATAGCCTGACGTTTTGCGGGATCACCTACCTTACGCTCGCCGCCTTCTACGAAAGCTACGATTGAAGGTGTTGTTCTTTTACCTTCGCTGTTCGCGATAACAACCGGTTCGTTACCTTCCAATACGGCAACACAAGAGTTGGTTGTTCCTAAGTCGATTCCAATAATCTTTCCCATGATTGTAAATATTTTAATTGTTATTATTCATCGTCCGTCATCCTCCTTGTTTAAAGGATTCACATAGTATTCAACAAATGCCGTGCCAAAGAAGTTTGGGTTTGAAAATAAATAATACGTGTCATGAATCGTGACATTTTGACGGTTTGGCAGAATACAGAAAGCCCCGGAACCGCTTTAATAGGCCCGGGGCTTCTCTTGTTATTTGTTGATTATTTCCTTTTCTTCTTTCATGTCAAGCTCATTCTTGTCGGCATCAAAGAATTTGTATTCAAGAAAGGCGAGACTTTGATTGGGAATAACTTTTAAACCATGTGTGTACTTCATTTTCCACTTCATGCTCAAGGGGAACAACCCCTTGTTCACATACGCTGCGACATACGGATGTACATGCAGGGTGAATTTCTTCACGTGATGTTTGTTTACTAAGCAATCTATTTTTTCTTCCAGGCTGTCGGTAAACAGGATGGAAGGCTTAACCGTTCCTGTTCCGAAACAGGATGGGCAGTCTTCTGACGTATCCACGTCCATTGCCGGACGTACCCGCTGACGGGTAATCTGCATCAAGCCAAACTTACTAAGAGGAAGGATGTTGTGTTTAGCCCGGTCATTTGCCATTGCCTTTGTCATGTGTTCAAATAGCTTTTGCCGGTTGGCAGCCTCTGCCATATCGATAAAGTCTATAACGATGATACCTCCCATGTCTCGTAAGCGGAGCTGACGGGCGATCTCATCGGCGGCGGCTATATTTACGTCGATAGCTGTCTTCTCTTGAGCATCGCTGCCTTTGGAACGGTTCCCGCTGTTCACGTCGATAACGTGCATAGCTTCCGTGTGCTCGATAATCAAGTAAGCTCCACTCTTGTAAGTGACAGTTCGTCCGAATAGCGACTTGATTTGCTTGGTGACCGCAAAGTTGTCAAAGATAGGAAGCTCTCCCGTATATAACTGTACGATTTCTTCCCGTCCCGGTGCGATCAAGCTTACATAGTCGCGGACATTATTGTAGACCTCCTTGTCATTTACATAAATATTTTGGAAAGAGGGGTTGAATATATCCCGAAGTAAAGCTACGGTACGTGCCGTTTCTTCGTAAACGATAGCCGGAGCTTTGAGTTTAGGCACCTTCACGATATTATCTTCCCATCGTTTCACCAATGTCTTTAGTTCATGATCAAGCTCTGCGACACGTTTGCCCTCCGAGGATGTCCGTACGATAACACTGAAATTCTTCGGTTTGATACTTTGGATTAACTGGCGCAAACGAGCCCGTTCCTCGCTTGATTTAATTTTGGTGGAGACAGATACTTTATCGGCGAACGGTATCAGCACGATATATCTTCCGGCAAAAGAAAGCTCGGAAGTCAATCGGGGACCTTTCGTCGAGATAGGCTCTTTAGCAATTTGAACCAACACCTCTTGTCCTACTTTCAGCACGTCGCTAATACTCCCGTTCTTTTCGATCTCCGGTAGAATCTGAGTTTTCGACAGTACCGGCGCCTTTTTGGGATCGCTCAGCAATTGCTTTAAATATTTCTGTTGGGTGTTGAAGTTAGGACCTAAGTCCAAATAGTGAAGAAACGCATCCTTTTTGTAACCGACATCAATGAACGCAGCGTTTAAGCCCGGCATCAGTTTCTTAACCTTACCTAGATAGATATCACCAACGGCGAACGAGACGTTGCGGGCCTCCTTTTGGAGCTCCACAAGGCTCTTGTCCTCCAAGACGGCGATAGATACCTCTTTGGGCTGTACATCAACTACTAATTCACTAATCACTTAAGATGTGTTTTTTAAGATCAGACCTTATAAAATACGCAAAGAACAAACTTAAAAGGTCACTTATTAAGTTTGTTCTTTAGAGTTCGTTAGATAGACTTATTTCTTCTTATGTCTATTCTTCTTCAGTCTCTTTTTGCGCTTGTGCGTAGACATTTTATGTCTTTTTCTTTTCTTTCCGCTAGGCATCGCTTTAAAATTTTAAATTAAACGTATAATAATTAATTACTTAACTTCACCAATAAAAGTCTTAGCCGGCTTGAATGACGGAATGTTGTGTTCCGGGATGATGATCGTAGTATTTTTTGAAATATTACGAGCTGTCTTTTGAGCTCTCTTCTTAATAACGAAACTTCCGAAACCTCTCAAGTAAACGTTTTCGCCTTGGGCTAAAGAACTTTTTACGATATCCATGAAGGACTCAACGCTTGCTAGCACTGTCTGTTTGTCGATACCAGTGCTTTTTGAAATCTCGCTAACAATATCTGCTTTAGTCATGTCTATAAATTAATTAATTGATTTTGACCTATTAATTTTTTGGAATGCAAATATATAGCTTTTTATTTAAGTGGAAAAAGAATTGAGCTTCAATTTTTAAATAAAAAGATTCTTCTCGATTCGTAATATATATGTATGTTTGCGGTAATCAAATAGTTATGATGTTGAAAAGTGAGAAAGGGAGCAGTTATGTTACAGTATGAAAGTGAGTTAGAAATCAGCCGGATATTGGTTGAGTGGTATGAAACCTATAAAAGAGAGCTTCCTTGGAGGGAAACGAGAGACCCTTATATCATCTGGATATCGGAGATTATATTGCAACAAACCCGGGTTGTACAGGGATTGGAGTATTTTTTGCGTTTCACCGAACGTTTCCCGGATGTGGCATCTCTAGCGGCGGCGGAAGAGGATGAGGTGCTGAAATATTGGCAGGGCTTGGGGTATTATAGCCGGGCTCGTAACTTACATGCGGCGGCTAAATCTATCATGGAGCGGTTTAACGGGGTTTTCCCGGAGAATTATAAAGAGGTATTATCCTTGAAAGGTATCGGGGAGTATACGGCGGCGGCGATCGTCTCCTTTGCTTGGAACCAACCGTGTCCGATCGTGGATGGAAATGTGTACCGGGTACTTTCCCGTTTGTTTGCCGTAGATACGCCGATCGACACCACGAAGGGTAAAAAGCAATTTGCGGAACTGGCCGGAATGATCTTGGACCCTAAGAACGCAGGGACGCATAATCAGGCGATCATGGAATTGGGTGCTTTGCAATGTGTTCCTCAAAACCCGGACTGCGGGGTGTGCCCGCTAAAAGATAAATGCATGGCGTTCGCTTCCGGCAATGTGCAAGCTTATCCGGTGAAACAAAATAAGACGAAGACAAGGGATCGTTATTTCCACTATCTATACATTATATATAAAGGACAAACTTGGATGAACAGACGGGCGGGGAAGGATATCTGGACCGGCTTGTATGAATTTCCTTTGATCGAGACGGATCATGCGATGGATTTTTCCGGTTTGTGTGAGACGCAAGCCTTCCGTAACCTATTGGGAGATGCTGGAAAATTGAGTATCACCCAAGGGTTATCGAATGTAAAGCATACGCTCTCCCATCAAATTTTATACGCTTCTTTCTATCAAATAGAGATAGAGCTGGTTCCGGAATCCTTGGGGAATTATCTCTCTTTGCCTTGCCGGGATATTGAGAAGTATGCCGTTCCCCGGCTGATACATATTTATTTAGAGAAATTAAACGGAAACTTGTGAGAATGATTGAATTTGTGTTTCTTTGTATGGTTATTAAGAATTTGAATTATGTCATTGAATAAGGTTATATTGATCGGCAACGTAGGCAAAGATCCTGACGTTCGCTATTTTGACAGTGGTGCCGCTGTCGCTAATTTCCCGCTGGCAACCTCGGAACGTGGGTATACGTTGGCAAATGGAACGGTGGTTCCGGAACGTACGGAGTGGCATAATATCGTAGTTCGTCGGGATTTGGTTCCTTTCGTGGAAAAATGGGTACGTAAAGGTTCCGGTGTATATGTGGAAGGCAAGATTCGTACTCGTAATTATGATGACCAAAGCGGCGTGAAACGATATGTTACGGAGATCCATGCGGATCGTATCGAGTTTTACAGTACGGGTTCCCGTCCGGCCGATGGTGGAAATACGACTGCACAAGGCGGTAGTATGCAGCCCAATGTGGGGCAAGGACAATCGGCTCAACCGACTACGGCGCCAAATACCGCTTATCAACAGCCAGCCGCCTCGCAGCCTAGCGCATTCTCAGAATCCAGTGACGCGGATGATCTCCCGTTCTGATATTGTTTAACTAATACTGTTTCCCTTGGACTCGGACTATTATTTATCGGGCTTATTTGAAAACGTAACGGTGCAGGCGCTGACAGCGGGTCCTGTGATCGCATTAAGCCTCGCTTTTTTACTGCTGTTTGTTTCCGGCTTCGTGTCGGCCTCTGAAGTGGCATTCTTTTCTCTAACCCCGGGCGACCTAAATGAGATCGGGGAAGAGAATCGCCCGGCAGATCCTGTTATCAAACGTCTCCTTGAACGTTCGGAGTATCTATTGGCATCTATATTGATCGCTAATAATTTCGTAAATGTGGCGGTCGTTATGTTGTGTACCTATGCGATTAACGCTTGGATTAATTTCTCGGCCGCTCCTCTTCTAGGTTTTGTGCTTGAGACGATTCTACTGACTTTCTTGCTTTTACTTTTTGGGGAGATCATGCCTAAGATTTACGCACAGAAGAATTCTTTGCGTTTTGTTCGTTTTTCAGCCTCCGTATTAAGTGGTTTGGAACGCTTCTGCCGCCCATTCTCGAAAATCTTGGTTAATTCCACATCGGTCATCAATAAAGCGTTAGCGAAAAAGAAATATGATATCTCTGTAGATGAGCTTTCTAAAGCGTTAGAGCTAACCTCTACCGAGATCCCGGAGGAGAAGGAGATGCTGGCGGAGATTATCAAGTTTTATAATAAGACCGCTGATGAGATCATGACTCCTCGTTTGGATATGGAAGATATCGAGATCAAGATCAGTTTCCGTGAGGTGGTTGATTTTATTATCAAATCCGGCTATTCGCGTATTCCGGTATATTCCGAGACTGAGGATAATATAAAAGGTATCTTATATATCAAGGACTTATTGCCCTATATTGACAAGCCCGATACATTCCGTTGGCAGAGTTTGATCCGACCGGCCTATTTCGTGCCGGAAACCAAGAAGATCGATGATTTGCTGGAAGAGTTCCGTACCAATAAAATTCATATGGCGATCGTGGTCGATGAGTTTGGCGGTACCTCCGGTATCGTGACGATGGAAGATATTCTAGAGGAAATTGTCGGAGAGATCTCCGATGAGTATGATGAGGATGAGCAACAATTCATCCGTTTAGCAGACGGTAGCTTGATCTTTGAGGCAAAGATATTATTGACGGATTTCTTCCGGGTTATCGATGCCGATCCCTCAGATTTTGGTAAATTGACGGAAGAAGTGGAAACTTTGGCCGGTCTTTTGTTGGAGATAAAAGGGGATTTTCCACGCCGTAGGGAGATTATAGATTTTAAGGAATATCGTTTTCAAGTGCTGGAAGTGGATAACAGGAGGATATTAAAGGTTAAATTTAACCGTATCCCTGAAGGTACAGGGAATGATGAGAATGGGAAAGATACGAAGTAAATGTTTATGAAATGGATAGCTGCTGTCATAGGAGGTTCTCTGTTTTTAGGGATATGCTGTATTTCGTGTGTGGAATATACGCCGAAGCCACGGGGCTATGTTCGTATCGAACCTTCGAAGGCACAATATAAACCGCTTGATCTCAGTTACCTGCCTTTTAATTTTGATGTCTCTCAGACTGCGGTCATAGAGGTGCCGGATCAAAAGAAGGGTGTTACGGGCTTGAATATCTCGTATCCGGAGTTAGAGGCTAAGCTTTATTGCAGCTATTTGCCAATTACTCCCGCGTCCTTGGTGACGGTGGAGACGGAAAGCCGCTCTTTCGTCGCCCGCCAAATAAAGTCGGAGAATCGGATATCGGAGAAAGCGTATTCCAACCCTGCCGCAAACGTTTATGGCTCACTGTTTCTTCTGGATGGAGAATCGGCTTCTCCCATACAATTCCTGTTGACAGATAGTGTATCGAATTTCTTCCGGGGAGCCTTGTATTTTGACTGTAAACCCAATGCGGATTCATTAGCTCCCGCTATCCAATATATCCGGGAAGATATCATAGAACTTATACAAACTTTTAGTTGGAAAGAATAATATGGCCTTGCTATATAAACAACTCTCGCCGCTGCATGGAGTCTGGAAAATGGAAGAAAGTTCTGATGAGCTTTTGGGGATGCTTGAGCATAAAGCGGACTATTCTTCTTTTTTGGAGCGGGTATCGGCAGAGAAGCGGAGGCAGGAACGTTTCGCCAGCCGGGTGCTTTTAAAAGAGCTTTTAGGAGAGGAGGTAAGGGTTGACTATCATTCTACGGGTGCCCCGTTCCTCGCGTGCGTACCTTTATATATAAGTATATCTCATACGAAAGATTATGTGGCGGTAATCTTGGATAAGCGTCCGACAGGGATCGATATCGAGTATCGTTCGGACCGGATCTTGAAAATACGAAGTCGCTTTATGAATCCGGAGGAAGAGGCGGGTATCGATCTGGAGCATGAGGTCGAGCATCTATTAATCCATTGGTGCGCCAAAGAAACCTTGTTCAAGATAATCGAGCAGGAAGGAGTGGACTTTCAAAAGCATCTTCACGTGAATCCTTTTCCTTATTTATCGAGTGGGACGTTTAAGGGACGAGAAACCCGGACCGAGGCATGCCGGGAATATGAGTTGGCATATCAAGTTACACCGGACTATGTATTGACTTGGTTGAAGTAAGTTAACTTCATTGACTAACGAAGCTAACTTCATTGGCTCACGAAGCTAGCTTCATCAAATCATGTGGTTGGAAAGATATCGTTCGATCTATTTCTGCCAGATCTCCCAAGCGGCGAAAGCCTGTAATAGAAGCATTTCCAGACCATTTTTCACGACGGCACCTTTTTCTTTTCCTTTCTTCATGAAAAGGGTCTCATCTGGATTGTAAAGTAAATCATACAATAGATGATTCGGCGTAAGTAAATCGTACGGGATATCCGGACATGAGTCTATATTAGGGAACATGCCTAAGGGAGTCGTGTTTACGATCACCGTATATTGCTCCATGGTTTTCGGAGTAATCTCATCGTACGTGATACAAAATTCTTTCGGTTTGCGAGAAACCAGCGTGGCACCAACGCCTAGCTGTTTCAGTCCGTGGAAGACTGCCTTCGACGCCCCTCCCGTACCAAGGATCAACGCTTTCCGGTGCGTTTCTTTCAATAAAGGATCAATCGATTGCTTGAATCCGATAATATCCGAGTTATATCCTTTCAGTTTAAGTTTGCCGAAAAGACCTTTTGTGAACTTGATGACATTTACCGCTCCGATCTGACGGGCATCGTCATCCAAATCGTCTAAATATGGGATTACTTGTTCCTTATAAGGAATGGTCACGTTTAAACCGTTAAGTTCAGGGTTTTCTTTGATTACGTTCTTAATCTCCTTGATAGAGGGAATCTCGAAATTCAAGTACTCAGCGTCGATCTTCTCCGCCTCAAACTTCTGGTTGAAATACGTTTTAGAAAACGAATGTCCGAGGGGATATCCCAGTAAGCCATATTTCTGCATAACCTTTTTATTGTTTATTCTTTAGATCCTGTATATAATGAACAGATCCCGAAGGTAAAGGTCCGTACACGGGCCTGCTTGAAGCCTTGGCGGGTGAGTAAATCCGTCATGACCTTTCCCTGAGGAACTACCTTGATGGAAGCCGGCAAATAATTATACGCGACTTTTTCTTTAGAGAGTAGACGTCCGATAAAGGGGATGACGGTCTTTGAATAGATCTGGTAGAGTTGTCTCATGGGAAAATGTTCCGGTGTGGAAAGTTCCAAGATCATGATATGTCCACCGGGTTTCAGCACCCGGTACATCTCTGAGATACCTTGCTCTATGTTCTCAAAATTACGAACCCCGAAAGCGGCGGTTACGGCATCGAACGAGTTTTCCTCGTAGGTCAAGGCCGTACAGTCCTGTTGCTCGAAGGATATATGCTCCGAATAACCGGCGGCAGCTACTTTTTTCCGTCCCACTTCCATCATGCCTAACGAGATGTCGGCACCGACGATATGGTCGGGTCGCAGCTTTTTGTACATGGAGATAGCCAAGTCTCCGGTACCGGTAGCGATATCCAGTATCGTTTTAGGAGAGAAAGGACGCAGGAAAGCGATCCCTTTCCTGCGCCATATCTTGTCGATACCAAATGAGAGAGTATGGTTGAGTTGATCATACGTTTCGGCTATCGAGTCGAACATACGTTTGACTTGCGTGCCCTTTTGTTCCTCTTTGTTATAAGGAAGTATTGTCTCTGAACCATACTGTGTCATGTGCGGTATCTTATTTATTCTGTAAATATTCAGTAACGTTTTTCTCGATGCGGTTCAGCAAGTTATCAGTCTCGCCTTTTACGAAAGTCTCCCCTGTGATATGCTCGAACAATTCGATATATCGGTTGCTGATTCCTTCTACGATCTCCGGTGTCATTTCAGGAACTTTCTGTCCGGATTTACCTTGGAAGCCATTTTCCATCAACCATTCGCGGACGAACTCCTTGGAAAGTTGCTTCTGCGGTTCCCCTTTGGCGAAACGATCCTCGTATCCTTCTGAGTAGAAATAACGGGAGGAATCCGGAGTATGGATCTCGTCGATCAAATAGATCTTGCCGTCACGATGACCGAACTCATATTTCGTGTCAACCAAGATCAAGCCACGTTCCTTAGCGATCTCGGTACCGCGTTTAAACAAGGCCATCGTATATTTCTCAAGAACCTCGTAGTCCTCTTTAGAGACCAAACCTTTAGCGAGAATCTCCTCTTTAGAGATATCTTGATCATGCTCTCCGATCTCAGCCTTTGTGGTCGGGGTGATGATGGGTTCGGGGAAACGTTGGTTCTCACGCATACCCTCCGGTAGTTTCACGCCGCAGATCTCACGTACACCGCTCTTATAAGCACGCCATGCGCTTCCGCACAGATAACCGCGTACGATCATCTCAACCGGGAAACCTTGGCATTGAACGCCAACCGTTACCATCGGGTCCGGAGTAGCCATTTTCCAGTTCGGACAAATATCAGTCGTAGCGTCAAGGAACTTGGCGGCGATCTGGTTTAACATTTGTCCCTTGTAAGGAATACCTTCCGGCAAGATAACATCGAAAGCGGAAATACGGTCTGTAGCGACCATTACCAATACCTCGTCATTGATGTTGTACACGTCGCGTACTTTCCCATGGTATACGCTCTTTTGTCGCGGGAAATTGAAGTCTGTTTTAACTAATGCCTTCTTCATGACTCTTACTTTTAGTTGTTGTCTATATTCGTTTTCTTCTCTTTTGCCTCTTTGATCTCTTTCTTCCGTTTATCATCGAACTTATCATAAGCCTCTACGATTCGTTGGACAAGTTTATGCCGGACAATATCTTTCTTGGTGAACTCGATCTTACCGATCCCGTTTACGCCCTTCAATATTTGCATGGCCTGTATCAATCCGGACGTGGTAGAAGGCGGAAGGTCTATCTGCGTGACATCTCCGGTGACGATCATCTTGGCGTTCATACCCAAGCGGGTCAAGAACATCTTGATTTGATGCGTCGTCGTGTTTTGCGCCTCGTCCAATATAATGACGGCGTCGTTCAAGGTACGACCGCGCATAAACGCTAGCGGGGCGATCTGTATCACGTTATTCTCCATATATTCCTTCAGCTTGGCTGCCGGTATCATATCCTGCAAGGCATCGTAAAGCGGTTGCAGATAGGGATCTAGCTTATCCTTCATCTCACCCGGCAAGAAACCCAGTTTTTCTCCGGCTTCCACGGCGGGACGGCTTAAGATGATCTTCCGTACTTCCTTATTCTTTAATGCTTTTACGGCTAGGGCGATAGCGACGAATGTTTTGCCCGAACCGGCGGGTCCTGTGGCGAAAACCAGATCGTTGTTCTCGAAAGCCTTTACCAATAACTGTTGATTCTCGGTACGTGCGGTAATCGGCTTGCCATTCATGCCGTGGATGATCAGGTTCTCCTGCTTCACGACCGTGGGACCTTTCCCTTTTATAATATCCAGAATCACGTCTTCGGAGAGCGAGTTAAACTCCTCACAGTATTTTTCCACCTCACGGATTTTCTTGAGAAAAAGCTCGGACTCATCCTCATCTCCAATCACTTTCATCACATTTCCACGGGCAACGATACGCAATTTCGGAAACAATGTCTTGATCAATTGCATATTAGAGTTATTCACACCGTAGAAAATTACCGGGTCTACGCTTTCAAGAATATAAATTCTTTCAATCATCCGCTATTCCTTTTATTAAATTACGCTTCAAAAAGATGTGCTATTTTTTATTATTCGAATCAAGTTACAAAATTAGTAATATTCTTTATCCATTGATGCAAAGGGAGAAGTTTTATTTCACGGGAACACATCTTTCAGCCGTCCGTCTACCATTTAGAGAAAAACTAATTGGAGTTAAGGGGGAATTTCGGATTTTTCCGTATGTTTGTCAGGCAAAACGAAGGAAATGAAGATGAAGACTGTGTTTAATGTGATGTTGTTGCTGGTCGTGATCGTGTCGGCGACGGCTTTTTCTTCTTGTAAGGAGAAAAGAGGTGAATTGAAGAAGATTTGGTACAATGGAAGCTATAATCGTGATTTTAATGATTTGAATGACGTTCATTTGTCCGTTGCGAAGAAGATCGGCATAGAGCCTGTCTCTTCGAGGGAAGGAGCGGAGCACGCCTCCCGGGATATGGTGGAGATCAAGACGAATGACTATTACGAGGTAGAGGAGTTGACGCACTCTATTCCGTATTTGGTGCCGGAAGCCGCTAATCTGCTGGAGGATATCGGGAAAAACTTCCAAGACTCATTGAAAAACTTGAATGCTTCCATCTATAAAATAAAGGTAACCAGTGTAACCCGTACGGTTGCCGATGTCAAGAAATTGAGAAAAAGGAATACGAACTCTTCTCTCAACTCTGCCCACCAATACGGAACTACGTTCGATGTATCATGGGTACGCTATACTAAGATAGATGAGAAAGATACCTTAAATATTGATAAGGACCGCTTGAAAATGGTGCTTGCCTCCGTGCTTCGTGATTTGCGCAGGGCGGATCGTTGCTATATCAAGCACGAACGCAAGCAAGGGTGTTTCCACATTACGGCTCGTGAGTTGTAATTTGTTCCAGCGCTTTCGTATAAACCGATTTGTCGTATCCGGAGAAACAGCACATCGTGACTTGCTGGATTTCCGGATTCTCTTTTAGGAAGGTATCGATCGTGCGGATCGCTATCTGTGCAGCCTCCTCGATAGGATAGCCATATACGCCGGTGCTTATTGATGGGAAAGCGATTGTTCTCAGTCTGTTCTCTTTCGCCAATCGCAAGGAGTTTCGATAACAATTTTCCAGTAGCTCCGGCTCTCCGTGTTGTCCGTTTCGGTAGATGGGACCGACGGTGTGTATGACATGACGGGCTTTCAATCGATAACCTTTCGTTATCTTCGCCTCTCCGGTCGGGCATCCTTGTAAAGTCCGGCATTCGTCAAGGAGTTCCGGACCGGCGGCCCAATGGATGGCACCGTCTACGCCGCCACCTCCCAATAAGCTATTGTTCGCGGCATTTACGATGGCGTCTACATCCAATGTCGTAATATCTGCTTGTATAGCAATTATTCGTTCGTTCATATCTTTAGTTATTTGTATGTTGGTCCTGTTCATATATATTCTAAATGTGCGCAATATAGCGAAAAAGTTGCTTTGTTTCAAACTTAAAATGGTTGTTTTGAAAGCATGTACGTGTTTTCTAGGAGGGTTAGTGGGGGATTTTGGCTGTATTTTGCAGAGTCAAATTTTTATTGGAATATTTTATAATATTATTTGGTTTATAAAATAAACTTGTCTATATTTGCGATGTGCAAAGAGTGATGCGCAGCTCCTTTGCATTTTTTTATCCATGGATGGTTTATAAAATAAACTTGTTTGCAGTAACAGTGATAATAATTAAGAGGAGGATACTAAAATGAGACGAGTTTTATTCATATTATCTTTATTCATGTTGGTATGTGGTTGCATAGAGGCACGTACTATTATTGTAGAGATTGGAAATATACGTGGTAACCATGGGAATATCCTAGTTATGGCTCAGTCAGGAAAAGATACCAAGCCTGTTTATGGCATGGCGAAGTCTGAGAAAGGAAAGGTTACGATCCGGCTGGAAAACGTGGATTGGGAAAAGTTTGATCTGTCCGTATTCCATGACGAGAACGAGAATTGGCAAATGGATATGCTGGAAGGAAAAGGGCCTGCGGAAGGATATGTGTTGAAAAGTTGCGAGGTGAAGGATGAGGAAGCGACTTTCAAATTAAAACTGTATTATCCGGTAAATCAATAGAGCCATGGTACGGTTTTTACTACTATGGCTCTGGATTTTGGCGATAGGCGGGGGTAGTGCCCAAAAGATCTCGGGACAAACGGTTTATAAAGCCCATGTTTCCGATGCGGAGGGAAATGCCGTGGAATATGCGATCGCTGTGCTTTTATCGGGAGAAAAACAGGTAGGGGGTGCCGTGGCCAATAGTGATGGCGATTTTAGCATGGAGGCGGAGGCTGGGAAGTATAGGCTTGTTGTTCAATGCCTCGGATACGAGCCTTTACGGAAAGAGCTGATCTTGCCGATAAAACGGCGGGATTCCTTGATTCTAGATCTATCGAACCATGTTCTGAGGGAAGTCGTTGTTCAAGCGAAGAATATCGAGCGGAAGGCGGACCGCTTTATCATGTCGGTCATGCCATCTGCCGGAAAGGATGGTACGGAATTATTATCACAGGCACCGGGTGTCTGGCTCTCGGATGAAACTATCTCGATAAATGGGGCGCAAGGAACGAAGGTGTTTGTGGATGATCGTGAGATTCGTTTAACGGGAGAGGAGCTACTGGCTTATTTGCGGTCTTTGAAATCGGAGGATATAAAAAGGATTGAGGTAATACCGATCGCGGGAGTTGAGTATGAGGCCTCAACTAAGGGTGGAGTGATCAAGATCTCATTGCGGCGACGTCCGGATAACGGTATGCAAGGATATGTATCTTTAGGTACGTCATTGTCTCCATCTTTACAAGGGTATATTCCATCGGCGTCCGTAAATGCACGTGTCGGGAAATGGAGCTTGAATGGAGCGGTATCGGGTACTTTTACTCCCCGGGATAAAGGAGAGATGAACTCCAACAGGGAATACGGAACGGTGGGGAATAAGTTTGTGTCTCAATCTTTGTATGATACGGATTCCAAATATGGGAATGGACGTGTCGGGGCTATTTTCGAGATCGATTCGCTGAATAGTGTCGGAGTTGAAATCGAATATATCAATCAAGCTTCGGATGGAACATCTTGGAGTCAAACGGATTTAGTAAAGAACTCTTATCCTATGAAGAGTACGGGGAATTATCGACAGAAGGATGATTATAACACGTTTTCCGCTACGGTCAATTACTTACGCGAAATGGATGATCGAGGCTCGGTATTTAAGGTCATAGCCGATTACGTAAGTAAGCGATCGACCGGGGATAATTTCCATACGATCTGTTATGAACAGTCTAGTTGGAGCTATGACACGGTTTACCGGAGTCATGCGGCGGCGGATTATGATATGGCGACAACCGATATTTCTTTTCAAAAGAACTTGCGTAAAAAGATGTCTTTGAAAATCGGGGCTAAATATACCTATATGTTGATGGATGATCATTCCTTGTACGAGGGGTTAACCTCTAGTGGTAGCTGGATTCCAAATGAGGAATATGGATATACCTTGAGATATAATGAAAATATAGTAGGAGCTTACGCCTCTTTCTCTGCGGAGATCAAGAACTGGTCGTTTGCTGCGGGGATACGTGCGGAATATTCCAAGACGTCGGATAGAAGTGAGGATTTTAGCCGGGATTATCTGGATCTTTTTCCGAACTTGAGCGTGACCTATGCGTTCGATCCCATCAAGAGGTGGATGCTGGTCGGGCAATATGCTCGTAATATCGAACGTCCTCCGTTCTATACCTTGAATCCGAATCGTATACAGAGTTCGGACTATAGCTACCAGATCGGGAATCCCTATCTGCGTCCTACTTATATCAATCGTTTCAGTGTAACGTTGGTTTATAATTATCGTTATACGGTGACTGTAGGAGGAAACTTGCACCACGACTTGATCCGGGAGTTCTGTAAACAAGATGTGGCGAATCCCGATGTATCCTATATCACGTATGAAAATCACGATCGGGAAAACCATTGGTTTGTAGCGGTCAGCTTGCCGTATCAACCCTTTACTTGGTGTAACTTGACAGGGAATTTCATAGGCGTACGGCAGGATATCCGGATGACGGAATTGTCTTCTTTCTCGTCTCATTATTTAGGGTTTGCCAATGTGATCGCTACCTTTACGTTGCCGGCAGGTTTTACGGTGGAGGCCCGGTATAGTGGAACGAGCCGGCTATATTCCGGTAATAGCGAGGTCGCCCCCCGGCATACGGTTGGAGTAATGGCGAGGAAGAAACTCCTGAATGATAAGCTATTGTTGGCTGTTTCAGTCGATAATATCTTTAACCAAGCCAATGAGTACGCCAGTACGTTGGATGTTTATCGAACATCATCCCGTTATGAAAACGGACTTACTGGAAGGGTCTTTAAGGTTACGTTGACATGGAATTTCAATAGCGGAAAGAAAGTAAGGAAGAGTAAGATTGAGATAGGTTCCGGTTCCGAACGGAGTCGCCTGAATGAAAAATAACATAAAATAAATACAATTATGGAAGATAGAAAATTATCAGAAAAAGAAAGTCTGGATATTATCACTCAGATGATTAACTCCAGTAAGCGAAACATGAAAGTAGGGAGTGGCAATGTGTTACTTTATTGGGGATATTTTACCGTCCTCTTATCGGTCGTGATATCCTCCTTGATATTGTGTACTCAAAATTATATTTGGTCTTGGGGATGGATGCTCATGTTTGCTGTCGGACCAGTTATTTCATATAAGCAAAGAGGTTGTGAGCCGGCCGTGGTGACTTATACGGACAAGACGATCTCCAAGGTATGGCAAGTGTTTGGCTGTATGTTTGGACTGACGTTCGTCTTGATCTCGGTATTTTGTGCGCTTTATGGGCAATCCGTCAATTTTATATTGATGCTTCCTTTATCGTTATTATATTGTGGATTAGGGGTATCTATAAATGGTATTATCTTGCGGGAGAAATGGATGATTTACTCTCCGTTGGTTGCTTTCGTTTTAGTTATCCACATGCTGATGAGTTTGATAAATCATGATCCTGTCACGGTTTTATGGTATTTGTATTTTGGCCTTTCATTTGTGGTAATGATGATTATTCCCGGGCATATTCTTAATAATAAAGCTAAAAAACAATGTTTAAAGAATTAGATCCTTTATTGCATTCCCAACTCCGGCTAGCGGTGATGTCCATTTTACTATCGGTGGAGGAGGCGGAGTTTGTCTATATCAAGGAGAAGACGAGCGCTACCGCAGGAAATCTCAGCGTCCAATTGGACAAACTTAATGAAGCTGGTTATATCGAGATCGAGAAGGGGTTTGCCGGGAAGAAGCCCCGAACGGTTTGCCGGATCACAGACAAAGGACGCTTGGCGATGGAGGAGTATGTGAATACATTAAGACAATATATTAATATTTAGCTTGTGCCATTCTTAGGGCACGCTTGTGCCACCGTGATGGCACAGCTATGCCATAAGGATGGCACAAGTATGCCACTAGGATGGCATGGCTGTGCCACGCCTATGGAAAGTAGTGGCACAGTAATGGTTTGCCAATCAGTTGTATGCTTAGGGGCGAATTGTTTATCCTTCCACTATCTTATATCCCGAAACGGTGAGTAATTGCCGGATCTCATTAATCTGCTGTTGATTCCTTGTTTCCATCTCCAACCGCAGATAACAGCCATTGATATCAGCCGTATGGCTGACACGCTCGTGATATACGGATACTACGTTAGCACCGGTAGAGGCAATGATTTCAGATACGTGCTGTAGTTGTCCGGGTTTGTCTACCAATTCGATCGTCATGGAACAAGAGCGGCCGGATTTCTGCAAACCACGTCCGATTACCCGGGAAAGGATATTCACGTCGATATTTCCGCCGGAAATCAAACAGATTACTTTTTTCCCTTTGATGGGTACTTTATTAAACATGGCGGCGGCCACGGCTACGGCACCCGCCCCTTCGGCGATTAATTTATGTTGCTCGATCAACGCGAGGATAGCGGTGGAAATCTCATCGTCTGTCACGGATACGATCTCGTCCACATATTGCTGGCAAAGATCGAAAGTATGTATTCCCGGTTCTTTTACGGCGATACCGTCGGCTATGGTACGGACACCTTCGAGGCGTTCGATTTTCCCATGCTCGATAGAGTTTAACATGCTGGGCGCTCCTTTGGCTTGCACTCCGTAAACTCTGATATTCGGGTTCAAGTTCTTGATGGCATAGGCGACTCCGGAGATCAGCCCACCCCCTCCGATCGGAATGATTACGGCCTCTACTTCCGGGAGTTGTTCCAATAACTCCAAACCGATGGTCCCTTGTCCGGCGATCACATCCTCATCATCAAACGGATGGATAAATGTGTATCCTTTCTCATCCTTCAATTGTAAAGCCTTGTTATAGGCGTCATCGTAAACACCTTCGACAAGGCATACATCTGCCCCATAAGATTTAGTAGCCTCGACTTTAGAGATAGGAGCGTTATCGGGCAAGCAGATTAAGGACTTGATACCATGAGCGGTAGCCGCTAATGCCACACCTTGGGCATGGTTTCCTGCCGAGCAAGCCACTACGCCATGCGATTTCTCTTCTTCCGTAAGCTGGGCGATCTTGAAACAAGCGCCGCGCACTTTAAACGATCCGGTTACTTGTAAGTTTTCTGGTTTTAGAAAAATATGGGATTCCGGATTGATATTGGGAGCGCTGATTAAATCAGTGCGTCTGATGACTGTCTTCAAGGCATATGATGCCTGATAAATTTTATCAAGTGTGAGCATTCTGTCTGTTGTTAAAACGATGCCGCGAAAGTATAAAAAATACCGCAACCTATTCATACTTATCTTTGTTATATTATAAATCAAAATATAGAGAAGTATGGTAGTGATCGATTTAACGAAAGATGGTTTTATCGCCAATGTCGGTGATTTTGAGGCGAATCCCAAAGATTGGAAATATATAGGAAGTCGTCCTTGCCTCATAGATTTTCACGCTCCTTGGTGCGGTTATTGCAAACGCTTAAGCCCTATATTGGATGAGTTTGCCAAAGAATTTGATGGGAAGATTTATATTTATAAGGTGGATGTAGATCAAGAGGAGGCACTCGAGACAGCCTTTAATATCCGAACGATTCCCACTTTGATGTTTTGCCCGCTAGACGGCCCCCGTGAGATGATGATCGGCACGATGGGAAAACTGGAGTTAAAGCAGTTGATTCAGGAAAAATTGTTGAAGTAATATAATATGATATATGGTGTGGGGTGTAGAGACGTAGCGTGTATGCTGCGTCTCTATTTTTGCTTTCTTATTATATGAATTGAATGAATAGTAACCCCAATCCTACAGAAACCCCGGTCGCTATCAATCCCGGCATCATGAAAGAATGGTTCAAGATGTATTTACCGATGCGGGTCGTGCCTGTACGATCGAAGTTGATGGCGGCTACAACTGTCGGGTAGTTTGGGATGAAGAAATAACCGTTTACGGCGGGGAATAAAGCGATCAACATATAGGGTGAGATTCCCAATGCGATCCCTAGCGGCAATAACGCACGAATGGTAGCCGCTTGGCTAAATAATAAAATGGACATTACGAAAAGGGCCAATCCGAATAACCAAGGCATCTGTGTAACTATATGCTCGATAGATCCCTTTAATTCAGTCATATTGCCGGCGATAAATGTATCTCCCATCCAAGCGATACCGAAGATCGCTACCACCGCTTGCATGCCTGCGGAAAAAACGGAACCCTGTGCGGCCTTGATACCATCTGTTTTTGTAAATAATAAGATGAAAGCGGAGGCTGTCAACATTAATACCTCAATAATATGTGACATCTGCATCGAGACCTTTTCCGTGCCGACGGTAAAGACCGGACGTAGGGACTCCATAGAACCAAAAATAACGATCGCTATCGTAGCGAGAACAAATATAGAGACCGATAAGGCCGCTTTCATTTGGTTTTCAACGCCTTTCGCCTCGTAATGCTTCGTGCTGAACTCATGGTTCGCTACCCGCTTTAAGTATTCCGAATCTTGATCCAATTCTTTACCAACCCTTAAAGAATAGATCGCTCCCGCCAATACCCCCAATAAGGTACAAGGAACAGATATCATAAGGATATTCATCAAGGAAATATGATATCCGGATAACATACTAAGCATGGCTACCGTAGCCGCCGATATCGGACTGGCCGTAATAGCCTGCTGGGAAGCGATCACGGCGATCGCCATCGGACGTTCGGGACGGATCTTCGTTTCCGTAGCGACCTCGGCGATTACCGGAAGGACCGAATAAGCCACATGCCCCGTTCCGGCTATGAAGGTAAACAAATAGGTGACGAACGGGCTTAATATCGTGATTCGTTGAGGATTCTTGCGAAGCAATTTCTCCGCCCACTTAACCATCAGATCAAGTCCGCCAGCGGCTTGCATACAACTAGCTGCCGCTATTACGGCAACGATCATAAGCATGACATCGATAGGAGGGGAAGTGGGCTGGAGCCCGAATCCAAAGGTGAGTATACCGAGTCCGAGACCTCCTAACACGCCTAATCCGATACCACCGATACGGGCACCTATAATAATGGCTATTAAAACGAAAGCTAATTGTAACAACATGCTGTGCAATTCTTTTGATTTAGTTTGTATTGGAGACAAAAATACTTATTTTTGTTCCGCTATGAATAACAAAAACACAAAAAACGAATGAAAAGAACAAGTTTCGCTATTTTGATCGGTTTGTTTTGCCTTTTCCCTGCGCTTTTCTCGCAAGTACGCAGTGAGTTCCTGTTGGAAAAGAATTGGAAGTTCACCCGGGAAGATCGCCCGGAGTTTATCAATCCTACTTTCAATGATAGTAAGTGGCAATCCGTGACCGTTCCGCATGATTGGGCGATTTACGGCCCTTTCAGCTCTCAGAATGATAAGCAAGAGGTCGCTATCGCCCAAGACGGACAAACGGAGGCCATGGAACATGCCGGCCGAACCGGAGGTTTGCCTTTCGTGGGAGTCGGCTGGTACCGGACCGAGTTTGAGGTTCCTCAATTTACGGATGGGAAGCGTGCCACGATCCTGTTCGACGGTGCGATGAGCCATGCCAAGGTCTACGTGAACGGGCAAGAGGTTGGATATTGGCCGTATGGCTATAATTCTTTCTATTTCGATATCACGAAACAGCTCATCCCGGGGAAAAAGAACACCTTGGCGGTTCGCCTTGAGAACTTGCCGGAATCCTCCCGTTGGTATCCGGGAGCGGGATTATATAGGAATGTACATGTAATCGTGACGGAAAACGCCTATATCCCGGTCTGGGGAACTTATATTACGACCCCGACCGCCACGAAGGAATTTGCGAAAGTCAATGTACAGACGAAAATCGTACTGCCGGAAGGGGCCGATGCCAGCAAGTATAGCGTGAAAACCAGTGTGTGGAATCCGAACGGGCAGAAGTTGACGGAGCAGACTACGCCTCTCTCACAGATTAAGTACAATGATAATAGCCTCTCCCAAGAGTTTATCATCCAGACCCCGACTTTATGGTCGCCGGATATGCCTGCCTTGTATTCTGCGGAGACTCGTTTATATGAGGGCGATCAACTGAAAGATCTCTATACGACCCCATTCGGTATCCGTTCGATCGAGATCATTCCGAATAAAGGCTTTTTCTTGAATGGTGAGAAGACGGTATTCAAAGGCGTTTGTAATCACCATGACTTAGGCCCGTTAGGGGCTGCCGTCAATGATGCCGCTATCCGTCGTCAGATCCGGATCTTGAAGGACATGGGATGCAACGCTATCCGTACTTCCCATAATATGCCGGCTCCCGAGTTGGTAAAGGCTTGCGATGAGATGGGTATGATGTTGATGGCAGAGAGCTTCGACGAATGGAACAAGGCGAAATGCGCGAACGGCTATAATTTGATTTTCGACGAATGGGTGGAGAAAGACCTCGTGAATTTGGTACATCATTACCGGAATAACCCGAGCGTCGTGATGTGGTGCGTCGGTAACGAGGTGCCTAACCAATGGGATGAGAGCGGTTGTAAGATCTCTAGGTTCTTGCAGGATATCTGCCATCGGGAAGACCCGACTCGTCCGGTGACGCAAGGTATGGATGCCCCGGATGCCGTCGTGAATAATAATATGGCGGCGGTGATGGATGTGGCTGGATTCAATTATCGTCCGTTCCGTTATCAAGTGAATTATAAGAAACTGCCTCAGCAAATAATCTTGGGAAGCGAGACGGCCTCCACAGTTAGCTCACGAGGGGTTTATAAATTCCCGGTAGAGCGTAAGGCGATGGCTGTCTATGAGGATCACCAAAGTTCCTCGTACGACGTGGAGCATTGCAACTGGTCTAATCTGCCGGAAGACGATTTTATCCAGCATGAGGACCTTCCGTATTGTATCGGGGAATTCGTATGGACAGGATTTGATTATCTGGGCGAGCCTACTCCTTATTATACGAATTGGCCAAGCCATAGCTCCTTGTTCGGTATTATCGATTTGGCGGGTATCCCCAAGGATCGTTACTATCTATACCGTAGTCATTGGAACAAAAGCGCCAAGACCTTGCATATCCTGCCGCATTGGACATGGCCGGGACGTGAGGGCGAGGTGACACCCGTATTCGTTTATACCAATTATCCTTCCGCCGAATTGTTTATCAACGGAAAGAGCCAAGGGAAACGTACGAAAGATCTAAGCATCGGTATCGATAGTAGTTATACCGAAGCGGCTCAAAAGAGTTTCGAGCGCCAGAAACGGTATCGCTTGATGTGGATGGATACCAAATACGAGCCGGGAACTTTGAAGGTGGTCGCTTATGATAAGGAGGGTAACGCTGTGGCCGAGGAGGAGGTTCATACCGCAGGGAAGCCGCATCATATTGAGTTATCCGCCGATCGTAACCAATTGACGGCTGACGGAAAAGACCTTTCTTTCATCAATGTTAGAGTCGTAGACAAGAACGGTAACCTTTGTCCGGATGATACCCGACAGATCCAGTTTAAGGTTCGTGGTGCCGGAGCCTACCGTGCGGCGGCAAATGGAAATAGCGCCAGTCTGGAACTCTTCCATCTTCCGGAAATGAAACTGTTTAGCGGGCAACTTACCGCTATCGTGCAGACGGCCGAGGAACCGGGAACGATCTATTTCGAGGCTTCCGCACCGGGAGTAAAAGGGGCGACCTTGGAATTGATCAGTAAATAAGCTTGATTATCATATAACGCAAACCGCGCGATTCAAGTCCGGAGACGGCTGTGAATCGCGCGGTTTGTTATCAGTTGGATGTTGTTTCCTCTCTTTATTCAGGCTTCACGATATTCCCGAATACATCAAAGGTAATCGTCTCGTCCTGCCCGTTATGTGAAACCTTGAATAGGTAGAAGGTGCCATTGGCATTCAATAACGTATATATGGACTGTACCTTGTCGCTAGCGTAAGCGGAGGATTCGAAGCCTTGCATCACGATCTGCGGAACCTCTTGCTCGGACATGGCCCATGTGGTACTTTGCCACCTGTAATCCTTATTCAATTGCGCCACTTTATAAATCTGGTTATCGATCATATCCAGCTCGTAACCTAGGCTGTTCTGTTGGATATCCAGCAACTCGGCGTTGGCGAAAGTGATCTCCATCAGGTTGCTGACCTCTTTCGGGATAACGATCGGTACGTCATTATTGATCTCATCGTCTACGGCTTTGATCAGGTTTCCATACTGTGAATAATACAGGTCTACTTCGCTATTGGACTGCTCTGCCTCGATCTTGTAAACGATTCCCATATTTAGGCGATTGATGGCGTACGTGTCATCCACGGTCCAATTTGAGTAAAAGCCTTGTTTGAAGGCGGTGGATACCGCTGCCGGTAATTGGGCGAAAGAGATGTCTATCTTTTCCATCATCCATACGCCTTGATCCGTGAACCAAGCGGTTGTCTCGGAACCTTCATTATTGAAATCTACCACATAATAGTTACCTTCGATCTCAAAAACAGGGTTCTTGGCATCGGGATATTTCTCTTGAAAAGCGTTCTCTACCGGGGGGAGAGGGATAATACCTTGATGATCATCATCATTTTTGCTACAGCCAGAGAAAAAGAGAGTCAGACCGGCTATACATGTGAATAGGATAAGTCTTGTGTTCATACATTTTGCGTTTATAAGTTTTGGGCATAGAACAACAGGCCTATCGGAAAAGTTTTGAGCGAAACCGAACACAGTGTCCGAAATCGAACAGTACTAAAAATGGATATTCTCATAGAATCAGTTACTTACGTTTTTGGCACGGGGTTTGCTCTTTGGAGGGTGGAAAATAAAAACAAACGAAATATGGACAGAGAGATATCAAAAGAGGTTCGGCAGAAGGAGCAGCGTAAACAGTTTATAAAGCTGGGGGCGGGGATTGGTATTGCCGTTGTCTTAATAGGCGGGGTGATCGGTTTCATGCAAACCAGCCTGCAACGGAAGGACTTGGTTTTTTCAACGGTAGATAAAGGAGTGATCGAGGTTTCCGTTAGCGCGTCAGGCAAGGTGGTTCCTGCTTTCGAGGAAATCATCAACTCACCGATCAACTCCCGTATCGTCGAGATTTATAAAAAGGGAGGCGATTCCGTGGATGTAGGTACTCCGATCTTGAAACTGGACTTGCTCAGCGCCGAGACGGATTATAAGAAACAATTGGACGAGGAGCAAATGAAACGCCTCCAATTGGATCAACTCCGTATCCAAAACCGCAATAAGCTTTCCGAGATGGAGATGCAATTGAAAGTCTCTCGCATGGAACTGAACCGAAAGGAAGTGGAGTTGCGCAACGAGCGTTATCTGGATAGCCTAGGCGCCGGAACGACCGATAAGGTCCGTCAAGTGGAACTGGACTATAACGTTAGCGTCTTGAAACTGAAAGAGGATGAGCAAAAATATGAGAACGAGAAATCCTTGACGGATGCCGATTATAAAGTGAAAGAACTCGACCTGAACATCTTCCGAAAGAGCCTAGCCGAGACGAAGCGTACCTTGGAAGACGCCCAGATACGCTCTCCCCGCAAGGCGATCCTGACCTACGTGAACAACGAGGTAGGTGCCCAAGTCTCTCAAGGCAGTCGTGTCGCTATCGTCTCCGACTTGTCCCATTTCAAGATAGAGGGGGAGATCGCCGATACCTATGGTGACCGGATCGCCGCCGGTAGCAAAGCCGTCGTAAAGATCGGCAACGATAAACTGGATGGGGTGGTTAGCGATGTTACCCCCTTATCGAAGAACGGTGTAATCTCTTTCACGGTACAGTTGGAGGAGGATAATCATCGCCGCTTGCGCTCCGGTTTGAAGACCGATGTATACGTGATGAATGCCGTGAAGGATGACGTGATGCGCATCCACAACGCCTCGTTCTATGTGGGCAAGGGCGAATATGAGCTATTCGTGGTGAATGGCGACCAACTCATCAAGCGCAAGGTACGGCTGGGCGACAGCAACTTTGAGTACGTGGAGGTAGTGGGCGGCCTAGAGCCGGGCGATGAGGTGGTGATCTCGGACATGAGTAGCTTCAAAGAGAAGAACAAGTTGAAATTGAGATAAGGCTCGGTGATATGGACTGCGGAATGATTAGGCAATATGGGATGCAGGCGATTGGCATGTTGAAGGAGAATCGCTTAATTAGTATGATATCTATCATTGGGACGGCGGTCGCGATTGCGATGATCATGGTCGTGGTATTTGTGCTGCAAATCCAATGGGTGAACTATTATCCGGAATACCATCGGGACCGGACGCTACAGGTGCAGTCCTTGCGGGTCTCTTACGAGAATGGAAACGTTAGCGGGGGATCCTTGGGCTTGGAGCCGGTAAGGGAGATATTCTATCCGCTTCGATCTGTGGAGGCTGTTACGGCTATCGCCTATACGGATCGTACGCTCTCCTTGCAGGGAAGGCGTTCGAATAAGACCTATCGGGTGAAATACGTGGATGACGGTTTCTGGAAGGTCTTTGGCTTTCGCTTTTTGGAGGGGAAGCCTTTTTCCGAGGAGGAGTTCCTGTCGGGAGTCCGTCAGATGGTCTTGTCCGAGCGGGTAGCCCGGAGGTTGTTTGGATCGGATGAGGCGGTCGGGAAGGAGATCTTGGTAGACGTGACCCCCTATACCGTATGCGGCGTGGTGGAGAATGTCAGCAAGGTGGCGAATACCGCCTATGCGGAGGCATGGGTGCCTTATACCTGCGAGAGTGAGTTGCGCATGAGCTCTTTCCACGAGCATACGCTGGGAAACTTCTCGGTCTGCCTGCTGGCGCCCGCTACCGGGGACTTTCCCGCGATCCGGCAGGAGATCGCCCATCGGCTGGGCGCTTACCAAGCCACGAAGAAAGAGGTGAAGGTGGAATTCCTGGACTATATATATACCCGTTTCGACCTGGCTATCGGATCGGCGGGACTGGATCGGGTGGAGTTGCGAGACTTCTTGCCGGAGACCGGTTGCCTCTTGCTATTTTTGCTGTTGGTGCCTGCCTTGAACCTGCTGGGCGTGACACGGTCGTCCGTTTTGAAACGGCGTGCGGAGATGGGGGTTCGTAAGGCGTTTGGCGCAACACGGGGCACGTTGATGACGCAGATCTTGAGCGAGAACCTTGTGTTGACCTTGATCGGCAGCCTGGTCGGTCTCCTCCTGTCGCTCTTGTTCCTGTATATCGGGAAGAGCTTCATGCTGAGCGATCCGGATGCGGCATTGAGTGGTGAGATGTTATTTCAGCCGATGGTTTTCTTGGCGGCGTTCTTTTGCTGCCTTTTGTTGAACGTCTTGTCAGCGGGTTTGCCTACTTGGTTTATCGTACGGCAACCGATTTGCGAGTCATTAAAAGATCACGAGGAACGATAAAAGGGGAGGAATAGTGCTATGATTAGACATCTAATGATAATGATATGGAATCAGCGGAGGAGCAACGTGTGGCTCTTCTTGGAGTTAGCGTTGGTGGTTTGCCTGTTGTGGGGATTGTTGGACTCGTTCCTGGTGGATGAGTACACCTACCGTCGGCCCTTGGGCATGGATATCGAACGGGTGTATCGGATCAACCTGGGAAGGGTTGCGGAGAGCTCTCCGGCTTTCCTTCCGGACTCCCTGCGGGAACAGACGGAAGGGGAAGATTTGCTTCGTCTCTTGGAGTTGGTGGAGCGAGTGCCGGAGGTAGAGGCCACGTGCGTGTCGGTTTGTGGCTGCCCATTCCTCTCTCGTAACTGGTGGTCGTCTTTGATGCGTGCGGAGGCGGACTCTACCGATGCGGGGAGCGGTGTGATACGTATGCGGGAGGTGTCGAGCGCATATTTCGATGTGTTTCGCATGACGGACAAGCAGGGTCGTCCCTTGCGGGAGGCGATGGAGGAGAACGCCGGGCCGTTGGTGATATCCGAGGAGCTGGAGGCGATACTCTTCGACGAGGAATCGGCCGTGGGGCGGAGCTTGAGATGGAGTATGGACGATCTGCGGATCATGCCCGTGGCCGCCGTCTCTGCCTCGATGCGCGACAACCCGTATAAGGCGAGCGAGGCTTGCGCTTTCATCGTGCGCCGGACGGGGCAGGAGGTGATGAAGAGTGCCAACGATCATCAGGTGCTCCAGATGGAATGCCTGGTACGCTTGCGGGAAGAGATGGAGAGCGACCGCCTGGACCGCCTTTTCGGGCAGATGCAAGAGCAGGCCACGGCCGGTAACCTCTATATCTCCAGCCTTACGCCCCTGACCGAGATGCGTACGGAGGCCTTGAAAAGCCGGATGGACAATCATAAGAAAAAACTGGCCCTGATCTCGTTCATGATGCTGAATATCTTTTTCGGTATCGTGGGCACCTTTTGGCTGCGCACGCAATTGCGACGGGGAGAGATCGGCCTGCGGATGGCCTTGGGAGCCTCGCGGCGTACGCAGAAGAGCTTCCTTTTCACTGAGGGGTTGCTCCTACTTGCGTTGACGCTACCGATCGCTTTGGCCTTCCTCGTGAACGCATTGGCTCTGGATTGGCCGGACACAGCCCGCCTGCCGTACACCGGATGGCGTTTTTTGTTGACTTTCGGGGGGGCTTATTTCCTGATGGGTGCGATGATTTGCCTGGGGATTTGGTTCCCCGCCCGTAAGGTGGAGCGGATGGATCCCGCAGAGGCGTTGCGCTATGAGTGATCAATAAGTATAAATCAATAAAAACAGGATAGTATGTATAAGCAATTTGTAAAGCAGGCGATCGGGCAGCTGAAGGAAGCCCCGCTGGTGAGCTTGATCTCGATCGTCGGGACGGCTCTTGCGATCGCCGTGGTGCTGGTGTTGGTGTTGGTATTCCAGATCAATGCGGCGGGCTTCGCCCCGGAGTCGAACCGGGCTCGTATGTTGTACGTCTGGGGTACGGAGGCGAATCCAAAGGATGGCTCCGGAAACCGTAACCGCAGCAACATGTCGGCCGAGGTGGTGAAAGAGTGTTTCTATACCTTGCGGGAACCGGAGGCGGTGGCGGCCTACGTGAGGGCGAGCCATCCGGTCTCGTTGCCGGAAAAACGGCTTTTCAAGGAATATGAGTGTTGTTATACGGATGCGGGCTACTGGAAGATCTTCGATTTCGATTTCGTGGAAGGAACGCCTTTCACGGAGGCCGATTTCCAGTCGGCGATCCCCCGGGTGGTCATCTCCAACCGCATGGCCGCAAGCTTGTTCGGGGGCGAGCGGGCGGTAGGCCGGCAGATCGTGCTGGATTACGTGACCTACACCGTATGCGGCGTGACGCGTGACGTACCCAACCCCTTGATGGCCTCGTTCTTCGATGTTTGCATCCCCTATTCGTGTAACGATAATCTCATGACTCCGAAGCCGGACTACGGGGAGAACATATCGGGCGATCTCTCTATGATCCTATTGGCCCGCTCTGCCTCCGGCTTCGAGGCAGTCCGTGCGGAACTGGACCAGCAGGTAAGGTGCTACAACGAGAGCAAGGTGGATTATAACGTGAACTTCCCTGCCGGGGCACTCTCACAGGTGGATTCCGCCATGGGCAGCAACGCCTGGAACAAGGTGGACTGGCAGACGTTCATGGCCGAGTCGGGGGCGTTCCTCCTTTTCCTCTTGCTGATACCGGCGCTGAACCTGACCGGCGTGGTACAGTCGTCCGTGCAGAAACGGCGGGAGGAGATCGGCTTGCGCAAGGCTTTCGGAGCTACCGGTGGCGACCTGTTGCGGCAGATCCTCTCGGAGAACCTGGTGCTGACCTTGATCGGGGGTCTGATCGGGTTGCCACTCTCCATCCTTTTGCTGGTGTTGGGCAAGTCGTTGGTGATGAACGATCCGAATATCACCTTCACTGCGGCCATGCTGATCAAGCCGGGCTTGTTCGCCGCGGCCTTGCTCGCCGCCTTCTTGCTGAATGTGCTGAGTGCCGGGATCCCGGCGTGGCGGGCTGCCTGCGGGACGATCGTGGATTCTTTGAGTGGAAATGAGGATTAAAATAATAAAGGCTATGATAAAGCATATAATCAAGATTATTTGGGCGCAACGCCGTAGTAACATTTGGATCGTAGGCGAGCTGTTGCTCGTGGTTTGCGCAGTTTGGTTCATGTTGGATAAGTTGTGGGTAGACATGCGTTGCTACTACGCCCCTATGGGATACGATATTGAGAACACGTGGCGTTTCCGCCTCTCCCGCCTTTCCCAGCAAGCGCCGGGATTCGTGCCGGACTCGCTCCGGGAGACTTCCGATACGCAGGACTTACTGGCCCTGATGGACCGGATCCGCTCGCTGGAGGAGGTGGAAGAGGCGTGTGTGACCTTCTGGTCGATGCCCTATTCCTTCGGCAACTCGTGGGGGAGCCTATTCCCCGTGGGCGGGGATACGACAGGCTTGTCGGCCCGGAGTTACCATAAGCTGAGGGTCTCGCCGGAGTACTTTGAGGTATTCCGGATCAAGGACATGCAGGGGCGCGATGTCACCCCGTTGGTGTGCGAGACCCATCGTCCGACAGTCTTGACACGGGCGGGCGAGGAGCACTTTTTCGGTGGCCAGTCGGCGGTAGGTCGACAGATCTCCGGGAACGATGACTTCTCGAACCCTTTTACCGTGGTGGCGGTGCTTCCCACCTTCCGGAGCAATGATTTCGATCGCCCCGAGAACTGCTACTTCTCCATCCTGAAAGGGGAGACGCTGGAGGAGTGCATGAGGCAGTTTGGCGTGGAGAACGCCGAGGTCTCGGTGCGCGTGCGCCGGGCGATGACGGAGGATGAGATGTACCGCCTCTTGGAGAACGCCTCGGAGCGATTGACGGTAAACAACTACTTCGTGCAGGGTGTCACCCGGCTGACGGATCAGCGCGAGCGTCTCCTTGCCTTCGCAAAGCGGGCAAACAAGCAAACGTTGGCCACGATGAGCTTCCTCCTCGTGAACGTATTCTTTGGTATCGTGGGTACCTTCTGGTTGCGCACCGAGCGGCGACGGGGCGAGATCGGGCTTCGTATGGCGATTGGATCCAGTCGTGCCAAGCTGGGCCGGTACATACTCATGGAGGGCTTGGGGCTCTTGGCCGTCACCCTGCCCGTGTTGCTGCTCTTCGCCCTCAACATGGCCTACCTCGACAAGCTGGATACCTACCGCGAGTCGATCACCCTGCTGCGTTTTGCGGCCACCTCGGGCCTCGCCTACCTGCTGCTGGGCGGCATGATCGGTCTCGGTGTATGGCTCCCCTCCCACAAGGCGGTGCGGATGGCCCCGGCGGAGGCGTTGCGATACGAATAATTTAGTTATAAGACACGATTGTCCGTCCCGGCTGTCCGATAATGAACACTCGCTTCATTATCGGACAGCTTTTTTTTATGGACTGTGGCTGTGATTCAGTTGTTTACACTTTTGGCATGCTATTTGCTTATAGGAGGACATTACAGAACATTAATCATTTAAAATATTACAATCATGATCAAACTAACGAATTTACAGAAGATTTACCGTACGAAAGAGATAGAGACAGTTGCGTTGGAAAACGTGAACCTAGAGGTACAGCAAGGCGAGTTCCTCAGCATCATGGGACCCTCCGGATGCGGGAAGTCCACTTTGTTGAATATCATGGGCCTGCTGGACTTACCTACCTCCGGAACGGTCGAGATCAACGGCGTAAACACGGTAGGCATGAACGATAAGGAATTGGCCGCTTTCCGTAACAAGCAACTCGGTTTCGTCTTCCAGAGCTTTCACCTGATCAATTCCCTGAACGTGCTGGACAACGTGGAACTTCCCTTGCTCTATCGCAAGGTCTCTTCCTCGGAGCGCCGCAAACTGGCCGAGGCCGTGCTGGAGAAGGTAGGCCTGAGCCACCGTATGCGCCACTTCCCGACGCAACTCTCCGGCGGCCAGTGTCAGCGCGTAGCCATCGCCCGTGCGATCGTAGGTAACCCCGACATCATTCTCGCCGATGAGCCGACCGGTAACTTGGACTCCAAGATGGGTATCGAGGTCATGGAACTGCTTCACCAACTCAACAAGGAGGACGGACGTACCATCGTGATGGTGACCCACAACGAGTCGCAGGCCCAGCAGACCAGTCGCGTGGTACGCTTCTTCGACGGAAGGCAGGTGCAGTAGCATTTGCGTTGCCGGGTATGGCGGAGCGGAGGTAGAGGCCTCCCTCGGGGCGATCGCCCGCCAGCTTCAGTCGCTTGCCGTAGATGGAGTGGTATTCGCCCGAGGGAGCTAGTTGTTTTTTATCCATGGTAACGGGTTTAATGAATGGTTAAGTGGTAAAGATAAAAAAGATAACGTGAATAAATATGTACAAGATATACTTTAAACAAGCCTGGGCCCTGCTCCGTCAGGAGCGGCTCTTCAGCTCGGTCTACATCGTGGGGACGGGGCTGGCCATCACGTTGGTGATGGTGCTATCCATCGTGTTTTACGTGAAGACGGCCCCACTCTATCCGGAGATGAACCGGGACAGGATGCTGGTGATCCGCTATGGGGCGGTGGAATATGGTAATGGCGGCTACAGCAGCAGCCGGCTATCGAGCCGGTTGATCCGTGAGCAAGTGATGCCCAACGAGGAGCTGGAGGCCGTGGCGATTACCCGTGACCAAGAAACTACATTCGTACAGCCGGAAGGTTCGCCTGTACAGGAGCCCACGGTACGCATGGCGGTAAACGAAGATTTTTGGCGGGTCTTCTCCTTTCGCTTCGTGGAGGGGAAACCCTTCACTGCGGTCGACGTGAGTAGCGGGTTGCCCGTGGTTGTGATCGCCCGCTCGCTGGCCCGTCGGGTCTTCGGCGAGGAGGAGGCCGTGGGCCGCGTGCTGAGCGTGAACTTCGAGGAGTTCCGTGTGGCGGGCGTGGTGGAAGACGCCTCGTACCTGCTCGACCGCGTCTATGCGCAGATCTGGTATCCTTATACCTACAACAAGGACTGGGAGATGGGTGAGCTGCGCAACGCCGAGCGCAACCCCGGCCTTGGTTCTTTCTACTGCTATGCGCTGGTGAAGGAGGGAGCCTCGTTGCGGGAGGCGCAGGAGCAGCTCCGCGAACGGTTCCGGGCCTACGGGCACTCGCTGGGCGAGGGGCGTACCTTTACCGCACATGGTGCGCCGGACTTGCACTGGGAGAGCGTCTTCCGCTACTACTCGGGTGTGGACTTGGATCTCGCCGGCGAGCTGACGCGCTATGCTATCATCATCTTCTTCCTCTTGCTGGTGCCGGCTGTGAGCCTCTTGGGGATGGTAGACTCCCGGATGGAACGCCGGCTGGCCGAGCTGGGCGTGCGCCGGGCGTTCGGGGCACCCCGCGGAACGTTGCTGGGGCAGGTCTTGGTAGAGAACCTGTTGTATACCGTGCTGGGAGGATTGGCGGGGTTGCTGTTCTCCTTCCTCGTGGCCGGGGGGATGCGCTCGTGGGTGTTTAAGATTGGCAACGGCTTCTCGCAAGCCATTCCCGACGGGGTGGAGGTGTCGCTCCCCTTGGAGGGGCTGCTAAACCCGTGGATATTCACTGCGGCGCTGCTCGTCTGCTTCTTGCTGAATTTGATGTCGGCCCTGTGGCCGGCTTGGAGGGCTTCGCGCCGTCCGATCGTGAATTCGTTGAACGCTTAAATGGATAGGAGGTAAAAGATATGTGGTTAATGATATGTAAACAATTGATAAACCGCTGGCGTTCGAGCCTGTCGGTCTGCTTGGAGCTGTTATTGGTGTTCTGCTTGGCATGGTTCCTGCTGGATTACTTTTTCGTGGAGAGTTATAACCGTAGCCTGCCCGTCGGCCGTAGTTACGACGGAGTGTGGCTGGTGGAGATGGGACTCCTGCCGGAGAATGCTCGCGAGTACGTGGCTGCCGAGAGCGACTCGGTGAACCTGCCGGTACACTACGCCCGTATCCTGGAGCGACTCTGCGCCTATCCGGGCGTGTCGAAGGTGGGGGCCTCTTACGGTTGTGCCTCCTTGCCCTACAGCCCTTGCTACAACGGCACGGGGATACGCAATGTGGAGGATACGGCCCGCACGATCGGCTGCATGGCGATGTGGTTCGACCCGACGACCGACTTCCTGGAGGTCTTCTCGCACCGCTGCGCCGCCGACGGGCAGGTGGTTTCTACCGCCGATTACGACTGGGGCGACCTGCGGGCGGTGCTCATTACTCGGCAGATGGAGCGGAAGCTCTTCGGTGAGGGACAGGCCGTGGGGAGGTTGATCACGGATTCCGATGACCCTGCGGAGAGCGAGGCCCACAAGCGGGTGGTCGGCGTGCTGGAGGACGTGAAACGCCTCGACAACGACCTGCCGCGAGGTGTCCTTTTCTTTCCCAAGCGACCGGACTATGGCGAGATTCCGGATATGAACTATTTCATCCGGGTGGCCGGAGGCGAGTCGGATGTGCGGTTCGCCGAGGCTTTCCGCGAGCGCATGAGCCGGGAGTTACGGACGGGCAACTTCTTCCTGAAGCGCCTCACACCCTACCACCGCTATAAGGCCGACATGGATTTTGCCTTTGGCATTACCTATAATTACCGGATACGCCTCTCGTTGTTGGTCTTCCTGTGCGTGAATATCCTACTGTGCGTGATCGGTACGTTCTGGTACCGCATCCGGACACGCCGGGGGGAGATCGGCCTGCGGAGGGCGATCGGTTCCGGGCGGGGACAGGTGCGGGGGATGCTGTTCCGCGAGGGAATCGTGATGTTGGCACTGATCACGCCCTTTGCGCTCCTGATCGAGTCGCAGATCGTGTTGGCAGGCCTGATGGACTTGCCTTACGGTCCGCAGATGGTGCTTCCCGATAACTACTGGCCGGCGATGATGCCCTTGCGCTTCCTGCTGGTGAACATCGCCGTGTGGCTCTTGATGGCGGCGGCGATCCTCGTGGGGATATGGCTCCCGGCTAGCCGGGCCGCCGAGATGGAGCCTGCCGAGGCGTTGCGGTATGAATGATAACAGATAAATAAAATAAATATGTACAATATCTATCTAAAACAAGCCTGGGCCTTATTGAAAGAGAACAAGCTCCTTTCCGGAGTCTCTATCTTTGGTACGGCCTTGGCGATTTGCATGATCATGGTGATCGTGATCGTATGGCAGATGCGTACCGCCAATTACTCTCCGGAAGACTATCGGGATCGGATGATGTACGTCAGTGATACCCGTGCCTCCTACAAAGAGAACGAATCTTATAACGATTGCTACCTTCTCGCTTCTCGTGTGGTGAAAGATTGTTTCTATCCCTTGCGCTCTGCCGAGAAGGTCGGCATGGCCTATCATGGCGTGCAACGCTTGGCGGCAGTGGCGGATCATACGGTGGAGTTCAAGTGCGACGTGACCTTTACGGACGCGGCGTTCTGGAATATCTTCAACTTCCGCTTCCTATCCGGTAAGCCTTATGGTGAGGAAGAAGTACAAAGTGGCATCATGGATGCTGTGGTAAGCGAGTCCGTGGCACGCCGGTTGTATGGCACGACCGAGGTTGTAGGCCGTACCGTCGAGATCAGCTACGTGCCCTATACCATCCGTGCCGTCGTGCGGGATGTCTCCCTGCTAGCCGAGTCTGCCTATGGCGATGTCTGGTTGCCTTATACCACCGACAATTCCCTGTATGATGATAGTTCCGACCGTCTCGTCGGGGGCTTCCGTTGTTATATCCTCGCAAGTTCGTCCGCCGACTTTGATGCGATCCACTCCGAGGCTGAGGCGAATATCGCTCGCCTTAACGAATCACAAAGCACGCACCTACTGAAAATTGGAGGAGGACCTGATACCCATTTGGGCGATTTGGCTCGCGAGGATGCTTTCTCTGAGCCGAATGTACGGGAACTGGTCATGAAATATGTTATCATCGTTCTTGTCCTTTTGCTGATCCCTGCCATCAACATGAGCGGTATCACGCAAAGCCGGATGCGTAAACGTATGGCGGAGATCGGGGTGAGGAAGGCGTTCGGGGCGACACGCTCGGAATTACTGACGCAGGTACTCTACGAGAATCTGTTGCAGACCTTGCTGGGAGGTGTGTTAGGTCTGTTTTTCTCATACGCCTCCGTATTGCTCTTGTCCGATTGGTTGCTAGATACGGGCACGGCATCGATGGGTATCGGTCGCACCTTCGTCAATGCGGAGATGATGTTCAATCCATTGATCTTCCTTTACGCGTTCCTTGCTTGTCTCGCGTTGAACCTGCTGAGCGCCGGCATCCCGGCTTGGCGAGCCTCAAGGATGCGTATCATCTCGGCTCTCAACGAGAATGTTCATTAATCTCCCGCATTGGATGATAGCTATACTAAAATAATAGAAAGATATGATACGACATTTATTACAATTGATCTGGAACCAGCGCAAGCAAAACGCTTGGTTGTGGGCTGAGTTATTGCTGGTCTCGATCTTCCTTTGGTTCCTTGTGGACTACCTGTATGTGATGGGGCGCACGTATACGGCTCCTCTGGGCTTCGATATCCGGCATACGTACAGCATCGTGATCAGCAGCCTCTCGGAAAGAAGCCCGGATTATATCCCGAAGGAGAAGCGGGAGCGGCCGGATGGTGTTCATCTGCTGACGGCGTTGGATCGCATCCGCACCTATCCCGGCGTGGAATCGGCCTGCCTTACGGATGGGGGGATGCCTTATTATATGGGAAGCCGTAACCTCGTTTGGCGGATTGATACGTTGCAGGTGCCCTGCCGCTATGCTTTCGTCACCCCGGAGTTCTTCGACGTGTTCCGTATCTATGATAAGGACGGCAAGACGGCTTCCTTGAAACGGGCCATCGAGGATAACAACTCCATCGTAATCTCCGCCGACGTGGAGACGATGAATCCCGGCCTTTCCCTACTCGGGCAAAAGGCGTACCGGGGGAATGTGACCGACGAGATCGAGGAGACGATCCGTGGTATCAGCGTCCCCATCCGCCGTCATGAGTACACCAAGGCGGAACCCAACGTCTATAGGGCCCTGCGGCTAAGCCGGATGGAGGAAGGATACTATGAGGGGATGATAGATGCCGTGCGACTCTGCGTACGTGTCCGTCTGGATGTCGATAATGCTGATTTCCCCGCACGCTTCCGCAAGGATATGGCCGAACAGCTTCGGCTAGGCAACCTCTATCTGCTAGACGTACAGCCCTTGTCATATATTCGCAACGGTTATATCCGTTCGATCGGCGTAGAGAACGAGGTGAAAACCCGTGTGGCGGTAGCCTGCTTCCTATTGGCGAATATATTCCTCGGCATCATCGGTACCTTCTGGTTCCGTACGGAATATCGCAAAGGCGAGATGGGGCTTAGGATGGCCTTAGGCTCTACCCGCCGTCAGTTGAACTCGATCATGGTGGGAGAGGGTGTCCTATTGCTGGTCTTGGCGTTTATCCCGTCCTTAGTCATCAGCTTCAACATCGCCCATATGGATTTGATAGATACCTATCAGCTTCCGTTCACGTGGCTGCGCTTCGCGATTTGCGGAGGGATTACGTTTGTCTTGATCGTCCTCATGATCATCTGTGGCGTATGGTATCCCGCCCGCTCGACAGCCCGCTTGGAGCCAGCGGAGGCGTTGCATTATGAATAAGAGTTAACTTACATATTTCACACATACACACAATTGAAAGCCCGGTCTTGTAGCGATACATGGCCGGGCTGTTTTCGTGCTTGGCAAAAATCCGCGAGTTAAAACGTCATTGACGCATATACCCCATAATGCCCGTCTCCCGCTACCGGGCTGATAGACAGGTTATGTTTCTTCGCGAACGGGCGGGTAAAGATATAGGCGCTACCGGCACCGATAACGGCTCCCGCCGCCACGTCCCACCAATCATGCTTCTTCCCATAGACCCGGCTCCAACCCACGTAGGTAGACACGGCATAAGCCGGAATACCCCATTTCCATCCATAACGCCTTTGGATAAAAGCGGCTCCCGCGAAGGATACGGAGGTATGCATGGATGGGAACGAATGATTATCGCTGAAGTCGGGCCGCTCTTTCTTCACTAGGTATTTCAGCGCATAGGTTACGCCCAATGTCGTAACCCCGGTGAATACGCCTTGTTTCAGCCCTTGCCAATCTTGGGTTGCCAATACGGTCGCTAGACTCGCCACCGGAGTGATAAACACCAATACGTCTCCCGAGGTCCGTATGGCTTTCCGGCTACCGGTCACCTTCAATTCTTGTCCGTTAACGGACAGGCACAGCATGAGCATTGTAATTGCGAAAAGGATATGTCTCATAGATTTAAAATATAGTTGCTATTTTAGGTATAAAAATGATAAACCCGACGATCGCTGCCGCTATCGCCATCAATAATACAGCTCCCGCCGCCAAGTCTTTCGTTCGCTTGATAGCCTCATTATACTCAGGGGAGACCAAATCTGCTAGGGCCTCGATGGATGAATTGACCGCCTCGGCAGCTAATACCGCTCCGATCACGATCGTTACTGCGATCCATTCCATGCGGGAAAGTCCGAATACCACCCCGGCTATAAGTACACAAACTGCCGCGAAACAATGGATCCAAGCGTTATGCTCCTTCGTGATCAATAGCTTGATTCCGTTGAAAGCGAATTTAAAGCTTCTGGCTCTCTTTCGAAATGTGAAACCGTCATTCTTCATTTTTATAGCATCTCTTATTGAGGAGGGCAAATATAGGTATTTTTTGCCTTTATCGCATATCCTGACGAACAAACAGGATATTCACCTTTCATATTCCGCAATTCGTTAAGATTACTTGTTGGTTTTTATCTGGAACGATAACTTCGTTGATTAAAAAAGTACCTGTGATATGAGCATAGATCAAAGTAAAAGAATAAATTTATGGCTTGAAATCAGATATGAAGATAAAATATAACTTTCTAAGTCCGTTGCTAATGGCGATATTGACGATCTGTTGCCTGTGGATTGTTACGGATGTCGCTTATGGTGTTCGCATGTGGGAACTGGGAGTGGATGCGTGGATCGGGCGTATCAAGGCCCTTGCTATTATATTGATCGGCGTTAGCTTATCTTATTTGTTTTTTAATTACTTGGCTAATACTTTTTTAGATAGGAATAAAGAGCGGAGGTCCCGCCCGGTATTCCGGGAATATCTATGGGTGGTCTTGTTTAATTTAGTCGTGCTCAATATCGGCTTATATATCGTGATCTATTCTATAAATGGAACGACCTATCGGTGGGGAGAGGCGTTAATGATCAATGCGGTAGCTGTGCCGATCTTTCTCCTATACTATTTCTTGATCCGTAATAATATATTAGCCAAACGCTATTCGGAGAAAATCGTTCAATTGGAGAAACTGAGAGTAGATCAGCTGGAAACGCAATTGAAGCTGCTGAAGATGCAATACCATCCCCATTTCCTGTTTAATGCCTTGAATACGATCTATTTCTTGATCGATGAGGAAAATGAGGAAGCGATTGAGGCTGTAGAGTTACTTTCGGACTTACTCCGTTATCAATTATATGATATAAATACGAAAGTGACGATCGAAGAGGAGATTGATTATTTGCGAACATATATTCAATTCCAGCGACTTCGTATGACGAAACGCTTACAGTTCGAGGAGTCCTTTGACCCGGAATTGACCGGACAAAAAATACATCCGTTGCTTTTCCAGCCATTATTGGAGAATGCGTTTAAATATATAGGCGGAGCGTATCGGATACAAGTATCTATGCGGAAAGAGGGGGCAAAGGTCTGTTTTGGGGTAAGCAATACTTTCAATCCGGATTTCTTGGAACAAAGAAAGGGGAAAGGCATTGGGATCGACAATCTGAGAAAACGGTTGGAGCTATTGTACCCGGATAAACATGAGTTACGTATAAAAAAAGACAATACCCGTTTTAGGGTTGAGTTATGTATTGATTTATCAGAATAATATGGAAATAAAGTGTATCATAACGGATGATGAGCCAATCGCCAGAAAAGGACTTCGGCGACACATCGGTAAAATTGATTTTCTGACCATCGTCGGAGAATGTGAGGACGCTATACAACTCAATAATATGCTGAATTCGGTTCAGGCGGATTTGCTTTTTCTGGATATAGAGATGCCGGATATGTCCGGACTGGACTTCTTGGAGAGTGCTCAGAACGCTCCTAAGGTAATTATAACCTCGGCATACGAGCGGTATGCGTTGAGAGGATACGAGTTTGACGTGGTGGATTATTTATTGAAACCGATCTCTTTTTCCCGCTTCCTGAAATCGGTTAATAAAGTACATGCGTTGATGGAATCTACATCGAAAAGCGAGGAGCCTGCTTATATCTTTGTCAAGACGGAGAAGCAACTTAAAAGGCTTTATTTAAAGGAGATTCAATTTATAGAGGGCATGGAGAACTATATTGTTATCCATACCCTCACTTCCAAAGAGATCGTTCATCTCCGGTTGAAGAGTATATTGGAAACGTTGCCGGCACAAATTTTTATGCAAGTGCACCGCTCTTTCATCGTAAATCTTTCTTATGTACAAGCGATAGAAGGAAATCTATTAATCATTGGGGAGCATAAAATACCGGTGTCGCGCCCTTTACGGGAAGAGGTCTATAAATCGATCGTCAATAATCAACTCATTCAAAGATAAGTATCCAAAAACGAACACACTGTTCATTATCGAACACTTTAAATATTCCTATTTATCGGATTATCAATAGTATATGTTTTTGGCATGCCTTTTGCCTTAGGCAGGATAAAAACTTATACTAAGATGAGAAGGATCTATATAGCGATGTGTTGTCTGTGGGCGGGGATTTCGGGAGTATGTGCCCAAGACAATACGAATAAAGTTCGAATAACCCTGCGGCAAGCGATCCAGATCGCACAGCTTCAATCCGTAGACGCTGCCGTGGCGCTCAATGAGTTGCGAACGGCCTATTGGGAATTCCGTACGCATCGGGCGGATCAGTTGCCGGAAGTGATATTTACGGGGACTCTGCCTTCATATAGCAAGCAATACTCGAAGTACCAGCAATCGGATGGTTCTTATACCTATGTGCAAAACAATGCCTTAGGCTTAAATGGAGAGATCTCTATCGCCCAGAACATAGCCTTGACCGGAGGTAAGATCGCCTTGAATACCTCTTTGGATTTTACCCGTCAGCTAGGTAGTGGCGCTTACAACGAGTTTATGAGCGTACCTGTTAGTTTGACATTGACGCAACCGATCTTCGGCGTGAATGACCAAAAATGGAAACGTCGTATCGAGCCTGTTCGTTACCAAGAGGCTAAGGCCGCTTATATGGAGAACGTGGAGAATGTAACGATCGCTACCATCACGAATTACTTCAACTTACTGTTGGCGGAAGATAATCTGGATATCTGTAATCAGAACTTGTTGAACGCCAATAAACTCTATGACATAGCGGTAGCGAAGCGTAAGATCGGGCATATCTCGGAGAGCGAGTTGATGCGTTTGAAACAGTCGGCCTTGCAAGCGAAAGGTAAGCTAACCGAGGCTCAATCCAATTATAACGCGATGATGTTCAAGCTCCGTTCCTTTTTAGGGATGAGCGAGCAAGACGTGATCGAGCCTGTTCTTCCCGAGGCGATAGAAGGGGTCCGTATGGATTATCAGGCGGTATTGGAGAAGGCTCAAGAAAATAACTCGTTCTCAAAGAATATCATGCGCCGTCAGTTGGAAGCGGATTATGATGTGGCGACCGCCAAGGGAAACCGTCGAAGTATTAACCTGTTTGCCTCCGTGGGTTATACCGGTAAGGATATGTCCATGCGAGGAGCTTACAATCCATTGAAAGATAACCAGATCGTAGAGGTCGGGCTTTCGATTCCTATCTTGGACTGGGGAAAACGGAAGGGAAAGGTAAAAGTAGCCGAATCGAATCGGGATGTCGTACTTTCCAAGATCCGTCAGGAGCAAATGGATTTCAATCAAGATATCTTCCTTTTGGTGGAGAATTTCAACAATCAGGCCGCTCAATTGGAGATAGCCGCCGAGGTGGACACGTTGGCGGAAAAGCGCTACAAGACCTCGATCGAGACTTTCATGATCGGAAAGATCGATATCCTAGACCTGAATGACGCCCAGAGCTCGAAGGATGACGCGAAGCAAAAGCATATCCAAGAACTGTATTATTATTGGCGCTATTTTTATAACATCCGTAGTATAACATTGTATGATTTCTTGAATAATCGTACATTAGATGCCGATTTCGAGGAAATCGTGAAACGATAAATTGATTATATGATACTGATAATAGATGATGACGCGGCTGTTCGTTCCTCGCTTACATTCCTGCTAAAACGTGCGGGTTTCCGGCCGGAGGCGGTTCCGGGGCCGAAGGAGGCCTTGGAGGTGGTCCGTGCCACGGCACCGGAGCTGATCTTGATGGATATGAACTTCACGCTGACTACCACGGGCGAGGAGGGGATTCAATTATTGAGACAGGTGAAGATCTTTCGTCCCGATGTACCTGTGATCTTGATGACCGCTTGGGGATCGATCTCTTTGGCGGTGCAGGGAATGCAAGCCGGAGCCTTCGATTTTATCACGAAGCCTTGGAATAACTTGGTATTATTAAAATCGATCCGGACTGCCTTGGAACTGAGCGAGCAGAAGAAAGAGACAAACGCTCCCTTGAACCGTTCGGATGCCGACCATAAATTTCATTTTGATAAGATCGTGGGGCAAAGTGCCGCTTTGATGGATGTATTGGGGACGGTCTCACGTATCGCTCCGACAAACGCCTCTGTCTTGATTACCGGCGAGAGCGGTACGGGTAAAGAGCTGATAGCGGAAGCGATTCATGCGAATAGCCCCCGGTCGAAAGAGGCTTTCGTAAAGGTAAACTTAGGCGGACTTTCCCAAAGTCTTTTTGAGAGCGAGATGTTCGGACATAAGAAGGGGGCTTTTACGGATGCGTACATGGATCGGGTAGGGCGTTTCGAGATGGCGAACAAAGGCACGATCTTCTTGGATGAGATCGGCGATTTGGAACTGTCTTGCCAAGTAAAGCTGCTTCGGGTATTGCAAGACCAGACCTTTGAGGTCTTGGGGGATAGCCGCCCCCGGAAGGTGGATATACGGGTCGTAAGCGCTACAAACCGGGATTTACGATCGATGGTGGCGGACCGTACGTTCCGTGAGGATCTTTTTTACCGGATCAATTTGATCACGGTGCATTTACCCGCCTTACGTGAGCGAAGGGAGGATATCCCATTGCTGGCCCGGTATTTCGCGGATAAGCAATCGGAGATCAATGGGCTACCGAGGGTGGAGTTCTCATCGGATGCCCAGACCTATTTAAGCCGTCTCCCTTTTCCCGGTAATATCCGTGAGTTGAAGAACTTGGTGGAGCGGACGATCCTTGTGTCGGGTAAGACGCTTTTGGATGCCGCTGATTTCGAGGTTCATTGCATGAATACATCCGGTGCTAAATCGACGATTCCGCCTTCTTTGGAGGGCTTGACCTTGGATGAGTTGGAGAAGCAAACCATCTTACGCTCCTTGGAAGCGCATGGAGGTAATTTATCGCATGTCGCTACGGCGCTGGGAATCAGTCGTGCCGCATTGTACCGGAGATTAGAGAAATACGGAATCCCGATCGATAAATAAGAAGAGGCAAGGATGAGGCTGAAAGGACTATTCTGGATATTGACGACGCTACTGTTGACTATATTGGCGGTGGTGACTTATTATGTCTTTTATACGTCTTCTATCCGGATGTTTTTCGCGGTAGAAGCCTTGGTCTTGCTTACGATCATCTATTTATTTGTCTTTTATCGCCGTATCATAAAGCCCTTGCATATCATCGGTAACGGTATGGAGTTGTTGAAAGAGCAAGACTTTAGTTCCCGCTTGGGAAAGGTCGGGCAAACGGAGGCGGACCGGGTGGTCGATGTGTTTAATAAGATGATGGAGCAGTTGAAGAATGAGCGTTTGCACCTCCGGGAGCAAAACCATTTCTTGGACTTGCTGGTCAACGCCTCTCCGATGGGAGTGATCATCTTGAACTTGGATGAGGAGATTCTATCCATGAACCCGGCCGCGTGTAAATTGTTTGGCGCGCAAAGCTCGGAGGATATGGTGGGAAAACGTTTTCTTCAACTAGATTCTCCCTTGGCGGAAGAATTGGTACGGGTTCCGATGTATCAAGCGCAAACCGTCCGGCTGAACGACGCTAATATTTATAAATGTACGCATTCCTCATTTGTGGATCGAGGCTTTCACCACCCGTTTTATTTGATAGAGACGTTGACCCAAGAGGTGTTCAAGGCCGAGAAGAAAGCGTATGAGAAAGTGATACGTATGATCTCTCATGAGGTGAATAATACGACCGCGGGTATCACCTCTACCTTGGATACGTTGGAGTCTACTTTCAGCGGGATGGAAGATATGGAGGATGTCTGCGAGGTTTTGCGGGTCTCCATAGAACGCTGCTATAGCATGAGCCATTTCATCACCAATTTCGCTGATGTGGTGCGTATACCCGAACCCCAAAGTCGTCCGCAAGAATTGAACCAAGTGGTGTCCGCTTGTAAACGCTTTATGGAGACAGTTTGCCAGAACCGGAATATCGAGATTGTTATGGATCTGAGCGAGGAATCTCCAGTCGTGAATTTGGATAATTCATTATTCGAGCAAGTCTTGGTCAATATTATCAAGAATGCCGCCGAATCCATCGACCGAGACGGAAAGATCTATATCCGGACGACAGTGCGTCCTACCTGCTTGGAGATAGCCGATACGGGCAAAGGCATCGACAAGGAAACGGAAACGAAACTGTTCAGCCCGTTCTTCTCTACGAAACCGAACGGACAAGGTATCGGCTTGATCTTTATCCGTGAGGTGCTGTTAAAACATGATTGCCGATTCTCTCTCCGCTCTTACGCGGATGGATTGACAAGGTTTAAGATTTGGTTTAGTTGAAATAATCCCTTTATGGTTTGAGGTTTTTCCCTTGTAGGCTAAGGCTGTATCCTTACAGGTGTTAGCCTTTTTGTCTGCTTGTATTCATCATGCAACAGCCGTTGCATGATCATCTACCAACTGTTGCACGATCTTCTACCAGTCGTTGCATGATCGTCCAACAGTTGATAGATGATGGATGTCTCTAGAGGAAAAGTCTAAAGATAAGGATGGAAAGGACTAAAGGATACGGAGGTTTTGGGCAAGCTGTACTGGATTTTATACTATCTTTGGGCCGTATAACAAAGCAATAGAAATCTAATCTTGAATATCATGAAGAAAGTAGTATCTGTATTATTTATCCTTGCGATTATCGTATTTTCTGTATTAATGGTAAGCTATTCGAGTGATCAAAAGCCGGAGAAAGTTCTTCGCCATGTTGTTATGTTCGGTTTTAAGCCGGATGTGTCCGAGGCGCAGGTGAAAGAGGTTGAGGATGCCTTTTGTAAGTTGCCTTCTCAAATCGACTTGATCAAAGGATATGAGTGGGGAACGGATTGTAGTCCGGAGGGATTGCAACAGGGCTTGACTCATTGCTTTTTCTTGACTTTTCATTCGGATGCGGATCGGGACGCCTATTTGGTACATCCGGCGCATAAAGCATTTGGCAAGGTGTTAGGAGGGAAGGCATCGGCGGTTACGGTGTTGGATTATTGGACGAAATAAAAAGAATGGGCGGGATGAATCGATGAGTCACCCCGCCCGTTTTTATATTCCTTAGTTACTTTATATTATAACCATTGATTCATGAACTGATCCATCTCTTCCGCATGGGCTTCCAGGCTTTGAAGTAGCTTGAATTGGGCTTTCGTACGGATTAAGTTATGTTTCGGGCTATGGATCTTGTAATAGGTATCGCCGTTGATATAATCGGTTAAGAAACGAACGGTCTGCATATAAGTCAATAAGCGTCCACCGTAAGGTAGCAATTTGATCTCGGTAGGAGTTAAGAACGCCTTGGCCTTTTCCATGTATCCACGGGTATAGGCTTTGAATATCTCCATATTAACGTTTACGTTATCCAGATTCTCATCGTCCTCGGCACCCGTATTGGCTCCGGTACGGATAAAGTCGCCGATATCGGAAAGGACGAAGCCCGGCATCACGGTGTCCAAGTCGATCACGCAAAGCACCTTGTCGCTATCAGCGTCAAACATCATATTGTTAACTTTTGTATCGCAATGGTTCGTGCGTTTCTTCAATTGGCCCTCACGGTACAGGCGTTCTTGAATGCACATCGCTTCGGCACGTTTCTCGATCTCCTCTACCAAATCTTTCACCTCTTCCAACCGGCCTGCCGGATTAGCGGCTACAGCCTCATGGAATTGTCGCAAGCGGAACTCCATATTATGGAAATCCGGAATGGTCTCGCCCAGCGTACCCTCGGGTATATCGGACAACATGGTCTGGAAATCACCGAACGCTTTGCCAGCCTCATAAGAAAGCTCAGGAGTTACTTCCTCATAGCTTTTGCTGCGAGGGATGAATAGGCATACCCGCCAATAACTATCTCCATCGAAATAATATTTTTTCCCGTCTTTAGTCGGCAAGAAGGTTAATACCTTACGGTCGATATCCGTTTCACCTTTTTCCTCCAGCTTTTTGCGGATATGAGTGGTAACCACATGGATGTTATTTTGCAGCATATCCACATTGGTGAAGATTAAATGGTTGATACGCTGTAGCACGTATTTGATCTCCCCTTTCTCGTTGGTCACTTTCAATGTATCATTAATGTGTCCGTTTCCGAATGGTTCAGCGGAAACTACTTTCTCGTCCAACTGGAACTGATCCAAGATGTTTAGTAATTGTTCTTTCGTTTTTGCCATGATATTTCATTATGTTAACTCCCGCGAAGATACAAAAAAAGGCCACGATACAAATCGTGACCTTTTTTTATTTCTTAAAGAAAGAAATCTTATTTCTTGTTACGGTTACCATAACGGCTCATGAACTTATCAACACGTCCGGCTGTATCGACCAACTTAGACTTACCAGTGTAGAACGGGTGAGAAGTGTTAGAGATCTCGACCTTTACCAACGGATAAGTTACGCCGTCGATCTCGATCGTCTCTTTAGCGTTAATAGTAGAACGAGTGATGAATACATCATCGTTTGACATGTCCTTAAATACTACAGGACGATAATTTTCAGGATGAATACCTTTTTTCATTGCTTTATTATCTATTTTAATTTATACTCTGTATATATTTGGTAACCGGTATTTTGGCTTGCAAAGGTAAGGGTTTGCCACAAACAAACAAAGAAAATCGTATTATTTTTTTCAAGGGCGTTGATTTTGTGTTATTTTATATGCTTTGAAGCATCATTTGTCGTGAATCTTGATTATCTTTGTGCAAGTTTTTAATCATTAACGTAATAACATAATAACAACTATGGTAAATTACAAAGATTTGGGCTTGGTGAACACAAAAGAAATGTTCGCTAAGGCTATCAAGGGCGGATATGCTATCCCTGCTTTCAACTTCAATAACATGGAACAGATGCAGGCTATCATCAAGGCTGCTGTAGAGACAAAATCTCCGGTTATTTTGCAAGTTTCTAAGGGCGCTCGCCAGTACGCAAACGCTACTTTGCTTCGTTACATGGCACAAGGTGCTGTTGAATATGCTAAGGAATTAGGTTGCCCGAATCCTCAGATTGTTCTTCACTTAGACCATGGTGATACGTTTGAGACTTGCAAGAGCTGTATCGACTCTGGCTTCTCTTCTGTAATGATCGACGGTTCTCACCTTCCTTACGAGGAGAACGTTGCTTTGACGAAGAAAGTTGTTGAGTACGCTCATCAATTTGATGTAACTGTAGAAGGCGAGCTTGGTGTATTGGCTGGTGTTGAGGATGAGGTTTCTTCAGACCACCACACGTATACCAATCCTGAGGAAGTTATCGACTTCGCTACTCGTACGGGCTGCGATTCTTTGGCTATCTCAATCGGTACTTCTCACGGTGCTTATAAGTTCACTCCGGAGCAATGTACGATCGACCCTGTTACAGGTAAGATGGTTCCTCCTCCATTGGCATTCGACGTTTTGGACGCTGTTATGGAGAAACTTCCGGGATTCCCTATCGTTCTTCACGGTTCTTCTTCTGTTCCTCAGGAAGAGGTTGAGACTATCAACCAATATGGTGGCGCTTTGAAGGCTGCTATCGGTATTCCTGAAGAGTGGTTGCGTAAGGCTGCTACATCTTCTGTATGTAAGATCAATATCGACTCAGACTCTCGTTTGGCGATGACTGCCGCTATCCGCAAGACTTTTGCTGAGAAACCGGCTGAATTCGATCCTCGTAAATATCTGGGCCCGGCTCGTGATAACATGGAGAAACTTTACAAACACAAGATCATCAACGTTCTTGGTTCTAACGACAAGTTGTAATCGGAACATAAGATTCTTTCTATATAAAAGAAGGCCATCTCGGAAACGGGATGGCCTTTTTGCGTTAAAGGGGTCACATTTTTTCATCATAGTGGTTTCAGGATATATACTTACTTGGCCATAGAAGATATACTGCAAGTGCCCATGGATATGTACTTACTTCGCTTAGTAAGTATATCCTTGAGAAAAGAATATTAATTTTTTTTGTTAATTTTTTTTACTTTTTCTTGTTGGTTCGATGTTTTTTTTATATATTGCCATCGTGATTACCGTTACATCTGTTTAATACGTCTTTTTTTAATTTAGTCCCTCTAGAGAAAGAAACTATCCGGCTGATATGGAAACTTTATGAAGAAAAGATTTCAGGTGTTTTTTACAGACTCTTAAATTGATAGGCTTATGAAAAGGAACACATGGCTTATGCTGCTGACTTTTATCATGTTTTTATCCTGTGGCAGGCAAAAGGGCGATAATGAGCTGCTTCCCATCGTTAAGGAATGGTATGGGAAAGAGGTTAAATTCCCGGATCATCCCGTATTCACACTTTACGGCAAAGATACTGTGGACTACTCGATACCCCAGTCTCCCTATAAGGTGTTGGTGTATGTGGATTCCTCCGGTTGTGTGGACTGTAAACTGCAATTGCAGAAATGGCAGGAATTGATTAAGTATACTAATTCGATAAGCGATGGGGAAATCCCTTTCCTGTTTTTCTTTTTCCCGAAAGACTATAAGGAGTTGTGCCAATTCTTTAAAAGGGATCTGTTCGACTTGCCGGTCTGCATCGATTTTGATGGCGAGCTGAACAAGTTAAACGATTTCCCACCATTCCCCCAGTTCCATACCTTATTATTAGATAAAGACAATAAGGTCTTGGTGATCGGCAATCCTGTGCATAGTACGGAGATCCGAAGCCTGTATTTCAAGCAGCTGTCGGAGACCTACGATACAGCCAACGAAAAAGATGACAAATTGATAACAACGAGCGAGGTAAGCCCCATCAAGGCCGATTTGGGAACCTTGAAGGTAGGCGACAGCAAGAAACAGCTTTTCGAGGTAAAGAATACGGGTGATAAGCCGCTGGTTATCATTGCCACAAGCTCCACTTGCGGTTGCGCCTCGGTAGAATATCCGAAACAGCCCATTCCCCCGGGTGGAATCGCTACCGTGGAAGTCACGATGAATCCCAAGGATGTCGGCTTCTTCAATGAGATCATTCAGTTGAAATGCAATACCGAATATCCGGCCAAGCTCCGGATCCGAGGTAGAGCGGAATAAATAATCATCGGGTAAAGAAAGGAGAGGTTTGCCCTGCGCCTCGAAACACTTGGCAAACTCTCCCCACTACCCCTTAAAAAAGAAAGGAGGTGTACAAAGGTACGGAAAGTTATCGACCTATACGTTAGGTTTTGGCAATTTCCATAAGTTTAATAGGCTTAGGAAGTGTGGGTTATTTCCAATTAACAAATCAAAAACAAGAACATTATGCTTAAGAAAATTTTAACAATAGGTAGCTTTGCGGCGATAGCAGCCGCTTTCGGGTTCAATAATACCGGTAGTACTAACGAGGAGGTTTCAGTTTCTGATCTTATGTCGGCTAACACTGAGGCGCTGGCTGATTGCCTGAATGGGTGTGTAGAAAATGGAAATGGATGTTATTGTAATGGTTGGTATCCTTGTTATAAAGAATATAGTGGCGGGTAATTCGAGCCAGTGTTATCTTATAGCTTCATAAGGTTCATATAAGTATAACGTTTTGGAGGTTAAATGTATTTTAACCTCCAATTATTGTAAATGTTAATTGAATGAAAAAATATCGATTTGTCAACGTTCTAAAAAATGTTGTTTATGTATAAAGTCATCTGTCAACTTTTATTAATAACTTTTTGCTGGAGTTGTTCTTCTGATTCCACCACAGCAAAATATCAATCGAAAAGGGAAAATATAATTAATGTGCATGATCAAATAAAAGGCATATCAATAGAGAATGTTCTTATTAGTAATTTCGCATTGATGCAGATTATTGATAAGTATTTGTTCATCACTGATTATAAATCGGCAAACGAATTAATCCATATTTTTAACAAGAGTGATTTTAAATATGTAGCAAGTACCGCTCTTAAAGGGCAAGGGCCCGGAGAGATCACCAATATAGGTCATATTGCGGAAGATAAAGCGCATCGTAAGTTTTATGTATCAGATCATGGTAAAAATAAAATTTTCAGTTTTGATATCGATAGCGCAATAGCAGATCCTGCCTATCTTCCTATTGAGAAGATGAAAATGGGCGAAGATGTTTTTCCAGACAGATATGTATATATTAATGATACATTGTCTATCGCTATAACCATACACCGTCTTAGTAGTCATGATTTTTTACCGGTGATAGGAAAATTAAACATGCGGTCCAGAGAAATAACCCCTATGCCTTATACGATTAATCCAAAGGTTAAAAAGAAACGAATTACTTTCGCTGTATCTTTAAAGGATAGTATTTATGTGGAGTGTTATGCGCCACATGATTTGATGACTATTTGTAGTCTTGATGGAGATCTGAAATATAATGTGTACGGTCCTAAGTGGGATACAGAGACACACGGTAAAGATTTCTTCGGTCCTGTTATATTTTGTGGAAATAGGATAGTTGCCCTTTATTCGGGGGAGAGATCTTTTACAAAAGAGCGAAAATCTAATTTGCCTACCCAATTTGTCGTTTTTGACTTGGAGGGTAATTATTTAAAAACATTAGAAACGGGATATAAGATTGCAAATATTTGTTATGATGAGAGCAATCATCGAATTATAATGAATATGAATGACACCATGCAATTCACTTATCTAGATGTAGGAACCCTATTAGATTAGAAAGCCATGACCCTATTATTCGACATATACCCCGCCATCGGCCACTTGAACGCAAGTTTTGCGCTAGCGAATCAGTGGCGGGAGAGAGAGCATCGAGTTGTTTATTGCGCGGTAGAAGCCGAGCATAAGAAGCGGATAGAAGATAATGGTTTTGAGTGCGTTATGCTGGATTATCTTTTGGACTCGGACAAGCAAGAGCTGCGTGTAAAGGGTCTGCGTTTTATCTTGGAATGCGTAATCTCTGCGTTTACACAAGAAAGGGAACAGGCTTTTTCCCGGAGAGCGGCCGATTGGGAAAAAAAGATTGCGGAGCTGTCTCCCGATCGTGTATGTATGGATGCCCAATGCGCCATGCATATGGCCTTGTATCATAAGCTGGGAATTCCCGTCATCGCTGTAGAGACGATGCCGCTATCCCTTTATGACCCTTGGGTTCCTCCTTTCACCTCCGGCCTGATCCCTAAGCAGACAAGCATATCCAGGCTGGGCATACGCTTGGCGTGGGAAAAGATCGTGATAGCGAGAAAGATCAGGAACCTGTTTTTCTCTATGCTGCTATGTAGACAAGACTATTTCTCTTTGTATAAGAGGCTTTTCTTAGAATGTGGTTTCCCTTTTGAGGAGAATATCGATTGGAGGCGACCTTTTATAGTAGGAATCAAGGGTATTGAAATCCTGTCCATGACTCCTGCAAGTCTTGATTTCCCCCATAAATATCCACCAAAGTGCCAATATGCGCCATCAAGGGTAGACTTGAAACGGGAGGAGAATATGCTCAATAAACGATATTTGCGAGTTATGGAGGATGTTTGTTTACTAAAACAGCAGCGTCCGGATACAAAGATCATCTATTGTTTCTCGAGTACCGTTATGGGGTTTGAAAAACGATCTAAGATCATTTTCATGAAAATAAGGGATATTTGCTTACGAAATCCTCAATTCGTTTTCATACTATCTGTAGGGAAGTATCATAATACCTCTTATTTACTCCCTTGTCCGTCCAATCTATATGTGTTCCAACAGGTACCCCAGTTGCACTTGCTTTCATACTGCGACTTGATGATCACGTCTGGCGGGATGAATAGTATCGCGGAATGTATCGAAAAGGAGGTACCCATGCTTGTATGCCCTTTATCATTAAAATCGGATCAATTAGGAAACTCAGCGCGGGTGGTCTATCACGGTTTGGGGTTGAGGGCACGTATTAAGTTGGACTCTTCACGAACAATCGAGAAGAGAATCGTCCAACTGTTTGAGAATTATGCTACTTTCAAACGAAATCTTTCCATGATGCGAACAAAGATCTTGGCGGAAAGTACGGCTATAAATACAGAGGCAATATGAAATCACTCCGCTTTATACGAAAGACATTTGTGTATCGGGATATTCCATCTTCCGGGGTGATGTGTCTGCTATCAATCATAAGATACCATAAAGGAGCTGTAGATTCCGCCCGTTTATTGCCTGCCTGCCAGTCAACAGACGGAAGAACCTTTCTATCCGATTTGGCGAACGTGGCGGAAACGGTGGGATTACGTACGCAAACCGGAGCGTCTACCTTGTCGAACTTGAAAAAATTCCCCCATCCGGTCATCTTGCATATAAGGAATGATTGGGGAGCGTATGACTTCGCTGTGTGTTATGGCTTTCATGGAATATTCTTTTTGGTGGGCGTGCCTAATTGGGGATTGATGGAATTTAGGGAAATGGAGATGGAGGTGTTATGGGAATCTCGTGTGCTACTGTATTTGGAACCTACGGGTGCTTTTAAAAGGAAATCGTTCTTGTAAGATGAAGAAAAATGAGAAAATAGATCTTGTTTACAAGCTCTGCCGATATGTGGTCGATACGCTATTTTGGGGCTGTATGGTCGTGGCCTTATTCGTGGTTATGCAAATATTCCTTTTCTCGTCCTTTAAGATCCCGAGCAATTCCATGGAACCCGGACTGATAGCGGGAGACTATGTGCTGGTGAACAAGCTGATTCCTGGAGCCCGTTTGTTCAACGTCTTCGCTTCTTTGCGTGGCGAGCAGGTTCAGATCGTTCGTCTACCGGGTCTAAGAGAGATAAGGAGAAATGACGTGGTCGTGTTTAATTATCCATACCCCAACAATTTGGACAGGATAGAGATGCATATGATGAAATATTACATTAAGCGTTGTCTGGGGGTGCCGGGTGATAGTCTATCTATCGTAAATGGTTATTATAGAGTCAATGGCATATTTGAACCCGTAGGGAATATCGAGGGACAAGAACTATTTTCCGTCCAGAGTAACAAAATGCTGAAAGATGCCGGGTTATATTGGAGTTTTCCGAAAGACAGCCTGATAAGTTGGAACGTGAAAAACTTCGGCCCGCTATATCTCCCAAGGAAAGGGGATGTGATTGATATGAATCGTGAGAACATCAGTATCTATCGTAAGCTGATAGAATGGGAAACCGGTCAAAAGCTTGATCCCCGGATCGTGAGCTACACCTTTCAAAAGAATTACTATTTCGTGGCAGGAGACCGGATCGAGGACTCGCAAGACTCTCGTTATTGGGGCTTGTTGCCTGAGGAATTTATCGTGGGAAAGGCCACCTTTATATGGAGATCCATGAATCCGCAGACAAGGGGGGTACGATGGGATCGTATTTGTAGCCGTATAGAATAACTTGGCAAATAATAATCAAATTGAGGAAAAGTCTTCTTTTTATTGTATAGGTGTGTGCCAAAATGTTGTCGTGTCCATACAGACTTGATCATTCCTTTTGACACACACATCTGAATCGGTTTGTTCTGGTTGTAAGAGCCAAGTATATGAGGCCTAAGAGTTTCAGTCTTTTAATACCTTACGAAGCGCTTCCAACATCGGATCTACGGTAAGATCGTTGCCGGTAGCTTGCTTGATCCACACATTCGGGGTGAGGCGGCCTTGCTTGAAGATACGGCTAACCTCATTCGCGAAATCCTTGCCGTTGAGGTAGTTCTCAAGTTGGAACTCGATAATCTGTCCGAAAGCGTAGGCGGAAAGGTAGAGCGGATAACCGATCATATGGGAGTAAATCGCTAGGACGGTCTCGTCTTTCACACCGAATACCGGAGCGTAATACTTATTCCAGATTTCCTTGGAAAGACGGATCACGGCCTCCTGCAATTCCCCGGCGGTAGCGTTAGGATGTGCGTACATCCATTTCCATACGGAGATATCCAGCATGGAAACACCGCAAATCTCATACATGCTCCATATCTTATCCAAGATATCCATCTTTTCTTTTTCCGGATTCTCGTCTTTTATGCCCAGTAACTCAAGGTCTCTTTTCTGGAAGACAAAGGCCAGCGCTTCGGTGAAAGCCGTATTGGGAACTCCGTTGAGCATATAATAATCGACATCATATAATGAGATCGTTTGCTCTACGTTGTGCCCAAACTCATGGATGGCGATATTATATCCTTTGTAATCCATCCCTTGTGAAGGAATACGGGTACGTAAACGGGAACGCTGGCCTTTCATGGAGGCTCCCCACGCATGACCGGAACCACGGGCGGGATCGACTGCGATCTTATCCGCCAGATATTGGGCACGATCGGGGCTGAATCCTAGTTTCTGTAAGATTTCCGGTAGCTTCTTTTCCATCGTTACCGCATCGGGATACAGGGTACGGGTTTGCTCGTTTAGCTTGTTCTCGTCCAGATTGCTACGGGCCTTGAAGCCATCGTACCATATATCGTAGGCTTCCAGTTTGCGTCCGAGGCGTTTGGAGATGATTTTCCCCACTTCCTTTAGTTCGGGGGCGGAAAGGAACTGATCGAACAGGGCTTCTACATCGTTGACATCTATTTCCATATCTTCCGTGAACTTACGGTCTATATAAGTGTTTCCCGTATATTTGTCTATACGCTGCATGGCGTTGAAATTATTCAACATTTTCTGATAGCGGGCCGGGCTTTCAGGGGTACCTTCTAGTTCATTTCCAGCTTGGGATAACGTATTGGCGTACGGGTTCCATTCGTAACGATCCGAGTTGATCACCTCTTTCGGGATTTCTTGCGAGATGATTCGCTTCATGACCTCATATACCATCCGTTGTTTTTCCAATCCCTCTTTTCCTTTGTTATAATTGGCCTTGATCTCGTCGCGAAGGTTCCAATGGCAAAGTAAGCGCATGTCGGAGGGGAAAATGGTTTTTCCTTTAGGAGTTAGTAAATGCCCCATATAGATATTATAATCCGCGATGTAAATATCTGCGTCACTTTCCGTATCGGCGGCGGCTTGCTTTACTTCCGCCGGTATCCGTTCCGTAAACATATCGCCCAGACGGGCGTAGGCCCATGCTTTACGGTCATCACCTAACGCCTCTTTCTCCTTGAGAGTAAGTTGGGGAAAGTTGAGGGCGATGATGAAGCCGATCTTGTTGGCGTATAGATCGTCCATTAGGTGGGAACTGGGGCTGTAGGACCCGAATTTCTCGTCGATGGCGTGTAGAGGTCCGGTATCTAGGTTCAAATTTCGTTGCAGACAGAGTACCATCTCGTTGAAATTGCCATTGATACCTTCAAGATACTCGCTGATCTTGAGGAAAACTTGGTCTTTTTCGGCGGGATCGGATAGATAATTCTCCCGGCAGAAGGTTTGAAACGCTTGCTCATCCCCATCGGAGGTTTGCCAGAGGCGGGCTATTTGCTCGACACCCTTCGTGATTCCTGCTTGATTCTTAGCGTCCTTGGCTATTAGCTCGTCTATCGTAGCTTTTACGATAGAAGGCTGGATGCTGGCTTGCCCTTGCATAAAGCCAAAGGCACAGGCCAGTAACATACAAATACGTACGACTTGCTTTCTCATGGTATGTTTGTATAAAGTTATTTAAAACAAATGTATGAATAATATTCGTATCTTTGGCCGATTTTTCTAATTGAGTAAAAAACAAAGAGATGAAAAAGTTACTATGTATGTGGATGGCCGTATGCGGCCTTTTGTTGATTCCCGGAAACATGAAGGGACAGTCCTTGAAAGATATCTTAAATTCATCTGCCGTAAAGAACGCCGTGACTTCTGTCACCGGAGGGAAAGCCGTGACTTTCGAGAATTTACAGGGAACTTGGATGTATGTGAACCCTGCCCTGCAACTGGAAGGTGATAATGCCTTGAAGAATGTAGCGGGAAGCTTGGCGGCTACCGAGGCAGAGAAGAAAATGAAGGAATATTGTGCGAAAGTAGGTATCGTGGAAGGTGTATTTAATTATGTCTTTAATTCGGATAGTACGTTTACGAGCGCATTGAAAAGGGGAAGCCTGAAAGGTACTTACTCGGTGAGTCCGGAAGATAAAACGGTGACGTTACGGTATACGGTGGGTAATAAGAAGCTGACCGTTTCTACGCTTACCGCCCATGTCGTCCTTTCTGGTAATGAGTTGACATTGCTTTTTAACGCGGATAAATTACTGAAGTTCTTGAGCACGGTTTCTTCTATATCCAGCAATACGACCTTGAAAGCTATCAATAAGTTGGCAAGTGAATATGATGGCATGATGCTGGGTTTCGATTTGAAGAAATAATGTAATATGATACGATTTATACCGAGGCGTTATTGGGCAGTAATAGCGGTTGCGTTGGCATTGACCATGTCCGTGTTGGACGGTACGATTGTCAACGTGGCGCTTCCTACCTTGTCCCGTGAATTCGGGACATCCCCTTCCTCCACGATCTGGATTGTCAACGCTTATCAGCTGACGATTACGATGTCTCTTTTATCGTTCTCCGCTTTGGGAGATATTTATGGATATAAGCGGATTTTCTTGATCGGGACGACAATATTCTGCTCAACGTCATTATTCTGTGCCTTATCCTCGTCTTTCGCCATGTTGACGGTCGCGAGAATATTGCAAGGGATCGGAGCCTCGGCTATCATGAGCGTGACGACCGCTTTACTTCGTATTATTTATCCTCCTCAATATATAGGGCGGGGAATGAGTATCAATGCCATGGTCGTGGCGGTATCGATTGCTGCCGGGCCGTCGTTGGCGGGCGCTATCTTATCAGTCGCTTCTTGGAATTGGTTGTTCGCTATCAACGTACCTTTAGGGATTTGCGCGATTATAACGGGTTATTTTCTTTTGCCTCAAAATCCTTGCAAGGATGGGCCGAAACGAAAATTTGATAAGATCGGTGGAATCTCGAATGCCTTGACTTTCGGATTGCTGATTTATTCGTTGGAAGGCATCGCCCATCATGAGAACTGGAGAATGATCGCTTTACAGGTTCTTCTTCTATTGGTGATCGGAACATTTTTTATCCGCAGGCAACTACGGCAGGAGGTTCCGATATTGCCATTGGACTTGATGCGGATTCCGATATTCGCCTTGTCCGTATTATCCTCGATTACTTCATTTACGGCACAGTTGTTGGCGATGGTATCATTACCCTTTTATTTGCAAAATGTGGCCGGAAGAAATGAGGTGGAGACGGGGCTGCTGTTGACTCCTTGGCCGGTAGCGACGATCTTGATCGCTCCGGTGGCCGGGAGGCTGATCGAGAAATATCATCCCGGATTGTTAGGCGGTATCGGAATGGTGGTGTATGCGACCGGACTTCTTCTATTGGCTTTATTGCCGGAGCAACCCACCAATATGGATATCGCTTGGCGATTGATGCTTTGCGGTATGGGTTTCGGCCTGTTCCAGACCCCGAATAATAGTACGATGATATCGGCCGCCCCTCGTTCCCGGAGTGGTGGGGCGAACGGTATGCAAGGTACGGCACGACTGCTGGGGCAAACGCTGGGGACGACATTTGTCGCTTTGATCTTTAGTGTCACCTCTGCGACCGATAGTATGCCGGTTTGTATGTATGTGGCGGTCGGTTTCGCTTTAGTCGCCGCTATCGTGAGTTGTCTCCGTATCTCACAGCCCGTTCCCATGCGTGGAAGGTGAGTAGGAAGATACGATTTCTAATAGGGTCTCACCGTAGTTCTCTATGATCTTTTTGCCGATTCCGGGTATCTTCAACAGTTCTTTCGAGTTCGTGGGCAAAGTGTTGCAAACGCCAATTAAGGCTTTCTGTTGCAAGATCGTGTAAGGAGGCAACTCCTTTTCTACGGCAAGCTCGTATCTCCATTGTTTCAAACGGGCATATAGCTCAGGATGTAAGACATCCGTGGAGACGGGGATCTTTTCCGCTTCCGTCGATTTCCGTGTCGATTTCCGCTTGCTGGCAACAGCCGACTCCTCAATGTTCGCTTTAGCCTTGGCGGATAGATAGTCGATGAGACGAAAACCATCTTGGCAGGCTTTTAATGTAGCGACCTTGATCGTAAGCTCATCGCTGAAAGCTTTTAATGCGGATGTAAATGCCTTACGGGCCTCTTTATTGTCGATCTCCACGTCGGAAGCCTCTATCAAAGGGAGGCAATAGGTCTCGATCTTTTCCAGAAAGTAAGCGCAACCTTTTCGGATGCGGTCTTGTATATGCTCGTCCGTATCATAGAGATTCGTGCTGGAGATCATACGGGTGAGTTGCTGGCAGAAACGTTCGCCTACTTCTACTATATCCGAACGGAAATAATCCCGTACCCGGGGATATTGGTTGCTTAATTCCGGGTATAGTTTTTGCAGATGGGTGTATGCCGCGTAAGATGTATATTGCAACTTTTGTTGTACGGGATTGAAGTCGAATAGCTCGGTTGCCAATCTCAAATAATACTGTTGTTGGGCTTGACGCAGTTGGTCTTCACACGGTTGACGCTCCGAGAGGGAAGAGGTATAACTTAATATCTTCTCATCGCTAATCATGGCGTTTCGAGTGATCGGGCTACTTAATACCATTCCTTCCAATGTCTTGCAACGGCTCAAGGCAACGTAGACTTGTCCGTGTGAGAAGGCGGCGGATGCGTCGATGATGGCATGTTCGAAAGTCAAGCCTTGGCTTTTATGGATCGTGATCGCCCAAGCGGTTTTCAGTGGGTATTGGCTGAAAGAGCCGGCGATTGTTTCCGTGATATCCTTCGTGTTCTCGTCGATCGTATATTTCACGTTTGTCCATGTCTCCCGGTCTACGGTGATATCGTTTCCTAATTCGTCGGATACGATAATCTTGCTCGGGCTGATGAAGACAATTCGGCCGATCTTTCCGTTATAATATCGTCTTTCGCCGGAAGAGTCGTTTTTTACGAACATGACTTGAGCGTCTTGCTTTAGCTCCAATACCTCGTCGGTCGGGTAGGAGTAAGCCGGAAAGTCATCCTTGATCTCCGCCTTATACGTATAAGCCGGGCCGGGTAATTCTTGCAATTTCCGGTTATTGATTTGCTGGGCTTGATAATTATGGGTTGTCAGCGTGATATAACCCGCTTTGTCATTTGGTTTAAAATTGGGGATATAACGTTGGTTTAAGGTGTGTAGCGTATTCTCGTCGAAGCGGTTTTCCCGGATATTGTTCAATAAGCGTACGAACGTATCGTCCGCTTGGCGATATACTTGAGTTAATTCGATGCAAAGATAATCACTTTCGGAAAGAGCCTTACTGTCAAAAAAGAAGGGAGAGGCGTAATGTTCTCTCAACAAATTCCATTCGTCCTCCTTCGCTACGGGGGCTAATTGTTGTAAATCTCCGATCAATAATAATTGAACGCCCCCAAAGGGTTTATTCCTATCCCGGTAACGACGTAGCATATCACTGATAGCGTCCAGCAAATCGGCACGTACCATACTGACCTCATCAATAACGAGCAGGTCCATACTACGGATGATATTGATCTTATCCCGGCTGAATTTATGAGAATAGGATTTATTTTGTCCGGAGGCCATTTCGCTACCCGGTATATACGGTCCGAAAGGTAGCTGAAAGAAGGAGTGAATGGTTACCCCTCCCGCGTTAATCGCCGCCACTCCGGTAGGTGCTACCACAATCATCCGTTTTGGGGAAGTCTCTTTAAGTTTTTTCAAGAATGTGGTCTTTCCTGTTCCCGCTTTTCCGGTAAGGAAGATGTTGGTTCCGGTATATTCCAGATAGTTGAAGGCAAGGTCCAATTGTAAATTTGTTTGCATCATATTTAAGTCGTTTAGGTGAATTCACAAATGTACGTATAATCTTTCAAACGTCCTTCTCAAATGGAAAATAAACGGAGTAACTGCGCTAAAATCTACATCCCTTTTTCCTTTTTAGGAAGAGATTGATATACGATATCGTAGGATTGTTTTATAAGCTCTTTGATCTTGTTGTCGGGTACATCTTGATTAAAATAGACACTAATCCAGTATTTTTTATTCATATGCCAACCGGGTGTTATTCCTGAATATCGGGCTTGTAATTCACCCGACTCATTGGGATCGCATTTAATACAACAAAAATCAAATACTTCGATATTCACAAAACAAAACCATTTACTTCCTACATAAAAGCAAAGAACGTCCCGACTGTATTTATCAGGGACATTCGTGAAAGGCATTTTTTCATAAACACCATTCAACGAAAGGCAATATTCCCTAAACTCTTCAATATTCATAACTTTCGTATGTATGATAGATTATAGCGATATCCTATAGACTAAGAAACTTAATGGTTGGATGGAGACTTCAGTAACGGGAGCCTCTAGTTCCACCGCTGATTCAATGGGTATGACTGTTTCCGGTTTACCCAATGTATTCTTCGCTTCTAGGTTTGAGGCATGTAAGACTGTCAACTTTCCTTTATGCTTGCCGGATGAGATTCCGTTTAGGTTTAATTTGATCTTTTTGCTCTGGATGCTGGTATTGACGATTTTGATGATGAACTCGTTTGTGCCTTTGTCGAAAGCGGCTGTGGCGAATAGCTCGCTTTGCCCGGTAACGGCTTCTTTGTTCATCGTCAGGGGCAATACGTTTGTTCCAGCATTGTGCCCGTATAATTGTTGTACATAGTAGTTAGGAGTTTTCACGATGTTTAGGTTGTCGAACCAGATTAAGTCCGGACGCCATTGCCACGCATCGACATGTGCGAATAAAGGGGCGTATGTGCATAATTCGACCACGTCGGCATTTCGCTCAAGACCGGTCATAAACGCAGCCTCGCATAATGCGGTCAGGAAGCTATTCTCCCGGTTAGTCGGGTGGCAAGCATATTCACCGGCGAACACTTTGGGACCTTGCCGATCATACGAATCATATCGTTTGGCACTATTTAGGAACCATTCAGGTGAGCGATAGAAATGTTCATCCACCAGATCTACTTTTAAGCGTTTCATCTCCGGCCATAGATATTCGAAATCTTTTCCTTCCGAATTAGGACCGGAACTACCAATGATTTTGATCTCCGGATATTTAGCTCGGATGGCTTTCCCGAACGGCTCGAGGCGTTCGGGATATAACGGTCCCCATTGCTCGTTACCGATAGCGATAAATTTCAGATTAAAAGAAGCCGGATGCCCCATATCTGCACGCATTTTGCCCCATTGGGAGGTAACCGGGCCATTGGCGAATTCGATTAAGTCCAAGGCATCGTCTATATAAGGTTGTAATTTATCTACTGGCACATGCTGGTCCATGTCCTCATTCTCAAACTGGCATGACAGCCCGCAATTCAACACAGGCAAGGGCTCGGCTCCGATATCTTCGCTTAATTGGAAATACTCAAAGAATCCCAAACCGTAAGATTGATAATAATCCGGGAATTTCTTGTGAGGAAATGTATAATTCCACCGGTTGATATTGATAGGCCGGTTCTCTACGGGGCCTACCGTATTTTTCCATTGGTAGCGTGTGGCGATGGTTGTACCCTCAACGATACATCCACCCGGAAAACGAAAGATTCCCGGCTTTAGATCTTTCAACGCTTGTGCTAGATCGCGGCGTAGGCCGTTCGTGCGATTGTTGAATGTCTTTTGCGGAAAAAGGGAGATATGTTCCAGATCCAAGGAGCCTGCCGTTTCCATCGTGATGCGTAGGCGTGATTTAGCCTCGGTCGCTTTGGGAGACAAGATAACGGAATATTTCTTCCAGTCTTTTCCTTTTATCTCTAGGTGTTGTGTCTCATAAATATCGTTATCTCTATTTACCAATTCGATACGTAGTTTGATCGGGTTATTGGTCTCGGTACGGGCATATAAGGAAAAGTCGTAATTTTCATTAGCTTTTATACCGATACCTTTGAAGCCTTCGTTCTCCAGACCGGTTCCGGTGATTTGTCCGGCATAAGTCAGGTGTGCGTAATGGGGGTTTTTGTCGAAACAGGGATTCTTTTCAGCTATGCTTACATCACCGAAAGGTTCCCAACCTCCCCATGGATTCTCAAACTCGAAGGAGCGGTTCTTGATTAGTTCCGCATACAATCCTCCATCTGCCCCGAAATTGATATCCTCGAAGAAGATTCCATACATAGTTGATTGGATAGGCGCACCTACATTCTGTACATCGATGTCAAACTCATACACAGGCACGATGTCTTGTGCGGTCATGCAGTTTATACCGACACTTAAGAGGAATAAAGCCGCGGTTTTTTTCATGTTCTTTCTTCTCATATTCTGTGTTTTTCAATAAATAAAGATTTAGACAATCAAATTCGCTATCATCTGTATAAACAAGATCAGGAATACCATCGCTATCGGATAAACTGTCGCATAAGCCACGCTTGGGGCTGGGCTGTCTGTCATGGAATCTGCGGCGGCAAGCCCCGGGGTACTGGTCATACCGCCGGCGATTGTTCCGACTAAATCGAGAATGTTGATCTTAAAGAAATAATATCCGGCTAATACAGCTACGATCATAGGGATCATTGTTATGGCGATACCGACTCCGAATAACGTTAAACCGCTTGATTGGAAAGTGGAAACTAGGTTTACACCGGCAGATGTCCCTACTTCGGAGAGGAATAGTAATAATCCCAATTGGCGAAGCAGGTTATTAGCGGAGCCGGACATAGACCAAATGATCGGGCCTGTTTTTCCGATGGCGCTTAATACCAAGGCAACCATAAGGATACCGCCGGTCAGTCCCGGAGAGAATGAGAAAGAATCCGAGAAGGATATATTTAATTTTCCAAACAATACGCCCAATACGATACCCATAGCGATCGGGAAAAAGTCCGTATCCGAAAGACGTTTCTCATCATTGCCGATGAATTGGGCGAGTTCGTTTACGCTTTCTTTCTCGCCGGCGACCATCAACTTATCTCCAAACTTCAACACTAAATTAGGTTCCGGGGAAAGGTCGATTCCGCTTCGACGCACACGGGTTACCGTACAACCGAAAGTGCCTTGTAAATTTAAATGGCCTAGCGATTTATTGATAATGCTCTTATTGGTCAGTAACAGGGATTGCAAGGTCTGTCCGCCACTTAACGGCAGATCTCCCTCGATACGTTCTCCCAACAATAATGTCAGTTGCTCCAAGGCTTTGTCGTTACCTACGGCCTTCAGTAAATCTCCCTCGTAAAGCGTGGTATGGGGAGTTGGCATAGATATGACATTGTCGTGTTTTATACGGGAGACTACCGCTCCGGTCATGGCCCGTACCTGCAATTGTGCCAAACTCTTTCCGCAGATGTTTTTATTCGTGACTTTAAATGCGGCGGTATGTAATGTAGGATATTGGCTTTTTCGTTGGGTTTCCAGCGCTTTAGCCTCAGCTATCAAATCCTTGCGAAGCATTTTTGGCAATAGTTTCACGAAAAGGATCACGCCGATTACGCCGAACGGATAAGCGATACCATAGGCGATGGATGCGGCGGATGATTGCGTGGAGTCGATCGCTACCGCTAAACCGGGCGTACTCGTCAATGCCCCGGCGATCAGACCGACGATACTCGGGGTATCGATATCCAAGATATACTTGAATAAGATTCCTGTCAGGCATGCCGAACCGACAATTAATAACGTCAGGATAATGAGCGTCTTGCCTTTGGAACGGAAGGAGTCGAAAAATCCGGGGCCCGCTTGGATACCAATGGTAAAGATAAATAATACCAGCCCCATATTCCCTAATTCCTTAGGTATGATAACCCCGAAATGACCGAATAGCAAGGCGATGAAAATAACTGCCGATACGTCTAGCGAAAGACCTTTGATCTGTATCCGTCCTAGCATGAATCCAAGCGCTATGATCAGGAACAGGGCAAAATAAGAAGACTGAAGTAATGTTTCAAACATGTCAGATTGTTTTGAAATGAAGCTATTAATGATGCAAAATTAAACTTTTTAGTCCATTCAGGCAATGGCTTTGCTGGATTTCTGTACCTTTGTGCCACATTTTAGAAAAGATAAAGTAAAGAGCATAAGCGTGAGACGATATTTTATATATCTGGGATATAACGGAAAGAATTTTCGGGGCTGGCAGATCCAGCCGAATGGTATGACGGTGCAGCAATCTATAGAGGAGGCCTTGGCCACCTTAATGCGTAAGCCCGTACCTATTGTGGGGGCCGGCCGTACCGATGCCGGCGTACATGCCCGCTTGATGATCGCCCATTTTGATTGGGAGGAACCGATCGGGGATTTGGTATTCCTTGCGGAAAAATTGAATAGGCTCCTGCCCAAAGATATTGCCGTTTATAAGATCGTGCCTGTCGTACCGGAAGCGCATGCCCGCTTCGACGCCACTTCACGAACCTATAAATATTATATTACGACCAGGAAAGATCCGTTTAATTATGAGCTGGTTTATAAGCTTCCCGGTCGTTTGGATTTCGAGGCGATGAACGAGGCGTGTAAGGTCTTATTCGATTATATCGATTTTACGAGTTTCAGTAAGTTGCATACGGATGTAAAGACGAATAATTGCCATATCCAACATGCGGGTTGGACGCAAGAAGGGGATATTTGGGTGTTTACGATCCGTGCAGACCGTTTCCTTCGTAATATGGTGCGTGCGATCGTTGGTACTTTATTGGAAGTCGGAAGAGGACGTTTAACGATAGACGGCTTCCGAAACGTGATTGAGGCAAAGGATCGTTGCAAGGCCGGAACCTCCGTGCCGGGACATGCCCTGTTCTTGGTAGACGTCACGTACTCGGAAGAACTCTTTCCTGTGGAGGGTTAAACCATGTGGTTAGCTCTAGCCTTCCTCTCCGCCTTCTTGTTAGGTTGTTACGAGGTCAATAAGAAAATGTCGTTAAATGGGAATGCCGTTATTCCCGTTTTATTCTTCAATACGCTCATAAGCAGTTTGATTTTCGTCCCGTTCATCTTGCTCTCTTTTTATACGGATTGCTTGGACGGGACGATAGTGTATGTACCCCGTGCCTCTTTAGAGGACCATCTGAAGGTATTGATAAAGGCGGTGATCGTCTTATCCTCTTGGATATCGGGGTATTTTGCCTTGAAACATTTGCCGCTGACGATAACCGGGCCGATCAAGGCCAGCCAGCCCGTGCTTACATTACTGGGTGCGATGCTTCTGTTCGGGGAACGGCTGAATCTATTTCAATGGGTCGGAGTCTTGCTTTCTATCGCTTCCTTTTATCTCCTTTCCTCATCGGGGAAGAAAGAGGGGATTCATTTTGCCCATAATAAATGGATCTTCTTCACGGTCCTGTCTATCTTGACCGGAGCGATGAGCGGATTGTATGATAAGCATTTGATGCGTAGCATGGATGTAATGACGGTACAAGTTTGGTTTAATGTCTATCAATGTATTATCATGTCATTTATCCTGTTGTTTCTATGGTATCCGAACCGGAAAAAGAGCACGCCTTTCCAATGGCGATGGAATATCATCTTTATCTCCGTATTCTTATGCGTGGCGGATTGGGTGTACTTTTATGCTTTGACATTCCCGGATTCCATGATCTCGATCGTATCGATGGTACGTCGGAGTAACGTATTGGTGACATTCTTGGCGGGAGCCATCTTCTTCCATGAAAAAAACTTAAAGAACAAGGCGATCGACTTATTCCTTGTGTTGTTAGGAATGATATTCCTATATTTGGGGACAAAATAGAAAATTAGATAATGAGACGAGTTATAGTTACGTTGTTGATCTGTGTCTTTGCGTTGGGAATGAACGCACAGGATATGACAAGTGTGTTCACGGCGATGCCAGACCAATACATTCCTCAATTGGAGCACGCTTGGCGAAAGGATTTGGTGGACCTTTATACTTCAGGAAAAGAATCCCGGTTGAAAAATACGATGAATGGCTTCTCTACCTTGCAAAAGCTAACGAACGATTACCTTTTGCTACAGACTACGGAGCGTAGCACGGTAGAGATGAAATTACTTCCCTTGGTAAACAATACCTACGTGGTTTGTATGATCTCTACGGTAAACGGCCCGGTTCCAGATAGCCGTATCGAGTTTTTCACGACCAATTGGGAGCCTTTGGCAACATCCGATTTATTCACGCAGCCAACTTCCGATTGGTATATCAAGCAGGGAATAGATAAGAAAGACGAGGCCTATCAAGAGGCCGCCTCACATTTGGATATGGATTTAATTCAATATCGATTGAGTCCGGATGATCAGACTTTGACCGCCATTTATACGACTCCTCAATATCTGAGCCAAGAGGCTCGTGAGAAAATAGAGCCGTATCTCAGTGAACCGAAAGTCTATACGTGGCAGAAATATCATTTTCAGTAATTCTTTCCTTATCCATCCACTCCGATATAGTTCAAGAGGTTTTTTTGCGGTACTACTGCACGGCGGTTGCGGCAATACTGCACGTGGGTTGCGGTAGTACTGCGATAAAGAGTCTTTTTTTAATGGGTAGGAGAGACTAAGATCCCTTCTTCATTAAAAAGAATCGTTATATCTCGGTCTCCTTGCTCCAGCTCGAACTCATAAGAGAGTCCTTCCGCTTTTTGAATGACATGGATATCATCGATTCGATAAGAGGCATATGCGGAGGCCTTGAATGCGGTCATCACGATATCGGGTACTTGGGAAGAGCGTATTTCCCACTCCGTATATAACCATTTGTTCTGGGTATCCAGCCAAACTTCCTTATGGATATTCTCATGAAGGATATCCACCTCGGTACCTTTTGCCTCCGTATCTATCTCAAGGATTGTCGCTCCCGGATACATCTCTGAAATGAGTTCCTTAATAGCGCTGGGGGTAACGGAGGGACGATGCTCGTTGTCGCCGTTACCATCGGTTACTTCCTTGATGAGAATACCGCCTTCCGTATAATGTAGGTCTACATCTTGCTCGCCATTTTCAACGTCGAGAACGTAAATGGTACCAGCGTCCGGACGTTCTAGCATATCTACATCGTCTATCTTCCATTTAGCGTATAGGCTTGCCTCGAAACTGTTTTTTACGGTTTGGGGCAAAGCGTTGTAAGGAAGATCGGTCTCTGTCAGCATCCAGTTGCCTTGCGGATCAAACCACGCTTCAGCCTCATATGAACCGGTGTAAAATTCTGCTTTGACATAGCCTGCCTCGTTCTCCCAACTGACACGTTGCGCATCCGGATATTTTGTGTCAAAGGCTTTTGTTACAATACTCTCAGGTGTGAATTTGTCATCATCGTCATCACATGACATGAATACGAATGAGCTGCAAACCAAAGTTGCCATTATGAATGCTTTTGTTTTCATACGATTGATTTTAATTAAAAATATAATAATACTTATCTTAGAGTGTCTATTAGTCATCGATATCAATCAAGTTCCCTTTTAAGTCGAATGTTATCTCAAGACCGTTATCTAGCTTTATCTCATAATCCCGTATCTCTTTTTCTATTTTAACAACCTTATTCGATGAATAGTTTTTCTTGATAAGGTCTTGTATTACCTCCGGAATGATCGCTAGCGGGATAGGGAGCCCATGCCGTTTAATCTCTTTCCATTCTCCTTTATGGTTAAACTCAACATTGGTCCCGTCCGTGAGGATCACGTCGTAACTGCTAATCCGGATCAGATTTTTCTCTATTTGGATATGCGATACCGGGATGTCCTTAAAATGATCCGATATGAATTGGCGGCTGGAAACCGGCAATACGTTGGTGTCACTCGTGATCTTATCGTTGCCGGCACAAGCCATGACAGATAATAATGATAAGACTATCAGTAAATAATTGATCCTTTTCATATGCCTTGTTTTTTATTATACCGCAAAGAAAAGGATGCATTTTGGAAAAAATTGGGAATTTCGGCCGTTAATAGAATAATAATGTGAATGTATGCATACCATTTGCGTATTGGTAATCTATCCGGATCGAATATAGATCGACTATTGATTTGACAATGGCCAACCCAAGGCCCGTCGATTCTTGTTGTTTGCTTTGGCTGGCAAAACGGGCAAATAATAATTCCTTATCAAGGGTTTTGTCGATTCCCGTATTTGCGATCGTAAGCATACGGCGAGAGATCGTGATTCCTATATCCCCTTTCTCGTAATTATGGACATAGGCGTTTTTAATGAGATTGGTGATTAACGTAGTGGCCAGCGATTCATTCATGGTGCATACCAAACTCTCTTTTTCTGAAACTCGTAAGTGGAGAGCTTTTCTTTCGTATATGTCATTAATTCCTTCTAATATCTTATGGATAAGATGATTTAGGCAAATATCCCGGGTTTCGGGGAATTGTTTGTTATCTATCCGAGAAAGTAATAGGAGGGATTTATTCAACCGGATGATGCCGTTCAACGCTTGATGCAAGCCAGCGATCTCTTTCAGTTGATCTTCCGTGCAATCCGGATGTTCGCTCAATAATTCTAATTTATTCATGCATACGGCCAATGGAGTTTGTAACTCGTGGGCGGCATTCTCTACGAAATGTCTTTGTTTGTTGTATAGCTTGTCACTCTGGTTGACGCTTTCTTGAACGGTCTCGTTTAATATCTTAAATTCCTCGATGGGTGTAGGGTTGTTTAATGGAGGATTATATTTGCCTACTTGAAAACTTTTCAGCCAGCTTAATAGCATATATAAAGGCTTAAAGCTTCTTTTGAATCCTCGATGGATCACGAATAAGATGCAACTTATCAATGCGATATATAAGACGGCCATGCTCCAGATAATCGTCTCGATCATATCTTCTTGTTCTAAGGTGGATAACTCCAGCGTCAGTTCGTAGAATTTACGATCTTTTGTCATGAAATAAGTGCGTAAGGCACGAACCGGTTCGTATTCTTGCTCTATCTCTATGTATACCGTAGCATCGTAGAACTCGTCCTTATCTAGTTTCGCTTCGCTTTCCGGAACCTCACGAATGTAGTACCGGGTCATGATATCCACATGATCTTTCAGCAATGTGCTGTCCGCTAAGGCGGAGCGGATGATAATCTCTTTGTAGTTCTCAAGGCTGTCATTCGTCTCGTCTTCTACCTCATGTAGAATCATAAGGCAGAAAACACATCCCCAAGCGGCGAAAATGACCAATATGGGGACAAATAAATTGCGGAGGGTGTAATGGATTAGCTTCATATTTATTCCTCGTCGGTCATTTTGTAACCGAAGCCATAGACCGCCTTTATTTCGGGGATGGCTCCGGCGGCTTTTAATTTCTTTCGCAAGTTTTTTACTTGGCTATAGATGAAGTCGAAATTATCGGCTTGGTCTATATAATCTCCCCAGACGGACTCGGCTAAAGTAGCTTTGCTGATCAAACGGTTGGGGTTGGATATGAAATAGTAGAGCAGATCGAACTCCTTACGGTTCAATACGATCTCTTTCCCGTTTATATAGACGGAATGTTTATCGGGATATATCGTTAGGTTCGCTAAAGACAGTTGCAATTCCCCATCTTGTTGCTTGCGGCGGATAACGCTCTTGATGCGGGCGTTCAATTCCGCCAGATGGAAAGGCTTGGTCAGATAATCATCGGCCCCAAGATCTAATCCTGTAACTTTATCCTCGATAGAGTCTTTTGCGGAGATAATGATGATACTGTCTTTCTTGCGTAAGGCCCTTAATTCCTTCAAAAGGGTAAGGCCGCTACCTCCCGGAAGCATGATGTCCAATACGATACAATCGTAATCATAATCATTTATTTTAAGAGAAGCTTCCCGGAAAGAGGAAGCGCTCTCTACCACATATCGTTCTTTTTCAAGAGAACGAACGATAACTTCTCTCAGTGCGTTTTCATCTTCGACTACCAGAATTTTCATAGGCTAGCTTGTTAATCACACAAAGCTACTGAAATATTCTGATAAAAATCTGGAATAAGAAAAGATTCAGTATCGTTCTACTTCAATAATTGGGCCTCTGAGTTAAACGTGAGACGAACCTCATTGTTCTCATGCTCTAGTTTGAATACGTAAAATGTTCCCGAAGGCTTGTCTATTTGTGTCACCTCATCTATCTTATATTCATGATAAGCCGAATTTGTTAGGTTATCCATGATGTCTACGGGAACATCTTCGGCATGGATATCGAATTTCGTACTTAGCCACTCGTTATTTTTGCCGAGCAGAACCTCTTTCTTAACGCCTTTATCCTTGATGTCGATTTCTACACCTGCGGCATCTTTATCGTAATCGGTAATGGTCGCCCCCGGATATTTTATCTGGATCACCTTTTGAATCGCTTGAGGGACCGATTTGTCATCGGAACCTTGTTTCTTTTGTTGGCAACCTACGGTGAGGAATAAGCAGCAGCTCATGAATAAAATGGCTGTAAATGATACTTTTAGTTTCATAACGTTTAAGTTTTCTATTACAAACAAACGGGTGACAGGCAAAGTTTTTTCCAAATAAGTTAATTTTCCATGATATGTTTTTCTTCCTTTGTCGTCTTGATTATAGAAATGGAACTTGAGACGTTTAAAATAACCGTACTACCTCTCCGGCAGAAGATGTTGAATTTCTCCCGGAGACTGGTTGAGGACGCAGCCGATGCTGAGGATGTGGTGCAAGAGGCATTCATAAAGCTTTGGTATATCCGGGAAAAACTGGATGCCTACCATAGCGTGGAGGCGCTGGCTATGCAGGTTACGAAAAATCTCTCATTGGATAAGATAAAGTTGCGAAAGCCGCAGGGATCGGAGTTGGAGAGCGTTACATTGATATCGGAAGCGGTAAGCCCGGACGAACAACTGGAGCAAAAGGATGCCGCCGAGTGCATACGGCGCTTGATCGCCCAGTTGCCCACTTTGCAGCAAACCATTATCCGGATGAAGGATATAGAAGGCTATGAGTTAGCCGAGATCGCGGAGATCACGGCTACACCGGTCGAGAATGTCCGGGTGAATCTCTCAAGGGCTCGGAAAAAGATACGGGAACAGTTTTTACAATTAAATAAACAAGAGAAATGGACATAGACGAGTTATTAAACCGATATTTTGAAGGAGAAACCTCTTCGGAAGAAGAGCGGGAACTTCGAGCCTTCTTTACTTCCGGGAATGTTCCGGACAGGTTGGCGGTCTATACGCCTATGTTTACCTATTTGGAGGAAGAGAGTCGGAAGGAACGACAGCCAGATGAGGCATTGATTCCGATTGATGAGGATATCCTTTTTATGCTGGATGCGGAAAAGGTGGAGGAAAAGAAGACATTTACTTTACGATCCGTGTTGTATTTGGTATCCGGTATCGCCGCCAGTTTCTTGCTGCTTTTGGGGCTTAACCATCTGTTGAATCCGGTAGATCCTTGCTTCTGCTCGGATAATTATGTCGTTATAAACGGTCGTTGTTATACGGATATTCATAAAGTTCGCTCCATGGCGCTGGAAGCTTTGCAGGAGGTGGCCACTCCTACGGACGAGTACTTCCCGGAAGTGGATCTTGATGAGGCCGATCGTGTGATTATAGATAACCAATTGGACGAGCTTCGTTCTTTATTTGATGATAATGAATAAAAATACTGTAAATATGAGACGGTTCAAATACATGTTATGGTTGCTGGTGGCGGTATTTTGCTTAATGCCTTGTGGTGTCTCGGCTGCCGAGACACAGAAAGATTTGAAGATTCAGGAAGTCTTTCAACGATATGGCAAAAAACGTAATGTCACGATGGTGGAGTTGTCTAACGAGATGTTGGAAACGTATGGCATGACTCGTTATAAGAGTATTACGATCAAAGATGATCCGGAAGCCCTGCGGTTTACCCGCCAATGTCTGGAAGCGGACCAGAAAGGGGCCCGGAAGATCAAAGAGGTGACGGACGATGGAGGGGTAGTCTCCGCTTATTACCAGTTGAAGGGCGTAGAAGCAGATATCAACCGTTTTGTCCTTTTTAAGGTCAGCAAGAAAGGGGTAATAACCTTGGTGTACATTGAGGGAGATTTGGATAGTGATGATTTAATCACGCTATTATTTACGAAGAAAGATTTATAAACAAACAAAACAGATAGGAAGATGAAAAGAATACTTTTAGTCTTAATGGCTTGCTTCCCGGTAATCGGGTTGATGGCCGCTGAGGTTGAGCCTTTGGCTGGGGATACGATTATCACCCTTGAGAGAAAACGTATCGAGGTGAAAGATAATGGCGATCGCATGAAAGTCAGGGTGTATGAGGTAGACGAGGATGGTGATTCCGTGGACGACGAGTTGATCTTCGAAGGGCATTACCGGGACGGACAAAGCTATGAACGCCGTAAACACGTGAAGTCTATCAATATCCCTGTGCCTACTTGGGATAAAGACTTCAATCCGCATTGGGCCGGTTTTGGAATGGGCTTCGCGAACTTCGCGGATGGGAGTTTACATGTAAATGATGTAGACGGAGTCTCCCTTCGTAGTGGAAACTCATTGGAATATAATTTGAATGTATTGGAAAAAGCGTTCCCGTTCTCTCGGTATCGTTGGGCGGTGGTGATCGGTGCCGGTATGCGTTGGAGCCGTTACCGGATAGATACGAATGAGTATTTCAAGGAGATAGACGGTGTTACGGCTTTACGTCCGGCTCCTGAGAGTGTTACGTTGAAAGCGAGTAAGCTGAATATCACGAGTCTGACCATTCCGTTGTTATTGGAATGGCAACCTAAAAAGCGTTCGAGTGAATTCTTCTTGTCTGCGGGTGTAGTCGGTGTGATCAAGACTTGTTCTTCCTCGAAGATCGTATATAATGACGCTTCCGGTAAGAAGCATAAGGAGAAAATGGATTCCGGTATGAATATCCGTCCGGTAACTATGGATTTCTTATTTCAAGCCGGTTGGGATTGGATCGGTCTTTACGCCAAGTACTCACCGATCGACCTCTTTGAAAATGGGAAAGGTCCGAAGGTGCATCCGGTTTCTATCGGCTTGCAGTTGCATTTGTAGATCGTTGAGGTTTTACGGAAAAAGAACGTACGATATGCCGGATCTTGTTAACCAAGGTTCGGCATCGTTTTTCTTTCTTGTTGGCGTAAATAGGATCGGTATCCTACGTACGTTACGATCAAGGGAAAAGGAGAATAGCGTACGATACAGACACCGACGATGGCCCCGATCGACATTAACAGAACTAATTTAAGACGACTTACGGTCCATACTTTTTTATCTACGATCCACATTCCGATCGTGAGCGCCGCCATCTCCGGGAAGATAATCTCTTTCTCTCCCATAAGCTCGGAGACACCCACCATTAATAAGATCATTAATAAAGCGCAAATATATCGTTTACGTTGAACAGGGTCGTTGAATAATTGTTTATTGCTAATAATGTGTCCTTTGGGAAAACGTCGCAAAGGTACGGTATTTATCTTGAAAAAACTTATTTTATACTTTTTTGATGGGGATCGGGAAGTATTGCAAACTTATCCGGCGATATGGCCATTTCTTAATCGTGGAAATAAGATGAACTTTGCAATATAAATAGAAGACAAAGTAATAAATAAAAAGGAGGTTCAAGATGGGTTTTATTAAGGTCGGTGCCGTATTGTTCGCAAGTCTTTTGGTAGGAATGGCGAACGCTAGTAATGGAAATAAGAATAATAACAATAAAACAGAAAATAAAATGACAGTAACAGAATTAACACAAGAAGATTTCGTAAAGAAAGTGTATGACTTTGAGGCAAACCCGAACGCATGGAAGTTCGAGGGTGATAAACCTGCGGTTATCGATTTCTATGCCACTTGGTGTGGCCCTTGTAAGATGATGTCTCCTATCTTGGATGAGATCAGCAAAGAGTACGAGGGTAAAATCAACGTATATAAGGTGAATGTCGATAAAGAGGCGGATTTAGCGAGTGTTTTCGGTATCCGTAGTATTCCTTCTTTATTGTTTGTACCGATGAAGAAAGAACCGAGTATGGTTCAAGGGGCTATGCCGAAGAATGAGTTGAAGAAATTGGTAGATGATATTTTATTAGAGTCGAAATAACTCGTATAGTGTGTTTTGGGGATTAGTGACGCGGAAGTTTGCTGGGAATAAAGTGAACTTCCGCTTTTTGTTTATATAATATTGTTATCTTTATCCGTCTTAAAATCCGGAAGAAATCTATGGAATATATTTTTAATACTCGCTTAAGAGGTAATATAGCGTTGACCGATTCGTATCACACGAACCTTGCTTTGCAGAAAGATAATACGCTTTACAAGTTTATTTGGGTACAAAGCGGTTCGTTGCAACTGGAGATCGATCACGTACCGACTACCTTAGTGAAAGGTGAGATTATTCCCTTGACTCCTTTGCACCATATCGAGTTCAAGGCGATCAATGGCGAGTACTTGACCCTTCTGTTTAACAGTAACTTCTATTGTATTTTCGGACATGACAATGAGGTGTCGTGTAATGGTTTTCTTTTTAACGGGACTTCCAATGTGATGCAATTGAAATTGAGCGAATCCCAAGTTGCCTCTTTGCGCGATATCACCGACAGCCTAACGAGTGAGTACGCCATAAAGGATAATTTGCAAGAGGAGATGCTGCGTATCTTACTGAAACGTTTCATTATTTTGTGCACCCGGATCGCACGTGAGAAGTTTTCGGTAAGCCCGGAACGGGAAAAGGCGTTCGATATGGTTCGCCAGTTCTATGTATTGGTAGATAACCATTTTAAGGAAAAGAAGATGGTCCAAGATTATGCGGATATGCTGCATCGCTCACCAAAAACCCTATCCAACCTTTTTACGACTTGCGGATTACCTTCTCCGTTACGGATCATTCACGAACGAATTGAGGCTGAGGCCAAACGATTGCTATTATATAGCCAGAAGAGCGCGAAGGAAATCACGGAGATCTTGGGCTTCGAGGATCAAGCCACATTCAGCCGTTTTTTCAAGAAAATGACGGGAGAAAGCGTCTCTGAGTACCGGAAAAGAGAGAAACGGGAATAATTGCTAACTCATCCGGTAAAATCGCCATTTACGGGATAGGTGTTTCTACCGATCTTTGCGGTATAAGTTCAATACTATAAAACAAATAATAAGATGAAAAAGTTGAATGACCTGTTTTACTCGTTTTTGCAAGTGGCGGCCTCTACTCAGAAGCTAGGTATTCATTTGATCCGTATATCGATCTTGATCATATTTGTGTGGATCGGCGGTTTGAAGTTCTGGAATTATGAAGCGGAAGGCATCGTTCCGTTTGTGGCGAACAGCCCTTTCATGAGTTTCTTCTATACGAAAAGCGCTCCCGAATATAAGACGTATAAATTAAAAGAGGGTGAGTTCGATCAAGCGAAGCATGAGTGGCATCAAGAGAATAACACGTATGGCTTCTCTCGTGGCTTGGGAATCTTGATCATGGCGATCGGTATCTTGACTTTCCTCGGCATTTTCTCGCCGAAGATCGGTTTGGTAGGAGCGGGGTTGGCTATAATCATGACGTTCGGGACGTTGTCCTTCTTGGTCACGACTCCGGAGGTCTGGGTACCTAATCTTGGCAGCGGGGAATTTGGTTTCCCGTTATTATCGGGGGCCGGGCGATTGGTGATAAAAGATACGGCGATACTGGCCGGTGCGATCGTGGTGCTGTCGGATTCGGCGCAACGGATCTTGAAAAAGAAATAAGCGAAACAAGAAAAAGGGGAATGGTTTTAATGCCATTCCCCTTTTTCTTGTTGGTTACCGTTTATTCTGTACGATATTCGGGTTTGCGTCGATCTCGCTTTGCGGAATCGGGAGTGCTACCCGGGGATCGGAAGCGTTGATCACCTGTGCGTCGGTAGGTAATTGCGGCAAATGCCAACCGCCCTTGCGGATTACCGGAATATTGTTACGCATGTAATCGAAGAACGCATGTCCTTCGCCAACCAATTCTTTGCGGCGTTCTTTAAGGATTCTCTCTAGGGAAAGCTCGGAGTCGCTAACGGATTTATTGGGGTTGGCTCGGCTTACGATTTGATTCAGGTAGCCTAACGCCTCGCTACGTTTTCCTAGCTTGAAAGCCGCCTCGGCCGCATTTAAGTATATCTCGGACAGACGGATGATGCATAGGTCATTGTCTTGCGGATTGCCGGTCAATACATCTCCTGTTTTTCCGGGATACTTCGCCAGATATTTAGGATGTCCAGTCGAACCGGTTGGAAGGATATCCTCGTCCGGTTTTTGAGGTAAGCGGCATAAGGCATGGCGAACATCATCCGGGTCTTCACCCAGTAAATCCAAGAAATCTTTCGTCAAGACCAAATTGTTCCAATCTTTCACGTTATCGGCATATACCATGGGAGCGCCTTCTCCGCCACTACCGCCGGAAGGCTCGGTAAGCGTAAAGTAGAACTCGAACAGGGATTCGGAATTGAAGTCTTTTCCCCATACGGAGGCATACTCATCGTGCGTGAACAAGGTATAAAGACCTCCGTTATTGATTACTTCTTGAGCGTATTTAAGGGCGTTCTCGTTGTCGTTCATATATAAATAGATACGAGATAGAAGTGCTTTCACGCTCCATACATTTTGGTGACCGTCGGATTTGGTTGTAACAAGGTTGGGTAAGGCTTCGGTCAGGTCTTTGATCACTTGGTTGTAGCATTCGGCTACCGTGTTGCGAGACGGTTGGTGAGTCGGCAACTCCGTCTTGATCTCGATGGGCACACCCAAGGACGCCCCATTATCCAGTGTATAAGGCATGCCAAAGAGGCGGGTTAAATCGAATAAGGCCAAGCCACGCATAGCCAACGCCTCTGCTTTTATACGGGCGATTTCTTGCGTGTCGGAGGTTTGGACGCTACCGTTGTCTATTTTCTCGATTAAGCTGTTCGCTTGATGAATCACGATATAGGGTTGGTTCCATACTCTCGTGATATTAAAAGCGTCGTCGGCGGCTACGTTGAACAGATAGTACGGAGATACACGTCTGCCGGGACCTTTGTCAATACGAGCTTGTACGTCTTCGCCACGGCAGTCGGCATAATAGAGGTAGTTGTCTCCATAATAACTATGCTCGGATGCTATGCGATAGATTCCATTTAATGCGGTTTTAGCGTCTTCCAGTGACTGAATAGCGTTATCGCTGGTCACGGAAGTGGAGGGATCCAGATCCAGCCAATCTCCGGAGCAAGCCGTGAATAAGAAAGGAAGAGCGCTTACGATATATTTAATTGACCATTTCATTGTATTTCTTTTTTATCGAATGAATTGTTGTGTTTAGAAATTAACTTCCACGCCGAAGCTAAAGGTTCGCATGGGCGGTGTCTCGCAGAATACCTCGCCGGATACGGGCACCTCTGGATCATATTGCTTCCATTTCGCCCAAGTCAGCAAGTTGCTGCCGGAGAAATAGACACGGACTTTATCCAGCAAGACTTTATCGGTCCAGTTATGAGGCAGGGTAAACCCGAACGTCAGGTTCTTTAATCGCAAGTGATCCGTACTATGTACGAAGCGAGAGGAACCACCGCTCACTTTGTCGAAGCGTCCCAATACGAAACGGGGAATGTCGGTGATATCACCGGGCTTTTGCCAACGGTCTAACTCATAGATGGGCAGGTTGCGGTTTCCTTCGCTGGCTCCGTCTGTCTCGATATACGTACCGGTCTTGTCGAAAGAATAGCCGCCCAATGAATAAGAGAGCGTAAAGGCCAAGTCGAACCATTTATAAGAAAGGATATTGGTAAGGCCGCCGGATATCTTCGGATCTACTTGTTTATAAGGAACCGCTTGCGCCTCATTGACATCTTGGGTCAAGGTACGGTCTAGATTGCCGTTCTCGTCTTCCGTATTTTTATAATACAGCGCATTTCCGCTCGAGGGATCTACCCCGGCGAATTCCTTTACATAGAATGTATTGAATGGCAATCCTATTTTCCGGATAAACCAACTACTTTCCACCACTTGATCGAGATTACCATCAAGGGCCACGATCTTATTCTTGTTATGTGTCAAGTTCAATACCGTAGTCCAATTAAAATCTGCGTTCGAGATATTCAAGGAACGAACCTCCAGCTCGACACCTTTATTGTTTAACTGCCCCAGATTACCCAGATAGTTCAGGAATCCGGTCGTGGCGCTGATCGGACGGTTGTAAAGCAAATCCTTGGTGTCACGATTGTAATACTCGAGCGTTACGAAGATGCGATCGATAAACGCAAGGTCTAGCCCGAGGTTCATATTATAGTTCTTCTCCCATTTTAGATTGGGATTGGCTTGTGTGCTTTCATACGAACCGGGGTTATCCATATAGTTCTTTCCGTAACTATATAAGCCCATATAACCGTAATAAGATCCCGGCTGATTACCGTTCACGCCATAAGAGGCACGGATCTTGACATCGCTCAACACCGGCTTTACGGCTTTCATGAAATCCTCGGCTCCCAGATGCCACATGCCTGAGACCGACCAGAAATTACCCCAGCGATGCTCTGGCGCCAATCGGGAACTACCATCCCGGCGAAAACTTCCGGCGATATAATACCGGTTGTCGTAATCGTAATTCAAGCGGGTTAGATAAGAAAGCAACCGATAATCCTGTGTAGAGGATACGAAACTGTTTATAACGGCGGCATTGTCCGGCTCGAATAATTGGTCGGACGGCATCTTGCTTTTCTCACCGGCGGCTTTATCCGTCTGGAAACTTTCCGCCTCATAAGCGGCTAGTACATCCAGATGATGTTTGTTGGCGAATGTCCTCACGTAGTTCAACGAGGTAGAAGAGATCAATTTCCCGTATTCGATAAAACCTTTGGACGATTGGGCATCGCTACCGCTCTTGGGACCCGCCCCGCTTAATGCGTTGAAATAGCGGGCATCCTTCTGGATGCTATAATCATAGCTGAGTACTTCCTTTAATTTAAGTCCTTTGATAATCTCTACCGCACCGTGCGCCGTACCGAAGATACGGGTCATACGAACCCGGTTATAGTCGGTACGCATATCCCGCAAAGGATTTACGTTCGTTCCGGGATAGGTATTGGCGTAGGAACCATCCTCGTTAAATACCGGGTAGGAGGGAGGAGTGGCTACCGCCATGCAATAGAAAGGATTGATACTGGATGTACGTTCCTCGTTCATCTCTTGATTCACTTGCGAGAACATGAGGTTCGCTCCGGCCTCGCCTCGTTTGCCGATCTTTTGTTGCACGTTAAAGCGTCCGGAGTACCGTTCCATCGATGAGTTCTCCACCAGACCCTCTTGTTTTTGATAACCCAAGGAGCTGTAGACCGTCGTGTTCTCGGAGCCACCGGAAACGGAAGCCTCATAATTTTGATGTACGGCCTGTCTCATCAACACGTCTTTCCAATCGGTATAGCCTAAAGCAGGAACAGAGGTGTATGCCCCGATATTGGCGTTGGCGTACTCTTCCGGAGTCTGGGTGAAAGATGCGGGATCTTTGGCGATCTGGTCTTGCGCGTAATTAACCAAGCCTTCATAAAGTAGTTCCCGGCGTTGCTCTCCGTTGAGGGTCGGGCGGAAGTCTACCGCTGCGTCCGAGAATCCGGCGCTAGCGTTCAACGTGACCCGGGTACGTCCTTTCGATCCTTGTTTGGTCGTGATCAAGATAACACCGTTGGCCGCACGGGAACCGTAAAGGGAGGCGGCGGCGGCATCCTTGATAACCGTGATATTCTCGATATCGGAGGGATTGATCGTGCTCATGATGTTGGTCTTGGCATTGTTCATGTAGGAGGCCTCCGATCCGCTTCCGGTACTTAGGTTTCCCGAGGTGACGGGAACTCCGTCTATCACAAACAAAGGTTCGTTCGATGCGTTGAACGAGCCCATACCACGGATGCGGATGGATGCGTTCGCTCCCGGTTGCCCGGAGCTTCCCGTGATATTGACACCGGAGGTCATACCTTGTAGTTTCTGTTCTATGGAAACCACCGGCATCTCTTTCAGTAGGTCAGCCCGTAAAGTGTTGGCGGAACCGGTAAAGGAAGAACGTGAGAAGTTACCGTAACCGGTTACCACGACCTCATCGAGGTTCATCGCCTCCGGTTGTAAAGCCACGTTTAAGATACCGCTTTTCGGGATAGATACTTGGGTCTGCTTCATACCGATGTAATCGACAATAATGAATTTGGCGTCAGGATCAACTTCCAGCGTGAAATGTCCGTCGAGATCGGTCTCCGCTCCCGACAGGCTCCCTTTTACGATAACGGTCGCTCCGATCAGAGGCTCCTTGTCCTCTTGGGAAATCACCGTTCCCTCGATCTGTCTTTTTTGGGCATACGCTACCCCGGGCAATAGAAGTAGACATAGGAATAGTATGCCCCATGTTTTTACATTTCTCATCTCTTTTTATTTAAAACGTCTTATTAATACCTATACTAACTAAAGGATTATCTGAAAAAGGCGTGCCAGATGTGATAAATCCTGTAGGTTTCTTTATAATTGTTTTCTTATGAGATTATTACGAAAAGCTTTGAATACGGGTGTGGAGGTGGCATTGTGTAATATTTCCTCATTTGATGTGCAATTTTTCTACACTACTTGTTATCTTTGTGAAAGATGATTTAATAGGATTCGTTTATGGACACAAGAAAGATTGAGGATGTTCCTTTCGAGGAAGTACATGAGATACAAAGATATGGGACTTATTTCTCGGAGAAGAGTTTCTGGAAGAAGATAGAGCGGGTAGCGAAGAAAGTGGGGGCTACGGTATTGCGTCCTGTCTTCACGCTGTATTATATGTTGCAGGATGAAAAGGTGCCTCTTCAACATAAGGCTTATATAATCGGGGCTTTAGGGTACTTTATACTGCCTTTCGACTTGATCCCGGAGAGCGTGCTCCCCATTATCGGCTTCACGGACGATGTAGCGGTGATGACTTTCGTATTGAAAATGGTGAAGGATAGCATTACACCGGAGATCCGGAGAAAAGCGGATCAGAAAATACTGGATCTATTTCCTGATCCGGCTTGATAGGGCGTTATAGCAACGGGCGAATATCGGGAAGCTCCTCGCTTCCCTTTTTCATTTCCGGAAGGAGGATTAAGGGGATCTCCGGGAATTTGGCCTTTAGATACTCCAAGGTATTCGCCTCGATCAAGGGGTCGATGCTTGGATATTGGTTATAGACGATGGCTTTTACCTCGATGCCGTATCGCTCGCAGGCGTACAGGCTGAGCAAAGTATGATTGATACTTCCCAGCTTACCGGACGTGACTAGTATCAGGGGATACGCCTGTTCCTTCACATAATCGATCGTAAGGGATTCCATGTCGTTCGGCACCATTAAGCCTCCGGCTCCTTCCAGTAATACATACTCGTAGGTCTCTCGCAATCGCCGGGTGGATTGGGTGATCGTGTCTAAATCGATACGTCTTCCATCTTTCGCCGCCGCCATATGGGGAGAGCAAGGATAGGTGAAGATATAAGGACAAGTCAACCCTCGCGTGTCCTCGTCGGTAAAGGGTATCCCTTGGATTTGGCGGTGTGCCTCGATATCCTCCGATACGTGCTCGCATCCGGTCTGTATCATCTTTTGGGTGATCACTTTCTTTCCGGCTTTCGCCAATGCCTTGGCGATCATTCCGGTGGCTACGGTCTTTCCGACGTTCGTGTCTATGCCGGAGATAAATAATACATTTTCTTTCGTTTGATGGCTCATTGTTCTGTTGTTTAAATAGTTGCTTGATTAATCTTTTGTCTCTATGGATATTACCCCTTGTCTCTAAGAGATTTATTCCTTTTCTTCTGTGCTATTGATCTTTTCACCCTTGTGAAAAGAACGTATCACCTAGGTGAAAAGATCGTTTCACCCTTGTGATACGATCATATCATATAGGTGAAAGGATCAATACCTCGGAAGAGGCGACCTACTTCACCTTTATCTTTTGACCACTAAGATATAGAGTGGACGGTAAGTTAATGTGACCCCACCATCCGCCGAGGGGAATCTCTCTTGATAATCCCGGCAGAAACGCTCCTGTTTTCCCCGTGTCCAGACGCTAGAGGCGTTGGCCGTGACACCCGTGTACTTTAGATGTCTCAGCACCTCCAGCGGATGCTGGAAGGTCAGGGCAATATTTCCTTCCTCTTCATGGACGATCCGGAAGTAGGTGGATAACCACTCCCTTAATTGTCCGGCGGTAGGATAGGTGAGCCCTTCTCCGGTCAGTTCCTTGATCTCGTGAAGGTTGTCCGGCGTGAAGGTGTTGAAAGCCAGTATGCCTCCGGGCGATAGGGTGGACGATAGCTTATGGAGGAAACGCGGAAGGTCTTTCATCCATTGCAGGGCGGAGGCCGAGGCAATCAAGTCGAACGTGCCGGGAAAAGCCAGTCGCTCGGCATCACCGGCCAAGAATAGAGGAGGGGCGGAAGGGAACAACTCTTCGATGGCGCTTTGCCAAGTCTCGCAAAGATCGTTGAGTACCCATTCCTCGATTTGGCATTCTTGTTTTAATAAACGGGTGAATCCGCCGCTTCCGCAACCGATTTCCAGCACCCTGCGGAAATGAGAGGAGGTGTATACGGTCAATAGCTGTACCAGATGGGCGCATATCCGTTTCTGGGCTTCCGCATGATCGTCGTATGTATTCACCGCTTGGCTGAAACGCCGGCGGATCCGTTCTTGTTCGATTACTTCCATAATTCGTTCCATGATTGATAGTGGTAAAAAGGAAGATGAGGCGCCTTGATCTCTTGGATGGGGCAACGGCCTTGCCAGTAGTTCCGGAGGTTGGTTGCCGGGAATATCTTATCTTCGGTGGACAGGATGGCTTGATCCCAGAAGGTGGATATCCGCGGATCGGCTGATTCGAGCTTTTCCGGGAGGATCTGATTATATAGAGATTCCAGTTCCTCCTTGATCTCTTCCAGCGGACGTGGTGAGAGTTCCGAATAGCGATTGAATGTCTCCTTGTCTCCGCACATCCTGCGGTTAAAGCGACGCATGCCTTCCTCGCTGATATGATGGAGGGTTCCCTCGAAGATCGCGGTCGGGATGCCTAGCGTATCGTGCATGGGAAAAGGGGTACCGTTCAGGGCGGTCGCCGTGGTAAAGGATCGGTGGCCTGCCCAGAGTCGGGTGGCTACCCATACGCCTAGAGACCAAGCGACCAGATGTACCTCTTTATAGGGGGCGAATGTCTCTTCGAATGCGAGCGTCCTGTAATCGTAGGCAATCCATAGGTCTGTCTGCTCCGGTACTTCCAGATGGCGGAAAAGCTCCGGCGAGGTGGACCAGCCGGCGAGACAGAGGATCAGACTAGGGGATAGCTTATTTATTATCTTATCTATATACATACTATCAATTCAATTTATATACATACTATCTATCCAGTTATCTATCCGGGGGTGTAGAGACGGGGCATGTCCCGGTGGGAGACAAGGCACGCCCCGTCTCTACAATCAGTTGATGAATATTTTTTATTGTGAGGTTTGCCGTAAGGGAGAAGCGGATACGGGAGGTACCTTTGGGCACTGTCGGCGGGCGAACGGGGAGGCAGTAGAAGCCTTTTCGTTGTAGCTCTTCCGCTTTCCGTACGCAATCCTCGCTCTCTCCCACAATGAAAGGGATGATGTGGCTTTGGCTGATCTCGCCTCCTTTGCCCGTTAAAGCCTCCGCCAGCAATCGGCTATATGCTAGAAGATTCTCCCGTTCCTTCGTGAACGAGGGGAGTTGCTCCCAGATGAAGGAAGTCCATGCGATTTGGAACGGTGGCAGGGCCGTACTGAATATGAGCGGTCGCATCGTATTGACCAGATATTCCCGTATCGTACGGGAACAAACCAAATAGGCCCCCATAGACGCTAACGCCTTGCCGAAAGTACCGAGCAATAGATCGATCTCTTGGATACAGCCTTGTTCCTCGGCGATACCTAGCCCCGTCTTTCCACGGGCTCCGATGGCATGAGCCTCGTCTACGTACAATAGGATATTGGGATATTGCCTTTTGATAGCTATCAGGCGGTTTAAATCCGCTACATCCCCGTCCATGCTGAAAATGCTTTCGGTCAAGATGATGATCGTCTCGTATTGACAGGCGTTCTTTTGTACGAGGCGTTCCAGTTGGTCATAGTCGTTGTGGCGGTAACGGAGGAATGGGGAGCCACTCAACAAGATGCCATCGATGATGCTGGCGTGCACCAGCTTGTCGGCGAGTAATAAGGTCTGTTTATCGGTTAAGGCCGGGAGGATTCCGGTGTTGGCATGATAGCCGCTATTGAAGATCAATGCGGCTTCCCGGTCGAAGGAGCGGGCGATCTGTTTCTCCAGTTTCGTATAGACGGAGAAATTACCCGTCAGCAAGCGGGATGATGAGGAGGAGTAGGGATAGAAGCGGTCTTGTGTGGATGCTTGAAACTCCTCTTGTAAATCCTGCCGGCTGGCTAATCCAAGATAATCGTTGGAAGAGAGATTCAGCATACGCTTTCCCTCTTTTAATATCCATATTCCTTGATGCTCGACTTCCGGTAGGTGCCTAAGATTCCCGGAGGCTCGTAAAGCCGTAAGTTGCTCGTTATATGATTTCATATATCTATATATTACCCGGTTGTAGATATGTTAATTATGCGTTAATACTCTCAATAATCCAGAGGTTAGTCTGGATAGTTCATACGTGGAGATAACGAAAGGAGGCATGAGGTAAACCAGCCGTCCGAATGGACGTACCCATATCCCTTCCTCTACGAATCGACGTTGCAATACCGCCATATCCACCGGATGCTTCATCTCGATCACCCCGATCGCCCCCAATACCCGTACCTCAGCGACTTCAGGCAGTTTGGCGGCTGGCGCTAACTCCGCCCGCAATTGTTCCTCTATAAGCTTCACTTTCTCCTGCCAATGACTGGCGATCAATAAAGAGATCGAGGCCGAAGCGATAGCGCATGCCAAGGGATTTCCCATAAACGTAGGTCCATGCATAAAGCATCCCGCCTCGCCGGAACAGATCGTGTCGGCTATCGGCTTTGTCGTGATCGTGGCGGAAAGCGTAAGATAACCTCCCGTCAATGCCTTTCCGATACACATGATATCGGGTTCGACTCCCGCATGTTCCCATGCGAACAACTTTCCGGTACGTCCGAAGCCTGTCGCTATCTCGTCGAATATCAATAAGACGTTATACCGCTCGCAAAGTTCCCGGGCACGAATGAGGAAAGTGGGGGAGTAGAAATACATACCTCCTGCCCCCTGTACGACCGGTTCCAAGATCAAGGCGGCGATCTCGTCGGCATGCCGCTCTAGTAAATCCCGCAAGGGAGCCATGGCCTCCTCTCTCCATTCCTCGCCGAATCGGACCGAAGGTTGAGGTATGAAGTATTGGATGGGTAGGCTTCCGGAGAAGATCCCATGCATACCTGTCACCGGATCGCATACCGACATGGCGTGCCAAGTATCCCCGTGATAACCGCTACGGATCGTGGCGAAGGTATGTTTTCCCGGTATGCCTTTGGACTGCCAGTATTGGATCGCCATCTTTAAGGCTACCTCCACGGCTACCGAGCCGCTATCCGCTAGGAATATCTTTTCTAGGGAAGGGGGCAATAGCGGTAATAATTTAGCGGCCAACTCGACAGCCGGCTCGTGCGTGAATCCCCCGAACATGATATGGCTCATCTTATCCAATTGGGCTTTAGCCGCCGCGTTAAGTACCGGATGGTTGTATCCGTGGACTGCCGCCCACCAAGAAGACATTCCGTCTATTAGCTCCCTGCCGTCCGCAAGGGTTATCGTTACGCCCTCCGCTTTGGATACCGGATAGACGGGAAGTGGATCGATGGTCGAGGTGTAGGGATGCCATAGATGATCCCGGTCGTATTGTAAAAGTTCGGTTGTTGTCATTTTTCCCAATCGGTGTTTTCGGTGAGTGAATAGCCTTCGGAGGTAAATAAGACTTTGTCTTCCTCTACCTTGCTTCCGATAGTCGTTAATAAGTCTCCGATGATCGCAGAGTTAATCCCTATATATAGGGATTTCCGTTGCGTGGCCTCGCTTAATTGTGCCCGTCCGCCGGAGAAACGGAGAAATGCGTTCGGATTGATCAAGCGGAAAAGGGCGATCGTTGTTAGCCATTCCTCTTCTTCTAGGATCTGTGTATTCTCCATAGGAGTTCCCGGTATCGGCTGTAATAAATTGAGAGGGATGGATAAGATACCTTCTTTTTGTAAGAAACAAGCCATCTCGATTCGCTCCTCCATCGTCTCGCCCATGCCGATAATACCACCGCAGCAGATACGGAAACCGATTTCCCGGGCGGTATGGATGGTTTCCATCTTCTGCTCGATCGTATGCGTGGAACAGAGTTGACGGAAATAGGAAGGGGCGGTCTCGATATTGCAGTGATAATTCTCCACTCCGCTATCGTAAAGCGATTGGAGTTGGGAGCGGGTTAGCAATCCCATGGAGGCACAGCATTTAATATCGCTTTGCCGCTTGATTTGCCGGATCGTATCGGTGATCTGTTCCAATTCTTTATCCGATACTCGCTTACCGCTAGTCACCAAGGCAAAACGCCGGATGCCCTGTTTCCGGTTATATACCGCATGATAGACACATTCCTTGGCCGGAAGCAAAGGATATAAGTTTACGAGGGTCTTGTAATGTCCCGATTGTGCGCACCATTTACAATCCTCGCTGCAATTACCGCTTTTGGCGTTGATGATGGAACAAGTGTCGAACTTATTCCCCATAAAATGGCGGGTGATTTGGTGGGCGGCCTCGTAAAGCGCCTCTTTGTCCGGGTGATTCGCCAAGCTTAAAGCCTGTTCCTCAGTAATCTTCCCACCCTCTAGGATGTACTGCTTTGCTTCTTCTATTGTCATTTTCTCTCATTTAATAATTCTACGTATATATACCCAGTTGTAGAGACGGGGCACGCCCCGTCTCTACAACCAGATGGAAATAAGAAAGGCGGGAAGTATCCGAAAGAATACTTCCCGCCTTTACTATATTATATAATGTATAGTGAGCTACACGATGAGCCGGATGAGCGATCTCATTTGATACCAATACCGGGAGTAATGCCGTAAACAGTCCATGCGATACCGCGAGGCTCCGTTTGTTCTCCTCGGTATTCTCCCTCTCCTCGTCATCCTCTTCGGAAAATCCGTCCGTGAACGTACCGATACCGGTATGTAAAGACTGGTTCTTTTTCTCGAAGCGATCGGCTACGGAAAAGGATAATTGTCCGATCGTAACAGCTCTCTGTACACTGATGAAAGCCGCATACGCCTTCCGGCTCCATCTTCTGAAACGGAGTGCCTGCGAACGATATGTATACGACTTCCTCATCCTCTAATTTTCAATTGTCAAGCCACTTTATCCAGTTTCTTCATGATAGAGAACATGAACAACGCAGACAGTAAACAAAGAACGATCAACACGCTCCATACCATCCATAACTGCATGCCTCCCCACAAATAACCGATGATAGCGACCAGATAGTTACCGATAGCCGTAGCCACGAACCACCCACCCATCATCATACCTTTGTATTTAGGAGGAGCCACTTTGGATACGAAAGAGATACCCATCGGAGAAAGCAATAATTCGGCGAAGGTCAATACCAGATAAGTCGATATCAACCAGTTCGGAGAAACCAATACCTGCAATTTGCTATCCGCCGCTAAAGCGTCCGGTGTAGGCAAGCCCATAGAACCGATCGCCAAGATCAAGAAACCGCAAGCGGCGATCATCATACCCAATCCGATCTTACGAGGAGCGGACGGCTCTTTCTTCTTATTAGCCAGATAACCAAAGATCGCCAACGATACCGGAGTCAATACAACCACGAAGAACGGGTTAAATTGCTGGAAGGTCTGCGGAAGGATCGTTACGGTTTCCGGCATAGCCATATATTTGATACCTAGAGCGGCTAATGCGGCCACGGTCACGATGCCGGCGATCGTTTTGCCTTTGCTCGTTGTGGATTGTGCGATAGCGAATCCTCCATACACGGCGATAACCAATAATGTTAAGTTAATCACATCAAAGCCGATACGATCCAGTCCGGTCACTTGGTTGGCCGTATAGTCGCGAGCAAAGAACGTCATTGTCAGACCATTTTGATGGAAAGCCATCCAGAAGAACAATACCACGGCGAATACCAGCAGCAAGGCGGTGATACGTTGTTTCGTCTCGGCAGGTGACAATTCCTCTTGCGGAGCGTGGGAAGCCTTTGCTTGTTTGGTATTGACATCCGCATGCTTAAAGGTAGAGCGGAATCCCATATAGATAGCCATCGATATGATCAATGAGATACAAGCCACACCGAATCCATAGTTGTATGCCTCAGACAACTTCTCGATATACGTGGAACAGAACGTAGCCATATCGCCGGTGAAACCTTGTGCGCTTTGCAGAGCGGCGAGTGCCTCTTTGTTCTCTGCGGAGATGGTTCCGTTTAAGAATTGGTGAGCGAGTGCCGGAATTTGTGACTCGTAGAAAAGGTTATACTTACCCAACATCCAGTCTGTCATTTTAGTGGCAGCCGTAGGTGCGTACATGGCACCGATATTGATCGCCATATAAAACAAACTAAAGGCTTGGTCACGTTTACTTCTATATTCCGGGGCATCATAAAGATTACCTACCATCACTTGTAAGTTACCTTTAAATAATCCGGTACCGCAAGCGATTAGCGCTAGCGAGCCGAACATCATGATTTTTCCCGAGGCGGCATCTGTTGGGATGGCTAATAAAAGATAACCGACAAACATGATGATGATACCCGAGGTAACCATCTTTCCATAACCGAACTTATCGGCCATCATACCGCCAATCAATGGCATAAAATACACGAACGCTAAGAAGCTAGCGAAAATCGTTGATGTCTCAGCGGCCGTATAGCCGAATTTCGCTTGCAAGAATAATGTGAAAATCGCAAGCATCGTGTAATAACCGAAGCGTTCGCCCGTGTTCGCGAGTGCTAGGGCATAGAGACCTTTAGGTTGTCCTTGTAACATGTGTTTTAGATAATATTAGTTTATACTTATTGAATAATTTGCTTTATGGCGCCGGTTTCCGGATAGAAAAGAACTTTGACGGGGGCTTTCTTATCCTCAAACATAACAGGGGCTAATCCTTCCCGTGTTCCGAATTGAGTGATTTGGGCCTCTCCTTTGTAGAGCGTTTTTTTGTTCATTAGTATTTCTATGCTGGCTTTTCCCGGAACATTGTAGACGATTCCTTTCAATGATTTGTCTTTCTTCTCGGCTTCCTTGGCATCAAGGATCGGAGCTCTTTCTGTCGCTTTCAAGTTCATATAGACAGGGGTACCGCCCAAATCGTCAGCGTCTACGATACCTAGCTGCTTGGAGAAACGGAACAATACTTCTTTATCTAGGTTGTCGTGGGGGATGATACTTACCTCATAATGCTCGGTTTCTTTGGTCAAGATTCCGGTGAATAGGTTTGTTAATGCTTTTTCTTGCTCCTCCAATTGCTGGATCACCAGTTTCATGGCTTCACCATCGGGAGGTAAATTATCCGCCTCGCCGGTCAAGATGTTCAAACGGCTTTCCCGGATACGGTAAATTTGTTTAGCGGCCACCTCCGCTTGTTTGGCGGTGGAGCCTGCCATTAGTAATTCCTCTGAGAAAACGGAAGCGTCTGTCACTTTTTGTTGGGAGCCTTTATTTTTCTTTGCGGCATCTAGATCGGATTCAACCGGTGTATATTCTGCGTTTATCGAGCATAATAATCCATCTTCGGTAAGATAAGCGTAAGGGGCGACCGTACCTTGCTTGAATTCTACGATATAGGTATTATCCGCATCGGGTAATCCCCGGTTGATCAGACTGATTTTTCCGAGATCGAAATAAATCTTATCTTCCGTGACTGCATCTTTTACGCCTAGATACTTCTCTGCATATTGATAGTAAGGCCCGGCTTTGCAAGTTACTTTCGTCACTTCGGCGTCTACGACTAGCGAGGTCTTGGGCAACGAGTAGGTGATTCCGAAATTATTGGCTTTTACAGCGTTCTTTTTTACCACCTTGGTTTGTGCCATAAGCGGCATCCCGAGGAGTAAACTAGCTATAATGATTATATTCTTCATATCCCAGTTTATTTTAATTCTGTATATTATTGCGCAAAACTAGGAAATATTTTGCTTAAAACCAATTGGAAGTATTCTTATTGCATGAAAATCCCGGACAACATTAAGAATTTCTAGATTCGCATTGTTCGGGATTCTGAGGATGTCCGGGGGAGAAAGCTTAAAATAGCACGTCTATATAGATCGGCAGGTGATCGGACGACTGGATATCGATCACTTGGTCGTTGATAATCCTAAATTCATGCCTTAGGTCGCCGAAGATATAATCTAAACGCAAACGGGGATGATCCGAGGGGTAGGTCTCTAACGTAGGGTCGGATAAGAGCCTCCACGTTTGTTTCATCGCCTTGAATTCCTTAGAGTCTGGCTCCATGTTGAAGTCTCCGGTGATCAGGATTGGTTTGTTTTCGCTTTTCATCGTCTCATTGATGAGTCGTATAGAGGCCAGGCGAGAGTCTGGGTCGAGCGAGAAATGTGTGTTACACAAGGTATAGTTCGGATATTCGAGACAAAGGAAGGTACGTGGCTCTTCCTTTCCCGGCAGAGGTATGTATTGGTAGCTACGAGGTTTTTTGCGGGAGAGTGCGGCGATTCCGTATAATCCCTTAGAACGTTCTGTGGCAGGTGCGAAGATTGGATACATGCCGGTCAACCGTGCCAATTCTGCATATTGGTTGATCCATCCAGAGCGTTCGCATACACTGTCCACCTCTTGTAGCCCGACATAGTCCGGCTGGATCTTGTTGATCACTTCAGCGATTCGCTTCAAATTGGTCTGTTGGTCCATACCGATCCCGATGCGGATGTTGTAGCTCATGATTCTTAACGATTGTCGTGTCTTGCATAGGCCACTTCCCAAATTTAGGAGGGCGATGGTTAGGAGAAATAAGATTCGTTTCATGGATTTCTAAGGTATTTCGTGAATAGAAACCCCCGCAGACAACAAGAAGGACTATCTGCGGGGGCTACAGTAATAAAAATTGAAGATTAATAATTATCGTTCTGTGTTAATGCGCCTCCTACATAGTCGATCTCGCTTTGTGGAATCGGGTAGGGGTATGTCTTATCGGTGACGAGTGTCCCGGCACCGGAATACTTGCCCTCATCAGTCTTGCCGAATTTCTGCATTGTAGATACGAAGGTGCCCCAGCGAATTAAGTCGTAGAAGCGTAATCCCTCGCCTGCAAGTTCGATACGGCGTTCGTGGCGAACGGCGGCACGCAGATCATCGGAAGCTTTCACTTTATACTTAGCGTTGAAAGTATCCTCGGTCACTCGATCGCTCTCCTTGAGGTTGAACTTACGGTATTTAGCGTAGCTATCTGTCAAAGAGGTTGTCACGAAGGCACGATAACGTACTTGGTTGATCAGGTCGGCCGCTAGCTGTTTGTCGCCATCCGTCTCGATCAGGCATTCAGCGTACATCAGCAATACATCGGCATAGCGGATGTGATAGTGGGTCCAATCCGTGTTCAATAAATCGTTTAGTGGCCGTCTGGAGAAGTCTGGATACTGCTTACGGCTGTGTTGCTGTGGGAAATTGTCGTAGCCGGAATAGTCGTGTACCTCTTCGGAACCATCGTTCTTGACGAATATATCGCCGGATGACAATACCGTGTGTACCAAGCGTGGATCGCCTACCTCATATTCGTCTACCAAATCCTTCGTCGGACACTCGCCGCCCCATCCGCCGGCAATACCGCGACCGACATTCATTTGTGGACAAACGCTACCGCTAGTGTAGCTAGGAATGTAAGAGCGCAGGGTGATGAAGACGGACTCTTTTGACATATAGCCCTCTGTGGCGTTATTGAATAGCTTCTCGTAGTCATCTACTAATTCATAGCTTCCGGATTCGACAACTGCCTTCAGGTCTTTCAGAGCCTCTCCGTAGTTGCCGTAGAACATCAATACCCTAGCACGGAAAGCCATGGCGGCCTCTTTGGTGATTCGCCCAATCTCGCTGGTCGGAAGGCTTTTTGCATTAGGTAGATTAGGTTCGGCGATTGCGGTGTTCAGGTCTTTCAGGATAAAGTTCATGACCTCCTCTTTGCTGGATTTCGTGATCGTACTTTTGTCGACGACTTCCAGGGGCTTGTCAAGTAGTGGAATATTCTGGAAGATTGTAGCTAGGTCGTAGTAATAGAACGCACGCATGAATTGAGCCTCTGCGATCCATCGCTGTTTGGTTTCTGTGCTGACCAAGCCTCCGGCATCATCGATCAATTCTGATTCAGGTGTGATTAGCGACAGGAATACGTTGCAGGCTGAGATCGCTGTTTGGTAGCGATGAGTCCAAAGGTCGGACAAGACTTGATTAGTCGCCATTGGTGTTCCGCGGGCGATTTCCGTGATACGAACGCGGTCTCCTGCATCAGAGCCGCCTTTGGAGCAGTCGTCGCTCAATTGATCTCCCAAGACAAATTTCATGTCCTGATAGTTCCAGCTATCTTGTAAGGGCTGATAGCAATTGACCAAAAGTTTGTAGCCGGCATCCTTGGTACTCAGATAAGTTACCTCATCCAATGTTCCCAATGGCGGGCGGTCTAGAAAGTCGCTGTTACAGCTTGTCGTAAGGGCACCGACGCATGCGATCGATACAAGTAATTTCCCTATGTTAACTATAGATTTCATAATAATTCATTTTAAGATTATAATTTCAAACTAAGACCGAACATGAATGTACGCGGTTGCGGATAGAATCCCATATCACAGCCTTTGTAAAGAGGCGAGTTATTGATCTCTCCGATCTCAGGATCTAGTCCGGAATAACCGGTGATCGTGAATAAGTTCTGTGCGGCAACAAAGAAACGAAGGTTGTTGATCGTGATCTTCTTAGTCCATTCGGATGGAAGCGTATAACCGATTGTCAGGTTCTTCAAGCGAACATAAGAACCATTTTCCACATACCAATCGGACATCTCCAAGTTCATGCGGCTATCCGCATCGATTGCGAAGTTCTCGTTTGTACTACCCGGTCCGTTCCAGTAGGTTGTTAATATATCCTTCGGAGCATTGTACCAACCGGTACCTGAATAGATGTCATATTTCAATATGTTTAAGATGTCATTGCCGACTGATCCTTGGAAGAAGGCGGAGATGTCGAATCCTTTCCATTCTGCGCCTAAGGTCAAACCAAAGGTGAAGTCTGGATGAGGATTTCCTGTCATCGTGCGGTCTTCGTCGTCTAGTTTACCATCTTTGTTCAAATCTTGGAACTTTAAGTCGCCCGGCTTTGCGTTTGGCATTACCATTTGACCGTTGTTCTTGTAGTTGTCGATCTCTTCTTGGGTCTGGAAGACACCATCGGTTTTATATCCGTAGAAATAACCGATCGGTTGTCCTGGCTCTGTCATCGTATAGGAGAAGTATCCTAGATGGATGCCTTTACCCGGAATATTCGCTCCACTACCTAGGCTTTTTACCTTATTTTTATAGGTGGATACGTTTCCGTTGATATGATATTGGAAGTCGTTCCCGATCTTACCGTCGTATCCGAGCGTTACTTCAAAACCTTTATTGCTTACGCTACCGGCATTCATCCACGGCGTGTTGGGGAATCCTAGTGAACTGGGCACGGGTACTTGCACCAACATATCACTTGTCTGACGGTCAAAGTAGTCGAAGGTTGCTCTCAAGGAACCTTGGAAAAAGGCCAAATCCAATCCGAAGTCCAGTTGGCGAGTAGTCTCCCATTTCAGATCCGGATTACCCACCTGCGTACGTCCGGCATACAAGTTCGTCTGATACGGATTACCGAAGAGGTAGTAGCTACCATTTCCGAACGTATTCATATAGGCTCCGGAGGAGATAGTCTGGTTCCCGATCTCACCCCAAGCTGCTCTTAACTTACCTTGTGACAGCCACTCAAGGTTATTCATGAAGCTCTCTTCCGAGAAATTCCAACCGGCGGATACAGAGGGGAAGCAACCCCAGCGATTACCATCCGCAAATTTAGAGGAGCCATCCCAACGGATATTGGCTGTGATCATATAACGGTTGTCAAAGGAATAAAATACACGACCGAAATAAGAATTCAGCGTACTTGTGGCGTAGTAGCCTGATGCGGCGGGATTCATGGTACCGGCGTTGATGATCTGCTGGTTCGGGTTGTTGTTGACCTGTCCTTCTTTATAGGCGTAGATCTCCTCGTAGCGTTCTTTCTCCGCGGAGGTACCGACCATGGCTGTTACCGCATGTTTGTCGAATTTTTGATTGTAAGTTAGGTAATTGTCGAATACCCAGTAATCTTTATTCGCTACGCTCCGACTGGCGCCCGCATAAGTGGAGTACTCATCTCCATCCAGATAGTAAGAAGGACGGAAAGAGTCGCTTTGGTTACGGACTAAGTCAAGAGCGATACTGGATTTGAAGGTCAAGAAGGGTAACAACTTGACTTCGCCGGAGATATTACTTTTCGTGGCGATCCCGTGCCATTGATTTAATGCGGAGCGGTCTACCTGTCCAACCGTGTTCGGTTTGTTTGAGTAAATTACGCCTGTATAGCGAGACCAAGGATTGGTCGGCTCATAACCACCCATAATCCGGTTTTGCAAGAAATCTGGGATATCCACTAGGTTGTCGCGATATACCGGAGTGATTGGGTCTGCCGCAAGGGTACTGAACACGGTTGCTGTGTAAGAGTTATTCTCATCTAGGTTGCGTCTGGATTCGTACGTGACGTTCACATTTGCGGAGAGGTTCAACCACTTGGTTACCTCAGAGTCTACGTTCAATCGACCGGAGAGGCGTTCATAGTCGGAACCTTTCAAGATTCCTTGTTGATCCATATAGCCAAAGCTAGCACGGTATCTGAGTTTCTTCATACCTCCAGAGAAAGCTAGGTTGTAATTCTGACTGATAGCTTCCTTGGGTTTACGGGTACTCTCTTTCCACCAATCCGTACCGGATCGTCCTCCGTTTTTCCCTAGGAAAGTAAGGATCTGCTCTCGCTTCTCTGATGTGGCGAAATCATCGATCAAGGCTTTCCCGGATGCGGCGTAAGCCCGGTTCTTATATTCCATGAAACCTTCGGCGTCTAGCATGTCATACGTTTTCACTACATCTTGGAAACCAATGTTCATATCAAACTCGATGTTGCTTCGGTAACTCTCGCCGGAAGCTCCTCGCTTTGTGGATACTAGGATCACACCGTTGGCAGCACGGGCACCATAGATCGCTTGTGCGGAAGCGTCTTTCAATACCTCTATGCTCTCGATATCACGGGCATTTAACCAACCGATATCACCTTGAGGTAGACCATCTACTACATACAACGGATCATTATTATTGATAGTACCGACACCACGGATACGGACATTACCGAGTGAACCTGGGCTACCGGAACTAGATGTTATGGTTACACCGGCTGCTTTTCCTTGCAAGGCGTCGGCGGCGCTGCGAAGCGGTAGGTTCGAGATCTCGTCTCCTTTTACTTGAGAAACAGCTCCGGTTAAATCTCTTTTCTTGAAGGAACCGTAACCAACAACTACTACCTCATCCAACTTTTGAGTGTCTTCCGCTAAAGTGACGTTGAGGTTGCTTTTATTGCCTACGTTGATACTTTGTTGGAGATAGCCGATGTACGAGAATTCAACGGTAGCATTGGAGGGAACATTCTCTAGAATGTAGTTTCCGTCCATATCGGTCATAGATCCGATTGTAGTACCTTTCACTACAACGTTTACTCCGATCAGAGGCTCCCCATCTTGTCCTACTACTTGTCCGGTTAGCCGTTTGCGATTTTGGTTGGTGGATGGCAACTCCGTATCTTTCATGGTCTTGTTGGTAAGTACTACGTGATTCTTGACGATCTTATACGTAATATCCGTACCTCTAAAGACATTGTTTAATACTTGTTCTATGGATTCTTCATGGATATTGACATCAACCCGTTTATTCAAATTGATTTGATTGTCATTATAAAAGAATTTATATTCACTTTGGTCTTCAATCGCCTTAAAAACTTCAGTGATAGTTCCTTTTGTGATATTTAAGGATATAATTTGTGCTGGTGCCGCTACTGTGTACGGCTGGAAAAAGGTTAAGCACAAACCTAAAAATAATGATTTTTTCAGGGTTCTGTAATTAGTTCTACCGGAACCATTGACATTCCCCGATATGAAATATCAGAGATGGATAAACAAGAGGCTGTGGAAGATAATGATCCTTATTCGATACTTAGTATTTTTGAAATAGAACGAATCACGGAAAATACGATAGAGGAATTACCGGATCAATGTAAATCCATTTTTAAATTGAGTCGTATAAGTGGACTCAAGAACCAAGAGATCGCAGATAAATTGGATATCTCCGTCCGTACAGTGGAAACACAGATATATAGAGCCCTTAAGATTTTGAAAAGTAGATTGAAAGATTATCTGGTTTCTTGAAAAAATATAATACAAAAATCTATCAATCTTGTAAGTAGCACATCGTTTTGAAGTGTCATACATATAGAATCGAGAAAAAACAATGAAAGAATATATAAAAAATATAATTGCGGAAAGTCTCAAAGACGAAGTAGATGTTGATAGGGAGTGGGAGCGTTTGTTTTCATCCATAGAGAAAAAAACTACTACCAAAATGAAAACAAGAAGGCTATTCCTTCAGTACATGAAATATGCCGCTGCCGTGGTTTTGGGCATAGGTATTTCACTATCAACGTTGTATCTTACGAATCAAGAGAACTTATCGACAGTTGGAAATTATAAATTAGTAACGAGCAAAGGAGAGAAGAGCTATTTGCAATTACCGGATGGTACGAAGGTTTGGCTTAACTCTTGTACAACTCTAGAATATGCGGAGAACTACGGCCATTCCAATCGTAGCATTTATTTGGATGGAGAAGCTTATTTTGAAGTCGCAAAGAATAAAGACTTACCATTTGTTGTAAAGGCAAACGGTATCGATGTGAAAGCGATTGGTACGGCCTTTAATGTTTCCGCTTATATGGAAGACTCGCAACTAACCACAACCTTGTTCAATGGCAAGGTCGCCGTACAACCTACGTTGACTAAACAAGAGGTCTTACTTGAGCCTAACCAAGTGGCGGTTTATGATAAAAGTAGAAATAAGATAGAAGTAGTGCCTTACGATAAGAAACTATTCGCTCAATGGAGAGGAGGTTTCTTGTCTTTTGAAATGATGTATCTGCAAGATATAACAAAGTTGTTGGAAAGGAACTATAACGTTATATTTCGTTATGAAAATCAAGGGATAAAAAAATTAAGGTTTAGCGGAAGTTTCCGTAACAACGAAGATTTATCGGAGATTCTCAATGTGATAAAGACGAATACGGGCATTCGCTATCAAATACTGAAAGATACTATAGTAATCAAATAATAAATCATTGAATTATTAATCTTAAAAACAGTCTTGCTTATGAGAAATGGATGATTTTTAGTGTAATACGGATAAAAACGTAACATTGTTAGATCTTATTATTAATCTTAAATTTATTAATTATGGCTAATCAGATAGGGAGTTCCGGTAGAACGAAGGTAATTGAGGCATTCGTTCTGTATAGCCCTGTATAAATAAGCGTTTAAAGACGTGTGAATATCGATGTTCTCACGCTTTTCCCAGAAGCGGAGGAAGACGTTTTGTAAGATGTCTTTTGCGTCTTCCGGGTCGGGGATAAATTTTCGGCAATGTATATAAAGTTGGAGATAAACAGACTTGAACAGGGTATTAAAGGCGGCTATATCTCCTTGTTTGATCAATTCGATTATTTTGTTGTCAGATGCCATTTTATTCCCGTGTATTATTAGAAAGGTGGAGCGTATAGGCTAGGAGAACGTCCCTTGGGCCTATACGCTTACTACCTGTCAATTAATGCTAATCCCTATTATAAGATTTCGTTTGCGGTTTTATTGAAGTATTGGATACATTCTTTAATGTCCGGTACAGAGTTTTCCCAGTTGTATTCATACTCGATAGAGAATACTCCCTTGAAATTCTGGGATTTGAGTTCTTTCAACATTCCCTTTACATCTAGGATGCCTGTGCCCCAGATCACGTCGTGCTGCTCATTCTCTCCTGCTTTTTTCGGGGCGATATCCTTGAAATGCAAAGAGATGATTCGACCTTTGAGTTGCTTTAAGCAATCAATCTGGTTTAGCCCCTCCCGACGCCAATGCCCCACATCGGAACAAGAACCAAGCGATTGACTGCGTCCGGAGATGGCTTTCAACAGGTTCTCAGGTTTCCAGTAGTCGGAAGGCTGCGGGTGATTATGGACGGAGATCTTAATGTTGTATTGCTTGGACAATTTTTCTACCAAGTCCCAGTCACTTAAAGCCGGTTCGCAAGTAATGAACTCTAGGTCCATCGCTTTCGCGAATTTGAACATCTTTTCCCAATCGGACGACTTTTCGGCTACATACACCCCGGTTCCTACGATCTTGATACCTTTGGATGCCGCAAGCTCCTTGATCTCTTTCTGGGTCTGCGCATCAAGGTTGAAATCGAATACTTTATCTCCCCATTTACCACCGAGCTTATGGCCGGGATAAATCTCGATGTATTTCAATCCCAGTTCTTGTGTCTTATCGAGAGCTTCCGTCAAAGGGAACAGGTGGAAACTATAGGATTGCATCCCTAGACGCCATCCGTTCTTCTCGGCCTTCGTTTGCGCTTCGCTTGGAATAGCCAATAGGCAGCAAACGATCGCTATCATTATTTTATAGATATGTCTTATCATATTTGGCTGTTATTAAAAGGTTTATCTTGGCATATCCGGCAAAGAGAAACCGTTGTTATACGTATGCTTGATCCATTCGTTGGCCATTTCCGCAGCGTTAAACTCGGCGAAGCGACGGTCGAAACGCGGATCTCCGTCAATTACCTTGAAATCATCCACCGTGACGATCTTGATCTTATCGTTCGGGGAGATGTTCGTAAACCGCATGTTCTCTCCATCCCATTGCAACTCACGATGCAAACCTTGCAGTCCGGAGAGGCGAACGGCCAAGACTCCCATCACGACCATCTCGTTGAACGGACCGGAGAACTGGAAGTTGGATGAGGCTTCCGTACGATTTTCCGGGGATTCCTTGCAAGCCCGGATCCAGTCTTGCTCATGGGCATTGGTGGACCATATGTCTCCATTGCCACCTTTCACTCTCGGGATCGTAGGTTTGGGCTGGTTGAAATGCTCCATGTCGGAAACCGGTAATAAGGTCGGGTTCATTCCGTAACAGCCAGTCATGATCTTTCCTTTCGTTCCGATGAAGATGATACCGCCGTTCTCGTCGCCCATCATCTGCCCGTCTTTCAATTCTTCCGGACGGGGAGGCATCAAGCCACCATCGTACCAATAGACTTTTACTTCCGGCATCTTGACATTTCCTTTGGGCGGACGTGCGGGGAATGTATACGTTACGATCTGTGCGTGAGGAGGGGAGTACAGATTACTCAAAGTCGAGCTGCCGATTACGCTGGTCGGATATTTTAAGTCGAGTGCCCAATACAACGGGTCCATGATATGGCAAGCCATATCGCCCAAGGCCCCGGTTCCGAAGTCCCACCATCCACGCCAGTTCCAAGGGGTATAGACCGGATTATAAGGCCGCTTTTGAGCCGGGCCGATCCATAAATCCCAATCCAGTGTCTTCGGGCACTTCGGGGTATCGTTCGGCTTCATCAAGCCTTGGGGCCAGATGGGGCGGTCTGTCCAACAATGTACCTCATATACATCGCCGATTACGCCAGACTGTATCCACTCCGCGATCTGCCGGCACCAGTCGAATGAGTTACCTTGGTTACCCATTTGGGTGGCTACCTTATATTTCTTCGCCAGTTTGGTAAGCAAACGCGATTCGTAAACGGAGTGGGTAAGCGGTTTTTGCGTATAGCAATGCTTGCCTAGCGTGATTGCGTGGGCGGTCACGCCGGCATGTGTATGGTCTGGGGTGGCTACCATAATTGCGTCGATGGATTTACCCATCTCATCGAACATGACACGCCAGTCTTTAAAGCGTTTAGCCTTCGGATAGTCCTTGAAGGTCTTGTCCGCATAGTGCCAATCTACATCGCATAAAGCTACGATATTCTCCGTGTTCATGTTGGCGAGGTTACGACGTCCCATACCGCCGACACCGATACCCGCGATATTCAGTTTGTCACTAGGAGCTGTATAGCCAAAGGATTTACCGAGTACAGAACCCGGAACGATCGTTAGTCCGGCTGCCGCTACGGCTCCGGTCTTGAGGAAACTTCTTCTCGAAATGTTTTTCATAACTATTAAATTTTAAGAAAACGATATTCTATAATGTTTGTAAATGAAGGTTGCGCCAAAGAACCTTGATGCCGCCACCATCATGTATTTGCAAAGCGATACGCCCTTGACCGGCTCCGATCTTTTCATCCCGGATGTTTACCATCTCCTCTCCGTTGAGCCAAGTCTGTACATTATCTCCTTGTACCCGGATACGCATCGTGTTCCACTCTCCTTGTTTTAGGATGTTCTCCTTCTCGTCCGGGATCTGTATCAACCATCCTCGTCCGTAGGATTCGTAGATACCGCCCGTGTCAAAGCCTTTGGGGGCGACTTCCACTTGCCAGCCGTTTACCTTTACATCTTTTTCTTCTACAAAGGAACGAATAAATACGCCAGAATTACCATCCGCTTCCTGTTTAAATTCCACGGTAAGGTCAAAATCGTCGTAATATTCCCGGGTGGCTAGATAGCCGTATTGTTTATCCGGGCCACTTTCGCATACTAATAAACCATCTTTTACATACCATAATTCTGTGCCGTATTTATCCCAGTTTGTAATGTCCTCGCCGTTGAATAAACGAGCCTCTCGTGTCTTGCGGGGAAGTTCCTTGATCTTGATATTACGGAACCATGCGGGATAACCGTGGTCTTGCAAACAAATCAAGCCTTTATGCGCTAATCCGTATTCAGGAGCGTTCGCCCATTTACCGCTGTTCTTACGGGAGAACCAATCATCAGACCATGCATCGAACTCTACGGTTTTGTGCCCGTTCATAAAGTAGGTGACATGTCCGTTGTCAAAAATAATCTTAGAGTTGTTCCATTCGCCGGCCGGATGTACTTTTATCGTGTTGAAGTCCGGTAAATACATCGCGTAATCCACTCCGCAACGTTGCCAATCTTCCAATGGCTCCGCGAAATTGATATCATCAATCAATTGATACTCGGGACCGGTAACGTAGGGAACCGGGAATTGAGGACGTTCTACCACATGATATAATAAACCGCTATTTCCTCCTTTCGAGATTTTCCAGTCCCACGAAAGCTCAAAATTCTCATAAGCCTTGTCGGTGACGATGTATCCGCTGGCATCGCTACCTTGCCCGTCCGCTTGGATGGTTCCGTTTACAACTTCCCAAGGTCCGGTCAAGGCAGTTCCGTTATAATCCCGCCAGCCATCCAAGGTTTCCCCATCGAATAGAAGTTCCCAGCCTTCCGCTTTCTCTTGTTCGGTCAATGTGTTATGCTTCGTGTTATCACAGGCGATTAAACCGAAAGCAGCTGCCATTGCGAACGATACGATTGTTATTTTCATGTACGTATAGCTTTATTGTTAATACAAATTTGTCGGTGTTTTATATATGAGACAACTCTGGGGCAAGGGATACGTAAGCTCTTTTTCCTTTTTTATTTATTTTAACGGAAGTGTATGGCAATCGGTCATTTATTAGTCGGCAAACGCAGTAGTACTGACTTTGCCAAGTAATATATACAAACATCGCCAACGCAGTATATCTGATTTGGATACACTAAATACATTATATGATGTAGCCAAATGTTGCTGTAATAGTTATGGTATCAACGACTGAAGCTTTTCTTTACAGAAAATACTACAATAAGCCAGTAATCGAATACTTTATTTAAAGTGCTGATAATCAGCATTGTGAAAATATCATGATGTTTATGCTGAAACACGTACGTGTTTTCGAAAAAAGTCGTACATGTTTAAAAAAATTCATGTACGTGTTTTTCTATAAAATGATAGGGATACAATTATACATGTTTAAAAGTTACAATAACTCTACTTTACAGAGCTTTGTCATAAAAGATATCGCCGACATTTATCGAGTGAGTAAGAAAAGGTTGAAATGTGATAGCAAAAGGCGTTGGGGTACCATGAAAATTTACTACCACCATTCTATATGTACACTGTAAGTCCGTATAATATATGGAATAGCGGTAGTAATTGTAACAAACGAGAGTAAAAACGCCCGTTGTTTTTGCTGGATTTATTTGATTTGCTTAAACGCTTTTCCGAGCATATCCGTGATGTCGCTGGCGATCATGCTCTCTTCCGAGCGGAAAGCGGCGGCGAGATCACCGGCTGTACCGTGCAAGAATACTCCGACTACAGCGGCAGTTTCCGGAGAATAGTCTTGCGCCAATAAGCTGAGGATGATGCCCGTCAGCACGTCTCCGCTACCGGCGGTTGCCATGCCCGGATTTCCGCAACTATTGAAATAAATGTTTCCTGCCGGAGAACAAATAGCGGTATAAGCACCTTTCAATACGATACAAATCTTATGTTCGGCGGCGAAAGATTGCGCTTTCATCAAACGGTCGTATGAGTTCGTGCTTTCACCCGCTATCCGATCGAACTCCTTCGGATGGGGAGTGAGGATGCTCCGTGGCGGGATCTTATTGAATAAGTCCTTGTTGGATGCCATTATATTAATAGCGTCCGCATCGATAACGACTGGTTTTGTGCTGGATTGCAGGATACGTTCGATCGCTGCTGCGGATTCTAAATGCTGTCCGAGTCCCGGTCCCATACCGACAGCGGAGTAACTACCTATCTCGGGAACCGTAGAGAAATAATCAGGATTTGCGTCTAGACTTAACATCGCTTCCGGGAAAGCGGTCTGGAAGATTGATTCGCCTCGGGTCGGGATATGCACGGTCAATAGTCCGGCTCCACTCCGTAAGCATGCCTTCGCGGATAATAGGGCGGCTCCCATTTTTCCTTTACTTCCGGCGATCAATAAAGCATGTCCGAACGTTCCCTTATGGGCGAAACGTTTGCGAGACTTTAACGAATAGGATATATCTTCTTCCGTAACCAATGAGTAAGGGGAAGCCGTCTCATAAATTGCGTCCGGATGGATTCCGATATCCAGTATTTTCCACTCGCCTACGTATTGTTCATTCTCCGGAAAAAGAAACGCCAGTTTCGGGAAGCCGAATGTCAAGGTTAAGCTGGCCTTGATGATCGCCTCCGAGTCATTCTTACGATTATCTTCCCCGAATAAGCCGGAAGGAATATCGATCGCTACGACTTCCGCCTCGGATTGGTTGATATAATTGACCATAGCGGCGAAACCTCCGGTGAGAGGACGGTTTAATCCCGAACCGAACAAGCCATCGATCACCACGTCCCGGTCGGTTAGCGTCGGCGGTTCAAAGTCTCGGACCACTTCCGTAAATTCGATTCGTTCGATGTCGAGCAGACGCTGCTTGTTTTGCTCACACTCTACGGACAGATGCTCCGTCGGGTTGAATAAATACGTCTCTACCCGGTATGATTCCTCGTTCAAAAGGCGGGCGATGGCCAAAGCGTCGGCTCCGTTATTGCCTTGACCGGCGAAAATCACGATGCGGACCTGCTTGGAGTAGCGCCGGCAAAACTCATGGACGAACGTCGTAGCGGCACGCTCCACTAAGTCGATCGAACTAATTGGCTCGTGTTGAATCGTATATTGGTCGAGCTCCTTTACCTTGTCTGTAGCGAATATCTTAATCATAATTCTAGATGTCTGGGGTTTTATTCTGCTTACAAATGTATAACAAACTTTGGTATGTTGCTACACTTTTTTGTGCATCGCCGAAAAAGTTGTACATTTGTCCCCTCGAAAACCGAAAGATTTATGGACAGAATTCGTCTAAAAGACAAAGAATTTGAACTGTTTATTCCGGAGTCGGATATTCAGGCGGCTATCGCTAAAATGGCCGTTCAGATTAAAGCGGATGTGGAAGGGAAAAATCCTCTATTCGTGGGTGTGCTAAACGGGGCTTTTATGTTTGTCGCCGAGCTGATGCGTGAGCTGGATGTTCCGTATGAGCTGACATTCGCTCGTTATTCCTCGTATCAAGGAACTTCCAGTACGGGCATATTGAATGAGATCATGCCGGTGCAGGCTGATATTCGCGGACGTATGGTGATCTTATTGGAGGATATTATCGATACGGGCTTTACGATGAGCTACGTGATGGAGAAGCTTCGGAGCGAGGGTGCCGCCGATGTAAGATTGGCAACGATGCTTTTCAAGCCGGAATCCTTGAAATGCGAGTTGACTCCGGATTATGTAGGCTTACAGATACCCGCTGATTTTATTGTGGGACATGGTTTGGATTATGATGAGTTGGGCCGCTCATATAAGGATATCTACAAGGTTGTGGAATAAAATAGTATACATTATATATAATAAAGGAACAATAGTATGTTGAACGTGGTTATTTTTGGTGCTCCCGGTTCAGGTAAGGGAACACAAAGTGAGTTGATTATTAAAGAATACGGTTTGGATCATATCTCTACTGGCGATGTATTGCGTGGCGAGATGAAGGCTGAGACAGAACTGGGCAAGATCGCTAAGGATTATATCGAGAAGGGACAATTGGTTCCGGACGAGTTGATCGTTGATATGTTGGCGAATGTATTGGATAGCAAGAAGCCGGCTAAGGGCGTAATCTTCGATGGTTTCCCTCGTACGATCCCTCAAGCGAAAGCCTTGAAGAAGATGTTGAACGAGCGTGGAACAGACGTTTCCGTTATGTTGAACCTTCAAGTAGAGGAAGAGGAGTTGATCAAGCGTTTATTGGAGCGCGGTAAAGTATCCGGACGTTCTGACGATAACTTGGAGACGATCAAATCCAGACTGGATGTTTACCATACTCAAACAGCTCCTTTGGCAGACTACTATGTAGGTGAAGGCAAGCACGTGGCCATCAAAGGGATGGGAACAATCGAGGAAATCTTCGGTCGTATCAAAGAGGCGGTTAATAACGTAAAATAATTGAAATAAACCAATATGGCTGAATCGAACTTTGTAGATTATGTCAAGATCTATTGCCGCTCAGGAAAGGGTGGAAGAGGGTCTTCTCACTTCCGTCGTGAGAAATACATTCCGAAAGGAGGTCCCGACGGGGGCGATGGAGGGAGAGGAGGTCATGTGTATCTCCGTGGTAACCGGAATTACTGGACGCTCCTTCACTTGAAATATGAGCGTCATATCATGGCCACCAATGGTGAGAGTGGTAGCGCGAAGCGTAGCTCGGGTAAAGACGGGGAGGATCGAGTAATCGAGGTTCCTTGCGGTACGGTTGTTTACGATGCTGAGACCGGAGAGTTTATTTGCGACGTTACGGAAGACGGTCAGCAAGTGATGTTGCTGAAAGGCGGTCGTGGCGGTCTGGGGAATTTTAACTTCAAGACGGCTACCAATCAAGCGCCCCGTTATTCGCAACCGGGTGAGCCGGCATTGGAACGTACGGTGATTCTTCAGTTGAAATTGCTGGCCGATGTCGGTTTGGTAGGCTTCCCAAATGCGGGTAAATCTACCTTGCTTTCTGTCGTATCCGCCGCTAAACCGAAGATCGCTAATTATCCTTTTACTACGTTGGAGCCTAATTTAGGCATCGTGAGTTATCGCGATAACCGTTCGTTCGTAATGGCCGATATACCGGGTATTATCGAAGGAGCAAGCGAGGGAAAAGGTTTGGGACTTCGTTTCTTACGTCATATCGAACGTAATTCATTGTTGTTGTTCATGGTTCCCGCTGAGGCGGATGATATCAAGAAAGAATACGAGATCTTGCATAATGAGTTGGTGAAGTATAATCCGGAATTGCTGGATAAACGCCGTGTACTGGCGATCACCAAGAGCGATATGCTGGATGAGGAATTGATCGAGGCTTTGTCGCAAGACTTGCCGGAGGGAATTCCGTATGTCTTTATATCCTCTATCACGGGACTGGGAATTGTCGAGTTGAAAGACCTTTTATGGAAAGAGCTGAATAAGGAGAATTTCCATGAGGCAGAGCGAATTGTCCATAAGAATATAGATGTAAGCACGTTGGAATTTGAGGACGACGACGAATACATCTTCCCCGTGGACGAGGACGAGGATGACCCGGATGAGGAATACGAGGAATACTGGGACGATGATGAAGATGAAGATACAAGAAAATAAGCAAATAGAGGTGTCGCGGTTCTCCGGGTTAAGCGGATACCGCGACATTTCTCATTTTACGACAACACGTCATGGCGGCGTGAGTACGGGAACGTACGCTTCGATGAATCCGGGCGTTTATACCGAGGATGATCCGGGCTTCATCCGGAAGAACTTGGAACTTCTTTCGGATGCGGTCGGGATTTCCCTAGAGAATATGGTTATACCTCATCAGACCCATGAGGATCGAGTATTGGCGATCGACGCGTCTTTCCTTTCGCTGAATGATAAAGAGCGAAAGCTACGTTTGGAAGGCGTGGACGCTTTGGTGACGAATGTTCCGGATGTATGTGTAGCCGTATCTACGGCGGATTGTGTCCCTGTCTTGTTATATGCGCCGGATCGTAAAGTGGTAGCTGCCGTCCATGCGGGTTGGCGGGGTACGGTTTTACACATAGCTCGTAAGGCGGCAAGCTTGATGATCGAGGCATACGATTGCGATCCTACTCAATTGGTTGCCGGAATAGGTCCCTCTATCAGTCAAGCGGCATTTGAGGTGGGAGAGGAAGTCGTAAAAGCTTTTCAAATGGCGGGCTTCCCAATGGAGCGGATTCTTCGACGTAATGCGGAGACTCAAAAAGCGCATATCGATCTATGGGAAACCAACCGTTTACAATTGTTAGAGGCAGGATTGCTCTCCGAGCATATAGAGATCGCTGGCATCTGTACTTATATTCGGTATGAGGATTATTTCTCCGCTCGTCGCCTCGGTGTCAAAAGCGGCCGGATCCTTACCGGGATATGCTTGAAAAAATCTTAGTTATATTGGCTCAAACTTATAATAGACATGATTTCAATCACTCTTTCATCTGAGATATCGGAGGCTTGCCCCGATCTTCACGTGTTGGCTATCGCCTGCCAAGTAAAGAATACGGAGCCCGATGAACGACTTTGGGAAGAAATAACCCGTGTTGAGGAGGACATCCGTTCTACCTGTAAGATAGAGGATATTAATAAGTGGACTCCTATTTTCGCTACCCGTCAGGCTTATAAACGTCTGGGGAAAGACCCGAACCGGTATCGCCCTTCCGCCGAGGCGTTAAGACGACGGATACTTCGCGGGCTTCCTTTATATAAGATAGATACCTTGGTGGATATCGTCAATCTGGTTTCTATCCGTAGCGGTTATTCTATCGGAGGATTTGACGCGGATAAGATTGTAGGCGGATTGGAACTAGGTGTCGGAAAAGAGGGGGAAATTTATCATGGTATCGGACGTGGTGAATTGAATATCGCCGGTCTTCCAGTCTACAGGGATGGAGTAGCGGGTGTCGGAACGCCTACCAGCGATGAGGAACGTACCAAGATTGAAATGTCGACCACTTCATTGTTAATGATTCTGAATGGTTATTCCGGTAAGGAGGGCTTATTGGAAGCGGGTGGTTACTCGGTTGACTTATTAAAAAGATATGTCTCAGCGGTAAACGTGGAAGCGGAACTGATATGCCGAGAAAACAGAGGAAAAATAACGTTATAACCGTGTTAATATTGTTTACAAAGCGAAAAATGTCCATCTTTTATGCTAAAAAACATCTATAATCTTTTGTTTTAATCATTTAATCTATAAATTTGTCCCCAGTAATCAAATGTTATCATAAAATGATTGAATTAATTGGTACAAACGCCGGCCTTGTATGGAACGTTTTAAATGAAGGCGGTAAAATGAGTTTTAAGGCAGTGAAGAAAGCCACGAAGATTAAAGCGGAAAAAGATATGTACGCCGCTTTTGGTTGGTTGGCGAAAGAAGGTAAATTAGCTTTCGAGGAGATTGAAGGTGAAATGTATGTTTCTTTAGTGTAAACAAGAGGAACGTTTACAAGAATTAGGGAGGGCTGTTCGATTTTTTTGGACGGCCTTTTTATTTGTCCATACGTTTTCTGTCAAAATAATTAAGTCTACAGTTGGTTAATTCAATTCAAAAACTTACTTTTGTGTAGAATTTGGTGTGAAATGACCGAAGATCATAAGAGATTGTTAGCTGTATTTGAGGTTAGAGTTCGTGATTTGATGGCGTTATGCGATCAGCAGAAACGTAGAATTGACGAACTTACAGCTGCTTTGAGCCTTAAAGACGAGGAGTTGCGGCAGGCGAAGGATATGATTGAAGGATTGAATGCCAAATGTGATAACATGCTGACGGCGCGAATTGTTTCCACGAACGAGGAAGAGATGAAGAACGCCCGGATGCGGTTATCAAAATTAGTGCGGGAAGTAGACAAGTGCATCGCACTTTTAAATGAATAGAAGCGATGGACGAAGAATTTCTTATAAATATAGTGATAGCCGGAAAGAAATATCCGCTTACGATCAAACGTCATGAGGAAGAGTTGGCACGTGCCGCCGCTGATCAGATCAACAGCAAGATTCTTCAATACAGGCAGCATTTCGCGGTCGAGGTGGATACGAAAGATTTGTTAGCCATGGTGGCTTTTCAACTCTCGATGCATAATCTGGAGTTGGAAAAACGGAATGATACAAATCCTTTTACGGATAAGATACAGGAGCTTACAACCGAGTTGGAAGGATATCTGAAGAAATAACATACATATTGTAAGAAGAGAGTTTCCGCACTGCTTTGCACGGTGAGACCGTGTGATGGTAGTGCTTTTTTTGTATATAAATAAATGAATCTTAAATTATTAGTTAAATGGTTGGAATGTATATAATCATACCGATAGTAACCTTCATCATTGGTGGGTTGCTTGCGTGGCTGGGCATGCGTTTCCTTCTGAAGTCGAAGTATGACTCCGTGCTTCAAGAGGCGGAGAAGGAGGCCGAGGTGATAAAGAAGAACAAGATGCTGGAAGTAAAGGAGAAGTTTCTTCATTTGAAAGCGGACTTGGAAAAACAGGTATCACAGCGTAACGCTAAGATCCAGTCTGTCGAGACTAAATTGAAACAAAGAGAACTGACGATGAATCAACGTCAGGAAGAGTTACAGCGTAGGAATAACGAGGTAGAGGCTGTAAAGGAGAATTTATCTTCTCAGTTGGAGTTGGTGGAGAAGAAGAAGCAAGATTTGGATAAACTTCATCAGAAGGAAGTGGAGCATTTGGAGGCTATCTCCGGGTTGTCTGCCGAGGAAGCCAAAGAGCGTTTGATCGAGTCCTTAAAGGATGAGGCAAAGACGCAAGCCGCTTCTTACATCAACGAGATCGTCGAGGAGGCGAAGATGACCGCTAATAAGGAGGCGAAGAAGATCGTGATCCAGTCTATCCAACGGGTAGCGACGGAGACGGCTATCGAGAACTCTATTACCGTGTTCCATATTGAATCGGACGAGATCAAAGGACGTATCATTGGTCGTGAGGGACGTAATATCCGTGCTTTGGAGGCCGCTACCGGTATTGAGATCGTGGTGGATGATACGCCTGAGGCTATCGTTCTTTCCGGATTCGATCCGGTTCGCCGTGAGATCGCTCGTTTGGCCTTGCATCAATTGGTACAGGACGGACGTATCCATCCGGCTCGTATCGAGGAGGTGGTAACGAAGGTGAAGAAGCAAGTGGAAGACGAGGTCGTAGAGACTGGTAAGCGTACCGTGATCGATTTGGGTGTGCACGGTTTGCATCCGGAATTGATCCGTATGATCGGTAAGATGAAGTATCGTTCTTCTTATGGACAAAACTTGTTGCAACATGCTCGTGAGACGGCCAACCTTTGTGCCGTGATGGCTTCCGAGTTGGGATTGAATCCGAAGAAAGCGAAACGTGCCGGATTGTTACATGATATTGGTAAAGTGCCCGATGATGAGCCGGAATTGCCGCACGCTATCTTGGGTATGAAGCTTTGCGAGAAATATAAGGAGAAACCGGATATTTGCAACGCCGTAGGCGCTCACCACGATGAGGTGGAGATGCAGACGCTGTTGGCTCCGATCGTACAGGTTTGCGACGCTATTTCAGGTGCTCGTCCGGGCGCACGTCGTGAGATCGTAGAGGCTTATATCAAGCGTTTGAATGATTTGGAACAATTGGCTTTATCGTATCCGGGTGTTGTCAAGACTTACGCTATCCAAGCGGGTAGAGAGTTGCGCGTAATCGTTGGCGCTGATAAGATTGACGATAAGGACACCGAGAACTTGTCCGCTGAGATCGCTAAGAAGATTCAGGATGAGATGACTTATCCGGGACAGGTTAAGATCACGGTGATCCGTGAGACTCGTGCGGTAAGCTACGCTAAGTAAGAATATATTTAATATAAATAAAAAAGGCCGGCTTGTGTAAGTCGGCCTTTTTATATCTGTCGTTATCGATTTCCCAGATCGTCGTATAAAGTTTGTAATAGGACTTTTCCTTTCTCCAAGCGGGTCTCGTTTCCGCTTTCAGGTTCTTCTACTAAAATCTTGTTCCCTTCATTGTCGTATACGGAAACACCGGATTCGTCTATAAAGCCAAATCCATTATTGAATGTATAAAAGGCGTAATGCGGGACGCAAGGATTCAATATATCTTTGCTGAATGAGAACTCATCCGTGGGGAGACCCATCTGATTTAATAAGGTGGCTGCCAAATCGGTTTGGTTCGCGTACGTATCGATCACTTTAGGTTCAGCGATCGCTCCGCCTAGCCATAGCATAGGTATGTGGAAACGCAAAGGTCCGTACTCCTGCATGTTTTCAGGGTAACGGTATCCGTGGTCGGAGACAAAGATGACTACCGTATTTTTCCATGCCGGCAGTTCCTTGAACGTATCAATGAAATTGCCGATACAGCTGTCCGTAAACGCGACGGAGTTTAGATAAGGATGCTCCAAATGGTGAAACGGGACCTCGAATGGCTCATGGCTACTTAATGTCAGGAATGTACTTAACCAAGGTTTGCCGTCGACTGGTCTTTGCTTGATATCCTCGTAAAGATGCGAGAACGTGATATCGTCGTTTGCTCCCCATTTACTCAGACGGCTGCTCAAGGGAAAATCACGGTCTGCCGTTATCTTGCTGTAGCCGGAACTATAGAAATAACTTTGCATATTCGTGAAATTGATATCACCTCCATAGAGCATATCCGCCGTATATCCTTCTTTGTTAAGACTCTTTGCGATAGATGGAAGGGTCTGGCTTTTCACCGGATACTTCATGATGGAGGTGGTGGGTTGGGCTAAATAGCCGTTCAATACGGAGACTAAGCCTCGGTCGGTACGGAACGAGTTGGCATATAGGTTCGTGAATAATACACCTTCTTTGCTCAGCCGATTCAAGTTCGGCGTAATTCCCGGCTCACCACCAACAGCCTCGATAGCATTTGCCGTGAAACTCTCCATGATGATAATGAGAATATTGGGACGAGTCGTTGTCAATAGCTTGACAGGCTCTGTAGGTATGGAATCTCCCGGGCATAAGGAGTCTTGGGCTTGAATGAGCGTATCGAATAAGGCTTTCCGCTTTTCCTCCGGGTAGAAATCGAATTGCGAGGCAAAATCCTGTTGCTTACTCAATGAGGCTATCAGACTGAAACACGGGTTGATCGCCGAATGATTCAAGAACTGGTTCTGGCTGAAATAAACCATGCCGACATTTGCCGTAGACGTAGTTACGCCTCCCCGGATCGGAATAAACAATATTCCCCCTGCTAAGAGGATGGCGAAAGTACTTCCCAATTGTTCCAATCCCGTAGGTGGAAAGCTAGGCTTTACTGGCGCGAACCGGAGGATGAAGGTGAACCAAGCATAGATACTTAGCGCATATGCCACGAATACCAATAATTGGATAAAGAACATTCCCAACGGAACACTCGCCATCGCATCGGCGGGCGATTGCAGGTAGAAGAATAAAGTAGCGTCCAACCTGAATCCCCAAAAGCTGTATAAAGCCACATCTACGGAGAAGATTGCCGATACCAGAATTCCCATGATCAAGAAGTACCCTTTCAATACCTTCTTCAACCAAGTGCCCGGAAGCCAAACTGATACTAGAGTCAATAGGAGAGGGATGGCGGTAAGGTATCCCGCTATCGTACAATCCAGCTTCAGCCCATGAAGCATAACCTGTAGGAAGTCCGTGAAGGTACAAGCCTCGGACAACGCATGCTGATAAAACATAAATACCGGTTTTTGAATAACAAAAACCGGTAGCCATGCGATAAAAACGATTAGTATGAATAATAATCTTTTTTTCATTTCGAATATAACTTTTCCCGTAACTCCGCGATAGCCGGATCTGTGATGTAATCATCATAATCCATCATCTTATCGATGATACCGTTAGGAGTCAGCTCGATGATACGGTTCGCTACGGTCTGTATGAACTCGTGGTCATGGCTGGAGAACAGGATATTGCCCTTGAATGTCTTCAACGTATTATTGAAGGCTTGGATGGATTCCAGATCCAAGTGGTTGGTCGGCGTGTCCAATATGATGCAGTTGGCGTCGGTGAGCATCATACGTGAGATCATACAACGCATCTTCTCACCTCCGGAAAGTACGCTTACCTTTTTCATAAGCTCCTCGCCCGAGAACAACATACGTCCGAGGAAGCCTTTCAAGAATACCTCGTTAGTATCCGGCGAGAACTGGCATAACCAATCGAGCAGGTTGATATCTGTATTGAAATATTTGGAGTTATCGAGAGGAAGATAAGAGGTCGTGATCGTCTGTCCCCATTGATACGTACCGGCATCCGCTTTCTCCTCACCGTTGATGATCTGGAACAAGGCGGTCATGGCACGAGGGTCGTGACTGATAAATACGATCTTGTCATCCTTCTCCACGAAGAAGTTCAAGTCCTTGAACAATACCTGTCCGTCGATACTCTTCGACAATCCTTTCACCTCTAGGATCTGGTTGCCCGGTTCGCGGTTAGGCGTGAACAAGATTCCCGGATAGCGGCGTGAGGACGGTTTGATCTCCTCGATATTCAGCTTCTCCAACATCTTCTTGCGACTGGTGGTCTGCTTGGACTTCGCTACGTTGGCGCTGAAACGGCGGATAAATTCTTCCAACTCTTTCTTCTTCTCCTCGGCTTTCTTATTCTGGTTCTGCTGTTGACGAAGGGCTAACTGGCTAGACTCGTACCAGAAGCTATAGTTTCCGGCGAATAATTGTAATTTACCAAAGTCGATATCCACGGTATGCGTACAAACGGAGTCGAGGAAGTGACGGTCGTGGCTAACAACCAATACGGTATGCTCGAAATTAGAGAGATAATTCTCCAACCAAGAAACCGTCTCAAGGTCCAAGTCGTTCGTCGGCTCATCCAATAATAGGTTATCGGGCTGTCCGAACAAGGCACGGGCCAATAAGACACGTACTTTCTGCTTACCGCTCAAGTCCTTCATATACATATAATGCAAATCCTCCTTGATGCCTAGTCCGCTCAATAGGTTGGCGGCGTCGCTCTCCGCGTTCCAGCCTTCCATCTCGGCGAATTTCTCTTCCAGTTCCGATACGCGGATACCGTCGGCGTCGCTGAAATCAGGTTTCTCGTAAAGGGCGTTTTTCTCGCTCATCACCTCCCACAAGGTCGTATGTCCCATCAATACGGTATCCATAACCGTATATTCATCGAATGCGAAGTGATCTTGGCTCAATACGGAAAGGCGTTCGCCCGGTCCTAGGTTAACGCTACCTCTGGTAGGGTCTAATTGCTTGCTGATTACACGGAGAAACGTAGATTTTCCGGCCCCGTTAGCACCGATAATACCGTAGCAATTGCCCGGTGTAAACTTCATGTTCACATCCTGAAAAAGGATGCGTTTTCCAAACTGTACGTCCAGATTGTTAACTGTTATCATATTTCGTATACCTATTAAATTGCGATTGAGGATGCAAAGGTACGAAAAATATTGTTTATCTTATCATTGGATGTCATACATCCCACTCGTTCTCTCCCTTTTTTAGGCTAATTATCTTTTGGGCGTTGAGCGGTGAGATAACGCTTTTCCCGGTTTTGGCTTCCAGTCCTCTCTTCTTCCATTCGTTGTTAGATCTTTCCGTATCTCGATGGATTTCAATCGTTGGTTGATCCAATTATCCGAATAGCCCAATCGTTTATAATCGACCATGGCTTGCTCAATAGAAAACTCCGGATCTTGCATTTGATCCAAACGTTCCTTCGCTACTTGGGCGATCCATAATTTGAAAGGTTCGGCCTTGGGAGATGGCACTGATTGGATAAGGCGGAAGAGTTGCTCGGTATTGGCTACGTCGGTCAGACGCATTTTACCATCAGTGGCTCGAAGTTTCAACTGGTGACAATTTGTCACCAGTTCACTTCCTTCCTCCTTTAGTCTCTGTTTCAATTTGTTCCAGTATTTTCTGCCATCTGCACTATCTGTTAGTATTTGTATTACATCAACAATCGAGAAATACCATTCCTCTTGTTCGTCGTCCCATATGGTACGAACTTTTCTTTCTTCAAATAAGCGGATAGATTCTTTTTGTGTCATTTGTAGCAGCTTTGAGTAGTTATAAACAAAGGTAAGTGAAAATTCAGTATATTCATAGTTTAATAGTTTGATTAAAAGTTTATTTATCGCAAAGTAAGCGTATTAATCTTATTTACGCAAACGATACGCGGTTTAAATGAGAAGGTACGAAAAATATTGCTTATCTTTGCATTATACATTAATATCCAATTGTGTAATGAATAAACAATCTGTCATATCTCTTCTTCGGAAAGCAAAGCAGCCTTTGTCGCAGAGTTGCGGTGTAAAGCAGTTGGGGCTTTTTGGCTCTACTGTTCGTGAGAGCAATACGGAAAGTAGTGATGTGGATATATTGATCGACTTTGAGGATGATAAAGAGACTTATTCCAATTTCCTTTTGGCTTGTGAGATATTAGAGAAGCTTTTTGACAGATTGAAAGTGGACATAGTCACCCTTAAAGGGTTAAGCCCTTTTATTGGCCAGCAGATATTAAAGGAGGTAGAATATGTGTAAGACCCCTATCGCTTATTTGCTGCATATATTGGAGGAATGTAACTACATCCTTTCTGTAGTTACGGATGATCTGCCTATGTATCAATTTCTTTCGGATGAAACGTTAAAGAGGGCGGTTTGCCGTAGTTTGGAGATTGTCGGTGAAGCGACTAAGAAAATTCCCGCAGATGTTAAATATCAATGGAGTGACATTCAATGGAAACATATGGCTGGAATGAGAGATCGGTTGATTCATGACTATATGGGTGTTAATTATCTGATTGTTTGGGATGTGGCAAAGAATATTATTCCAAAATTGCAACCTCAAATAGAAGCGGTGATAGAGAAAGAACAGAGTCGTTGAGAGAGTTGTTGTGTTAGATATGTTTAGAAACCCTGCTATTTCGTAGGTGCTTATCTAGCATGGAACAGTTTTATGTCGTATATTTGCGGCGAATATAAAAACGAAATAATAAGAAACAGAGAGTAAACGATAGAGATATAAGAGATTGACATATTAGTATTTGCTATTTATTTCTTAATGTAGTAAAACGACCAAATAATAAAGCTCAAGAAGAAATAAGTTCGATAGTGAGTACACCCAAACGGGGTGTGTTCCTAGTGCTTATTTGGTTTGGGCTTGGGTGCTTGGTCGTACCTTCTACGTTCTGAATAAGTAGGGTTCACACCTTTTTTGTGTCCTTATGCCTCTTATTTATTAACCCCATAATAGTATAGCCTATGATTTAAACCCATTCTTTCCTTATTTCCTTAATTTATGCTTCGCCGCATTTCTCCGGAAGAAAAACGACCAATTTTATTCTTAAAGCCCAGAGAAAGGTAAAGGTGAATGCGCCCCCGTTTTATTTTGTTTCGAAATGGGTGCGACACGCTTTTGCATTCTTTTCCCTGTTGGATGGAGATGCAGAGCGTGGCGCACTTTTAGTTTCAAACAATTTAAAACGAATCTTTTTACGATGACAAATGATGAGTTGCAATCGAAGACGATTGCCTTTTTGCGCTTTCCCTTGATCGTGGGGGTGGTATTGATACATTGCTATTATAAAGAATTGCCGATAGGTGGTGTTAAGGTTCCCGTAATGGATGAATATCCCATTTATAAATTAATAGCGGACCTGTTTTCTCAAGTGCTGGCACGTACTGCCGTACCTCTTTTTTTCTTGATATCCGGTTATCTGTTCTTTTATAAGAGTTCCTTTAGTTGGCCTATGTATGGCTCTAAATTGCGAAAGCGGGCACAAACCTTGCTGTTGCCTTATCTGTTTTGGAATGGAGCATTGGTGGGTTTGCACCTCTTGATAGAACTTTTGTTTCCATCTGTGCTTTCCGGTGAGGCTAAACCTGTGCTGGATAACGGATGGTGTGATTGGTGGGATACCTTTTGGGCGAGAGAACCTAGTGAGCCGGGAGGAATGCCGATGCCGATCAACTATCCGTTGTGGTTTATCCGTGATTTGATGGTATTGGTGGTATTCTCGCCATTGGTGTATGCTATGGTACGCTATTTACGGCAATATGCGTTAGCGCTACTTGGCTTTCTTTGGCTCATTTACGATGGGGCCAGTACGCCGGGTTTAAGTCCGAACGCTTGGTTCTTTTTCTCGCTTGGTGCTTTCTATAGCGTGCATCGGCGGAATTTTGTAGTGGAGACGCGTCCTTTATTACGGGGGGCGGCATTGCTTTATGTGGTTTTGGCTTTAGCGGATCTTCTTTCAAAGGAATTAGGATGGAATGTTTATGTGCATAATGTAGGCATTCTTGTGGGCTGTGTCTTTGCGATCTCTCTTTCTGCGTATGGATTGGAAAAGGCTCTTTGGCGGACTAACTCCTTCTTGGAGGGGGCTAGTTTCTTTGTCTTTGCGTCCCATGTAATCGTGCAGATCTTTATATATCGATTGATATTATGGTTCTTCCGGTCTTCTGCGGAATGGGCGATTATTGGGATTTACTTCGGGGTTGCTTTGGGAGCTATTTTGATCTGCTTGGCTTTCTATGCCATGCTTCGGCGCTTCCTACCTAGGCTTCTCTCTGCAATCACGGGAGGCCGATAGCTTTCTGTGGGGTGATGACTTGTCAGTGGGAGGCGCTTTGTTATGACTATTTGGTCAGGATTGGCGTTTTACGCTGACAATGCCTTTTTATAGGCAGGGTGAACTGGAGGGAAAGGAGAGCGAAAAAGGTCGGTTTTTGCCGGTTTTCGGGTCTGCGGATAGGCATTGTAAGGTTGTTACGATCCAGTTGTAGGGTGTTTACGGCGGCGTTGTTAGTTGCTTTCGACTGCGAATGCTATTGTTTTCGGAGCGAAACACTATTGTTTTCGAGTGAAAAGTCTATTGTTTTCGAATAAGAAGTCTATTGTTTGTATGTTTGAGGGTGATAAGAGACGGGAATCTTCGCTGGAATAAAAGTTCCAAAAACGATATCTCTTTGTAATATAACTGATTGCTGATTTTTATTCTTAAATATGGAAGCCGACTGTACTCTGGGTCGAAATATTCGATTCTCCGGGGCTTTGGAATACAAAATGTCAGAATGTCAAAATGTCAAAATGGATGATCTTCTATTATTAACAAAGGAAATCTCATTATCTTAGGGCAATGTCATAGGTTGTAGAGATGGGGCGTGCCCCGTCTCCCGTATCATGTGCGATGGATTCATGTTTCTTTGGCTATGGATGAAATTTGGTATGGTTGCCTTGTTTTTATCTGAATAATAAGGCTGGATTGGAAATAAATATCTACTTTTGTGCTCTAAAACATTAAAGTAAACGAAAATAGAAAGATGGCTGCAACGAAACGAATGAAACGTGCCTTGGTCTCTGTGTTTCACAAAGACGGGCTGGACGAAATCCTAAAGAAATTGCATAGCGAGGGTGTGAGCTTTGTATCAACAGGTGGTACTCAATCATTTATCGAGTCATTGGGTTTGCCTTGTGATGCGGTAGAGGACTTGACTTCTTATCCGTCTATTTTGGGCGGTCGTGTGAAGACGCTTCATCCGAAGGTATTCGGTGGTATCTTGGCTCGCCGTGAGAACGAGAATGACCAGAAACAATTAGCTGAATATGAGATCCCGGAGATTGACTTGGTTATCGTTGACCTATATCCTTTCGAGGAGACTGTCGCTTCCGGCGCTGAGGAACAAGCAATTATTGAGAAAATAGATATAGGCGGTATCTCTTTGATACGTGCCGCCGCGAAGAACTTCAAGGATGTGGTAATCGTAGCTTCCAAGGCTCAATACCAGCCGTTGATGGATCTTTTGAACGAGAAGGGCGCTGAGACAAGCATCGAGGATCGTAGATGGTTCGCCAAAGAGGCGTTCGCCGTTTCCTCGGGTTACGACTCCGCTATCTTCAATTATTTTGATGGCCGCGAAGGTTCCCATTTCCGTGCAACGGTAGATAGCCCGATGCATTTGCGTTATGGCGAGAATCCTCATCAAGCCGCTAAGTTCTATGGTAAGTTTAACGATATGTTCGATCAAATCCATGGAAAAGAGATTTCTTACAACAACTTATTGGATATCGACGCTGCCGTGAACTTGATCGATGAGTTCGACGAGCTGACGTTCGCTATCTTAAAACATAATAATGCTTGCGGTATCGCTTCCCGCGGTAATGTGGTTGAGGCTTGGAAAGAGGCTTTGGCTGGTGACCCGGTTTCCGCTTTCGGTGGCATCTTGATCACGAATACTACGATTAACAAGGAAGTGGCCGAGGAAATCAACAAGATTTTCTTCGAGGTGATTATCGCTCCGGCTTACGACGCTGACGCGCTGGAGGTACTTCAACAGAAGAAGAACCGTATCATCTTGATCCGTAAGGATTGCAAGACTTGCCCGATGCAGTTCCGTTCTTTATTGAATGGTGTCTTGATGCAGGAGAAGGACTTGAGTATCCAAGGTAAGGCGGATTTGGAGCCTATGACGGATAAGCAGCCGACAGCCTCGGAGGTTGAGGACCTGTTGTTCGCCAACAAAATCGTGAAGAACAGCAAGTCCAATGCGATCACCTTGGTGAAGAACAAGCAGCTTTGCGCCAGCGGTATCGGGCAGACCTCTCGTGTGGACTCTTTGAGACAAGCCATAGAGAAGGCTAAATCATTCGGCTTCGACTTGAATGGCGCCGTGATGGCTTCCGACGCTTTCTTCCCGTTCCCCGATTGCGTTGAGATCGCAGACCAAGCAGGTATCACGGCCGTAATCCAGCCGGGAGGCTCTATCAATGATAAGTTGTCTGTCGAGTACTGTAACCAACATGGTTTGGCTATGGTGAAGACAGGTGTTCGTCATTTTAAACATTAATAATAAGACTAATGGGATTGTTTTCTTTCACACAAGAAGTTGCCATAGATTTGGGTACCGCTAATACCATTATCACGTGTAATGATAAGATGGTGGTAGACGAACCTTCGGTGATTGCTTTGGATGCTCGCTCGGACAAGGTGCTGGCTGTCGGTAAGGTGGCCCGTGAGATGTACGAGAAGACGCACCCGAATATTCGTACCGTACGACCGCTTCGTGAGGGAGTTATCGCGGATTTTTACGCTGCCGAGCAAATGATTCGCGGCTTTATCAAGATGGCGAGCGGAAGGAAGCGCTGGTTCGCTCCGTCCTTACGTATGGTGATCGGTATCCCTTCAGGTAGTACGGAGGTAGAGATACGTGCCGTGCGAGACTCTGCCGAGCATGCCGGTGGACGTGATGTGTACATGGTTTTTGAGCCGATGGCTGCCGCTATCGGTGTCGGTATAGATGTCTTGGCCCCCGAGGGTAATATGATCGTGGATATAGGCGGTGGTACTACCGAGATCGCTGTCATCTCCTTAGGTGGTATCGTGTCGAATAAATCAATCCGTATGGCGGGTGACGATTTAACGGCTGATATCGTGGAGTATATGCGTCGCCAACACAACGTGAAGGTGAGTGAGCGTATGGCCGAGCGTATCAAGATCAACGTGGGTTCTGCGCTTACGGTATTGGAGGACGCTCCGGAGGATTACGTGGTTCATGGTCCGAATCAGATGACTGCCTTACCGATGGAGGTACCTGTCTCTTATCAGGAGATCGCCCACTGCTTGGATAAGTCTATCTCGAAGATCGAGGCGGCTATCTTGAGTGCCTTGGAGCAAACCCCTCCCGAGTTATATGCCGATATCGTGAAAAACGGTATCTATTTGGCTGGCGGTGGTGCTATGCTTCGCGGTTTGGATAAGCGCTTGCGGGATAAGATGAATATCCAGTTCCATATCGCCGAGGATCCGTTGCATGCCGTGGCGAAAGGTACGGGAGTCGCTTTGAAGAATATTGAGAAGTTTAATTTCTTAATCCGATAAGAGTAAATAATTGAGAATTGAGAATTGAAAGTTGAAAATTAGCGAGCCGATAGGTCTGGTTCTTTTCAATTTTCAATTCTCAACTTTCAGTTTTCAATTCCTATGCGTAAGTTACTAGAATTCCTGATCGGGAAGAGGCATTGGTTTTTGTTCATTCTGCTTGAGGCTGTTTCGTTGATGTTGGTCTATCGTAATAACGCGTACCAACGGAATATTATATTCAGCTCAGCGAATGTCGTGACAGGATATATCGCCTCGATATCCGGATCTGTCACTTCTTATTTGAATCTTCGGGATATCAATAAGGAGTTATTGGAGCGTAACGGACAGTTGGAATTGCAAATGCTGGATCTGCAAGATCAGTTAGATGCGCTGATTGCGGATACGGTTAGTTTTAAGGGATTTGCGCCGGATTCGACGGAGCAATTTCCTTATTCGTTTGTCGTGGCGGATGTAGTGAACAACAGTGTCACGCATTTGTCTAATTATATTACCGTGGATAAAGGGAAGCTGGACGGGATCATGCCCGATATGGGAGTTGTCTCGGAACGAGGTGTGGTGGGTATCGTATCGACGGTTTCCGATCATTTCTCCGTGATCATTCCGTTGCTGAATCCTAAGTTCCGGTTGAGTTGTAAGGTATTAGGTAGTAGTTATTTCGGGTCATTAAGCTGGAATGGACGCAATACGCTGTACGCCAACCTCGATGAGTTGCCGCGCCATGTGGAGTTCCAGAAAGGCGATACGATCGTGACGAGCGGTTACTCCGCCGTATTCCCCTCGGGTATTATCGTAGGTACGGTCGCTGATTTCGAGAAACAACACGATGATAATTTCTATTCATTACAGGTCGAGCTGGCTACGGATTTTCAAGCGTTGAACAACGTGCGTATTATCAAGAATTTCCGTCAGACGGAGCAAATTGGTGTAGAACAAGAGGCGAAAAGAAATGATTAATAATTTACTGCGTGGTTTCATATATTTCGTGGTGTTTGTGTTGATTCAGGTCTTGATCTTGAACAACATTCATTTCTTGCGGATCGCTACCCCGTTTCTGTATCTCTATTTCATTATTAAGATGCCGGTCGGTAGCTCACGGACGCAAGTCGTTTTCTTCTCTTTCATAGCCGGGGTGGTTATCGATACGTTCAGCAACACACCGGGTATGCATGCGGCCGCCTGTACATTGGCGGGATTTTGCAGGGAGCCCTTAATCCGTGTATTCATGGGGAAAGATTTGCCGGAAGGTATTTACCCGTCTTATAAGACCTTTGGTTTCGGAGGCTTTTTCCGATATGTGTTATCGTTTGTGTTGATACAACATACGACTCTTTTCGTGATTGAGTCGTTGACTTTATTTGACCCGTTGTTTCTGGTTGTCCGTATCCTCTCGAGCGTGGTGATGACAACCTTATTGATTTGTACGGTAGAAGCATTCAATATAGAGTCTCAGAAAAGTGGAGAATAATACCAAGTATGAGTTTGAGAACAGGCGCTATGTCTTAGGTGGGGCGGTGATCCTGTTGGTTATCATCTTTATTATCCGTTTGTTCATCCTTCAGGTGGTCGACAACGATTATAAAGCTTGGGCGGATAGTAATGCTTTCTTGAAAAAGACCTTATATCCTTCCCGAGGCATGATGTACGACCGTAATGGTAAATTATTGGTCTATAACCAGCCCGCTTACGACGTGATGCTTATCATGCGTGAGATACAGCCTTTCGATACCCTCGATTTCTGCGATGTGCTGGGCATCACGAAAGAGCAATTCCTCAAACGTATAGCGGATATTAAGAACCGGCGGTTAAATCCCGGTTATTCTTCCTATGTCCCTCAAGTATTTATGAACCAGCTTTCCGCGCAGGAATATGGCGTGTTGCAGGAGAAGTTATACAAATTTCCCGGCTTCTATATACAGAATCGCACGATCCGCCAATACGAGTATCCCAATGCCGCTCTTGTGCTGGGAAATATCGGCGAGGTAAACCGGAAAGATATAGAGAATGACGCTTATTATACACAAGGCGATTACTCCGGCAGAACCGGGATCGAGCAATCGTACGAGGAATATTTGCGGGGCGTGAAAGGAGTCGAGATCCTGTTGCGTGACGCTCACGGACGTATCAAGGGGCGATACGAGGAAGGCCTGCACGATATCCAGCCGGAATCCGGCAAAAACTTGAAATTATCCTTGGATATGGACTTGCAGGCTTATGGGGAGAAGTTAATGCAGAATAAATTAGGGGGTATCGTGATGATAGAGCCGGAGACAGGGGAGGTGCTTTGTATGGTTTCCGCCCCTACGTATGATCCGAGTATCTTGATCGGGCGCCAGCGGGGAAAGAACTACGTGGCTTTGCAGAAGGACCCGTTGAAACCTCTGTTCAACCGTCCGCTCATGGCGCAATATCCTCCCGGATCTACTTTTAAACCGACCCAAGGTTTGATCTTCTTGCAAGAAGGTGTGATTACCCCGGAAACTCAATATACCTGTGCGCATGGATACACCTTCCGGGGTGGTAAGCCGGCTTGCCACGGGCATCCGTCTCCTCTGAATCTGGTCGGGGCGTTGGCGACCTCTTGTAACTCTTTTTTCCCTTGGGGACTGCATGATATGATCGACAGCCGGAAGCGATATCCCTCGGTACAGGAGGCTTTTGAGGTTTGGAAGAATCACATGGTCTCAATGGGATATGGCTATAAGTTGGGAATTGATCTTCCGGGAGAGAAGCGAGGGTTCATTCCGAATAGTAAGTTCTACGATAAGGTGTACCGGGGACGTTGGAATTCCAGTACGGTTATCTCGATCGCTATCGGTCAGGGTGAGATATTGGCTACGCCTTTGCAAATCTGTAATTTGGCGGCTACTGTCGCTAATCGGGGATATTATATTACTCCGCATGTCGTAAAAGAGATTCAAGACACTCCGCTGGATACATTATATAGTAAGAGGCATTATACATCGGTGGATACGCATTATTATAGTTATATTGCCGAGGGTATGCGAGGGGCTGTTACGGGAACCGCTTATGGTGGAACCTGTCGTGGGGCGGCTTTACCGGATATCGAGGTTTGTGGAAAGACGGGAACGTCGGAGAATCCGCATGGTAAGGACCATTCTATTTTTATGGGATTCGCTCCTTATCAAAAGCCGAAGGTCGCCATTGCCGTGTTTGTGGAAAACGCCGGATTCGGTGCTACCTATGCGGTGCCTATCGGTAAATTGATGTTGGAGAAATATTTGAAAGGAGAAATATCCGAGGCTAACAAGGCGACGGAGGAATATATTATGAATGCCGTAATACTACCGAACAATGCGCTATAGGAAAACGGAAATATGGAAGTCGGTAGACTGGATTACCATTTTGTTGTATTTGATTATGGTAATCGCCGGTTGGTTTAGTATTTGTGGGGCGAGCTACGAGTTTGATAACGTTGGCTTGTTCGACCCGTCGGGCCGTCCGGGGATGCAGATGATTTGGATCGGTACCTCACTCGCCCTTATTTTCGTCATATTGATGCTGGAAAGTGACTTCTTCGATATATTCGCCTATCTGATCTATGCGTGCGTGATCGTATTGTTGATCGCCACTATATTTTTAGCACCTAATATCAAGGGATCGCATTCTTGGCTCGTATTGGGACCTATCCGTTTGCAACCAGCGGAGTTGGCTAAGTTCGCTACCGCTTTGGCCGTGGCGAAGTTTATGAATGGCTATGGCTTTAAGCTAACGACGGTCAAGAATTTCTCAATCACTTTGTTCTTGATCTTCTTGCCGATGGTTTGTATTCTTTTACAGAAAGAGACGGGGTCGGCATTGGTTTACTTGGCATTCTTCCTGATGTTATACCGGGAAGGAATGACTGGATATATTTTGTTGATAGGAGTTTGTGCGGTCGTCTTTTTCGTTACGGGAATGAAATATTCAGAGGTGATGGTGGGTATTACCCCATTGGGTGAATTAATCGTCTCTTGCCTTGTCTTATTAATAACCATGGGATTAGTTGGGAGTGTCCGTAAGGATTATATAAGCGTTAAGATCATGCTTGGGGGAATTGCTTCGACATTCTTGATCGGGTATGTCGTTTCTTTGTTTGTCCCGGTAAACTTCGCTTGGATATCGATAGGCTTGGTAGGAGCCGCGTCAATCTATTTATTCTATTTATCCATTCGAAACTGGGTATGGCATTATGCGTTAATCGCTCTGTTCGCTTTAGGTTCTATCTGTTTCCTATTTTCTGTGGATTATGTGTTTAATGACATATTGGAACCTCACCAACAAATTCGTATTAAAGTCTCTTTAGGCTTGGAGGATGATCCTAGCGGGGCGGGGTATAATGTGAATCAATCCAAGATCGCTATCGGTTCCGGAGGATTATCCGGAAAAGGATTCTTGAATGGGACGCAGACCAAATTGAAGTATGTGCCGGAACAGGATACGGATTTTATCTTTTGTACGGTAGGCGAGGAGCAAGGCTTTTTGGGAGCCTCTGCTGTATTGATCGTATTCGGACTTTTTATTCTTCGTCTGATTGTATTGGCGGAGCGGCAAGATAATGCTTTCGGGCGAGTCTATGGCTATAGCGTAGCCTCCATATTCTTTTTCCATCTGGCGATTAATGTCGGCATGGTAACGGGATTGACTCCGGTTATCGGGATTCCCTTGCCTTTCTTTAGCTATGGAGGTTCCTCGCTCTGGGGATTTACGATCTTATTGTTTATTTTTCTTCGTTTGGACGCTTCCCGGAAGGAGCGTTAATGGAAGAAGGTAAGACCCGTAAGCCGATTTCCTGAATGCCCGGAAGTTGGTCGTTACGCATCCCCTGCCGGAAGCTAAAGGTATATTGCCCTTTAACGGGGAAATAGTAAGCAGACCGTATCGGGAAACTGGATTGAAACAGGGAGATCCCGTCCCCATACCATTTCCCAAACTCATCAGCTAACATACATTCGATCGTATCCCTTTTTAAAGGACCTATCGGAAGTTCCTCGCTGCAAAATACCCATAGGTTCTGATACGGATACATATTATTGTTCCGTACTTCCAAGGTTAGGTCGTACGGAACCGATATATCCTCAATCAAGAAAGTGAAATAGTACTCCTTATTCTTCTCCCACGAGGTGTTCTGGATAGCTTGATACTGATCGTATACAGCTTCATTCTCGCAAGAGAAGCATAAGAAGCATGTTACACAGGCGGCAATGAACTTTTTAAGCCTCAGGCTTTGTCTCTGGCCTATTCTCCGTTTTATCAGGTCTGGCCTGTTTGATCGGTTGCTGAGGTTTGTCATTATTCGCAGGCTTGTCATTGTTGGATTGCTTATCGTTATTAGCTCTCGGCCTTTGTTTCGGGCGATTGTTTCGGTTGTTCTCCCTGTTATTATCACGGTTGTTCTCCCGATTCTCCCGACTGTTTTCCCGGCTATTATCTTTGTTATTCTCCCGGTTATTCTCTCTGTCCCGGTTATTCTCACGATTGCTATTCCTATTATTTCCTCCGTTGCGGCGATTATTGCCACCGGCTCCGTTTCCTCCGTTGTTCTTATTCTCAGAAACAGGTGCGTCGGTGTTGGTAACTGCCGTCGCGGTGGTGTTAGCTCCGTTCCCGTTTCCATTGTTCTCGCCATTATTCTTGTTGGCAGGACGTTTTTTCTTTTTCTTTTTAACAGAGTCGAAACGTGTGACGCTTTCTTGCCCAAGAATATCTTGAGCGTCTCGTTTCGGTGGTTGTGGCTTCGTATCCGCCTCTAGAGATATCGGCTTCATGCCTTTCTTATTCATGTTAATGACATCGAAAGCACGGCTTGCCGGAATCGTGATAAGATTAGCCGCAAATGATTTATCCGTAGAATAGGTAATTTCTCGTTTGAAAATATCCGTCTTGAAATGATAGTAATTATTATCTTTGGTCTCCAAGACAATCTCCCGGGAAGGAAGGCGTTTCTGGGCTTCCACATATGTATCTACCTCATAATTGATACAACATTTCAATTTAGCGCATTGTCCGGCCAATTTCTGGGGATTCATGGAAATATCTTGATAACGGGCAGCTCCGGTAGCGACCGATACAAAACTTGTCATCCAACTGGAACAGCAAAGTTCTCTACCGCAAGGGCCGATACCACCGATACGTCCGGCTTCTTGACGAGCACCGATCTGCTTCATCTCGATACGAACACGAAAAGCCTCCGCTAGAACTTTAATTAGTTGACGGAAATCTACACGTTCATCCGCTATATAATAAAAGATAGCCTTATTACCGTCACCTTGATACTCTACATCACCGATTTTCATATTCAATCCTAAATCGGCTGCGATTTGCCGCGAGCGAATCATAGTGGCATGTTCCTTTGCTTTCGCTTCCTCATATTTCTCGATATCGGTCGGTTTTGCCTTTCGGTAAATCCGTTTTGGCTCAGCTTCCGTGCGCACGTTGTTCTTCTTCATTTGCAGCAGAACCAATTTACCCGTTAAAGAAACCGTACCGATATCATGACCGGGACTTGCCTCTACGGCTACTATATCACCTTTTTCCAAAGGTATTTTAGCACTATTCAAGTAATACCCTTTGCGGGTATTTTTAAATTGAACCTCTACGAAATCAGTCGAGCCTTCCGCGTCGGGTACATCGCACAACCAATCATAGGTATTCAGTTTATTGTTTTGCCTTTTGCTGCAACCTTTGCAGCCCATGTGGCTACTTCCTTTATCTAATATGAAATCCATTTATTTTTAATTTGTAAGAGGGCCATCGACATAACCGCCCAATTTATCTAAATATGCAAAAATAGTGATTTATTCCCATTCAAAATCATAGTTATGATTTTTTCAGTTATAAAAAAAGACCCGAAGATAGGTGTTATACCTAACCTTCGGGCCTTTTCTTATATATTTACACGATTAGTCTACCAACCCATGGCTCTTGAATACCTTGTGGATTGTCTCCAAAGCGTAATCTAGTTGCTCTTTCGTGTGGGTAGCCATAAGGGAGAAGCGGATCAGTGTATCCTCGGAAGCAACTGCGGGAGCTACTACCGGGTTTACGAAGATTCCGGCCTCAAATAATTCTTTTACGATAAGGAATGTCAAGTCGTTGTCACGGATAAACAACGGGATGATCGGGGTAGAAGTATGTCCGATCTCACAACCCATGTTACGGAAACCATCCAATGCGTAATGAGTCAAATCCCATAAATGTTGGATACGTTCCGGTTCGCTTAACATGATATCTAATGCCGCGTTCGCTGCGGCAGTAGCGGCAGGCGTATTGCTTGCGCTAAAGATATAGGAACGGGAGTGGTGACGTAAGTAATTGATAACCGGTTCGTCCGATGCGATAAAACCACCGATAGAAGCGAAAGACTTACTGAAAGTTCCCATGATCAAATCAACATCGTTCGTAACGCCGAAGTGATTACAAGTACCGCGGCCATGATCACCGAATACACCGATACCATGAGCCTCGTCAACCATTACACTTGCGTTATATTTCTTTGCGAGAGCTACGATTTCCGGTAATTTAGCGACATCACCTTCCATGCTGAAGACACCGTCGATAACGATAAGTTTCACCTTGTCTGGCTCGCATTTCTGGAGTTGTTTCTCCAAGGAGTCCATATCGTTATGCTTGAATTTCAATTTCGTGGAGAAAGAAAGACGATGTCCTTCGATAATGGATGCATGATCCAACTCATCCCAAAGGATATAGTCCTCACGTCCGGTGATACAGGATACAACACCTAGATTAACTTGGAAACCTGTAGAGTATACGATGGCGTCTTCTTTACCAACAAATTCTGCTAAACGTTTTTCCAACTGGAGGTGTAAGTCCAACGTTCCGTTTAAGAAACGTGAGCCGGCACAACCTGTACCATACTTTTTAATGGCCTCGATCGCTGCTTCTTTTACTTTAGGATGATTGGTTAATCCTAAGTACGCATTAGAACCAAACATCAAGACTTTCTTCCCGCTGATTAGAACTTCCGTGTCCTGATCGCTCTGGATTTCCCTGAAGTAAGGATAGATTCCCATTGCCATGGCTCTTTGAGGAGCGTCGTACTTTGCTAGTTTCTCTTGTAAAAGTTTCATATTATTATAAAAGAGAATGATTTATCTCGCTATTTATTTATTCTAATAAAGAACACAGGTTCGCCGCGTACATAATCCCATGTTTCGGCAAATCCAGCCGCAAAAGTAGTAAAAAAATAACTTATAGTAGTCGAAATGCTTTAAAAGTTTTATAAAAGCATTATTTTTGTCCTCTCAAATAAAAAAGAAGAAGTGAGGATGAGCGAACGGGATATAAAAGTACAAGCTATCATAAACCCTATATCAGGTGTAGGGTCGAAGCGCAAGATACCTAAGATGATCGAAGGGATCTGCTCGAAAAAGAACTGTTCGTTAAACATTTCTTTTACAGAGTATGCAGGCCATGCCAGCGAGTTGACTCGGCAAGCCATAGAGGAAGGAGCTGAATATATTTTGGCGGTAGGCGGTGACGGGACGGTGAATGAGATAGCGAGAGCTATGATCCATTCGAACGCGATCTTAGGTATCATCCCGAAAGGTTCGGGCAATGGCTTAGCTAGAGAATTGCACATACCGATGGACGTGAAAAGGGCTATCGATCTGATCGCGAAAGGGCATGTTACGACGATAGATTGCTGTCGGGCGAACGGACAGGTCTTTTTCTGTACCTGTGGAGTCGGTTTTGATGCCGCCGTCAGCCAGAAATTCGCGAATGAGAAACGGCGCGGGTCTCTTACTTATATAAAGAATACGATAGAGGAGTATCTGAGCTATAAGCCTGAGCCTTATGAATTGGTGGTGGATAATCAGACGATCAAGGAGAAGGCGTTTCTAGTCGCTTGCGCGAATGCTTCGCAATATGGTAATAACGCGTTTATCGCTCCGCACGCGAATATACAGGACGGACGGATGGACGTTACGATCTTATCCCCTTTTATGCCATTGGATATCGCTCCTTTGGCCATTCAATTGTTTACCAAACAGATTGATCGGAATAGTAAGATTAAGACGATGAAAGCCCAGCAAGTCACGATTATTCGCCAACATCCGGGCGTGATGCACTTGGATGGAGAACCGATCATGGCAGATCGCCGTATCGATATTACGGTGGAACCAAAAGCCTTACATGTGCTGACTCCGGAGGTTGTGTCTTTCACCAAGGAGGTACATAATTTATTTGACGAGGTAACTCGCTTCTTCGATAAAAAGCTTCCTTACATTTTCAAGTAAAAGTCTTTAGCTATAGCGGTGAATTCTTCGCTATATCGATGCCGCTCGATTTCTAGAGTCAGATGAGACGACTTGGGCTTTGCTACCGGCGTCGCTGAGAGTTCTATTAATAAACGCTTAGGAGGGGCGTCCGGTATGGGGGAAACGTGGGCTTCTCTCGATGGAGACAAAGACTCTTCTCGAGCGAGGTCTATTAAAGACTCCCGTTGCTCGAAGGGAAGCACCAAGGCGATATTTCCTTCGGGTGCCAACAGTTTGCAGCTATCACGCAATAAATCCGGGAGTGATAGAGTATCCGTATGCCGGGCTAGATTACGTTTAGTATCCGGGCATTTCAATGAATCAATAAAATAGGGTGGGTTGGATACGATCAAGTCATATTTGATATTCTCATCCGGCATATATTCGGAGAGCGAGGTTTGATAGACTTGTATCCGGTTGGCGAAAGGCGATTTCGCGATGTTTTCCCGAGCTTGTAAACATGCGTCTGAATCTATATCGATAGCGTCTAGGATCGCGGTGCTACGCTGCGCCAGCATGAGGGCGATCAATCCCGTTCCGGTTCCCACATCCAAAATCCTCTGACATCTCTCTGTGCTAGCCCATGCCCCAAGCAAAACGCCATCCGTTCCGACTTTCATGGCACATTTATCGTGCCATACCGTAAATTTCTTGAATTGAAAATAAGGATTTGCCATATCTCTATCGATTGTATGCCGCGAAATTAGTAAGAATTGAATGAAAAGCTGTAACTTTGGCACGTTTATTGTATTAACATATACAATGATGAATGTATATATGAAAGAAAAGACGAGAGTATTTTGCCAGAATTCGTTTGATGACTTGGATGACAATATTGGTATCGTAATGCCAATTCTTACAGAATGCGATGTAGATGAGGATTTCACAGAAGGAATAGAGAAAGTTGGAGACACTATACCCATTCTTCCGTTAAGGAATATGGTACTCTTTCCGGGTGTTGCCTTGCCGGTGATTGTCGGGCGTCCTAAATCGATGCGCCTGATTAAAGAGGCTGTACATAAAAAGAGTTTGATCGGAGTTGTTTGCCAGAAAGAGATGGGTACGGAAGATCCTATCTTAGAGGATTTATATACAACCGGGGTAATCGCTGACATCGTTCGTGTCTTAGAGATGCCGGACGGTAGTACTACTGTTATTCTTCAAGGTAAGAAACGCTTTGAATTGAATGAGTTGACCGAGACAGATCCGTATCTTTCCGGTAAGATCACCGTGTTGGAGGACACGAAGCCGGACAAGACAGACCGCGAGTTCGAGGCTTTGATCTCAACGATCAAGGATTTGACCATCAAGATGCTTGGGGCCGTGGCTGAACCTCCCCGGGATTTGATCTTCTCGATCAAGAATAATAAGAATGTCTTGTATGTGGTCAATTTCTCTTGTAGCAATATACCGAGTGGATCGGCCGAGAAACAGCAATTGTTATTGATCGGGGACTTAAAAGAGCGTGCGTATCGGTTACTTTTTATCTTGAACCGCGAGTATCAGCTGGTGGAGTTGAAAGCTTCCATCCAGATGAAGACACATGAGGATATCAATCAACAACAAAAAGAATATTTCCTTCAACAGCAGATCAAGACCATTCAAGAGGAATTGGGCGGGAATATCAATGAGTTGGAGATAAAAGAATTACGGGAGAAAGCCAGTCGTAAGAAATGGCCTGCCGAGGTAGCGCAGGTCTTTGAGAAGGAATTGCGAAAATTGGAACGATTGCATCCGCAATCTCCGGATTATTCCGTACAGACGCAATATGTCCAGAATATCGTTAACTTGCCGTGGAACGAGTATAGTAAGGACAATTTCAACTTATCTCATGCCCAGAAGGTCTTAGATCGTGATCATTATGGTTTGGAGAAGGTGAAAGAGCGTATTATCGAGCATCTGGCGGTATTGAAGCTGAAAGGGGATATGAAATCTCCGATTATCTGTTTGTACGGTCCTCCGGGAGTCGGCAAGACTTCATTGGGGCGTTCCATCGCAGAGGCTTTGCGCCGCAAATATGTACGTGTTTCTTTAGGTGGATTGCACGATGAGGCCGAGATCCGCGGACATCGTCGTACCTATATCGGCGCTATGTGCGGACGTATCATCCAGAATATACAGAAGGCGGGAACATCGAACCCTGTCTTTATCTTAGATGAGATCGATAAGATCACGAATGATTTCAAGGGGGATCCGGCATCCGCTTTATTGGAGGTCTTGGACCCGGAGCAGAATAACGCGTTTCACGATAATTATCTGGATATCGATTACGATTTAAGCAAGGTGATGTTTATCGCTACCGCTAATAATTTGAATACGATTTCCCAGCCATTGCTGGATCGTATGGAACTGATCGAGGTGAGCGGTTATATCATGGAGGAGAAGGTAGAGATCGCAGCGAAGCATCTCGTGCCTAAGCAGATGGATGTACACGGCTTGAAGAAAGGTTCCGTGAAATTCCCCAAGAAAACCTTACAAGTGATCGTTGAAGCCTATACACGCGAGAGCGGTGTCCGGGAATTGGATAAGAAAATCGCCAAAATCATGCGTAAGCTAGCCCGTAAGGTCGCTAGCGATGAGCCTATCCCGACTAGTATTAAGCCGGAGGATTTGTATGAATATCTAGGGGCGGTCGAATATTCCCGCGATAAATATCAAGGGAATGACTATGCCGGCGTGGTTACGGGATTAGCTTGGACGGCTGTTGGTGGTGAGATTCTTTTCGTGGAGTCGAGCTTAAGTAAAGGTAAGGGGTCAAAGCTTACTTTGACCGGGAATCTGGGAGATGTGATGAAAGAGTCTGCCATGTTGGCACTTGAGTATATCCATGCGCATGCGGCTCAGTTTAATATCAACGAGGAGTTGTTCGAGAACTGGAATGTGCATGTCCACGTACCGGAGGGGGCGATCCCGAAAGACGGACCGAGTGCCGGAATAACGATGGTGACTTCTCTTGTCTCCGCCTTTACTCAGCGTAAGGTGAAAAAGAACTTGGCTATGACCGGCGAGATTACGTTGCGTGGCAAAGTGCTTCCCGTAGGTGGTATCAAGGAGAAGATCTTGGCGGCTAAACGTGCAGGGATTAAGGAATTGATTCTTTGCAAGGAGAATGAGAAGGATATCAATGAGATTAAACCGGAGTATTTGAAAGGCTTGGTGTTCCATTATGTGAGTGATATTCAACAGGTGGTGGATCTGGCGTTGCTGAGAGAAAAGGTGGATAATCCATTGTTTTAATAACGACTTTTTATGCATATATTGGTGTGGGCTTATACGTATATATGTGTAGGCCCATATTAATATCGGCGTAAGCCTATACGTATATACGTGTGGGCCTATGCCGATATAGGTGTTTTTAAAGGAAGAGTATGCCTTTATTTAGAGCATTTCTGTAGGAATTCCAAGCTGTTGCGTATCTCTTGGATATCGGATTTGAAATCATCGTACTCAATGGAGATAAGTCCGTTGAAATGCTGACGCTTCAGCTCGTTGACGAACGCTTTTACCGGTAAGATCCCGGTTCCCCATGTAGCGTCTTCCATCTTGTCGGTGAGGTCTTTCAAATGTGCCACCTTGATGCGTCCGGATAACTTCTGGAGATTTTTGAGCGGATCTTCACCCACCCGTTTCCAATGGCCGATATCGGCGCATACTCCCATCAAGGAAGAACGGCCTTTCAGCGCTTTCTCTACCACCTCGGCACTTGCGTAAATGCATGGACTCGGATGGTTATGGATCGCTACCTCCATATCGTACTTCTTGGCGAGGGATTCGATGTAGTCTAACTGGTTTAACTCCGGTTCGACAGTCACGATATGCGCGCCTATTTTATGAGCGAACGCGAAGAACTTATCCCATTCCTCGTTAGTCCCATAAGAGGCTACACCAAAGGCGATCGGCTTGATTCCCCTTTTCTTGAACTCATGGCGTAATAAAGCGCAGTCGTCATCGCTCAAGTCGTAATTTAAATACGTCTCTTTTGGGAACGGAGCGCCCAATTCTTGGAAAAAGAAAGCCTCCGCATACCCCATGCCCAGTTGTTGGGTCTTATCCAAGGTCTCCATCAACGTAAGATTGTGGAAAGTCCAAGTCTGTATACCCACCTTCCAGTCCGCTTTTTGCGCCGCCAGCTGTACGGCCTGCCCAAGGAGCATGACCGTACATAGTGCTAATATAATATATCGTTTCATACTTATACCGGCATTTCCGGAAGGCTCCAGCCTTCACGATAGGTATGTTTGATATATTCGTTGGCAGCCTCTAGCGCATTGAACTCTGCGTATTTCGTATCGAAATAGGGGTGACCGTCTATCACCTTGAAATCATCGCTGGTTACGATTTTCAATACGTCGGAAGAGGATATGTTGGTGAAACGCATGTTTTGGGCGTCCCACATCAATTTCTTGTTCAAGCCTTGCAGACGGATCGCCAATACGCCTAATAACACCATCTCGTTGAATGGTCCGGAATAAGCGAAGTTGGAAGTTCCTTCCACACGGTTCTCAGGAGATTCTTTACAAGCACGAATCCAGTCTTGCTCATGGAAACCGTCAAAGTATCCGGTAGCGTTCGGGATACGGCGCAAATAGGGGGTTACTTGAGGTACACGGCCGGATAATAACCGGGAGTTGAAACCTCCGCAATCGCAGATCAACGTGTCTTTAGTACCTACGAAGATACATCCACCCAAACCGTCACGCATCATATCTACACCATCCGGTAATAAGTCCGGACGCTGAGGAAGCATACCGCCATCGTACCAATATACTTTCACCTCCGGTAAGGCTACCTTTGGAAGATTGTCACGAGCCGGGAAGCGGAATTCTACCACCTCCGATTGAGGAGCGGATTCCGTATTGATCTGGGTAGAACGGCCTTGTACACGATCCGGATAACCTAACTTCAAGGATTGGTAAACCGGGTCGAGTACGTGGCAAGCCATATCTCCGAAAGCTCCGGTTCCGAAATCCCACCATCCACGCCAGTTCCAAGGGGTGTAGATCTCATGGAACGGACGCATGGCGGCCGGGCCGATAAATAAGTCCCAATTCATCGTCTTCGGACAACGTTGTTTTTCGGTTGGGCGCTGTAATCCTTGCGGCCAGATCGGACGGTTGGTCCATGCGTGTACTTCTTTTACTTCACCGATCTCTCCGTTCCAGATCCATTCGCATAATTGACGGACACCATCGCCGGAGTTCCCTTGGTTACCCATCTGGGTCGCTACCTTATATTTAGCGGCGAGTTTTGTCAATAAACGGCTCTCGTAAACAGAGTGGGTAAGCGGCTTTTGGCAATATACGTGTTTACCCATTGTCAAGGCCGTGGCCGCGATCGTGGCATGAGTATGGTCCGGAGTAGCTACCATGACACCGTCGATCTGGTCGCCCAACTCATCGAACATCTTCCGCCAGTCCCAATAACGTTTAGCGTCCGGGAATTCCTCGAAGCAGTTCTTCGCGTATTTCCAGTCGATATCGCAAAGCCCGATGATGTTCTCGGTTTTCATGCCGACCAAGTTCGGGTGGCCTTTACCACCGATACCGATACCGACAATATTCATTGTATCACTTGGTGCCTTATGGCCTAATCCAGCGATCGTTTTAGAGGGAACGATTGTTAGACCAGCTGCCGCTACGGCTGCTTTTTTCAGAAAATCTCTTCTTGATTCCATGTTGTATAATTTGTTTTTTAGTAGTTGCTGTTAGAAATTGAAACAGGAGGTTACCATTCTATGATCTGAAGGGTAAGGGGAGACTACCACGTCCGAGGTGGCCTCGCTTTCGCCTGTGATAAATGAGTCTGTTACCTTACATCCGGAATATAGTACGAAATCCAGACGGTCTAGTATTTCTTGTTCGCTAGGAACGGGAGTCCATGTATAGCCGGGTGTGGAGACCTCGTCCGGATGGATTGTCCGGTAGGAGTCGTTCATCCCGATCTCAGAGAAAGCCTTGGTTGCCGGCCACTCCACCTTGATCTTGTGGATACCGGCATCGGCGGCCCGTTGTGTCCAGTCCAAGAAAGAAGGCTCGTTAAAATCTCCTGTTAAAAAGACAGGATAACCTTCTTTCATGACTTGCTGTATATCCTTTTGATAACGAGTTACTTCTTCACGCCGGGCCTCGTTGGCGAACCGGACAGCTTCCTCCTCGGTATCGATAAACGGATAATCGCCATAAGGAATCCCATTCAATTGATAAGGTTGATACGGAATATAATATAGATGGCAATTAAACATCCAGCAGAATTTGTCTTTGCCTACTTGTATCTTCACCCCGTAGCGGGAAGCCGTACTGTCGACGACCGGATAACGAGATAAGATATAATGTCCCTCCCCTTGGTTGAAAAGGTGGAAACCTAGGGATTCCGCGATTTCCGGTACATGATTGTGCTTGATGCCGTCTTCTTCATAGATATGCCCTTCTTGGATTCCTATGATATCCGTCTGGCTAGCCTCGATCACTTTCGCTGTCTGGCTAGGGGGAAGCTTTCCCCCTAGGGTATTCAACCAAATATTGAAACTGCTGACTTTTACCGTTGCCGGCTTGTCGCTACATGCGCTCAATGCACAACAAAGTATGGCTACGCAGCATAAAATTTCACTTATCTTCCTCATGTTTCTCTGGTATTTACAGGAACAAATATATTAAATGTCCCGTTCTTTTCACTACTAAGACTTCTTAATTTATTTTACCATCGGCCAAGGAAACTTCGATACAAGCTGGATGCGTTGACCTGTAGCTTGTGATTTTCGGGCGGCCTCGATAATCTCTAATACGTGTAACGCATGCTCGACATTTATACGTGGTTCCGTGTTTAATGCCATGTGTTTGCTGATATCGGAAGCACCTTCTTGCCAAACATAGCCATTGGTGTCCGGAACGAAACGCTGGGGTACCGGATGATCCATCGTCGATAAGTCCACCCCGTTCGGTGCCCAGTCGTAACCTACCATATGCATATTGCCGTGTGAACCGTATAAGGAGATCGTCGCTTTCTCCTGTCCTTTACCTAAATGTCCGTATGGATCGAAATAGTTGAAACCACACTCGATATGAGAAAGGACTCCCTTTTCGTGTTCCATGATAATCATGGCATTATCTTCTTCTCGAACTTTGATCTTGCCCTTATCGTCTACGGTTCTCTCCGGGGTTACGATTGTAGTCATGGCAACAACGGATTTAGCCGGTCCCAATAATCCGGTTAGGGTAGCGATATTATAAACTCCTAAGTCGGGCATACTGCCACCTAGCGGTTCGTAGAAGAAAGCGGACCAAGAAGGACCTTCATGTCCGTAATGTCCGTGCGCGCATGCCAGATTACCTAGGGTTCCTTTATTGATTTGTTCGGCCATAAAGGCAAATTGAGGACTGTTTACAACGGCAGGCGCACCCCAGATACGAAGTCCCTTGCTCGTAGCGAGATCGTATAATTCTTTGCCTTCCTTATAGGAATTCGCCAAAGGTTTCTCGCTCCAGACATTTCTTCCCGCCATCAAAGCCTTACGGTTCAACTCTCCGTGAACCTGCATATCGGTCAATGTAAGCATCAAGTCGAACTTGGAACCGCTAAGCATATCATCGATATGCTTGTACCATTTAGGTATATTATATTGCTTGGCCGCCTTTTGAGCACGATCCGGTTTGATATCGCAACAAGCCACGATTTCTACATACGGGCATTTCGATATATGGGGAAAATATTGGGTAGATACACTTCCGCAACCGATAACGGCTACTTTCACCTTTTTACCTTCCGATTCGAATTTCTCCGCATAGGCGGAAAGGGGTGATAGTAGTGACGCGAGACTTGCCGCGGCCGATACTTTAAAGAATTCTTTTCTATTCATGGCATTGATTTCTTAATACAATTAGTCTAAATCCTTAATCTTTACATTCTTGAAATATACTTTACTTCCATGGTCCTGAAAACAAAGTTTACCGGTGGTAGAGATACCGTAATCGGGGAAAGCTTCCCATTTACCGCTATAACGACGCATCTTCCAATCTTCGGACCCTTCTTGGAAAGAGAAAAGTTTTTCTCCGTTCAGCCAGTGCTCAACATATCCATCCTTGTAAAGTACCATAGAGGAGTTCCATTCTCCCGGAGGGTTCACCTGTTTGGTTTCCGGTACATACATAGCGTAGTTGCAACCCGTTTTCTGCCAGTCTTCCAATCCCTCTTTTCCGGTCTCGCTGACCCAAGGATAGTTATCGTCATCGATCAACTGGTATTCCGGGCCGGTTTCAAAAGGAGCTTTGTATTTAGGTCCTTCTTGTACGTGATATAAGAATCCTGAGTTTCCTTGCGCCCCGATTTTCCAATCCCATTTGATCTGGAAGTTATGGTAATTCTTAACGGTAACGATATCGGTACTTACCTTGATCGTAGTATCCGCTATCACGTCACCACCGTTTCCGTAGCCGACGATCACCCCGTCTTCTACCTGCCATCCCTTGACATCACCCCCGTTGAACATTTTCCAACCGGTAAAATCCTTGCCATTGAATAACAAGGTGTAGCCTTCCGCTTTTTCCTCCTCAGTTAATACATTATCTTTTACTTCCGTGGATGAGGAACGACTTCCACATGCAACCATACACATCCCGTAAATGGTTACTAGAAAAATAGATACGATCTTTTTCATCTGTTAGAATATTTAGTTTAATTATCTCCTTATGATAACGCCATTTGATATGGTTTATTTGTTCATTGGCAAAAATACTGCACATAAAGGATTTGGATAATAGAGTATCTAGCTAAAAAAAATGGATTATCTTTGCGTTATTCAGTAACCATCTAAAAGTTTTGGTTTATGGCGAAAATAAAGCATGGTTTTTCCGGTCAGCGGTTGATTGTCTATCCTTTCTACATTATAGAACAAGCGTTGAACAACCCGTTGGTCGCGGACTTGGTCGTACACTCTATGGGGTATTTTCCGAAGGCGGAAAACCATTATATTGATCGTGCTTCCGGTTGTGGAGAGTATCTTTTAATTTATTGCACCAAAGGAGAGGGCTGGTACGTGTTGGATGGAAAACGATATGTCGTACCCGAGAATCATTTTTTCATCCTCCCGGCAGAGAAGCCCCATCAATATGGTTCGAGTGAGCATGATCCTTGGTATATTTATTGGGCACATTTTAAAGGGAAAAAGGCGAAGTATATCAGCGATCAACTGCAAGGGGTGATCCCGATCGACATGGATGATAATTCCCGTATCGGCGATCGTATCGCTTTTTTTGATGAACTATTGAATGTGTTGGAGAGCGGGACGGATGAGGCTACGGTTAATTACGTCAATTTAAGTTTCAATCATTTGATCGCCTCTTTCCTCTATGTGAAGACGTATAGGGAGGCTAAATTCTCCAAAAGCAAGGCGGAGAATACGTTCTTTATTAGTTTGGCGACCCACTTCATGACGGAGAATCTGGAGAATAAATTGACATTAAAGGAATTGGCCTCTCATTTCGGCTATTCGGAATCTTATATGTACAGGCTTTTCTTCAAGGAAACCGGTTATGCTCCGATGAATTATTTCTTGCATATGAAAATAGACCGGGCTTGCCAGCTATTATTACATACGAATATGAAGATCAATCAAGTCGCCTTGAAACTGGGCTTTGACGATCCCTACTATTTCAGCCGTATCTTTAAGAAGATAGTAGGGACATCACCCAAGGATTACCGGCACTCGTTACCGAAGTGAGATATTTACGATGAACCTAAACGGGAATTTAGGGCTGCCCTAAACGAGGGCTTAGGGATACCCTAAACGGGAGCTTAGGGCTGGCGGTATTTATTCCGGTCGGCTTCCGTTATTTCCCGGATTACACGGCAGGGATTGCCGGCAGCTATAACATTGGCCGGAATATCTTTGGTTACGACGCTTCCTCCGGCGATTACCGTGTTATCGCCAATGGTCACCCCGGGAAGGATACAGGCTTGCGCACCGATCCATACGTTATCGCCGATAGTCACGGGAAAAGCGTATTCCAGACCTTCATTACGTTGCTTTACGTCAAAAGGGTGGCCGGCGGTATAGATGCCTACGTTCGGGGCGATGAATGCGTTATTGCCGATACGAACTTTCGCTCCATCCAAGATAACGAGATTCACGTTGGCGAAGAAATTATCCCCAATCTCGATATTATAGCCATAATCGCATTGGAAAGGGGATAGGATAACGGTGTTCTTCCCTTTCTTGCCTAGAAAAGAGGTTAGAATCCGATCTTTTTCTTCCTCTTGGTCGGGGGGCAATTGGTTGTATTTGAAAAGGACGCATTTCGCTCTTTTCATCTCATCTTGAAGCTCACTATCATGATTCGCATTGTATAATAGACCTTCCGCCGCTTTCTCTTTTTCTGTTTTCATATGTCTCTTACTAAGATTTATAAAACGATGATTTGCGCGAAGATACTATTTTATTGGGAGGAGTTTATCCTCCGATTCGTATTTCCAAACCCATTTTTTCCCCCATCTCCTTAAAGGGGAACAGCTCTTCTTTGGCTAGCATTTGCTCGCAGGGATAAGGATAGGTGAGACCTAATTGCTCGTATTTATCTTTTCCCAATGTATGGTAGGGAAGCAGGTGTACGCATTTGATACGATTTTCTTTCGCCAGCATGAATATTTCCCGAAGCGTATTCTCATTGAAATTGAAACCGGGGATTACCGGTACACGGATCGTTACTTTATTAGCGCTCTTACTGGATATATACCGTAAATTCGTGAGGATCGTATCCAAGTTCGCTCCGGTTTCTTTCTGAAGTAAATCCTTGTCCGTATGTTTGATATCGAACAAGAACAAATCGATAAGCGGAAGCGCTTGCTTTATCTTATCAAGATTCACTTGCCCACAAGTCTCTACGGAGGTATGCAGTTTCTCGTTCTTGCATTGGATCAGCAAATCCATCAATCCCTCGAATTGCGTGAAAGCTTCCCCTCCGGAAAACGTAACCCCTCCACCGGAATTCAGGTAATAATCCCGGTCACGTAAAAGGATTTCCATAACCTCGGATGAGGTAATTGATTCACCGACAAACTTAATAGCGTTCTGCGGGCATATACGCTCGCAAGCCTTGCAGGCTACACAGGCCTGACGATTAAACACCGGAAAATGGTCTTGGATGGAGATATTGCCCCGTGGACAAATCGCCTCGCAACGTCCGCATCCGATACATTTATTCTTGATATGGAGCAGATGCGGTTTCCTTTTCTGGGATTCCGGATTGGAGCACCATGGACAATGTAGGGGACAACCTTGAAGGAAAACGACGGTCCGGATGCCCGGGCCGTCGTGAACGGCGAACCGTTCGATCTCCATGATTGATAACCTATTCTCGCTAACCTTATATTTATTCATCATATAATACCCTGCTTAAAAGTTCCTGTTGAATATTGGGAGATAAATCGACGAATACCGCGGAGAACCCGCTTACCCGGACGATTAGGTCCGGGTGATTTTCCGGGTGCTCTACCGCGTCTTCTAAAACTCCCTTATCTACTACAGTCACCATCAAATGGCAACCCCCTTTCGCAAAATAAGTCTTGAACAGGCTCTTGATGACAGCCCTGTTCTCGTTGAACATGGAAGGAGAAAACTTAATGTTTTGTACCGAGCCTCCATGATACTTGGCGTCGAACTTCGCCAAGGAATTCAGCATGGCCGTGGGGCCGCTTTTATTCGCTCCCCCTTGCGGATTATTGGCAGGATTCATATACATGCACGATAATCGTCCGTCGGGTGAGGCGGCGGTCCGGTTTCCCCATTCCGTGTTTAATTGATTATTGCTGATAACGATCAAGAAGTATTGCATACCGATGGCGATACCGCGATCGCGTACGCCTTTCGCTACGAACTCGTACAAATCGTTGGCCATCGTATCGGCAGTCTCAAGGTCGTTACCATATTTATCACAGTTTAGGCAATCTTTTCGTAAAGCCTCATAGCCGTTAAAATTAGCTAGCATGGCATCATTCAATTGCCGTAACGTGTATTTTTTTTGATTGAATACCAGATCCCGGATTACCCACAGGGAATCGGAAGTGTTGATATTGCCATACGTCTCGTTTGTCCCGCCTAGATAACGTACGCCTCCGTCCAAAAGCGCTTTTCCCCGTGCGATGCAATCATCGGTCAATAGGCTGGTAAACAAGAAACTTACGTGCTGGTTCATCACCTCATACGAATGGTATTGGGCTTTGACAGACAGATCCAGATAATAATCGAGTAAAGCCTTGTAACCGTCATAGAATTCCTCGAATGTCTGATACTCCTCTAATTTCTTTAGAGGTACCGGCCCGGATTTACGTTTACCGTCAATCGGGTCGATACCATCATTCATATAAATCGTAAGTAGTTTTAGTAAATTGATGCAGATGTTGGGCGTACCCGTACTTTGTCCTTGTATCACGAACTCGGTACACCCGAAAGGCACGTATTGTTCCGCTGCTTTCTCGTCTACACGCATTCCGTACATGACGGCCGGGACGTTTACGTCGTCATTGTAAAGGGTCGGGTAAGTAGCTCCCGCACCCAAAGCGTCCAACGCTTCGTCCCAGATTTCCTCGGAGGTATCTTTATCGAAACGCAAGGTGAATTGTGGCTCTACATACCTGCAATTTTTCGCTACTTTCATGGCGATATGCAGGAATACGTCGGCCTCTTTCGGATGTTTGCGTCCTTTACCGCCTACGATGATACGTCCGTTTACGGTTGTACGGCGATTTTCAATCATGGTCCAAAGCGAGTGGATATATCGGTATGCCTCTTCGTCGGTCAATCGCCCGGACTCGAGATCGGCTACTAAATAAGGGCCTAGATAATCATCCAGACGACCGTAGTTTATAACACCGGCCAACAAAGCGAATAACCAGAATAACTGCATCGCTTCATGGAACGTACCGGGTTTCTTCTCCTTGATGTTCTCTAGGGCTTGGCAGATACGCTCTAATTCTTTTTGCCTTTTCATGTTGGCTGAAGCCATTTGCTCTCTAGCGTCTTGCTGGAGATGAGAAGCACAATCTACAAAAATATCCAGACATTGGATGCCTGCTTTGTAAAAGTTATTATCGGGTTGCTCTTTGAGTTTCTCCTGTAAATCAGAGCGAAGGCCACCGATGCCCTTATCCAATAGTTTCGGGTAATCCAGCATCATTCCGGATAGACGTGCGGTAGCGATCATCGGGTATTCGCAGTCGATGAACATACCCAATGTATCCTCGGTGAGGACCTCCTTGTTGAATTGGGTCTTTAAATCGTGATCCAACCAATAATCATATAACGTATCCACCCGTTTTCGTTCAGTTTCATCCAGTTGTTGCTGGAAGGCACGGAGTTTCTTGAATACGCAATAATGCCCGACACCCCCTAATGAGGTTACGCATCCGAACCCGATGGGTAGGAAGTCCGTACGTCCGGCGATCAAGTCTTGATCCGTGATCTTGCGAAATAGCGTGGGGTATAAAACTTTCAGGCATTCCACTTCACGTATCTCTTTGGGTAGGGCGGCACAGGCTTTATGGACTGCCGTATACCGCTCCATGATCTCCAGTTGTACGATCAGAGGTTTCTCGCAAGGTATTTTCTTGCTGATCTCTACGTTTTGCGCCCCTTCTACATTGAAATTTGCCATATGATTATTGTTGTTAATATTGTGTAGAGACGGGGCATGCCCTATCTCTACAAGCAGATGATTTTTTAATGTTTGCTTCTTTCGGCTTCCCGCCAGTTATTTTGGTAACCGGTTAGTAAGTCCGTAAAACGTTTCGTGATCAAGTGCGGACGGGTGATCGCGCTACCTACTACTACGGAATGAGCTCCGAGGAAGATACATTTCATGGCATCTTCCGGCGAGTAGATATGCCCCTCCATAATGACATAGGCTTTGTCTTTAAAGTCACGGCACATACGGGCGAATTCTCGTAAATCCGGTTGCTCGATATGCTTGGTTGCTTCCGTATATCCATATAAGGTAGGGCCAACGATATCGGCTCCCATTTCTACGGCACGTACAGCTTCCTCATAATTAGAGACATCCGCAAAAATGATAGCTTCCGGTATCTCTTTCTTGACGATTGGTAGCAATTCGTATGCAGGGCGGCCTTCATGGGTTATTTGGCTCGTACAGTCCAAGGCGATAATCTCGGCTCCGGCTTCCCATACGGCTTTAGCGGCCTCTAAGGTTGGGGTGATAAACACATCCGTGTCATCGTGCCAGATTTTCCAAAGCCCGATTACTGGTAAATCCACCTCTTTTTTAATTGCCTTGATCTGCTCTGGGTCGTTGGCACGGATACCCACGGCTCCTCCCCATTGGGCGGCTTTTGCCATTTTTACGACAAAGTCTATTGAAAAAGTCGGATCATCATGTTGTACTTGACAGGATACGATCAGGCCTCCCTTGAATGAATCTAAAAGTTCTTTCTTATTTGTTTTCATATCTTTTTTAGTTACATCGTTTTCTCTAAAAGTGCGGCGCCGATTATTCCGGCGTCATTTCCTAATTCCGCACGGATAACTTGAGGGATACCTATTTCCTCGGCGGCGAAGGTACAAGTATGTAGTTTCTCGTTTAAAGGTTTCAACAGCAGGTCACCTGCATGTGCGATACCCCCCCCTAAGATGATTACTTGCGGACGGAAGATGGTTATGAACGTGGAGATTCCGGCGGCCAGTCTACTGATATAGTCATCGACGATCTGTTTAGCGAGGGAATCCCCTTGTTTAGCGGCCTCGAAAAGAATCTCTCCATTGACTTTATTTTCGTCTTCGCCGCAAAGTTTCCATATCAAGGTGTCCTTGTTCTTTTGTAAGGTCTCTTTCATGATACGGATTAATGCGGTGGATGAGCAATAAGCTTCCAAACAACCTTTTTGCCCGCATGTGCAGCGTTCGCCATTGTATACCAATTTGGTATGTCCGAGTTCGGCTCCCATATTATCGGATCCGGAATAAATCTTCTTACCCATGATAATTCCGCCTCCGACTCCCGTTCCTAGCGTTAGCATGATGGCGTCGGTATATTGGCTGGCCGATCCGGCCAAGACCTCTCCATAGGTCGCGCAATTGGCGTCGTTGGCTATATAAGTAGGCAATGAGATATGCTTCTTTAAATAGTCGTAGATGGGGACATTCTTCCATCCGAAACAATTGGCATGTACCAAAAGGTTCGTCTTTGGATTTACGTAACTGGGCATGCCGATGCCCCAAGAAGAGATGTCTTCCATTTGCAAGCCTGCTTTGAGAACCGCTTTTTTGCTGACTTCCGCCATGTCGGTGGTGATCTCCTCGATCGTGCGTCCGGCTTGTGTCGGTATACTCTCCTTTGCGATAATCTGGTGATTCTCATCTACTACGCCAGCGACCATATTGGTGCCGCCAACGTCCAGACCGAGATAATACTTGGTGCTTTCCATCTTTGCTCTTTATTTTATGAGGTCAATAGAGTGAATTATTTGTTGGCAAAGATAGAGGAGTTATCTGCCCTAGACAATGTGAGGTTTAGCCTAAAATAATGGACTATTTTTGCATAAGTGCTCTTGTTGGTTAATGTGGCAATATAAAAAAGGACCGGACGATGGGTATCGAACGGTCCTTTCTTTAATCTTTATGTCGTATGCTGTTATTCAGCTTCTTTTTCAGCAGCTTCCTTTTCTGCCGGAGCATCTTCCGGGGTGAAGTCAGTGATACCTGCGTTGATCAAGATGTTATACCAAGAGAGTAGTTTCTTGATGTCGCTTGGATAAACACGCTCACGATCATAGCTAGGCAATACCTCGGCAAAGTACGCACGCAATTGGTCTGTCGTGGCTTTGGAAGGTACCAAAGAAGCGGTTTTTCCCTCTTCTTTATTCTTTACGCTAGTCAATACCTCATGCAAAGGCACTTCTGTTTCATCCGTATAGATTGCGATATCGCCTAATGAGATTACTTTATCTTTTGCGTATGCGGGTACTCTCTTGTTATCAGTCAGCGATTCAACGATCAACATGTTTTTTCCATGGGAAACCAGTTTATACAGACCGGGTTTTCCCGAAATAGACAAAATAGTCTTCAACATAATGTTTTTTATTTTCTATTAGTGTTAAACTTCGAGGTGACAAAGGTAATAAGAAAAAGTGGAATTCTTCCGTCATGAGGACAGTTAACTTCGTTGGAGAAGTATCTTAGGTTCGTTGACGAAGTATCTTAAGTTCATTGGATGATGAAGGTAAGATGCTGTAAAAGCCACTCGTCCCGCTATCGGTGATTATTGGGATTGAAGCCAACATAACAGTTTGCCTACTTGCGGTATAAGGGCCTGTCTATTGTCATTATAGATAACATAATCGGAGCGATCTTTCTTTTCCTCGTCCGACATTTGGCTGTTGATTCTGCGTTCGATTTCTTCTCTCGAGGCTGAGTCCCTCCCCAAGGCTCTTTCGATGCGGAGTTCTCTTGGGGCATAGACCATCAAGCTTATGTCTACCACTTTGTAGAAACCGGATTCGAATAATATGGCGGATTCGATGGCGCATAAAGGGGAAGTCTGTCTCTCTACCCAAGCCGAGAAATGACGGTTTACCTCAGGATGAATGATCTGGTTGACCTGTTGTAATTGTTCCGGATTATTAAAGATGTGGGAGGCTAGAAGTTTCTTGTTCAATCCCTCATTCGTATAAATCTCCGGACCGAAAAGGGCTGTTAATTTCTCACGGATAACCGGGGAGTTATTTGTCAGCCATTTACTTTCCTCGTCCGCTATGTATACAGGTACACCGGATAACGCTAATAAAGAGGCTACGACGGATTTGCCGCTCCCGATCCCTCCTGTAATACCTATTTTAATCATGCTTATTGTTGTGTTCCAAAATAAATTCTACCTTATCTGGCAATAAGGTTGCCGTATGTACCCAGTCTGGTTTCTTGGTGAGTTTGACGGGTAGGGTACCAGATACGTTTTGCTCCAGATCCTCAAAAGGTATATGAATCGAGAACATATCTTCCGAAAGTCCTTTGAATCGGGACAAGGGCACACTGCAAGTCACTTTTACGACCGCCGGAAACATACGTACCGTATAATGTGGCGGTATATGACTGCAAGAGACAGGTATTTCCAACGTCTTCTCCGTGTACTCCTCTATCGGAATCGTGATAGATACGTTTTCCGGATCGAAGTTAACGCCGTCTACTTTGATTAGTTGTACGGTTCTCGTAATGTTTTTATTCGCTTTTTTAACTTCAGTGAAAGCCGTCTTGACCGAGGTCAACGTATCTAAGATCGCTGCGGTGGCATAAGCGTTGATCTTTTGGGGATTGATTTGGATATCCCCGGATAATTGAAAGCCGGCTTCCATATGAATATCACCATTAAAAACGACCTGTATTTCCTTATGGACCCGCTGACTGAAATCCATATCTATTTGTTGCGGATCAAAACTTTGTAATGCCGTAGTGGCTATCAATTGTTTTTGAATATCGTTCTCGATCTGCCTTTTACTTACTTGAACCGAACCATTTTTCTCCTTCGTATTCTTCATGTTCACTTCGATCGGAGCAAACGATCTTCCAAAAGTATAGTTGAGTAAAACGCTACCCTTGTCTTTTACCTTTGCGGTAATCGTTTTCACCTCAGGGGTATTAAACGCTATATCGACAGGTACGTTCTTATACTTAACCGGAAAAACAAGTTCTATCTCATATTCCTGCTGCAAGCTTTGGAGAAGCCAGAAGCCGAAAGCCAAAAGGATGAAAAAGAAAAAGACCAAGGCCTCTTTCCATCTGTCTCCGTGGAAAAAAGCCTTAGTCTTTGCTTGGATAGACTTGAAGGAATTTTGTATGTTCTCAAGTCGTGACATATTCTGTAGTTAGATTATTTCTGCTGCTGAGCGTCTTCCGCTGAAGCGAAAATAGAAGTTTTATCTACACGGATACGTACTCCATCCGCTACCTCGATTAGCATATAAGTATCACCGATCTCTTTGATCTTTCCGTAGATACCTCCGGCGGTAATCACTTTATCGCCTGTTTTCAACGCCTCACGTGATTTCTGGATTTCTTTTTGTTTCTTTTGTTGCGGACGGATCATGAAGAAATAGAAGATAGCTACGATAACTACCATCATCAAAATACCGGACCACTGACTTCCTCCAGCTGGAGCTTGAAGTAAAATACTGAGTAAGTTCATACTATAATAATCGTTTTACAAGTTAATATCAATAATGATATGCACAAATGTAATGATAATAATTAATCTTTGAGCAATAACTTCTCTTTTTTTAATTCGTTGACTATTGAATCCAGAATTCCGTTAATGAATGTTCCGCTTTTAGGTGTACTATAATACTTTGCGGCATCGATATATTCATTTAAGGTAACGTTGATGGGAATGGTCGGGAACGATAAAATCTCGGCTAAGGCGACTTGCATGATGATCAAGTCCATATTGGCGATACGTTCGGTTTCCCAATTCTTCATATGTTTGTCGATGCGTTCACGATATTCCTTACCTTTCAACAAACTTTGACGGAATAACTTGATTGCGAAAGCCTTGTCTTCCAAATCCTTGAACATTGGCAATAAGGCTTGTTTACTACCTTTCTTCTCTTCGAATTTCTTGATAGTCTTCAAGGCGAAAGTCTCTACGATCTCAATATCGTCGTTCCAGTAGATGCTTTTGTCTTCCAGATATTCCTCTATCATCTTGTTCCCACAGATTACTTTCTTGAAGATCTGGCGCCAGAACTCACGATCCGTCTCGTACGAGTCTTCTTCGTTTTTCAAGTATTCGGCGTAAATTTCAGAGCTTAAGATCGTATCCAATACGTTTTTAACAAACTCCTCGTCGTTACTCCATGAGAGACCTTGCTCGTCCACATACTTTTTCAACGTATCGTTTTCCGCTAATTGAGCGACAAAACGATTGTCTACGAAGCGTGTATTCGGGTTTAACTCCTCATCGGTAGGCATGTATTTGCACTTCCGGGTGTCAAGGATCCTTCTTTGCAGGTTGGTAACTTCGATAATTAGGAGTAAGAAATAATAATATAAGTCATATGACTTCTGAAGGCTGAAAAGCAATTCGTTTTCCGCAACTTTGAGGTCACCGTTTCCGTTTTGATAGTAAGAGTATACTATCTGTAAAACTTTAATGCGGATTAAAATTCTGTTGATCATCGTTTGAAGGAACTTCTTATTATAAATTAGGCTGCAAAGGTAGTCGTTTTTTCCATAAAAGAATCCGGATTTACTTAATTTTATATGTGTTAGATGATATTTTACAAATTTAGCCTCAATGGGCGTATTTTCGATCGTTAAAATAGTTGCTAATTAAAAAAAAATGCACATATTTGAAGCAAGTTATATAAAGTGGGTGGGTTTTTAACGAATGTTAGCTGTCATGGAAGAATCAAGGAATAAAAAACATGTTGAAGGTGGCGACAGGGAGATTCTATACTCTAAAGCCATTAAAGCGGGAAAACGGATTTATTATCTGGATGTGAAGAGGAATTTGAAAGATGACCTATTCGTTGCCGTTACGGAAAGTAAGAAAATTCAATCAAAGGATGGTTTGCAAATCTCATTTGAGAAGCATAAGATTTTCCTTTATAAGGAGGACTTTGAGAAGTTCATGGAGGGAATGCAAGATGTAATCAGTTATATCAAGAACTCAAATCTGAAGAAATCCGCAGAAGACGTGGTGGAACCTGAAGAGGAGGAAACGATTCATGGCGATTCCCCAGAGGAGGATATGGCTTCCGGTGATATAAAGTTAGATATTGAGTTTTAATATAACACGAAGAGAAAAAGATAACGGGCTGTTTTACTCATAGAGAGAAACAGCCCGTTATGTGTTAGGAGCTTTCCGCAAAGGAAAATCCTATTCTTTGCTGCGAATTATTCAGCCGGGTGGATAGCCTCTGTAGGACATGCGTCAGCGCAAGTTCCACAATCTGTACACATTTCAGGGTTGATGCTGTATTTATCACCTTCTGAAATTGCTCCTACCGGACACTCATCAATACAAGTTCCGCATGCAATACAATCATCGCTAATTACGTAAGCCATTTTTTTAAACGTTTAAATTGATAACTATTAGTAGGTGCAAAAATATAGCTTTCTTTCTATTTAAAAAATATCTACTGGCTTATTTTCTTCAAAAATCTTCTTTTTTGCAATATCTTTGTCGGGTTTTCGTTATTAAACAAAATAGGTTGAGATTTGAGACGATTATTACTTATATTATATGTGGTAAGCTTGGCTACCATGGGAGCCATGGCTCAAAAGGAAAGGGTGAGGAATCAGCCGTACGCTGATTTGAAATGGCTTCATCTGGGGTTTCATGTGGGTATTCACTCGCAGGATTTGTTATTGACCCATACCGGTGTCATGACCAATGGAGAGACTTGGTTTGCGGAGATTCCTTCTTACTCACCCGGCTTTAGTGTCGGGGTGATCGGAGATATGTATATGAATCCTTATTTCAATTTACGTTTCACGCCTTCTATCCATTTCGGAGATAAGAAATTTAAGTTTCGGGAACAGGCTACGGGAGAGGAATTCATCACGAACGTTCGTTCCAGTTATCTGAATTTCCCCTTAGACGTTAAATATACGGCTTTACGCTTGAATAATTATCGTCCTTATTTGATCGGCGGTATCTATGGCTCCGTGGATATAGGCCGTAAGAAAGGTAATCCGATTCTATTGAAAAGCACGGACTTCGGATTTGAGTTTGGCTTGGGATGTGATATCTATCTACCCTACTTTAAGTTATGCCCGGAGCTGAAATTCTGTTTCGGATTGGTTAACCTATTGGAGAAAGATCGTCCGGACTTGGTAGATCAAGCAAATATCAAATATACGGATGCCTTATCGAAAGCTACATCCCGTATGGTGATCCTGACATTTAATTTCGAATAAATAACTCGATATAGATATAAGCGGCCGGAATAGCCATCATTACGCTATCGAAGCGATCCAGCATGCCTCCATGTCCGGGTAATACATGCCCGGAATCTTTCACGCCTAACGTACGTTTCATCAAAGATTCGATCAAGTCGCCCCAAGTCCCGAATACTACGATCGTGCCGGCTAATCCAAGCCATGTGTACCAGTTTGTGGCCGGCATGAACCAAGCGAATATTTGGGAGGTTATTAATACGAATGCCAACCCTCCGTAAAAACCTTCCCAGGACTTCTTGGGAGAGATACGTTCGAACAATCTTCTTTTTCCAAGCATAGATCCCACTAGATAAGCTCCCGTATCATTTACCCATACGAAAACGAAAATAGCCAAGGCAAAATAGGGGATATGTACGATCTCGCCCGGCGTATTAGGTACCGATGTAATAAAGTTTAGCAGAGAGAAAGAGCCTGCGCAATAGATTTGACCGAATAAGGTCAATGCCCAGTTATTGATTGGATTACTGGCTTTATCGTAAAGCTCGGTGATCATGGTATACATTAAGAATAAAAGATAGGGGAGAAATATATTGCCTCCAACCAAGCCATTGGCGTAACCGAATGTGGCGGCGAAGAGGTAGGCTCCCCCCAAGGAGCTGACAAATCGTTTGATGGCGGCATTCTCATAATGTTTAACCAATCCGTAGAACTCCCATAGAGAAAGTCCGGTAATGAGTCCAAATACCGTAAGAAAATAATAGGAGTGGAAATAGATCGCACCGACTAATACCGCGACGAAAATGATGCCAGTCAATGCACGTGTAATCAGATTTTTCAAAACAATAGTGTTTTTGCTTGTTTGTAATTTTGGCTGCAAATATAACTAATAAATTGATAATACAGCAATAAGGAAGGCTGGATAGTAACTTTTGATCAAAGATACGCCCCAGCCTTACTTTTTATGAATGTCTTGACTTTGGTCAAGCTATTTTCCCTGTCTTGTTTTCTTCGGTAGGAGTATCGGTTACGTTTTCCGTTGTTGCGTCCGCTTCTGCCTCCTTATCCGCATTCTCCTTGTTCTTTCCGTTAGCCTTTTCCTGCAACTCCAGAATCTCTTGGGAACGGGAGATCCAGGCGCGTTTCCCGAAGATATGCTCTACATCTTCTGAGTAGATTACCTCACGATCCAATAATACCTGCGCAAGTTTACTATGTCCTTCCTTATTCTCGGATAATATCCGTTTTGCCCTGTCGTATTGCTCATTGATGATCTTCTGTACTTCCGTATCGATCAATTTCGCAGTCTCCTCACTATAAGGCTTGGTGAATCCCCAATCCTGTCCGGTGGAGTCGTAATAGTTCAAGTTTGGAAGTTTATCGCTCATACCGAAGTAAACGACCATCGCATATGCTTGTTTCGTGACACGTTCCAAATCGTTGGATGCGCCTGTGGATATTTTTCCCAAGACTAATTCCTCTGCAGCACGTCCTCCTAAGGTAGCGCACATCTCATCCTGCAATTGCTCGCGGGTGGTGATCTGTCTCTCTTCCGGCAAATACCATGCCGCACCTAATGCCTTACCACGGGGAACGATTGTCACCTTAACTAGCGGATTGGCATGTTCCAACAACCAACTTAACGTAGCGTGACCGGCCTCATGGTTCGCGATACATTTCCGTTCTTCCTCCGTCGTGATCTTCGAACGTTTTTCAAGACCACCGACAATGCGGTCTACCGCATTCATGAAGTCTTCTTTCTGTACGAATTTCTTTCCGTTACGGGCGGCGATCAAAGCGGCCTCATTACAAACATTAGCGATATCAGCACCCGAGAAGCCCGGAGTCTGCCTTGCTAGGAACTCAGCATCTACGCTTTCATCTATCTTGATCGGACGCAAATGCACCCCGAATATCTCTTTACGTTCATTCAAATCCGGTAATTCAACATGGATTTGTCGGTCAAAACGTCCGGCACGCAACAACGCTTTATCCAAAATGTCCGCACGGTTTGTAGCGGCTAAGATAATAACACCACTGTTAGAGCCGAAACCATCCATTTCGGTCAACAACTGGTTCAACGTGTTCTCACGCTCATCGTTGCTATTCATATTCGCGTTCTTCCCACGGGCACGACCTACCGCATCGATCTCATCAATAAAGACGATGCAAGGAGATTTTTCCTTCGCTTGGCGGAATAAGTCACGCACACGGGAGGCGCCTACACCGACAAACATCTCCACGAAATCAGAACCAGACAAGGAGAAAAACGGCACATTAGCTTCTCCGGCAACAGCCTTCGCCAATAATGTCTTACCGGTTCCCGGAGGGCCTACCAATAATGCACCTTTGGGTATCTTACCTCCTAATTCGGTATATTTTTCCGGATTCTTTAAGAAAGAGACGATTTCCTCTACCTCTTGTTTCGCTTCCGCCAATCCGGCGACATCCTTGAATGTCACCTTACGGTCATTATCTTTATCAAAAAGCTGAGCTTTTGCCTTACCAACGCTGAACACGCCACCCGGACCTGCGCCGGTACCACCGGACATACGTCTCATCAAGAACATCCATACACCGATCAATAAGATAATCGGGCCGAATGAAACCAAGAAATTCCAGATAGCGTCATCGCCTTCCTCGAACCGGACTTGTGTATCGATATGACTATCGGCTACCGCTTTGTCATAGAAATCGGAAAACTTGTCGGCTGACGGGATCTTTACGTATACTTTCGGAGAAACCCCGATTTTAGAAACGTCCATATTCCCAAAGACCTGTTCAGTCTTTCCATTTTTCACTGTAGCCTCCACCAAGTTCTTCTTGTTGTAGACTGTCATTTTATCGAATACGTTTTCCTGCGCTAGTTTCTGGAACTCTGTCCAGCCTAGCTCTTTCGTTCCCGAAGAATCATTTGTCATGTATAGGGCAACAAGCATGATGAAGATCAACCCGTACATCCAATACAAATTAAAGCGGAACATCTTAGGTTTCCCGCTCTTCGGTGTTTTATTAAACATGTCGTTTTTATTTTCCATAAGAGATTATCATCAAATATTTAGACCGGCTTAATCAATGTTAGGTACTTGTATAACCTTCGAGTCTGCCCAAAGGTTCTCCAAGTTATAAAATGCACGTTGTTCCGGCAAGAATATATGTACAAGAACCGTGCCATAATCCATGCCGATCCATTGAGCGCCCTGTGTACCGTCAATAGACAAAGGCTTCTCATTTGCATTCTTGCGTGCGAAATCCCATACGGAATCGGATAAAGCAGAAACTTGGGTGGGAGTGTTTCCCTCACAAATAACCATATATTGACAAATGGCACCAGAAGTCTGGCTTAAATCTACTGTTACAATATTTTTGCCTCTTTTTTCTTGAAGGCCTTCAACAATCGTTTTTACTAATTCTTTTGTTTGATCCATTTATTTCTATTGATATAATTTTCCAAGTCGCAAATATACTTCTTAATTCGTTACATACGTCTTTTTCTTTCATTAATATATGTGTAATAGCTTGTTTGAGACTATCTCCTCGATCGTTATAAGCTTTTAAAAAAACACGTACGTCTTTTTGAGAAAACATGTACGTGTTTTATCCGAAAGACGTACGTGTTTTTTCTGGACATTTTTTTCGAAGGTTTATTTGCAAATTTTGAAAAAGTATATACCTTTGCACTCGCTAACAAGAGAGTTGGCGATTTGTTAAATATTGTTCTATGGTGTAATGGTAGCACAACAGATTCTGGTCCTGTTTGTCCTGGTTCGAATCCAGGTAGAACAACATAAAAAAGCCTCGTTATTCGATAAGAGTAGCGAGGCTTTTTTGTTGTAGATATCATGTTTTTATTTGTAACGAAGCCATTTGGACATCTCCTTTATACTGGGTTTCTTACCATACATGAGAATGCCTACACGGTATATTTTGGCGGAAAACCAAGTGAAACCGATGGATGATATATACAAAAATCCAATGGAAAGTAGTATTTCCCACAAAGGCACCTCGAATGGTACCCGGACCATCATCACGATCGGAGAGGTGAAGGGGATCATGGAGCACCAGAAAGCTAATGGTCCGTCAGGGTTTTCCATGCTATAGATTCCCGCATAGAGGGCGAAAACTAAAAGGAGCGTGACTGGTAGCATGAATTGTTGCGTGTCTTCTTGGCCGTCTACAGCTGATCCGATAGCGGCGAATAAAGAAGAATATAATAAGTAGCCGCCTATGAAATAAGCGATAAACAAGATGCCTATCTCGGTGAAGTTAATCGTATGAAGCATCTCTATCCATTCATTTCCATGCTGCTGGGCTGCGATAGCCGTCATGTTAGGGGTTGTGTTAAGTGCCATGCTTGATTGCAAGATCTCGCTTTCCATACCTCCTCCCAAAAAGAAAGTTCCCCCGGTGATGAGAATAAAGGTCATAACCGCCCAAAGGAATACTTGCGTAAGCCCGACAAAACCGATTCCTATAATTTTACCCATCATTAAGTCGAAAGGTTTGACGGACGAGATCATAATCTCGATGATCCGGTTCGTCTTTTCTTCCATAACCCCTTGCATGACCATTCCTCCATAGATTAGGATGAACATATAGATAAGCATGGTGAAAATTACTCCGGTTATGGATGCCACTACGGACGAGGATTGCTTTTCGCTTCCGTCATCCCCCCATTTGATCGTTTGTATGTTGAAATCTACTTTACTTTCTTTTATGATCTCTTGTAGATTGGGGATATTGAATGTTGCCAGTTTGTCACTCTCTATCTGCTTCTTTAATGTCATATTGACGAGTCGGCTCAAATCCGCCGGGATTTGTTTCTTGGAATAGAGGGTTGCGTTTTTCGGATTTTTCTGCAAGTCGTCGGAGATGTTGAGAAATGCGAATATCTCCTTTTCCGACATTTGCCTGTACTTATCCATATCTTTGTCGCCGTTGATAAAACGATAGCTTTCCGTATCCTCGAACAACGGGGCGTATTTGCCGGTGGCGTCGAGTATGGCGACTGTATGAACCTCATCTCCCTTGATGGAAGAGAGCCATAGGGGGACGAACGCAAGTGCAGCGAATAGAAACGGTGTGAGGAACGTGAGCAGGATAAATGACTTTTTACTTACTCTCCGGAGATATTCCCGTTTGATGATTAATCCAATTTTGCTCATACCTTTGATGTGTTTGTACCGGAAACGGTGTTGATAAAAATGTCATTCATAGAAGGGATCTCCTCCGTGAAGGAAAGAATCTCATATTGGGACGCCAGCCGGGTAAGCCAATCGGAGTTACTGATATTTTCTTCCTTGCGTATCCTTAACTCCTCAATACCTCCAGTCTCCTTGCGTACATTTAATATATAGGTATTACTCTTAAACCGTTCCCGTACCTCCTTGACATTGCCGGACAGGACGACCTCAGAGCGATTGATTAAAGCAATCTCGTCACAAATCTCCTCAACGGAGGACATGTTGTGAGTTGAGAATATAATGGTATGTCCGGCCGCCTTCAATTCCAATATCTCTTGTTTAAGGCGATCGGCGTTGACCGGATCGAATCCGCTAAATGGCTCGTCAAAGATCAATAGCTCGGGTTCGTGTATCACGGTAATGATGAACTGTACTTTCTGCTGCATACCTTTCGACAGCTCTTCCAGTTTGCGATTCCACCAAGGCATGATGTCAAATTTCTCGAACCAACGGGTCAAACGACTGCGTGCCTCTGGGTAGGAGAGACCTTTCAATTGTGCCAGATAGATCGCCTGCTCCCCGACTTTCATCTTTTTATACAACCCTCTCTCTTCCGGCAAGTAACCGATCTGGTAGATGTCTTCCGGGCTGGATTCATGGCCGTTGAAGCGAACGATTCCGCTATCCGGTGCCGTAATCCGGTTGATGATCCGGATCAAGGTTGTCTTGCCCGCCCCGTTAGGCCCCAGTAATCCAAAGATTGTTCCTTGAGGAACTTGGATACTTACCTTGTTCAGCGCCAGATGCCCGGCGTACTGTTTTACCACGTTTTCTGTCTCAAGGAAATTCATAGATGTTTTTTTATTACATTTTTAATACGATACGCTCACCCAGCTCTTTGCAGAGCACGTTCTTGATCTCGTTGAGGTGGGCGTTCTGTTTCATTAAATCAAAGATCAGCTCCATGTCTCCCTTGTTTTGAGCTTCTTTGATTTTCGCTTGGATATCCTTTATCTTATGGAGGATATAGGCATCTTTCATAGAATAGATTTCCCGGGGTACCAAGTAATCCAATTTATCTTCTTCTTGCTCCAGTTCCCTGAACTTCGTATGATATTTACTAAGCTGGTACTTATCGCTGATAAGGTTGGCGGCAAGCCGGCTGATGTTCGGGTCCGGATGGGCAAGGAAATAACGACTGGCCATAAAGCCCTCGTTTTGACAGTGTTCAGCAGCTTCATCCAGCATTTGTTTGAAGGCTGGCGTATAAAACGTAAGGTCATCACGTTCCAGATCGAAACGGATATAATCGGCGACCCTCATGATGACATGCTCGTTGGTCTCCTCATCTACGTAGTCATAGAGGACACGTTCGCCATATCGTACGATATAGCGCAGAAGAGCCAACTCATAAGCCTCAAAAGGAGAACGTTTCGGTTGGACCTGTATGTTGGGAGCCGTCGGAACCTCGTAGGGAGGAGTAGGGGGCGGACCCGCTTCCTCTTCCGGAATATAGTCCTCGGGCAGTGGAGGCGGAATATTTTCCGGAGGAAGGGTATTCGCCTCTTCCGGTGTATACGGTTGGTAGCCGGGGAAATCCGGATACTCAGGGATCGTATTGGCTGGAGGTTGAACGGGCGGTGTATTCCTTACGGATTTAGCCGCTTGGTTCTCTTCCTTGTTGAGACGGATCTTATTGACCTCGTTGAGTAAGACTTGCTCGTCTATCTCCATGGTCGTACTACATTCCCGGATATACACGGAGCGAGCGATATTATCAGGTATAATCGCTACCGTACGGATAATATCCGAGATCAGGGCGGAACGTTTGATCGGATCACCCCCCGCTTCCGCCAATAACAACTTCGTCTTGAAACGGATGAAATCCGTCTCGTTCTGGCTGATAAACTCTGCGAACTCGCTTGCGCTATGGCTGCGGGCAAATGAGTCCGGATCTTCTCCCGCTGGAAGAAGCACGACCTTGACGTTCATCCCTTCTTCCAATAACATATCGATACCCCGGAGAGCCGCTTTGATTCCGGCGTCGTCTCCATCGTATAATACCGTGATATTATTCGTGAAACGATGTATGAGCCGGATTTGCCCTTGCGTGAGCGCCGTACCCGAGGAGGCAACCACGTTCTCTACGCCCACTTGGTGCATACCGATCACGTCCATATATCCTTCCACCAAGAAACAGCGATCCTGTTTCATGATTGCTTGCTTGGCGAAATAGATGCCGTAAAGCTCGTTACTCTTATGATAAATCTCGCTTTCGGGAGAGTTTACGTACTTCGCGGTCTTCTCGTCCTTTTTCAATACACGTCCGCCGAATGCCACGACCTTTCCGCTTAGCGTATGGACGGGAAAGATGACACGTCCTCGAAAACGATCGTTCACGTTTCCATTATCATAAGCGATAACTAAACCGGTTTTCTCGAGGAATTCCTTTTTATAACCTGCTTTTATAGCGGTTTTGTATAAAGCATCCCGCTGGTCCAAGCTATACCCGAGCTGGAATTTACGGATGATATCTTCCCGCAATCCTCGCTCGGCAAAGTAACGCATACCTACGCTTTTCCCTTCAACATGCTCATGTAATAAAGTAGAAAAGTATTGTCCCGCCCAACTATTGACGATAAGCATACTTTCCCGGTCGCTACGGATTTGTTTCTCTTTCTCGGTAAGTTCCCGTTCCTGTATCTCTATATTGTATTTTTTCGCCAGAAAGCGTAAAGCGTCGAAATAGCTGAGTTGCTCATGCTTCATGATGAAGTGAACGGCGGTTCCACCTTCTCCGCAAGCGAAACACTTACAGATATTCTTTGAGGGGGATACGTAAAAAGACGGTGATTTGTCCGAATGAAATGGGCATAATCCTACATAGTTGATCCCTCGTTTCCGAAGAGTCACGAATTCAGAGACAACATCCACGATGTTCGCCGCGTCCAATATCCGGTCTATGGTAGGTTGATCGATCATTTTAAATTACTCCTTTTTTAGCGAACACAAATGTAGTGAAAAATAACCAAACACAAACAAGGCTTGATGTTTGCTTGTGTTTGGTTATTTTTTGCTATATTTGCGGCGTGAAACGAATGCTATTCGCCAAGTAGCCTATTTGCCAAAATAGCTCAAAGGCTATAAAAATGCCTTCTCGGTATTAAATATAGGGTCTTTTGAGCGTAAAACAAGTTGGCTTCGATGGCAACAAAAGGTCTTGAAAAGAGAGTATACGCTTTCTAACTTACAAGAGTCTATTGTATAACTGATTGGATATTAAGAAAATACACATCCTTTCAGGACTAGAAGAATTATCCCTTATCCAATGGAATATCCTTTAACAGACGATTGGTTCGTATTGCGAGACTTGACCCGTCCCAATGCTAAACGCCCGGCCTATAGGTTGCTAGAGGAAAAGGGTATTGAGATTTTCACTCCTATGCGTTGGCGGTTGGTCGAGAGGAAGGGTAAGCGGATTCGTGAGGAGGTTCCTCTTCTGCACGATTTACTTTTTGCCCATACTACCCGTACCTGTATGGATCCAATCGTAGAAGAGATCAGTACCCTCCAATATCGTTATTTGCGTGGTGGCTACCGTAAGCCGATGACGGTAGGCCATGCGGAGATGAACCGTTTTATCTGTGCTGTCCATTCCGATGATTCCCCACGTTATTTCTTGGTGGAAGAATTAACTCCTGCGATGTACGGTCGCATGATCCGCATCGAGGGTGGTCCACTGGATGGCTACGAGGGTCGTTTACTCTCTATACGAGGGGCCCGTGTGAAACGTTTGATCGTAGAGATACCAGGTCTGTTGGTTGCTGCTGTAGAGGTCGATCCTAAATATATTCGGTTACTATAACATATATCTACCTATCTGTCTCTTGAGGATATATACTACATGTGCATCCGGATATATACTGTATATTCCCTTGAATATATACTGCGTGACCGAAGTCAGTGCTAACGCTTTTTATGTGGTTCGTTTTGATGGCTATCCAAGCAGTATGAAGGCTGTGTGCAAATCAAGAAAGTTGTACGCTTGAGAATTTGAAGAGTGTTACAGTTGCTCTAAATTTGAAGGATACCAATTCTCAATAAGATATATGCATTCAATATCCGAGAATAATAAGCGGATAGCGAAGAACACGCTGTTCCTCTATGTACGTATGCTCTTGATCATGGGGGTGACGCTATACACCAGCCGAGTTGTATTACAGATGCTGGGGGTAGAGGACTACGGGATTTATAACGTGGTGGGAGGAATAGTTGTACTCTTTACGTTTGTCAATAACGCCATGGTCACCTCCACGCAACGGTTCTTGAATTATGAGTTGGGACGTGGGGATTTGGTGACAACCCAACACGTGTTCTCTGCCAGTGTCACGATCCATCTAGGAATAGCGTTGCTGACGTTCGTACTTGCGGAGACTGCTGGGTTGTGGTTTTTGGAACGCTACATCCAATATCCTGCGGATAGGGGATGGGCGGTGACACTTACATATCAATTTACGATATTGGGCACTTGTGTTAATATCATGCGTGCTCCTTATAACGCAGCCATTATCGCACATGAGCGGATGTCATTCTATGCTTATATCAGTGTGATTGAGGCCGTGTTTCGTTTGTTGATTGTGTATTTGTTGACTTGGACCGCATGGGATCGTTTGATCTTTTATGGGTTCTTGATGTTTGTCGTACTGGCTTTGGTGTTGGCTTGTTATTATTTGTATTGCAGGCGATCGTTTGCAGTATGTCATTATCATTTCTTTTGGGATAAAGGGTTGTTCTGCGAGTTGCTAGGTTTCTCTGGCTGGAGTCTGTTTGGAGGAATAGCCAATATGGGAGCCTCGCAAGGATTGAACATCTTGTTGAATCTTTTTTTCGGCGTGACGGTGAACGCTGCTATGGGTATCGCCAATCAGGTACAAACGGCGGTCTATAGTTTTGTGAGTAATTTCCAGACAGCATTCAATCCTCAGATCGTGAAATCCTATGTGTCAGGCGATCGTTGTTATTTCATCGACTTGATCATGCGTACCTCGAAATACTCTTATTTCCTGTTGTTCGCTATCTCTTTGCCTCTGTATATCTGTTGTGAGGAAGTGTTGTCGCTGTGGTTGGGGGAGGTACCTGCGCATACGGTGTCGTTTTGTCGCTTGATGATATTGCTCTCTTTGCTGGACGCTTTGCAAGGTCCACTTTGGGTATCGGTACAGGCCACGGGAAAGATCCGTGATTATCAGATACTGATGAGTGTGATGATCCTGGCCAACCTGCCAGTCAGTTATTTGTTTTTGAGGATAGGGTATGTACCAGAGGTGGTACTGGAGATTCGTTGTATTTTGAGTATTTTGATACTTTGGGTGCGCTTGTGGTATTTGAAGCGGCTTTATGCTTTTTCTATTAAAAGATATTTGCGAGAGGTGTTAGGGAGAGTGATCGTGGTGACTGCGTTTGTCTTCCCTATTGTTTATTTACCATTGGAAATGATTGGTGATGAAGAGAAAATTATTTTTTTAGGAATACTCTCGTTGGTATTGAATTTTTTAGTTATGTATTGTTTCGGTTTAGATAGAAGAGAACGGGAAATTTTGATTGTTCAACTTAGGAAAATTTGTGGGATATATAAGTGATAGAGGAAAAATTGTAGTCGTTATGAAAAATGTTTATCTGTAATAGATGTTGAAATGATTGATTATAAATGGCTTAAATATAAAATAATGGATTTTCAGGAAAAGATAGAAGAATTAAGGAAGATAATAAAAGATAATATAGAACCTTTAATAACATCAGATTATGTACATTTAGATAATCCTTATCATGGTAATATAGGAGATATATTGATATGGGAAGGTGAAAGGCAGTTTTTATCTTCTATAAAATATAAGTGTTTGCAGTCTTCGTCAAATTCATGGTGTGAAAATTACCTCCACCCCGAAACCGTTATACTGTTTAATGGTGGAGGTAATTTTGGTGATTTGTATAGGGAGTGTCAAGATTTCCGTTTGAGAGTAATAGAACAGTTCCCAAATAATCGGATCATAATGTTTCCTCAGTCTATTTGGTATGAGGATGAATCTTTAATAGCGAAAGATGCGGCAGTCATGGCTCGTCATAATGATTTGACATTGTGTGCGCGTGATAAATGGAGTTATAACTTTTTGAAAGAGCATTTTGGAAAGAATAAGATTTTGTTAGTTCCAGATATGGCTTTTTATATATCTGATGAATATTTGAATAAATACAGAGAATGTGTTTTTTGGGGGCAAAAACTTTATCTGAGGCGTATTGATAAGGAAATGGATTTTTCTACCATATTGGATGATTTGAGAGGTTTTGATATACGTGACTGGCCCTCATTAGAAAGAAGACCAATTTGCTTATTGATTTTGAGGATAATGAAAAGAGCTGCTTATTACTTGCAAAAAATAACTTGTTTAACTGTTTTGCAAAGATTTGTTAACCATCTGGCTGATGAATATGCTATCCGTATTGTTCGTCCTTATCTTCTAAAGAGAGGTTGTGATTTTATTTCCCCTTACTCGGAAGTAATAACGACTCGTTTGCATGGGTTAATTTTATCTATTTTATTTCATAAGCCAGTTTATTATATAAATAATACGACAGGCAAATTATCAGCTTATGTGGATACATGGCATTTGCAGGATATTTTAGAAGTATCTCCTTATGTGGATAAAATATTAGAAAAGCATGTTGATTAGTGTAGTATTGCCGGCTTATAATGTTCAAGATACGATAGGGGAATCTATCGATAGTATTTTAAGCCAAACATTTACGGACTTTGAGTTGATCATTATCAATGACGGATCGCAGGATAATACAGAAGAGGTGATTCATGCTTATTCGGATAAGAGAATTCGTTATTATCGGAATGAAAAAAATGAGGGTTTGATCTATACATTGAATAGAGGATTGGACTTGGCTCAAGGGAAATATATAGCACGGATGGATGCTGATGATGTTTCTCTTCCAACACGTTTTGAAAAGCAAGTCAAGGTGATGGAGGAAAGTCCAAATATCGTAGTTTGTGGAACGCAAATCATTCTTTTTGGAGTAGATACGGCTAAGAGATTCACTCTGTTTTTGCCAGAAGAATCGGAAGATCTGAAAAATCTATTGTTTATTCAGACTTGTTTTGCTCATCCAACGGTAATGGTTCGTCGGCAAGTGCTCATTGATAACGAGGTGAGGTATGATGCTGATTATCCTCATGCGGAGGATTATAAGATGTGGATTGATTTATCTTTGTTGGGTGAGTTTTATAATATACAGGAACCGTTGTTGAGATATAGATTGTCGGATGGGCAAGTAAGTCATAAATTTAGTGATGTCCAGAAACGGACTGCATCTGCTTGTCGTAGGTTTTTAATTTCTGCACGGTTTAAGGATGAAAAGTTGGATCGTCAAATCGAAAATAGTATAGATATAAGTACAATTTGTTATATAAAAAAGAAAGAGTACCCACGAGAATTATTGGAAGTACTTTATTCCTCTTTAAGAAAGTATAACTTTAAATGTTTGTGTTATTTGTTTGTTAGTGGTGATATTTTTCGATTTGAAATTGTTGTTGCATTGGCTTTATTAAAGAGATTTATTATAAAGAAAGATAGACTATTATGAATGTGTCTAATAGAGGGTATCTATATTTTGTTCGTTTGTCAGGAAAAATAATTCTGCTATTTTGTGTGTTTTCTTATGTATATCAAATACATTATAAGATCTTTCCTGTGACCTTTTCTGTTATATTAGGGCTTTTTGGTATTTTATATAATTTCTTTATAAATAGAGGTCTTTTTAAAATCAAATGGTGTAATTTTTATGTTTTTTGTGGGTTTTATTTGGTTATTATATCTTTGATTATTTCTGCTGTTGTAAATGGTACTAATGATTATACTTTTTTGCAATTTGGAATTGTGAATCTTTTAAATGTGTATTCATTTTATACGATATCGATTCTTTTTAAAATTCTATATAAAGATATAAGTTTTGAATTGATTGTGAAATATTATATTGCTTCAGCGTTGCTTCAATTGATTATTTCATTAGTTATGTTTTTAGATGTGGATAAAATGGTGTGTTTTACTGATTTATTGAAGTATACGTCTTTGGCTGAAACTAAATTGATTGAAGAGATGGGAGCTAGATTGATAGGGTTTGGTACTCAATTTTTTCAATCAGGTATAATACATGGAATGATTTTGTTGTTGTTAGTATTTTATGCTGATAAAAAAAAGTGTATGTTATATGAAAAAGTATTCTTGTGCTTTGTTTTTTGTTTGATATCTATTGTTGGTATGATGATGGCAAGAACAACTTTAGTGGGTGTTTTAATGGCGATTGCTTTTGTTATATTTAAATCTAATATGTGGAAATTAAAAATCAAAATTAGTTCGATTAAATTGGTTTTGAGTATGTTTGTTGTGTTGTGTGCTTTTTCTTTATTCGTGATGAATTTTTCTTATGAGGTGAAGACTAGTTTGTTGGTAGCCTATGATTTTGGATTTGAATTGATTAATTCATATACTCAGACAGGGCAATTGGAAACGGCTTCGACAAATGCAATGTTTAGAATGTATATATTTCCTTCTTTGTTTAAGACATGGGTGATAGGAGACGGGCTATGGATGGATTCTTTTGGCAGGTTTTATATGCATACAGATATTGGATTTATACGTATGATATTCTATTTTGGAATTGTTGGATTGATTAGTTTTATTGTGTTTCAATCTGTATCTATATTTGCAGTTTATAGAAATAATAAATATCTTGGAAAAATTCCTTTTATTTTAATATTTGTTTATTTTTTTGTTTTGAATTTGAAAGGGTTTACTGATTTGTTTTATCTAATTATTCCGTTTTGTTACTGCTCTAGTTTTACTTTAAAACATAGGTATTAATTCTTTATGTGTAATATTTTGATTGTAACCCATGCTTTTCTTCCAGATTTAGATGGAGGAATCATTGTTGCTTATGATTATGCAAATCTTTTGGTAGACTTGGGTCATAAAGTGACTGTATTATCGAAGGAATATAAGAATCCAATCCAAAGTACTAAATTTACATATATTCAAATACCCAATAAATATGGTGAGTATTTTTGGATGTATAATTATGGTACGTTCTTGAAAAATATGGATTTGGATGGTTTTGATCTTATCTTGTTGAATCAGTGTCCTTCGGCTGCTATAGCAGGAAAATATTTCTCAAAAGAACAATTGAGTAGAACTGTACCTATCATACAAGGTGTGGAGGTTGAATGGGTTTATAGAAATGTAGACCTGAAGAGTAATCTTTTCTATAACGTGTTTTTGAGGATGAAACATTATCATAGGAAGTGTTTGATGAGTTGTAGAAAGATTGTCTCGGTCAGTGATTTTCATAGACAAAAAGTAATCTCTGCCGGAGATTTTCAATCCATATCAAATAAATTTCAGGTAATCTATACAGGAATAGATAAAGAACTATTTAGGGAAATTCCTTCCGATTTTAGGAAGCAAATAGACGCTTTTGATAAAGATATATTGCTTACGGTTAGTAGGATAGAAAAGATGAAAGGTCTTGCGGAGATGTTATCTGTTTATAAGCGTTTGATAGAAAAAAATGACCGATATATATGGGTAATTATTGGTGATGGCCCTTATTTGCAATCGTTGAAGGAAGAGGTTAAAAGAGAAGGGTTAGCTACATCTGTTATTTTTTTAGGAAGAAGGAATAGGGATGAGTTGAGTTATTATTATTCTGCGGCTGATTGTTTTTGGTTACTGTCTAATTATGATGAATGTCTTCCTTTGGTTTATTTAGAGGCTCAAGCTTGTGGTATTCCTGCGATCGGACGTAAGAAAGGGGGGACGCAAGAAACGATCCGGAATCGTAGAACTGGTTTTCTTGTTAAGTCTGATGAGGAGTGCCTTGAGATTCTTTTAAATAGAGAATATAGGTATATTGAGAAAGATGCGCTTCGTGATTTTTCTGCTTCTTTTGATAAAATACAAGCGACTCAAAGTTTAATATCTTAAAGATTCATATTCTATACATCATGAGAAATATAGCTGTGGTTTTGGCCGGTGGTTTCGGTCAACGTTTAGGAGATGCGACACCTAAACAGTTCTTGAAGTTAGCGGGGAAAAAAGTGATTGAACATACGATAGATGTTTTCCAAAATCATCCGTTAATAGATGAGATCGTTGTGGTTTCTAATCCTAATTATGTGCAGGAGGTAGAGAATATCTTGGTGAAGAATGAATATTCCAAGATGAAGAAAATCCTCAAGGGAGGAAAGGAACGTTACCATTCAAGTTTAGCGGCGATTAATGCTTATGAGGAAGAGGTGAATATGATTTTCCACGATGCGGTTCGCCCATTGGTCAATGATCGTATTATATCTGATTGTATCAATGCCTTGAAAACGTATAATGCGGTGGATGTCGCAATCAAGACGACTGATACGATCATTCAAGTTGATGCGGCGGACCATATTACCGGAATACCTGCTAGGGAGTATTTGCGTAACGGACAGACTCCGCAAGCTTTTAAGCGTTCTACGATAAAACGAGCTTATGAATTGGCTTTAAAGGATGTTAGTTTTCAAACGACAGATGATTGTGGGGTTGTCTACAAGTATCTTCCGGAAGAATTCGTGTATGTAGTCAAGGGTGAACAGTTTAATATGAAATTGACTTACAAAGAAGATCTGTTTTTATTGGATAAATTGTTTCAGCTAAAATCAATCGCTCAACAGAATGAAACGGTAACTCCTAAGACTATAGCCGCTTTGCCTTCATCGGTTATCGTTGTTTTTGGCGGAAGCTATGGGATTGGGCTTGATATTATCCATATTTGTCGCCAGTACGGGGCGCATATCTATTCTTTCAGCCGTTCAGAGAATGGAGTGGATGTCTCCGATCCTGCTCTAGTGGCTGATGCTTTGAGAACTGTCATGGATAAGGAAGGACGTATAGATGCGGTTGTCAATACGGCTGGAGTCTTGAATCGGGAGCCATTGGCTACAATGACATATGAGGAGATTTGTAAAAGTATTCATGTGAATTATCTTGGAGCTGTTATTGTAGCAAGGGAATCTTATCCGTATTAAAAAATGAGCAAAGGGGCGTTGCTGCTGTTTACTTCCAGTTCTTATACGAGGGGGCGTCAATTATATAGCTTGTATTCATCTTCTAAAGCCGCTATCGTGAATTTTGTACAAGCGTTGAGTGAAGAGTGGCTGGATAGTGGTATTCGTATCAATTGTATTAATCCGGAACGGACTAAGACCCCTATGCGGGAGAGAAATTTTGGCATAGAACCGGAGGATACCTTGTTGAAATCAAGTGTTGTTGCGTCTGTGTCGGTGAATACTATATTTTCTTCCCTGACCGGAGAAGTGGTGGATGTTAAAAAAAGACCGTAAAGATGAAATCTGATAGTGAATTGATGAATGAGTTAGCTCATAAAACGAATTATTTACATGAGATGACATCTTCGGAGTCTTCTGCCATGAAGCGAGCTTTGTTGGATATATACAGGGATGTAGCGAAATTATGTGAAAAAGAAGGCTTGACATTAATGCTCAGTGGTGGAAGTTGTTTGGGAGCAGTCCGACATAAAGGTTTTATACCTTGGGATGATGATTTAGACGTAATGATGAGACGTGATGATTATGAAAGATTGATTCGATTGTGTAAGGAGGGGAGGTTAGGTGATAAATATGAGTTTGACTATCCTAATAAGGATGCTGACGCGAAAACAGTATTCTTGAAGATATATAGAAAGAACTCCTTTAATATAGAACTTTTCAATGAAAACTCTCCCTTCCCTAAAGGTTTATATATTGATGTATTTGCTTTAGATTCAGTACCTCAGTCTAAGTTCATGCAAGCCATGAAAGGTTTTGTTGCCAATGTAATCCAGTTTATATCCATTATGGTTTTGTATGCGCAGTATCCTAGTAAGTCTTTGTCTGAATTTGTATCTCTAGATTCATCGTTAAAGAGAAGATATCAGATTAAGAAAATCATGGGATCTTTCTTCGGAATTATTCCACATGCAAAATGGGTTTATTGGTTTGATCGTTTTGTGGCTTCTTCAAAGAATGGTAACCCTCTAGGTATTCCTACTGGTAGAAAATATTATAATGGAGAAATATTTGATGCTTCTGTATATTTTCCTCCAAAAGAGGCTTTGTTTGAAGGAGAAATCGTTTATATACCTGCTGACTATGATCGGTATTTGACAAATCTTTATCATGATTATATGCAATTGCCTCCAGTAGAAAAAAGAGAGAGGCATTTTATTTTGAAGTTTCAATTGCCTAATGATTGAAGCATAGAAAATTTTTGTATTCTATTATTTAGAATGAAAAACAAGCTATTTAGCGTACTTATTTCTGTTTATAAGAACGATAACCCTGATGATTTTAGAACAGCTATCGAGAGTGTGACCATTAAGCAGACGGTACAACCGGATGAAGTGTTCGTCTATGTGGATGGACCTGTACCTAATGCTCTGGCGAGTACTATCAAACAACTTGAAATGGAGATTCCGGCTGTTTATGTACATTGGGAGGTTGAGAATAAAGGTCTCGGCAGGGCTTTGCAATATGGTATGGAACATGTGAAGCATGAGTTGGTCGCACGAATGGATGCAGATGATATATCTGTTCCGGACAGATTTGAATGTCAACTTTGTCAGTTTGAGAAAGATCTAGAGTTGAGTGTTGCAAGTGGGCACATTGTTGATTTTATTGGTACTCCTGAAAATGTTATCGGTAAACGTACAGTTCCCATAGGTAGTGAGACATGTATGCAATATATCAAGAAACGCGATGTAGTTAATCATCCTGCGGTGATGTTCCGAAAGTCGGAAGTGTTGCGAGCTGGTAACTATCAGGATTGGTATTTAAACGAAGATTCTTATTTGTGGTTGAGAATGTATCTAGTGGGATGCAAATTCAATAATTTAGATAGAGTACTTGTATATATGCGTTCGGGCGAAGGACAGTATGCTAGACGTGGTGGTTGGAAATACTTCAGGAGTGAAGCTGGTTTACAGAAGTTGCGTTATAAACATAGAATCATCAGTTTTCCTCGATACTTATTTAATATGACAGTCCATTTCACAGTGAAAGTGTTGATGCCAAACAGTGTAAGAGGGTGGGTATTTCAGAAGTTGTTAAGAGAATAAAATTATATCTAACAAAAGGTTTAGGTACTATTTGTGTTATTTTATAGTGTTGTTGTATTTTATGAAGAAGATACCTTTTTCGCCTCCCGATATGTCAGAGGCAGAGATCAATGAAGTTGCAGAGGCTCTTCGTTCCGGTTGGATCACTACGGGGCCTAAGACAAAAGAATTTGAGAGATTAATTGCCTTGTGTTGTCAGACGGAGCAAGCTGTATGCTTGAATTCGGCTACGGCTTGTATGGAGTTGATATTGCGTGTTTTGGGCGTTGGACAAGGAGACGAGGTGATTACTCCCGCTTATACGTATACCGCTACCGCAAGTGTAACTTGTCATGTGGGGGCAAAGGTTGTCATGGTGGATACCGCTCCTGATTCGTTTGAGATGGATTATGATAAGTTGGCAGATGCGATCACGGAGAGGACAAAGGTGGTTCTGCCTGTTGATCTTGCCGGTGTGGTTTGTGATTATGATAAGATATTCGCTGCCGTAGAGAGCAAGAAACATTTGTTTTCGCCAGCGAACGATATCCAGAAGGCATACGGTCGGGTTATCGTACTTGCGGATGCCGCTCATGCTTTTGGTGCCAAATGGCATGGAAAGATGTGTGGCGAGATCGCTGATTTTACTTCGTTTTCCTTCCATGCCGTGAAAAACCTTACGACCGCAGAGGGAGGTGCGTTGACTTGGAGAAATCATGATGGGGTTGACAACGAGTCTCTTTATAAACAGTTTCAATTGCTTTCCCTTCATGGGCAGAACAAGGATGCGTTTGCTAAAACGAGGTTGGGGGCATGGGAGTATGATATTGTGGCTCCGTATTATAAGTGTAATATGACGGATGTGATGGCGGGTATTGGCCTTGCGCAGTTGAAGCGTTATCCGGAAATGCTGTATCGTCGTCGTCAGATTATTGAGAGGTATAATGAAGGACTGAAGGGGTGTGATGTGCAGGTCTTGGATCATTTTGGTGATGACCATTCTTCGAGTGGGCATTTGTATCTTGTACGTTTGCTTGGTGAGGATGTGGAATATCGAAATGTTGTGATAGAACAAATGGCTGAACGTGGGATCGCTTGTAACGTACATTATAAGCCTTTACCTATAATGACGGCCTATAAAAATTTAGGCTTTGATATCGCAAATTATCCGAATGCTTATAACCAATACCATAATGAGATTACTTTACCTTTACACACCAGTCTTACGGATGAGGATGTGGAGTATGTGATTTCCAATTTTGTTGACATTATTTCCCAATAAAATAACCCAAACGATTTGAAACGTATATTTGATATTGTTGCGAGCGGGATAGGGCTTATCTTGCTTAGTCCTCTATTTATCATTTTGACAATTTGGATTAAGTGTGATTCTATCGGTCCAGTCTTTTATAAGCAAGTTCGTGTGGGGCGTAATAATATGGATTTTCAGCTATTTAAATTCCGTAGCATGCGTGTGGGTTCAGATAAGAAAGGACTTATTACTGTAGGTGGACATGATCCTCGGATTACTCGGTCCGGCTATTATATCCGTAAATACAAATTGGATGAATTTCCTCAATTGATTAATGTGTTTAAAGGGGATATGAGTTTGGTTGGTCCTCGTCCAGAAGTTCGTAAGTATGTTGATATGTATACGGAAGAACAAATGCATGTGTTGGATGTTAGGCCGGGCATTACTGATTTGGCTTCTATTCGGTATCGAAATGAGAATGAACTTCTTGAACGGGTTAATGATCCAGATAAGTATTATGTTGAAGTAATAATGCCAGATAAATTGCGTATTAATCTGGAATATGTTGCCAGACATTCCTTTACTTTCGATATAAGATTGATATTTCAAACATTTAGAGCTATTGTATCGGAATAGCCCAAAAGAGCTTTTATTCTATAGATTATTCGTGTAACTATATAAACAAGAATTGATATGAGGGATCCTTTTTCTCGACTATCTACCTGGTACTTTTCCAAGAAATCCTTACCCTATTGGGGTATTATCTTGCTGGATTGCTGCTTGATCTTAT